>WNFU01001439.1_pt1 | contig 43887 bp, 43 predicted proteins | sample 5400121 | NCBI WGS metagenome assembly WNFU01 (sample SAMN13153360, study PRJNA577476) | soil metagenome | isolation source: 100 cm soil or saprolite under grassland replicate 1 | place: USA:California | collected 2016-06-15 | reverse complement strand
ACGTCTTCGTGCTGCTGGGGTTCCTGGGCGCAGGCGGCTTCGCCGCCATCTGGCTGAGGGAGCTCGGGTTGCGCCGCAGCGCCTCGGTCGTCGGCGGGCTTGCCTTCGCGCTCGCTCCTTACCTCCAGGCGCAGTTGAGCGCCGGTCATCTCCTGGCGTGGATCGCGATGCTGCTCCCGCTCGCGCTCTTCGCTCTCGAGCGGGCGCGGCAGCACTCGACGTGGTGGCTCGCGGTCGCGGGCGCGGCCCTCGCGTCGATGCCGCTCTCCGGCCAGCTCCATCTCGCGCTGGCGGCAATCCCCTTCTTCGGCCTCTATGCGCTGGTCCGCTTCCGGCCGGGGCTCCCGCTGTGCGCGGCACGACCGGCGCAGGCGGCCGCTCCTTTGCCCAGGTCGAGCGCTATTCGGCCGACCCTTCGGCTCTCGTCTCGCGCCACACCCACGAGCTCGAGCAGTTCGTCTACCTCGGCTGGTCCGTCCTCGCCCTTGCCCTCGTCGGGCTGGCGCTGCTGGTCGCGAGCCGTCGCTGGGGGCTTGCCGCCGTGCTCGGGATCGGCGCACTCGTCCCGGTGCTCCTGGCGCTCGGGGCGAACCTACCTGGCTACGAGACACTTTGGCGGCATCTCCCCGGCCTTCGGAACACACGGGTCCCGGAACGTCTGATGCCGGTCGCCTGCCTCGCCCTGGCCGCGCTCGTCGCGTTCGCAGTGTCGCGGGCGCGCTGGCCTGGAACCGCCGCCCTCGTCGCACTGGTCCTCGTCGTCGACCTGCGGGTCGGTCTCTTTCACCCGACTGCGGCCGACGAGCACAACCGTGCGTATGCCGCGCTTCGAGCCCAGCCCTCAGGCCGCCTGCTCGAGCTGCCGGTCTTTCTCCCCGACCGCCAGGAGGCGAGCGTCTACCTCTACTACGCGATGCAGACACCCCGCGAACGGCCCGCCGGGTACACGACGACTGCCCCGCGCGAAGCCGACACGGAGCTACGAGAGCGGCTGCGGGCGCCCTGCCGCGACCTGGCAGTGCTCGGCGTCGGCTATCTCGCCGTCCACGGGCCGTCGAAGGTATGCGGGGGGCGGCTCCTTGCCCGAGACGGCCCGATCTCGCTCTATCGCGTTGAATCCTCGAGGTGACGCGCGACTAGGCCGCGCAGACGAGGGCGTGCAGTTCCGTGAGCGCATCCCCCTGGAGCGCGTACGCCTGCCAGGTGTCGCCGCGGTCGGCGCTGCCCCAGATCTGCCCGTCCGCGAAGCCCGCGACAAGGCCGCCGTCGACGGCGACGAGCGCATAGGGCATCGCCGAGAGCGGCTCGGGCAGCCCGCCCCCAAGCGCGCTCCACGTGCCGTCCTGGTGCCGATAGATCTTGGCCTGGGGGTCGCCGCGACCGTGGGCGGCATAAGGACCGGTGCTGGCCGACACGTACCAGAGCTCGGGGTCGTCGGGATCGACGGCCACCGACCACGTGTAGTGCCGGTCCCGGCCCTCGTCCGCCGGGTGCCAGGTCTCACCCCCATCCTCGCTCCAGGCCGCACCACCGCCACCCGCTTCGTAGGCGCGTCCTTCAACCCGCGGGTGCCAGGCGAGGGAGTGCACGTCAGGCTGTGCGCCCGGCCGGTGATCGGCCCAGGTCTCGCCTCCGTCGGCCGAGCGCATCAGCCCGCCGAGCTCGATCCCGACGAGGATCACCTCGGCGTCGTGCGGGCTCGGTGCGATCCACCGGACATGCGACGTCCACGGCCGCGGCGGGAAGCTCCACGTCGGCCGCGAAGGAAGCTCGAGGAGGCTCTCCAGCTCCCGCCAGGTCTCGCCGCGGTCGTCGCTGCGGTAGAGCCCGCTCGGCTCGGTTCCGGCATAGACCGCACCGTCGGCCGCGCTCACCGCGAGGGAGAAGACACCGGGGGCGGGCAGAGCGCAGTCGGCCCAGGTTCGGCCCCCGTCCGTCGTCCGCCGGACGCCGCCCTCCCGTAGACCCGCGTAGACGGTGTCGGAATCGGCGGGATCGGCCGCGAGGCACTGTGCCCCGCTCCCGCCCAGCGAGAGCTCCACCTCCCAGGCGCCACCGGCCTGGTCGAGGTGGGCGATCCCGTCGCCGGTCGCGGCATAGAAACGCGTCATCGCTGCAACCTATCCCGGCCGTACCTTCCTCTGCGAGCATCGAGGCGTGCGCAGCCGTTTCCTCCTCTCGGTGCCCGAGCGAATCGTCCGCTCAATCGCGGCACTCGTCGGCGGTCTCGTGCACGAGTCGGCCCAGTTGTTGCTTCCACGGCTCGTCCGCCGCTCGCGGCTCTACGAGGCGAGCGTGAAGAACCTGCTCCGCGTGACGATCGAGCTCGTGGGCGGCGTCGAAGGCTCCTCGACCGCGGAGTCCGGCGGCGTGGGCCAGTTGGCCGTGCGCAAGGGTGCAGGCAACGTCGTCGAGCTCGGGTCGATCGCCGCCTTCGGTTTCTCGCCGCTCTGGCTGCTGGCCGCCGCCAGCGACCTCGCCCGCGGCTCGCGCGTCTATCTCGACACGCTGGTCGATGAGCTCAAGGCCGCCGGGGTACTCGCCCCCGAGGCGGAGTTCGGCTCAGTGGACGAGCTGCTCGGCGCACTTGAGCGGGGCTCGGGCACTGCGGCGCGACTCGTCGACGTCCCGCCCTTGGAGCTGGTGGAGCTGCGCTCGTCCGTGGCGGAGCTCCGCGCCAACGTCGACGACTTGCCGCGCCCGGATGAGCTCGCAGCCGCCTATCAGGGCCTTCGCCGCGCGGCCGACGCGGAAGGTCGTCCTCTCCTCGAGGTCTCCGCCGGAATCGGCCTCGCCTTCCTGCTTTCCGCGCGTTCGCTGTCGCGTGAGCACCTGGTCGTGCCGTACCGCGAGGATTGGCGCCCGCTTCGCGACGAGGGCTTCGCGGCGTACGCCGGCCGCGTCGCACGGCCGTACCGAGGAGCGGTCGAGGGCCATTTCAATCCCGGGCGGGAGACGTGGACGGAGCGGGGGCTCGAACGGCTCAGCCGCCGACGGCGCCGAAGAAGCTAGCCACAGGGCCACCGGCGAGACGTGACGTGAACCGGCGTCATAAGATCCGCGCGTGAGCTTCGACGCCTGGATCCTGGCGCTCCACGTGCTCAGCGCCTTCGCCTACGTCGGCGGGATCATCCTCTTCTGGGTCCTCGCCGTGGCAGTGCGGCGAACGGATACCCCGGAGGGAACCATCCGCATGGAGCCTGTTGTCAAAGTTGGCAACATAGTAGTCGGCATCGGTGCGGTCGGCACGATCGTCCTCGGAATCTGGCTCGCCTTCTCGGTCGGCGGCTACGACATCTGGGACGGGTGGATCGTCGCGGCCATCGTGCTGTGGGCGATCTCCATGGCGACCGGGCAACGCACCGGTGTCGCCTATACGCGGGGCATGAACAAGGCGAAGGAGTTGCGGACGGCCGGGCAGACGGGGTCGAGCCCGGAGCTCCTGGCCCTCAACCGAACGTCGCGGGGTGTCCTTCTGCACTTCTTGACGTCGGCCGTCGTGCTGCTGATCCTCATCGACATGATCTGGAAACCGGGGGCATGAGCGTCTTAGCCGCGGTCCGCCCCGACAGCTGGAACTTCCCGCTCTTCCTGCACGTCCTGGGGGCGATGATCCTGGTCGGCGGCCTCGTCACTGGCGCAAGCGCGCTCGCGTATGCCAGAGGCGAGGCGAGACTCCTCCGGCTCGGCTACTGGTCGCTCCTGGCCGTCTCCTTGCCGGGTTGGGTACTGATGCGGATCGGCGCCCAGTGGATCTATTCGAAGGAGCACTGGGACGACGTGCCAGAGAAGGTCCGCCCCGGTTGGCTTGACATCGGCGCCATAATTGCCGACCTCGGCGGCCTGATCCTGCTCGTCTCGCTGATCGCCGGCGGCGTCGGCGTCTACCGGATGCGGGAGGGGAAAGGCTCCGGTTTGCTGCGGGTGACGCTGGTGCTGTCGCTCGTCCTTCTGGCTGCGTACTTGGTCGCCGTGTGGGCGATGGCCGGCAAGCCGGACTAACTCGGCGTCTACAAACCCAGCGCGTGAGTAACCGCACTGGAAACAAGCGTTCCGCAGCCATCAATAGCTTGTTTGACGCTCACGTTGCACGCTTTGCGGGCCGGTGAAAGACTCTCGCCGTCAATCACGGGAAGGAGACGTGATGGGGAGGCTTCTCCGACCGAGCCTGCTCGTAGCGCTCGGCTTTCTCACAGTACTGGTCGCAATCGCCCTTCCGGCCTCGGGAAGCAACACGCGCGCGGACCAGGGTCGGCTGCAAGGCGACCATCAGGGCGCCGACGTCGACGCAAGGAAAGGGCACAAGGCGCCGAGCGCGCGGCAGACCGCGCTCGCTCAGCGGAAGACGGTGCGCTGGAACCGTTTCGGGACGCCGCAGGTGCTAACCGCCGACCGGGGCTACCTCGCGACGGGTCTCTCGAGCGATCCGGTCGTGGCGGCGAAGGAGTGGCTTGTCGGTAACACCGAGCTGCTCGGGATCGATGGCTCGGACGTTGCGAACCTCCAGTTGCTCTCGAGCGCGCCGATCGGCGCCGGCCGAGCCGTGCTCTTCCGCCAGAACTTCGGCGCTCTACCGGCCGGGCACGACGGCCTGGTCGTCGTGGGCGTCGTCGACCGCAAGGTCGCATACGTGTCCTCCTCGCTCGCGGGCGGCGACCTCGCCGGCGCAGCGAGGCTGTCGCCGGCCGACGCGTACCGCCGCGCTGCAGCGTCGGTCGGAAGAAGCGTCGGCGACGTCACGGAGATCGGCGAGGAAGGCGGCTGGACCACGCTGCGCGTCGAGGGCTTCGCGAGGCCGCAACGAGTCCGGCTCGTCGCTCTCCCGATGCCCGAAGCCAGCGCGGTTCCGGCATACGAGTCGATCGTCCTCGACAACACTGCAGCTGAGCCTCTCGGCGTCAGCGTCTTCGTGGACGCTCGAAGTGGGGCCGTCCTGATCAGGGAGAGCCTCGTCGACGACGCAGGCGAGCCGTCCTGGAAGGTGTTTCCCGCGTCGCCGTCCCTCGATTACTCGTCGGCCGACACGCGCCAGCTCTGGTGCTGGACGGCTGCGGCCGGCTGTGACCGGGCACTCGACCCGAGTTCGCCTGATCTCGAGTGGGACGTCAACTCGGGGTCGGGGTCGTCCTTCACGACCGACGGGAACAACGCGAAGGGGGTTCACAACTGGTTCAGCAACAACCCGTTCACAGTCGGGACCGAGACGGCGACCGCACGCCCCGGGCGCGACTACGTCTACGCGTGGTCGAACCAATGGTTCGAGCAGAGGTGTAACCCCGACACGACCTTCACCTCGCCCGCGCGGAACGACATCGACGCCGCACGGGCGAACCTCTTCGCCATGCACAACCGCATGCACGACTGGTCATACCACCTCGGCTTCACGGAGCAGGCCTTCAACCTGCAGAAGGACAACTTCGGCCGCGGCGGACTCGGGAACGATCACGAGCAAGGCAATGCCCAGGCCGGAGGCGTGACCGGCGGACCGCCAGGCTTCGCGGCGCGGGACAACGCGAACCAGATCACGCCGCCCGACGGGCAGGCGCCGATCACGAACATGTACCTCTGGCAGCCAATCGCCGGCGCCTTCTACGCCCCCTGCGTCGACGGCGACTTCGACATGTCCGTCGTCGGACACGAGTACACGCATGCGATCTCCAACCGGATGGTCGCGGGGCCGAACACCGGTCTGAGCGGGTCACACGGAGGCGCGATGGGCGAGAGCTGGTCCGACCTCGACGCAATGGAGATCCTGAACGAGTATGGATTCCTCCCGCTCGCGGATGAGAACCCATTCGCTGTCGGGGCCTACGTCACAGGCGACAAGCAGGCCGGCATCCGCAACTACGGGATGAATGCCAGCCCGCTGAATTTCTCGAACATCGGCTACGACTTCGTCTGCAACGCAGGGACTTGCCCTCTGCTAACGCAGGTCCATGCCGACGGCGAGATCTGGAGCGCGACGAACTTCGCCATCCGGCAGGCGCTGATTGCCCGCTACGGCGCGGGAACGCCGGCGCTCCAGGCCGAGTGCGCCGACGGGCTCGTCGCCCCCGGAGACTGCCCCGGTAACCGGCGCTGGATCCAACTCGTCTTCGACGCGTTCCTCCTGCTGCCGACAGGGACCCCGACGATGCTAGACGCCCGCGATGCAATGCTCGCGGCCGACCTGATCCGTTTCGGCGGAGCGAACCAGGATTTGCTCTGGAACACGTTCGCGAGCCGTGGGTTCGGGCAGAACGCGGCGAGCAGCGGACCGAACGACGCCGACCCAGTGCCGGGCTTTGAGTCGCCCGCGGCGAATGAGGCGACGCTGATCTTCGAGCCGATCAGCGACAGCGGCCCGATCCCCGGCGCGCGGCTCTTCGTCGGCCGCTACGAGGCTCGGACGACGCCGGTCGCGGACACCGATCCGGCGACGTCGCTCGGGTCCAGCCTCGCGATGGTCCCGGGCACGTACGAGTTGCTCGCGCAGGCGCCCGGCTATGGGATGAAGCGACTCTCGGTCGAGTTGAAGCCCGGGATGGTCAGGCACCTCGAGGTCAATATGCCCGCGAACCTCGCGTCGGCCGCTACCGGCGCGACAGCCACCGGCGACGGGATCAACCTCGACAAGCTGATCGACGATACAGAGGCGACGAACTGGGCCTCGCTCGGCTCGCCGGTCGCGGGCAAGCAGGTGACTGTCCGGCTCGACCCGAGCAAGCCGTGGCACCAAGTCGCGCGGATCCAGGTGAGCGCGGAGCTGCGAACCCGCATTCCGGCCGATCCGGGCGGAGATACTGCGACGCAGAGCCGCTTCTCGGCTTTGCGCCAGTTCCAGGTCCTGACCTGCCAGGTGAAGGCAGGTATCGACTGCACGCAGACCTCCCAGTTCAGCGTGCTCTTCACGAGCGCGCCCGACGTCTTCCCGTCTGTCGCGCCCCGACCGCGCGTGCCGGAGCTTGTCATGCGCTCGTTCACGGTGCCGAAGACGAACGCGACGCACGTTCGCCTTCGCGTGCTGACGAACCAGTGCACGGGCGCGCCCGATTACCAAGGCGACCTGGACGACGACCCGCTGAACGTGACCGACTGCGAAGACGGCTCGACGCAGGACGACAACGTCCGCGCCGCCGAGCTTCAGGTCTTCGGGAAGTGAGCCCGAGGAGGGCCGGCCGGCGACGATCGGCCGGCCCTCCTTCAACCACGGCTCGTTGCCTCAGAAAGCAACGATCGGTGTCATCACCCGGTTAACACGAGGACAGGATTCAGCCCCTGTGTAACTGCTGAAAACGCATGACTACGTCAAATTTGGCTCCGCCCAGGCTGGATCTACATACCCATCGCGTGGTACCCCGAGTCGACGTAGAGCGTCGTCCCGGTCACGTTTCTGGCCTCATCAGAGAGCAGATACGCGGCGGCTGCGCCGACGTCGTCGGCGGCGATGTGCCGGTGGAGCGGAGAGCGCTCCTCGACGATCGCCTCCATCGTCGGGAAGCCGGCGATCGAGCGCGCGGCGAGCGTGCGCACCGGCCCCGCCGAGACAGCGTTGATCCGTACATTCTTCTGGCCTAGATCCCAGGCCAGGTAGCGGACGGACGCGTCGAGCGCGGCCTTGGCCACGCCCATCACGTTGTAGTGCGGAACGGCGCGAACGCCGCCGAGGTAGGTCATCGTCAGCATCGCACCGCCGCCGGCGGCCTCCATCAGAGGCTCGGCCGCACGTGCGCACGAGACCAGCGAGTAGGCGCTCACGTCGAGGGCCATCCAGAAGCGGTCGCGCGGCGTGTCCGTAAAGCGCTCCTCGAGATCTTCGGCAGCCGCGTAGGCGACGGAATGGACGAGCAGGTCAAGCTCGCCGCCGAACGTCTCGCCGACCTCCGAGAACACCCGTTCCACGTCCTGATCCGAGCGCACGTCGCACTCGGTGACGAGCGGGCTGGAGACGCTCTCCGCCAGGTCGCGGACGCCTTTCTCGATCCGTTCGCCCTGGAAGGTGAACGCGAGCTGCGCGCCCTCTTCGGCGAGCCGCCGCGCGATCGCCCAGGCGATCGAGCGCTTGTTCGCAACCCCGAGAACGAGTCCGCGCTTGCCGTCAAAGCGTCCCACGGCGCGATCCTAACGACCGCTAGTCTGAGGCCCCTTGCGCCGCCTTGCTCTTGTTGCCGCGTTGAGCGGCGCCCTCGTCGGCGCATCGTCCGCCGCGGCGGCTCTCCAACCCATCCGGCGCACACACGGAGGGGACCTCGCGGCACCGGTGCGACAGGGCCCGTTGCGCATTCCGGCCGAGCATGCCCGCGGACGAGTGCGCGTGATCGTAAGACTCGCTCTTCCACCCCTGGCGGCCGCCTTCAGCGACGGCCTCTCGATCGGGGGCAGTGCCCGACGGCTTAACGTTCAGACGGGCTCCTCGCGCACATACCTGGCGCAGCTCGAGCGGGCGCAGGACGCCGCCGCCGCCCGAATTCGCAGCGCGATCCCCGGCGCTGTCGTCTCCCGGCGCTTCGAGATCGTGCTCGACGGCCTCACCGTGGAGCTGCCCTTCCGTCGGCTCGCTGCGCTCTCGGCGCTTCCGTTCGTGACGAGGCTCTATCCCAGCCTCGGCTACCGCCTCACGCTCAACCAGAGCCCCGGACTGATCCGAGCGCCGGCATTCTGGGCGGCTACGGGCCTGCGGGGAGAGGGCATCAAGATTGGGATCGTCGACGACGGCGTCGACGAGAAGCACGTCTTCCTGGCTCCAACCGGCATGTCCTATCCAGCCGGGTTTCCCCGAGGCGGCAAACGCTGGACGACGCCGAAGGTGATCGTCGCCCGAGCCTTCCCGGGCCCCGGCTCCGGCCGCCGCGGCCGACTGCCGATCGACCGCAGGGCTTCGTTCCACGCCACCCATGTCGCGGGCATTGCGGCGGGGCGCTCGGGCACCTCTTCTCCGGGCGGGCTAGACCATCCCCCGACGGCGAATCTGTCCGGGATCGCACCCAACGCCTGGCTCGGGAACTACCGAGTCTTCAACATCCCCACGCGCGCGGGGTACACCGCGAACACGCCCGAGATCGTCGCCGCCTTCGAGGCCGCCGTCCGCGACGGCATGGACATCATCAACTTCTCCGGTGGTGGGACCGAGACCGATCCTGTCAACGACGCGCTGATCGAGACCGTGCACAACGTCGCCGCAGCGGGAGTCGTGCCCGTGATCGCGGCCGGGAACTCGCGCGACGACTTCGGGCTCGGGACCATCGACTCGCCCGGCTCGGCACCCGATGCGATCTCCGTCGCGGCCGCCTCGAACCTGCACGTCTTCGCGCCTTGGGTCTCGGTCCAAGACTCTCGCGCCCCGGCCTCGCTGCGGAACGTGCCGTTCAGGACGCTGGTCCCAAAGCGGTTCTTCCCAGGCTGGGAGACTCGGGACCAGACGCTCGTCGACGTCGGCTCGCTCACCGGGACCGACGGGCGACCCGTCGACCGCCTGCTCTGCGGAGTCACGCATCCGAATGCGCTCGACACGACGCTCCCCCGCGGTGCACTGAGCGGCTCGATCGCGCTCGTCTTCAGGGGCGGGTGCGCGATCGTGACCAAGGAGCTGCGCGCGTTCCTCGCGGGAGCCCGCGGCATGGTGCTCGTCGACAATCGTTCCGGGGAGGCGAACACGATCCCGCTCGACATCGCCGCGGGGATGGTCTCCGACCTCGACGGAGCCCGCCTGCGCGACTTCCTCGTGTCGATCGGAGGGCGGGCGGCCGTCCGCTTTTCGTTCAGCCGACACGAGCTGCAGACCGGCCGCGGCGGCATCATCACGAGCTTCTCGTCCGCGGGGCCGACGGCGTTCGGCCACCTGCTGAAGCCGGACGTGGCCGCTCCGGGCGGTGAGGTTCTCTCTTCGACGCTGCCCGAGTTCGCAGGCGCCTCGTTTGCTTCCTTCGATGGGACGAGCATGGCGACGCCGCACGTGGCGGGGACGGCCGCCTTGTTGCTACAGCGCCATCCGGGCTGGACGCCGTTCCAGGTGCGCTCCGCGCTCGTCTCCACGGCAGGCCCCGCTTGGGCCGACACCGCGCGCACGCGGGAGGCGTCCGTTTTTCTCGAGGGCGGCGGTTTGATCGACGTCCCGGACGCAGACAGTCCGCAGGTCTTCACCGACCCGAGCTCGCTCTCGCTCGGCGATCTGAACGTGAGCGGCGGAGCGGCGCGCAGGTCGCTCGTGCTCGAGTTGACCGACGCGGGTGGCGGAGCCGGCACGTGGTCGGTCGAGGTGCTCCCGCAGGCGGCGAGCACGGGGGCGTCGCTTGAAGTTCCGACCTTGGTCAGCCTGGCCCCCGGCGGCCGAGCCGATGTCCCGATCGCGGCGAGCGCGACGGCGCAGGCGGCCGCCGGTGACGACTACGGCTTCATTGTCCTGCGCCGCGGAGGGATTGTCCGCCGCGTTCCCTACGCGTTCTTCGTCACTCGGCCTGCCCTCCAGAATGCGAGCCCGGTCCGGCTGCGCCGAATCCAGAACGGCACCACTGCGCGCGGCAGCTCCCGGGTCAGCGCCTACCGTTGGCCGGCTTCCCCCTTCGGCTACCCGCCCAGCTTCACGGGCCCGTCGATGATCGAGGACGGTGCCGAGCGCGTCTACTTCGTCCCGCATCTGAGCCGGCCGGTCGTCAATCTCGGGGTCAGCGTGGTCTCGGCTGGGCCGAACACGGTCATCGATCCGTGGCTGCTGGGGTCACTCGACGAAAACGACGTGCAGGGCCAGGCGGGGACGCCGGTGGACGTCAACCCGCTGACGTTCGATTACGGCCTTGCGATCGGCTCAGCCGCGGCCGTCTTCCCGCGTCTGAAGCGCTACTACGTCTCGGTCGATTCGACCCAGGACCTCTACACCGGCCGGCCGCTGCGCGGGCGCTACCGACTGCGCTACTGGGTCAACGACCTCCGGCCGCCGAGGGTCAGGCTGCTTACGCATCGCGTTGCCGCGGGACGGCCGACGATCGCCGTTCTCGCGCGCGATGGCGGAGCCGGCGTCGACCCCTTCTCGCTGCTCATCGCCTACGGCGATTCGGTCATCGGCGCGGTCGCCTACGATTCGAGCTCCGGCCTCGCCGTCTTCGCCATCCCACGCGAGGCGCCGGTGCTGCCGAGAGGCAGCATTCGCGCGATTGCCGGAGCCTCCGACTTCCAGGAGGCGAAGAACATCACGATATTCGGTCCCAACCTGATGCCGAACACCCGTTACCGGCGTGTCCGCATTCACGCCGTCCGAGGCACGACTGCGACCTGGCTCCTGCCTCGACGGGGCCATTGCCTGCGCGGAGCCCAGACGCTGCTTGTGGTTGCGAACTCGACCGCCCGCGTCCGGGCGGTTCGCTTCCTCGACGGCAGGCGGCGGATCGCGACCGATCACAGCGGGGTCTCCGGCCTCTACTCGGTCACCTGGCGGGCCCGCGGTGCGCGACGCCGTCACCGGCTGCGAGCCGTCGTCCTGTCCTCGGCAGGGCGCAAGGTCGTCACTTCGCGGACCGTCCGCGCTTGCCGGTAGCAGTCGTTACCGGCGGCGCCACGGGAATCGGCGCGGCCTTGGCCCGCAGGTTGACGGAGCGCGACTGGCATTGCATCCTGGTCGGGCGGCGCGAGGATCGTCTGAGCGCGACCGCGGCCGAGATTGGCGGAGAGTTCGAGGTCTGCGACGTCGCCGATCACGAGGCGGTGGAACGCATGACTCGAGAGGTTCGGGAGCGGCACCCCCAGATCGGCCTGCTCGTGAACAACGCCGGGGTGGCCGGGCGCGGCACCTTCCTCGACCTCCCGCCCGAGCGGATCGAAGAGCTGATCCGGATCAACTACCTCGGGTCCGTCTGGTGCCTACGCGCGTTGCTGCCGGCGCTCGAGGCCGCGGCACCCGCTCACATCGTGAACGTCGTCTCCGTCGCGGGGACAGTCGCCGTCGGGCCCTATTCGGCGTCGAAGCACGCCCAGCTCGCGTTCTCCCGCTCAGTTGCGACCGAGCTGCGACCCCTCGGGATCCGGGTGCACACGGTCAACCCGGGGTTCGTCCACACGGAGGGGTTCCCGCAGGACCGACTTCTGCGCGGCCGGCTGAGGCAGATCGTCGTCGGTCCCGACTACGTGGCGAAGCGAATTGTGCAAGCGATCGAGCACGATCGAGCCGAGATCTTCGTTCCGGGCTGGTATCGCGTCGCGGCGCTTGCGCAGGCCGCCTTGCCCGTGACGTTCGGCCGCTTCGGCGCGCGGCGCGTCGGCCGCTCGCTACCGTAAAAGGCATGGACATCGAGTTCCTGTACTGGGAGGGATGTCCCTCCTACCCGGAGGCGAGGCAGCTGCTCGGCGAGGTGCTCGCGGAGCGCGGCCTCGACGCGAAAATCGAGGTGCGGGAGGTCAAGAGCCAGGCTGAGGCTGAGCTGCTTCGCTTCCCCGGCTCGCCCACGATCCGCGTCGAAGGCCACGACGTCGACCCCGACGGCGCATCGGGGCGACCGGCCCTCATGTGCCGCATCTACCGAAACCCAGGCGGCGGCGTCTCGCCCGTACCGTCCCGCGAGCAACTGGAGGCTGCACTGTCATGACGATCGCTCTCGCCACCCAGGCCCCGCCCTTCGACCTGCCAGGCATCGACGGGCAGCAACACTCGCTCGACGACTACGCGGACGTGCCTGCGCTGGCCGTCGTCTGGTCCTGCAATCACTGCCCGTACGTGCAGGCCTGGGAGAGCCGGATGATCGAGCTCCAGCGCGAGTACGGCGACCGCGGCTTCCGGCTCGTCGCCGTCAACTCGAACGACGCCGACAACTATCCCGAGGATTCATTCGAGGCAATGAAGGCGCGAGCCCAGCAGCAGGGCTTCAACTTCGACTACCTCTACGACGAGGACCAATCGGTAGTGCAGGCGTACGGCGCAGAGCGCACGCCCGAGGTCTTCCTCTTCGACTCGGAGCGCAGGCTTGTCTACCACGGCGCCATCGACGACTCGCGGGAGGAGAGCGAGGTCACGGAGCGCTACCTGCGAGACGCGGTCGAGGCCGTCCTCGCCGGTGACGAGCCGCCGGTGAGCGAGACCGCTCCGGTCGGCTGTTCGGTCAAGCGGAAGGCGTGACCCATCCTTAAAGCGGTTCGCCCGGCCGCCTCCCCACTGCGAGCCTAGTCGGAAAAACCGCACGTGTCTGTGACCAGGGCGTGCCGAAACTGCTACTTCGCGCCGCCCCGTCCGAGCTCGCGCCTAACCAGCTCGAGCGCCTCTTCGCGGGTCTGGATCGCCCCCGCTGCGCGCTCCTCCTCGAGGAGCTCCAGCAGCCGGCCGATCTCGGGGCCCGGGGGCAGCCCCAGCTCGTCGCCGCGGAGCAGCGGCTCAGCGGGCTCGTTCTCGCGTGCCTCGCGCACCGCATCGGCGCGCTCAGAAGCCCCCACGAAGGCCAGGGCGTCGAGCGCCCACGGCTCGGTCGCCCGCCGAAAGCGATGGATCGCCCGCGGCGACCCGTCCGCGGGGGGCTGCGCGCGAAGCAGCGCCCGCGAGTAGCGGAGCAGCTCGTTCGGTACGGGGAGGCGGGCAAGCGACTCGCCGAAGACGGTGACGAGCCGGAACTCGGGCGAGTCGACGAGCTCGGCACGGTCGAGCCCCTCCGCCAAGCCCCCGAGGGGCTCGAGCAGCCCGAGCTCGCCTGCAGACAGGTAGCCGGCCTCGGATAAGCGCACGAGCTCCGCGTACGTGCGCTCCCCCGCCGGGCGCGTGACCAGCTCCGCGTGCTCGCGGACGAGCTGCTCAGTCTCCGGATCGAGCCGAAAGGCGAGCTCGTCCCCGAGGCGCACCGCGCGCAGAAGCCGCAGCGGGTCGTCCGTGAAGACACTCGGCGAGACCGCGCGGATGATCCGCTCCTTCATGTCTGACCGGCCCCCGTACGGGTCTGCGGGCTCGCCGCCGGCCAGTGGGACGGCGATCGCGTTGATCGTGAAGTCCCGCGTCGCGAGGTCGTCCTCGATCGAGTCGCGCAACGGAGTGAAGTCGACCGTCCGGCCTTCCTCGAGCGCAACCCGCCACGCTCCGTGGCGCTCCGAGAGTGGAAAGGGGGCGCCGCCAGAGCGCCTCGCATACTCGCGCGCGGTAGCGCGTGGATCATGGACGGCGATGTCGAGGTCGACGACGTCTCGCCCGAGCAGCTCGTCGCGGACGGCGCCGCCGACGACCCAGGCCTCTTGGCCCTCGAGGACCTCGCGCGCAAGGTCACGCATCGAGCACCACGCGCCGCGCGCGGGACGGGCTCGTCTCGATGCCACAGACGAGCTCGTAGTTGATCGTCTCCGCCACCCGTGCATGGTGCTCGACGAGAACCCCGTGACCGACGAGGGTCACCGGCGTTCCCACCGGCAACTCGCGGTCGAGCTCGACCGCGAGCGCGTCCATCGAGACCGTGCCGACGACACGCCTCGGCTCACCGCCGACGCGTACCTCGGTGCCGGTCATGTCGCGCCGGAAGCCGTCAGAATAGCCCACCGGGACGATGCCGATCCAGGTCGCCTGCTCCGCCAGAAAGCGGCGGCCGTAGCCGGTGCTCTCGCCCGGTTCCAGCCTGCGCACCTGCGCGAGGTGACTGTCCCAGCGCAGCACCGGCTCGAGCCCGTCAGCGGCCGGATCCTCCCCGAACGGGGAGAGCCCGTAGAGCGCGATTCCACAGCGGGCCGCATCGAAGTGCGACTCCGGCAGGCGCAGAGCTGCCGCGCTGTTCGCGACGTGCCGGATCAGATGGGAGAAGTCCTCCGTGGCCGCGGTGAACCGCTCGACCTGGGCGCGAGCGAAGTCAGGATCGGAGTCGGCAGTCGCCAGGTGGCTCATCAGCCCCACGACCTCCGCCGGCGACGCCGAGATCTCGGGCAGGCCCCACCGCCCCATGCCGGTATCGATCTTGAGGTGGACGCGCACACCCTCGGGCACAGCTTCGTCCGTGACCGTCAGATCGAGATCGGCGTCTCGCGCCTGCGCAATCTCGCGGCCCGAGCTCGGCCCCATGACGAGAATGCGGACGCCGGGGAACTCGCGGCGCAGCAGCAGCGCCTCGCCGACCGTGGCCACGCACAGCGCCTGGGCTCCCTCTCCGAGTGCCGCGCCGGCGACGTCGATCGCACCGTGGCCGTATCCGTCCCCCTTGACGACGGCCCAGAGCGCGGTCCGGCCGAGCACCGCGCGGAGGCGGCGCACGTTGCGGCGCAGCGCGCCCAGGTCGATCGTGATCTCGGAGCGGTGCACTAGCTCCCGAGAGCGATTGGCAAGGCCTCGAGAAGATCGCTGGCGATCAGGCCCACGTCGCAGGACGCCTCGATCGCCGCCCAGTGGTGCGCGGTGGCCGCGGCCGCCGTCGCCAGGCGAGGCTCCAGTCCCTTCGCCAGGAACGCGCCGACGATCCCGGTCAGGACGTCACCGGTCCCGGCGGTTGCCAGGGTGGGATGCCCGCCGTCGACGAGCACGGCCTTTCCGGGCGCGGCGATGAGCGTGCCGGAACCCTTCAGGAGGACGACGCAGCCGAAGCGATCGACGGCGCGGCGCACGGCCTCCAGCCGGTGAGCGTTTACCCACGATGCCTCCTCGCCCAGCAGCCGGCCGAGCTCGCCCGAGTGAGGAGTCAGCACCCGCGGAGCGGGCCAGTCGGCTGGCTCGAGCTCCCAGAGCGCGTCGCCGTCGACAACCACAGGCAGGTCGGCTTCGGTCACAAGGCGCCTCACGAACCCCTTCGTCCCTTCGCTCCTTCCCAGGCCCGGCCCGACCGCCAGCGCCCCCGCCTTGCGCACGAGCTCGAGCGCCGGTTCGGCCGCCGCTTCGGTCACGAGACCTTCCCCGTCGGCCGGCAGCGGCCGCTTGACCGCCTCGAGCACCCAGTGCTCGAAGACAGGAAGAGCAGGCCCGGGTCCGGCGAGCGTCACGTAACCCGCGTCGGCCCGCATCGCCGCGAGCGCGGAAAGGCACGGCGCCCCTGTCAATCCAGGCGAGCCGCCGATGACAACCACATGTCCGGCGGTGTACTTCGTGTCCTCCGGGCTCTTCCGCGGCAGAAGCTCGAGGATCTCCCTCGTCACCCGGGCGTGCTCGGTGTCGATCGGCTCGAGTCCGATGTCCGCGACCTCGAGGTAGCCGACGAGATACGCGCCGGGCGTCACGTGCTGCCCCACCTTTTCGCCGTGGAAAGTCACGGTCAGGTCGGCGTCGACTGCCGCCCCGGCCACCTCGCCGGTCGACGCATCGACTCCCGACGGCAGGTCGACCGCAAGCACGGGGGCGCCGAGCTCGTTCATCTGCTCGATCAAGCGCGCCGCTCCGGGCCTCGGCTCACCCTCGAAGCCGGTGCCGAAGAGCGCGTCGACGAGTACATCCGGGTCGCCGAGGTCCTTCCGCTCGCCCTCGGGCTTCGCGTCGACGATGAGGACCTCGCGTCCCGCCTCCTCGAGCAGCCGCGCTGCGACGCGGCCGTCGCCGCCGTTCGAACCGGCGCCGCAGACAACAGTGAAGGAGCGCGCGTTCCCGAAGTCCTCGAGCGCGTGGTCCGCGACCGCTCGCCCCGCTCGCTCCATCAGCTCCTCGACGGTGCCCGGATAGCGCTCCTCCGCCGCACGCATCTCCGCGGCGGTGTAGAGAGGCTCAAGCATCCCGGTCGGAGACCACGCAGACGGCTGTCGCGAGCCCCTTCGAGTGCGACATCGAGAGATCGATCGGTCCCGCGCGGACTCTTTCCGCCCAGGCCTTGGTCTTACCGGAGAGCTGCACATGCGGCTTCGGCCGGCCCGCGATCTCGATCTCGCGCCATGTGAAGCGGACGCCGCACCCGAGCGCCTTGCCGACTGCTTCCTTGCCCGCAAAGCGGGCCGCATAATGCTGCGCGGGGTTGCCGCGGCCGTCGCAGTAGGCGCGCTCGGCTTCCGTGAAGCAGCGCGCCGCGAAATCCGCGTAACGCTCGAGGGCGCGTTGCACGCGCTCGATCTCGATCAGGTCGACGCCTACCCGCATGGCGCGGATTCTAGGTTGCGTTCGCCAGGTATCCGGGAACGTCGCCCAGCGAATCGACGACCGCGTCCGGCTTGACGAGGGCGTTCGCGAGCGCCTCCTCCCGAAACTTGCCGGTGCGAACGAGGATCGTTCTTAGGCCGCAACTCTTGGCGCCCGCGACGTCCGCCTCGAGATCGTCCCCGACCATCCAGGTCCGCTCCGCGTCCGCATCGAGCGCGTCGAGCGCAGCGCCGAAGAAGGCAGGGCTCGGCTTTCCGAGCACCGTCGCCTCGACCTCAGCGGCGTACTCCAGGCCCGCGACGAACGCTCCCGAGTCCAGGAGCGGCCCGCGGGAGGTCTGCCACCAGCGGTTCTTGTGCAGGCAGTAGAGCTCGGCGCCGGCCTCGAGCTCGGCGAAGGCGCGGGCGAGATTCATGTAGCTGAAGACGCGGTTCGTCTCCTCGGTCTCGTCGGCGCCGCCGAGCAACACGGCATCAGCTTCCTCGCCGACGAGCTCGACGCCTTCGAGCTCGCTGCGAATCGCGGCCATCGTAATCGCGAGCACACGCTTGCCCGCGAGCACCCGCGCTGCCGCGCGCGGGGTCGTCTCGAGCTCCTCGTCGTCGAGCTCGACGCCGAGCGCCCGCAGGTCCTCCGCGAGATCGGCACGGGAGCGGGTCGTGTTGTTGGTGACGAAGCGAAGGCGATGACCGTCCTCCCGAAGTCGCTTCACGGCGTCGCCGGCGCCGTCGATCGGGCGACCCGAAACGTGGAACACACCGTCGACGTCCAGGAGAATGGCGGCCATGGAGCGCGAGTCTATTCGGGTCACCAGGTCGGTTTCGATTCCGGTCTCGGAGATCGAGCTGCGCTTCTCGCGCTCGAGCGGGCCCGGCGGCCAGCATGCCCAGAAGTCCGAGACCAGGGTCGAGGCGATCTTCGACGTCGAAGCTTCGACCACGCTCTCGACACGCCAGAAGCAGCGCGTTGTGCGCAAGGCAGGCCCCATCCTCCGCGCCGTGGCGCAGGATGAGCGGAGCCAGGCCCGTAATCGCGAGCTTGCGACCGAGCGCGTTGCGGAGGCGCTGCGGGAGGCGCTCCACGTCGAACGTCACCGGCGACCGACGAAGCCGAGTGCGGCGTCGGTCCGGCGGCGACTCGAGCAAAAGCGCCGGCGCGCGGAAACGAAGCGCCTGCGGCGACCTCCTTCCTGAGGTTCCTAATGGTGGTGGCCGTGCTCGCCGGCGTGGGCCAACGGTGCGGCCTCGCGTCCCTCGACGTAGCGCTCAGGGTCGGCGTCGAAGCGCTCTTTGCAGCCGGCGCTGCAGAAATAGACCGTCTTCCCGTTCCACTCGCTCCGGAACGGGGTCTTCGAGCGCTCGACAGTCATTCCACAGACCGGGTCACGTGCCCCACGGTCGAGCGTGAGCCCGATCAGCGCCGCCGCAACGGCCAGGAAGAGGATGTTCAGGAACGTCGTGTAGTTCCAGGTCACTCCGCGGTCGGTGATCGAGTCGATGTCGGGCCGCGTCTCCGGAACGAGGCCGGCGGTGGCGAACAACCCATCCACGGCGAGGGCGGCAGTAACAATCGCCCCGAACATGATCCCGGCGAGAATCGCCGCGGCCTTGGCCCCGTAGTACTTGCGGTAGATGAGCAGGATCGGAACGATGATCAGGTCGGCGTAAATGAACGCGATCGTTCCCGAGAACGAGATGCCCCCTGCCCAGAGCACGGCGGCGAGCGGCACGTTTCCGACCGAGCAGACGAACGAGAGGACGGCGACGAGCGGGCCGACGACGACGTTCTCGGCGAGCCGCAGGGGCGCCGGGGCGTCGGTGATGAAGAGATCGTTGAAGAAGCTCATCGGAAGCAGCGCGATGAACCCGGCGATCACGAAGCCGCCGGTGATCTCCTTCCAGAGCATCTCCCAGTCGCCGCGGAAGTTGTGCGCGACGTCCGACCAGGCCTCGACCGACGTCAACCGCCCGCGCCAGTAGAGACCCTCGGCGGCGGCCGTGTGGTGTACGTGTCCCGCCTGCACCGCCACTGCGTGCGCTCGCGCTTCCTCCTCGAGCCGCCTGGTGACGAAGAGGCGAATGCCGGCCCACATGAGCGGGATCAGCAGCAGGCCACCGACGAACTCGGCGAGCGTGAACTGCCAGCCGAGGAAGATCCACATCACGATCCCGATCTCGAACACGAGGTTGGTCGACGCGAACTGGAACGCCATCGCCGTAGCGACGCTCGCCCCCTTCTGGAACATCGACTTCGCGATCGCGACAGCGGCGTAGCTACAGGAAGAGGAGGCGGCGCCGAGGCCGGTAGCGAGCGCGACCGTCCGTAAGTCGCGGCCGCCGAGCGCGCGCTCCATGCGCGAGCGCGGGACCCAGGCCTGCACGATGCCCGACAGCGTAAAGCCGAGCACGAGCGCCCACCCCACCTCCCACGCCATCTGGAAGGCGTTCCAGAGACCGTCGCCGATCCGGTCGAACACGACCACGACGCGAGCCTAACTGCGGCGGTCTAGCCCGCGGTCTGGTGGGGCGAGAGCGCGAGCCGCGCGCTACTCGACCGTAACCGTCTTCGCCAGGTTCCGCGGCTGGTCAACGTTCATGCCCCGCAGGCGAGCGATCCGGTAGGCAAGGAGCTGCAGCGGCAGGATCGCGAGCACGGCCTGCAGGAAGGCCGGCGTCGACGGGATATAGATGACGTCGTCCGCATGGTGCTGGATGTCTTCGTTCCCGTCGGTCGCGATTGCGATCACATGCGCGCCCCGGGCACGGCTCTCTTGGATGTTCGAGACCACCTTGTCGTAGACGTGTGAGTTCGTCGCGACGCAAACGACGGGCGTGTCCTCGTCGAGCAGCGCGATCGGGCCGTGCTTCATCTCGCCCGCCGAATACGCCTCCGTCGGGATGTACGAGATCTCCTTCAGCTTCAGCGCGCCCTCGAGGGCCACCGGCAGACCGATGTGGCGCCCGAGGAAGAGGAAGAACGGCTTGTCGTAGAAGCGTTGCGCGATCTCCTCGATCGGATGGTCGCCGTCGAGGAACGCCTGCATCCGCTCGGGCAGCTCGTAGAGCTCGTCGAGGATGAACTCGACCTCTTCCGTGGGCAGCGTCTTCTTGAACTGGGCGAGCTTGAGCGCAATGAGGCTGATCAGGGCGACCTGGGCCGTGAAGGTCTTCGAAGCGGCGACGCCGACCTCGAGCCCGGTGCGCGTGAAGATGACCGAGTCGACTTCGCGCGTGATCTGGGAGCCCATCATGTTTGTGATCGCAACGGTGTGCGCTCCCTTCTCGCGGGCGAGCCGCATGGCCGCGAGGACGTCCGCGGTCTCGCCCGACTGGGAGATTCCGATCACGAGCGTGTCCTTCGAGAGCACCGGGTTGCGATAGCGCCACTCACTCGCGATGTCGGGCTCGACCGGAATGCGCGCCCACTCCTCGATCACGTAGCGCCCGACGACTGCCGCGTGGTACGAGGTTCCACAGGCGAGGATCACGATCCGTCGCAGGTTGCCGACCTCCTTGTCCGTAAGCCCGAGGCTCTCGAGGACGAGCTTCCCGTGCCGCACGCGGTCGCCGATCGTCTCGCGCACGCCCTTGGGCTGCTCGTAGATCTCCTTCAGCATGAACGTCTCGTAACCCGACTTCTCGGCGGCCTCGTCGTCCCAGTCGACCTCGATCACCTCCCGCTCGACGGCGCCGTCCTCGACGCTCGTGAAGGTCGCCCCGTCGGGGGTGATGGACACGATCTCGCCGTCCTCGATCAGCTGGATTCTCCGCGTCTCGCGCAGGAACGCTGTCGAGGCGGAGGCGAGGAACATCTCTCCGTCGCCGACGCCGACGAGCAGCGGGCATTGAACGCGCGCGCCGACGAGCTCCTTCGGGTGGTCGCTGTGGACGACGACAAAGGCAAAATGGCCCTCGAGCTCCCTGTAGGCCGCTCGGACCGCTTCGGTCAGGTTGCCCTGGTAATGACGCTCGATCAGGTGGACGACGACCTCGGCGTCCGTCTCGGAGCTGAACTTGTGCCCCTCCTCTTGCAGCGACGCTGTCAGCTCGCGGAAGTTCTCGACGATCCCGTTCAGGACGACGGCGATCTTCTGCTGCTCGCAGCCGTGCAGTGGATGCGCGTTCTCCTCGGAGACTCTTCCGTGCGTGGCCCAGCGGGTATGCCCAAGCCCGATCTGGGCTTCCGAGCCGTTCTGCTTCGCGACCCTCTTCAGGTTCTTGAGATCGCCGACCGCGCGGACGTAGTCGAGCCCCTCGTCTTCGAGCAGGGCGAGACCGGCGGAGTCATACCCGCGGTACTCGAGGCGCTCGAGGCCATGGATCAGGAGCGGCTTGGCCACCCGTGGCCCGACGTATCCGATGATTCCACACACCCTGAGCTCCTTTCCTTCTGTCGGGGCCTTCAGGTGACGGTCGACGGTTCTTGGGGGGCGACTGTTTCCGAAACGCGCAAGAGCCCGGTCTCGTGCGACCCCCGACGTCGGAGGTCGGTCAACCGAGCTCTCGTCGAACGAGAGCGGAGATGGTAGCACAGAGGTCGCGCGCCTCGGCCAAATCCTCTGCCTCGGCTAGAACACGAACGACAGGCTCCGTTCCAGAAGGTCGTACGAGCACTCGCCCGCGCTCGCCGAGCTCGCGGTTCAAGCGCCCGACCTCCGCGACGAGGCCTGTCGGCAGCTCGCGCGCTGCGACCGGCACGCTCTCCTGCACCTGGGGGTAGCGAGGGAGGATCGCGGCCGCCTCTGCCAATGTCCGCCCCTTCAGGGCGCCGCAGAGGAGCAGAGCCGCAGCGAGGCCGTCGCCGGTCACGTGATCGCGCAGATAGATGATGTGCCCGGACTGCTCGCCTCCGAGGATGCCGCCGTTCGCGCGCAGCGCCTCGAGCACGTACCGGTCGCCGACGTCGGTCGTCAGCACCCGGATCCCATGCTCGCCCATCAGCCGGTGAAAGCCGAGGTTCGTCATCACCGTCACGGCGACGAGTTCGACCTTCAGGTCGAGGGCGAGAACGGCGAGGATCTGGTCGCCGTCGACCGCATTGCCCTCGGCGTCGACCGCGAGCATGCGGTCGCCGTCCCCGTCGAACGCGACACCGAGGTCATAGCCGCCCCCGGCCATGGTCGCCTTGAGAAGCGAGAGGTCGGTCGCGCCGCAGCCGAGGTTGATGTTCTCTCCGTCCGGCGCTGTGCCCACGGGCGCAACTTCTGCGCCGAGCCGCTCGAACGCCTTGGGCGCGATCCCGGAGTACGCACCGTTCGCGCAATCGACGGCGATCCGGAGGCCGGTCAGGTCGCTTCCGAAGCGCTCGACGATGTGCTCGAAATAGCTGTCGGTGGCCACGCCGACGTGGTCGATCTCCCCCGGCGCCGCGCGCGGAGGGGCGTCGAGAAGCGCTTCGATCTCCTCCTCGTCGGCATCGGTCAGCTTCCGGCCGTCGCGGTCGAAGAGCTTGACTCCGTTGTACTCGGGCGGGTTGTGCGAAGCCGAGATGACCGCGCCGAGGTCGAGCGCGAGCAGCGCGACGGCCGGCGTCGGCAGGACGCCTGCGAGCACCGCGTTGCCGCCCGCCGACGCGATGCCGCGGGCGAAAGCGTCCTCGAGCTCGGGGCCCGAGCCGCGCGTGTCCCGTCCCACGAAGACCCGCCCGCCCTTCGACCACAGCGCGGAGGCGCGTCCGAGCCGCTCGACGAGGTCGGTCGTCAGGTCTTGACCGACGACCCCGCGAACGCCGTCAGTTCCGAAGTAGCGGCGGGACAACTACCTCTTGCTGAACTGAGGCGCTTTTCGGGCCTTGTGCAGGCCGGCCTTCTTGCGCTCGACCTTGCGCGCGTCGCGCGTGAGGAAGCCTTCGCGCTTGAGCGCCACCCGCAGCTCCGGATCGGCCTCGACGAGTGCGCGAGCGATGCCATGCCGGACCGCGCCAGCCTGCCCGGTCGGCCCGCCGCCCTGGACTCGCACTCTCAAGTCGTAGCGGCCCTCGGCGCCGGCCAGCTTCAGCGGGGCGAGGATGATCGTGCGATGAGTCGCGCGTGGGAAGTACTCCTCCAGCGTGCGCCCGTTGACCCAGGTTGCGCCGTCGCCCGGACGGAGGATGACCCTCGCGACGGAGGTCTTTCGCTTGCCTGTTCCCTGGTACTGCGCTAGCTCAGCCATTTCCGTTCTCCAGCTGCAGCGGCTTCGGGGCCTGCGCGTCGTGAGGATGCTCGGGGCCCGCGTAGATCTTCAGCTTGAGCAGCTGGGCGCGCCCGAGGCGGTTCCTGGGCAGCATCCCCTTCACGGCCTTGCGCAGCACCTCTGTCGGACGGCGCGCGAGCTCCTCGCGCAACGGGCGGCTACGCAGGCCGCCGGGATAGCCCGAGTGTCGGTAGTACAGCTTGTCGTCGAGCTTCTTGCCCGTGACGGCGATCTTCTCGGCGTTGACGACGACGACGAAGTCGCCCGTGTCGACGTGAGGTGTGTACTGCGGCTTGCGCTTGCCGCGCAGCGTCTCGGCGATCTCCGTCGCCAAACGGCCGAGTGTCTTTCCCTCGGCGTCGACGAGGTACCATTGGCGCTCGATCTCGCCCGGCTTTGCGTTCCAAGTCTTCTGCATAGAAGCGGCGGACTAAGCGCCCGCCAGGGGACGATTCTACCAATGATCAGGGCCGAGCTCCGGCCGCCCGGAGCTGGAAGACGAGCAGGGCGGGCGCCGCCGCCAGGAACGTGGCGCCGATCGCCAGCGCCGCGACGCCGAGCACGTCCAGAGCCACACCGCCGATCAGAGCCAGGGCGGCCCCAGTTAGCCCTGAGAGCAGGTCGTTGAGGCCGAGCAGCTTCCCGCGCTCTGCGGGCCCCGTGGCATCGGCCAGCTGCGCCGTCGCAGCGACGAAGGAGAGGTTCCAGCCCACGCCGAGCCCGAAGAGCAGGACAGCGGTCAACGGCACGCCTTCGACGACAAGCAAGCCCGAACACGAAACGGCCATCACGATCAAGCCGGCCACGAGTGCCGTGCCCCGGCCGATCCGGTCGATCAGCCTTCCGATCACGAGCACGAGCGCGTACATGCCGAGAACGTGAGCCCCGATGATCGGAAAGACCGATCCCTGCGAGTGATGATGGTGGTCGACGACGACGTAGCCGGTCAGGTTCATGACCGAGACCATGACCGCGAAGCTGGCGAGCGCGGCGAGCATCGCCGGAATGACCCCCGGCCGGCGCACGATCTCCCCGAGCGACGCTGCCGCCACGGGCCCCGGATTCTCCCTCGAGCCCGAGATGTGCTCCGAGATCACCTTCGGGTCCGGTCGCACCGTGAGCACGAGCGCGCAGGCGACGAGCGACATCCCGCCCGCAGCCAGCCAGGGTACGGTCAGCGTCTCGGCCGCAACGTCCTTGCCGGAGAAGAGGGGCCCGAAGACCGCAGGCCCGAAGATCGCTCCGAATACCGACCCGAAGAGCACGAGCGAGATCCCCCGTGCCCTGCGTTCGGGCGGGTACATGTCGCCGGCCGCAGTACGGATGAGGAGCGTCACGGCGCCCGAGACGCCGATGAGGACGAAGCCTGCGATGACCGCGAGCCCCGAGTCCCAATGCGTTCCCGCCGCAGTCAGCACGCAGCCGCCTGATCCGAGCAGGAAACCGATCGCAATGACCGGCACCCGCCCGAATCGATCCATCGCCCGTCCCGCGGGCAAGGCGGAGAGTGCTGCTGCGGCCAGGTAGATCGCCGGACCGAGACCCAGCAAGGACCTGAATCCGGTCACGAGCACAAACGTGAGCGACAGGACGGCCGCAGCGAGCTGGAGCACGGCCAAGTAGACGGCCAACGTCGCCGCGAGGATTGCGGTGTTACGCCCGATGTTGAGGCTCTCGGTCAGAGAAGCAGCCGCCTGAGGCCGGCTCGGAACTCCGACGCGCCTCCGTGCGAGGGATGCCTGACATAGGGCGCGCCGAGCTCGCGCTGGGCCAGCCGGCCGACCGCGACCACTTGCCTGGATCCGGCCAGCTCGCGCAGGAACGCGCGCGACGCCGCCACTTCCGCCGTGGTCGGGCGGCGGTTCGAATACGAAGTGCCCGGATGAGTGGGGACGACGTTCCAGAGGAGCACCTGGCTGTGAAGGCCGAGCTCCGCGAGAACTCTGTGGACGATCGTGGCGCTCGCCTCGGCCGGCCCCGTGCCGGTCAACTGGCGCTCCGACGTGAAGGGGACTCCGCTCACTCGGGCTCCCCGGTAGCCCGCCGCCTCACCGACGAGCAACACGGGAGCATCCGCCCGCTGCTCGAGATAGGCGGCTAGTCGTTTCCGAAGCAGCGTCGAGCACGCGTACTGGTTAAAGGTCGAGCCGATGTGCGCCTCGGCGAGACGGCTGACGAGCGAGGAAGCGCCCACGGCCACGATTGTAGGGTTGACCTGATGCGGCTTTCGCTGATGACAGCCGTGCTCTTTCTCGTCGTGGCGCTGCCCGGCGCCTACGGACGCTCAAGCGGAGACCCTGGCATCACCGACGACTCGATCCTCCTCGGTGCAACCGTGCCGCTGACCGGCGACGAGGTCGCCTATGCCGCTGTCGCGCGCGGCGCCGACGCGTACTTCAAGTACGTCAATTCCCGTGGGGGCGTACGTGGCCGCAAGATCCAGTATCGCTACATCGACGACGCGTACAACCCCGCAGAGACCGTTCGCAAGACGCGTGAGCTCGTCCAGGACGACAAGGTCTTCGCAATCTTCAACAGTGTCGGCACCGAGCACGTTCTCGCCGTACGGCCGTACCTGAACCAGGCCCGTATCCCGCAGCTCTTCGTCGGCAGCGGAGTCTCAGCCCTCGCTCTCGAGCACAAGCGTTACCCCTGGACAATGGGCTATCTCCCGCGCTTTGCGGGCGAGGGAGCGCTCTACGGCCGTTACATCGCGCGCACCCGTCCGCGCGCCCGGATCGCGGTGCTCCACGAGGACTCCGAGTACGGCCTGGACATGTTCACCGGGCTTCGGCGGGGGCTCGGGCGGCTCTCGACCCGGATCACCTCCGTCGAGACCTACGACCTGACGGACACCGATCTGAATTCACAGATCGCCCGCTTGAAGGCTTCCCGCGCCGACACGATCATGATCTTCGCGCTCCCGACCCAGACCATCGAGGCGTTCCTTGCGGTGCACAAGCTCGGCTGGCGGCCCCGCATCTTCGTCAACTCCGTCTCGATCGATCCTTTCGTGATGGAGGTCGTGCAGCGCAACACGAGCAAGCGGCTCGTCGAGGGAGCGATCTCGAGCTCGTTCCTCAAGGATCCGACCGACCCCGCGCTCGCGCGCGATCCCGGAGTCCGGCTCTACAAGCAGATCCTGCGGCGGTACTTGCCGAGTGCCAAGGTGAAGGAAGTCGCTCACCTGTACGGGATGGCTGTCGCCTACACGATGGTCGATGCGCTCCGCGCGGCCGGCGCGCAACCGACCCGCGCGAGCCTTCTGCGCGCGGCGACCCATCTCAACGAGCGCTCGAATCCGTTCTTCGTCAGGGGCATCTCGGCGCAGACGGGCCCGAACGACTATTACCCGATCGAGCGTACGCGGATGTTGCGCTTCCACGCCGGCCGCTGGCGCCCGTTCGGCCGCCTCACCAGCGTCCGCTGAGCCCCGAGCCCCTCAACCTCCGGACACTCGCCGACGGCGGTCAGCAGCCGGTCGAGATCGCTCATGCCATGGCGGCCTACCTCGGTGAGGCACGCCGAACGCTCGATCTCGCGCAGTACGACTTCCACCTCGCGCCGGAGACCGCGGCCATCGTCGGCGGGGCGATCAAGGATGCGGCCGCGCGCACTGTGGCGGTGCGGATGATCTACGACGTCGGGCACCGAAATCCGATTCCCGTGCCGCCCCCGCCCGAGCCGGACGTTCAGCTGATTGCTTCCCTCGGGGTCCCGCATCGTGCGATCGCCGGGGTACCCGACCTCATGCACCACAAGTACGTCGTTCGGGACGGGGAATCAGTCTTGACCGGGTCGACGAATTGGACCGACGACTCCTGGTCCCGGCAAGAGAATGTAATCGTCACCGTCGCATCCCCCGAGCTGGCGGCCGCATTCACCGCGGACTTCGAGGAGCTCTGGTCGACCGGGGAGGTCGAGCGCAGCGGCTTCACCGCTCCCGATCCCGTCCAGGTCAGCGGCGTGGAGGTGCGGCCGTGGTTCACGCCCGGCCACGGCGAGGCGCTGTCGCGGAGGATCGCGGCGCAGATCAGGCGTGCGGAGCGAAGGGTGCGCATCTGCTCGCCGGTCTTGACCGTGGCCCCAGTTCTCGCGGCGCTCTGCGAGCGGGTTTCGGAGGGCCGTCTGGACATCGCTGGCTGCCTCGACCGCCCCCAGATCGAAGGTGTGATCTTCCAGTGGGACCAAGACGGCGATGCAGCGTGGAAGCTGCCGCTCCTTGAACGCGCCCTGACGGCCCCTTTCTCAGCGAAACCGTCGACGCCCTACGGCTCGGGCTCGGTGCACGACTTCATGCACGCCAAGGTGACGGTGGCGGACGATGTCGTCTTCACCGGCAGCTTCAACCTCTCGCGCTCAGGGGAGCGCAACGCCGAGAACGTGCTCGAGATTCACGACCCGGCGCTGGCCGACCGGCTGGCCGCTTACGTGGACGAGGTTCGCGCGCGCTATCCGCTCTACCAGCGTTCCCAGTGAACGACTTCTGAGCGCGGCTTGCGCCGCTGCTTGAAGGCGCTCTTCGCCCGCTCGGGGAACGTGTCGTCGTCAGCCGGGTAGCCCATCGTCACGACGGCGACGAAATGGACGTCGTCCGGGACGCCGAGTGAGCGTTTCAGCGCAGGGACGTCTGTGACCCCGAAGATCGCGGTCGCCAGGCCCTCGTCGATCGCCGCGAACATGAGAGCCATCGCTGCCGCCCCGGCGTCCACATACCAGTACGGGGCAGGCCACTCGATCTCGGAGCCGGCTGTGATTTGCAACTTGTCCTGCTGCTGGTAGCGCTCGTGGTAGTCGGCCTCGCGGACTAGGACGACGACGTGCACGGGCGCGTCGGCCTTCCAGCGAGGACGACCCTGCGCGGCGAGCTCCTCCTCGGCAGCTGCGACCGCGATCTCCCTGCGCAGCGCCGGATCCGTGACGACGACGAGTCGCAGCCCCTGACTGAAACCGGCGCTTGGCGCGCGCAAGACTGCCGCGTTCGTAATCCGCTCGAGCATGTCCCGCGGCACCGGCCGCGGGTCGTAGGTGCGAATCGACCTCCGCCGCTTGAGCACATCTGCGAACTCCATCAGCCGGACATTACGACCTCTTAACGGGGTCAGACCCCCTAAGTCCAGCGGACTCAGATCGTGTGACGAGACTGATCGGGGTCTGACCCCATCAGTTCGGAGGCGATTCTCTGAAGAGCTCGCTGCCGGCGTAACGGGCCCCGGACCTTCCACGTCTTCGTCTCAGGCGGCGGCCCGTCTGTCGTGGCCTCGATGATCCAGGGCCGGCGAAGGAAGAGGACCGCAGCGAAAGCCGCGACGAGCTCGATGACGAACACGAGCACCGGGAGAACGAAGAAGACAACGACCGTGACCGCCAAGATGATGAATCCGAGAGGCCCGAGGGTCATCCCCAATCCAGCTATGTCGTCGTGCTCCTCGTCGGGGCCGATCAGCCGTATCCGAGGCCAACGGAAACGGCGCCGGATAGTCCAGCGGCGCCCGTCGGGCGAGACCACATCCTCTACTCCCACTCGATGGTGCTGGGCGGCTTCGACGAGATGTCGAGCGCGACTCGATTGACCGCCGGGATCTCGTTGATGATCCGGCTCGAGATCGTCTCCAGCAGGTCGTAGGGAAGGCGAGCCCAGTCGGCGGTCATCGCGTCCTCGGACGTGACCGCGCGGATTACGATCGGATAGGCGTACGTGCGCTCGTCGCCCTGCACGCCGACCGAGCGAATTGCCGGGAGCACGGCGAAGCTCTGCCACAGCTCGCGGTAGAGTCCCGCGCGCCGAACTTCCTCCTGCAGGATCGAGTCTGCCTCGCGCAGGATCTCGAGCCGCTCCTCGGTCACCTCGCCGATGATGCGGATCGCAAGCCCGGGCCCCGGGAACGGCTGGCGCCAGACCATCCGCTCGGGCAGGCCCAGCTCCTCGCCGACCCGGCGTACCTCGTCCTTGAAGAGCATCCGCAGAGGCTCGACGAGCTCGAGGTCCATCGTCTCGGGAAGACCGCCGACGTTGTGGTGCGACTTGATCGTCGCGGCGACGCCGTCGGAACCGCCGGACTCGATCACGTCGGAGTAGAGCGTGCCTTGGACGAGGTAGCGGATCGTCCCGAGTCTCCGCGACTCCTCCTCGAAGACGCGGATGAACTCCTCACCGATCGCGCGCCGCTTCTCCTCCGGATCGGTCACTCCGGCCAGTCGCCCGAGAAAGCGCTCCTCGGCCTCGACGTGGACGAGCGGCACGTGGAAGTGGTTCCGGAACGTCTCGACGACTTGCACCGCCTCTTCCTTGCGCAGCAGGCCGTGGTCGACGAAGACGCAGGTCAGCTGGTCGCCGATCGCCTTGTAGACGAGGAGCGCAGCGACCGCCGAGTCGACGCCGCCCGAGAGGGCGCAGAGGACGCGCTCGCGGCCGACCTGGGCGCGAGTGCGCTCAACCTGCTCCTCGATGACGGCCGCCGCCGTCCAGGTGGGAGGCGCGTCGGCGACGTTGTAGAGGAAGTTCTTCAGCAGATCGTTGCCGTACGGCGTGTGCACGACCTCGGGGTGGAACTGGACGCCGTAGAGCCGCCGCTCCGGATCCTCGAAGGCAGCGATCGGCGCCGCGGGCGACGACGCGACCACGCGAGCTCCCTCGGGAGGCGCGGTGACCGAGTCGCGGTGGCTCATCCAGCCGACTTGCTCGGGCGGCAGGTTCGTGAAGAGCTCGCCCTCCTCGGCCTTGAGCTCCGTCTTGCCGAACTCCGAGACGCCGGTTCGTTCCACCCGCCCGCCCAGGTCCTGCGCCATCAGTTGCATCCCGTAGCAGATGCCGAGCGTCGGGATCCCGAGCTCGAAGATCCGGGGGTCGACCTTCGGCGCGCCCTCTGCGTAGACCGAGGCGGGCCCGCCGGAAAGGACGAGCGCCAGCGGGTTGCGCGCGCGCACGGCCTCCGGAGAGATCGAGTGCTGGACGAGCTCCGAGTAGACGCGGCACTCGCGCACGCGCCTGGCGATCAGCTGCGAATACTGACCGCCGAGGTCCAGAACGAGCACCGGCCGCTCTTCGGCGGCCGGCTCCGGTGTGGGCAGCGGGACGACATTGGTCATCCCATACCCACATTCTGCGCCTGCTGGAGCACCTTGCCCTCGGTCTTGATCGACGGTGCGAGCATGATCTCCGCCTTTTGGAAGTCGTGGATCGACTCGTAGCCGCAGGTCGCCATCGAGGTCCTGAGGGCGCCCATCAGGTTCAGCGTCCCGTCGTTCTCGCGCGCGGGGCCGACGACGATCTCGTCGAGGCTCGCGACCTGCTCCGTCTGCACCCGTGCACCACGCGGAAGGGTTGGATGGAACGTGGCCATCCCCCAGTGGTAGCCGCGGCCGGGGGCCTCCTTCGCGCGCGCGAGCGGCGAGCCGACCATGACGGCGTCGGCGCCGCATGCGATCGCCTTGGCGATATCACCGCCGGTGCGCATGCCGCCGTCGGCGATCACGTTTACGTACTTGCCCGTCTCGAGCAGATGCTGGACCCGCGCTGCGGCCGCGTCCGAGATCGCCGTCGCCTGCGGCACGCCCACGCCGAGGACGCCGCGTGTCGTGCAGGCGTGGCCGGGGCCGACGCCGACGAGGACGCCCTCGGCTCCGGTTCGCATCAGATGCAAAGCCGTCTGGTAGGACGCGCAACCGCCGACCAGCGTCGGGATCGGCAGCTCGGCGATGAACTCCTTCAGATTCAGGGCCTGCCCGTTCGACGACACGTGCTCGGCCGAGACGACCGTCCCCTGGATGATCAGCACATCCAGCCCTGCCCGGAGCGCGATCTCATAGTGCTCGCGGACGCGCTGCGGGGTGAGTGAGCCGGCTGCGAGGACGCCTGCGCGTTTGATCTCCTCGATGCGCGCGGCGATCAGCTTCGGCTCGACGTTGCGGGCGTAGATCTCCTGCAGCCCTCGGGTCGCCTTGTCCTTGGAGAGCTTCGCGATGCGCTCGAGCTCGACGTCGGCGTTTTCATAGCGCGTGTAGATGCCCTCGAGGTTGAGCACGCCGAGCCCGCCGAGCTTGCCCAGCTGGATCGCGGTCTGCGGCGAGATGACGCCGTCCATCGCGGCGCCGAGTAGCGGCAGCTCGAGGAGGTGGTCCCCGAGCTTCCAGCCGATGTCGACGTCCTGGGGATCGCGCGTGCGCCGGCTCGGCACGATCGCGATGTCGTCGAAGCCATAAGCCTGCCGCGCCTTCTTGCCCCGGCCGATCTCAACTTCCACTCAGCAGCCCCCCTCAAACGCAAAAAGCCCAGGCGCCGTCGGGTCGCCTGGGCCGTGAAAACGGTCTTTCAAATGTCGCCTCTCAAGTGGCGATTGATCGTAGCAGCCTCGGTCGACGTCGGATCAATGGGCGATCGCCTCCAGCTCGCCGACCTCGACGGCGCCGGCCATGCGGCTCGCCTCGCGGGGCTCGAAGCGGCCCGCGCCAACCGCGAGGGTCGACGCGGCGCCCGCGCCGACTGCCGACCGCAACGCCTCTTCGATCGGCTTGCCGGCATGGCGCGCCGCGAGGAAGCCCGCCAGCAGCACGTCGCCGGAGCCGACTGTGGAGACTGGATCGATGCTCGGAGCGACTGCTCGGAAGCGCTTCACCTCGCGGTCCTCCCGGAGGAGGGCAAAGCAGCCCGATTCCTGCGTGATCAGCACGTTGCGGGCGCCGTGCTCGGCGACTGCCTCGAGAGCGACGACGAAGTCCTGCTCCTCGTGGAACTCCTGGCCGACGAGACTCTCCGCCTCGCGCTGGTTCGGGGAGACGAGGAAGGGCTCGGCGCCGGTGCCCAGGCGCAGCGGCTCGCCTTCGGAGTCGAGCACGGTCTGCACGCCCCGCCGGTTGAGATCGCGGATCGCGTCGGCGTAGAAGCGCTCGTCGACGCCTCGAGGGAGCGAGCCCGAGAAGACGACGGTGTCCGCCCCACTCGAGAGGTAGTGGAGCTTCTCGCGCAGGATCTCGAGCTCCTCGGGCTCGACGTGCGGGCCCCACTCGTTGATCTCCGTGTACGAGTTCGCGGTCGGGTCGACGACTGCGGTCGAAGTCCGGGACTCGTCGGCGATGCGCACGAAATCATTCAGGATCGCCTCGGCTGTCAGCTCCTCGACGATGCGGGTGCCGGTCCGGCCGCCGGCGAGGCCGGTCGCGATCACCGGCACCTCGAGCCGCTTGAGCGCGCGGGCGATGTTGATGCCCTTGCCGCCGGCGAGGCTGAGGCCGCCGCTCGCTCGGTGCCGCTGTCCACGCTGGAAGTTCGGGACGGTCAGCGTCCGGTCGAGCGCAGCATTGAGAGTCACGGTCACAATCACGAAACCCATCCCCACATGTTGTGGGCGGTTCGACCGATGTACCAGCCCGTTCGGTCGAGCGCGCCCGGCTTTCCGATCGAACGCGACGCGACGAGCGGCGAGCGGGCCAGGAGCCGGCCGCGCTCGTAGACGCGAACCTCGCCCAGCGTGTCGCCCTTGTGCACGGGCAGCTCGACGCCCATGGGCGCGACGACCCGCTCGACAAGCGGCCTCTCCACGATCACTGCACGCTGCAGGGAGCGAGGCGCGACGAGCGCGAGCTTTCCTTCTCCGTACGAGGTGTCAGCCTGCGCGTAGACACGAGTCGCCGAGACGACTGGCGCGACCCGGAAGCGTGAGAGGCCCCACCTCAGAAGCTCGACCAGGTCGGCGTTCCGCGCCGAGCGGCCGGGGCTACCGAGAACAGTCGCGTAGACAGTCACGCCGGGCCCGCGCGCGGCCGCGACCTCCGACCAGCCGGCCGCAGCCGTATGACCGGTCTTCACGCCGACGAGGCCGGGGAAGCTGCCGAGCAGATCGTTCCACGTGTGCAGACTGCGTCCGCCGGCGATCGTCGCATCTCGTATCCGGACGATCTGCCGCACGAGCGGCTTCTGCATGAGGATTCTGGCGAGCGTCGTCACGTCGCGCGCGCTTGAGACGTGGCCTGCCGCGTCGAGCCCGTCGGGCCGGACAAAGTGCGTGTCGGCGAGACCGAGCTGGCGCGCGCGGCGGTTCATCATCAAGACGAAGCGCTGCTCGCTCCCGCGCCCGACATGCTCCGCCAGCGCCCAAGCTGCGTCATTCGCGCTCTGGATGAGCGCCGCCTCGAGCAAGTCGCGGACGGTGAGCTGCTCCCCGGCCCGCAGCGGCACGCTCGACTCGCCGACGGCAGCAGCCTCAGGCGAGATCGTCACGAGTTCGGTCGGCCTGGCGTCCTCGAGGGTCAGGAGGACGGTCATGAGCTTGGTGAGGCTCGCGACCGGCACCCGGCGGGCGGGGTTCTGGGCGAGCAGCACCTCGCCGGTGCGGCCGTCCTCGACGATGTACGCGCGCGCGTCGACCCTGGGTCCCGCAGCGAAGGCCGCGGGAGCAAGAGCGAGCACGGCTGCAAGGACGAGCAGCGTGAGAGGACGCGGCACGATCCGTGAATCTACCGGTGCGCCTAGTGCCCCTTCCAGTAATACCGATGCCTCTAGAAGGTCACGGCGGCTTTGCTGCCGTGACCGCTTCATGCTTGCAGCCTTGGCAAGGGCGAGGGTGGGCTCTGGCGCCGCGTGATCGCGGGCCAGAAGCCGGTACTAAGGCATCGCTTGCGATGCCGACCATGGGAGGCCGTGCCGGCTTTGCCGGTACGGCCGTTTTGTACTGCTGGATGGCGCACTAGCCGAGGGCGCCACGGACGATGAGCACTGCCGCTGTGAAGAGCAGCAGGAAGACGATCGGCAGCGCATAGCGCCTGGCTTCCGCGCGCCAGTCCAACTTCACCAGCCCGCTGCGGCCCAGACCTCGCCCTGGAGCCGGGCTGCCTCGGCGGCCGCGGCCGAGCGCCAGTCGTCGTCGGTCGTCCTGAATGCGTAGAGCACAGAGCGCGAAGCGGCGACGAGAGCGCTCGCAGGGCCGCTCGTGAAAGCCCGGGCAACCTCTGCCGGGCTCGCCCCTTGTGCGCCGACGCCGGGCAGCAGCAGGATCGCGCGCGGCAACAGGCGCCTCGCTTCGCCGACGGCCCGAGGATGCGTCGCCCCGACCACAGCCCCGACACTCGAAAGCCCGTGCTCGCCGACGAGGTCCTCGCCCCATTCCGCGACGAGACGCGCGACGTGCTGCCAGAAGGGCCGCCCGTCCGACAGCGCGAGATCCTGGATGTCGGCCACGCCCTCGTTCGACGTCTTGACGAGGCAGAAGATGCCCGCGCCCTCCCGCCGGCAGGCCGCGAACAGGGGCTCGAGCGAATCGCGCCCGAGATAGGGGCTCACGGTCATCGCGTCGGCGAGCGGATGCTCTCCATCGCGCGGCTCCAGGTACGCGGCGGCGTACGCCCGCGAGGTGGAGCCGATGTCACCGCGCTTCCCGTCGGCGACGACGAGCAAGCCGGCCGTGCGCGCGTAGGCGCAGACGTCCTCGAAGGCGCGCATTCCGTCGGAGCCGAGCGCTTCGAAGAACGCGAGCTGCGGCTTGACGCCGACCGCATAGGGCGCGACAGCGTCGATCACGCCCCGGCAGAAGCGCTCGTAGGCGTCGGCCGCCTGCGCTCGCCCGAGATGGGCGTCGCCGGCGAGCTCCACCGGCAGCAGGTCACGAACCGGGTCGAGGCCGACGAGGAGCTGGCTGCGCTTCTGCTCCACTGCCTCGGCGAGCCGGTCGCCGAACGTCGCCACGGCTGCCCTCGGTGCAGCCTCGAGCTCTTGCGCCATACGTTCAGCCTACCTCTGAGCCCGGAGAACGACGAGGTGCCCTCGGCGTCGCTTGCGATGCCGATGAAAGGCTGCGGCGGCTTTGCCGGCGTAGCCGTCTTAAGCAACGAGGGCCGCAGAAACATGCGGCCCTCGTTCGAAACTTCCGGTGAGGAGGTGCTACATGCCCCCGCCGCTGGCGCCGCTCTTGACCGCCTGCTTCAACTGACTGCCGGCCGAGAACTTTGGAACGGTCGTCGCGGGGATCTGTACCCGCTGCGAGGGATTCCTCGGGTTGACGCCCTGGCGTGCCGCGCGCGCCTGCGTCGTGAACTTCCCGAAGCCTGTGAAGGCGACCTCGCCTCCTTTGCCCAGAACCTCGGTAATCGAGTCCAGGAAGGCGTCCACGGCGTCGGCCGCGTCGCGCTTCGAGAGATTCGCCTTGTCGGCGACCCTGTCGACGAACTCCTGCTTTGTCACGTGCATCCTCCCTCTAATGGTTCCGGTATCCGCCGGACCCTAACAGCCAAGCCGTTTCGGCTCAACCATGCGGTTTTGCGGCGGTTTTCTGCGCTTTGAGCAACTCTCCTGCCCGAAACAGGGGCACCAATCGGGCTCCACGGCGGGCGAGAGCGTCCGCTCCGCCTTCTTCCCGATCGACGACGCAGACGGCAATTCGACATTCCAAACGAGCCTCCCTGAGTGCTTCCAGGGCTTGCAGCGCGGCTCCGCCCGAGGTGACGACGTCCTCGACGAGGCACACGCGCTCGCCCGGCTCGAAGGCTCCTTCGATCCGATTCGCGGTCCCGTATTCCTTCGCCTTGTTACGAACGATCACGAACGGCAGGCCCGAGGAGAGCGAGGCTGCCGCCGCGACGACGACTGCACCGAGCTCCGGGCTGGCAATGCGCACGGCTTCGGGCTCGTGCTCCGCGACTGCGGCGGCAATGTAGTCACCGAGCACGGCTAGCAGGTCCGGCCTGGTCTCGAAGCGATACTTGTCGAGGTAGTAGCTCGAGCGGCGCCCGGAGCGAAGGACGAAGTCGCCCTCGAGGTACGCGTGCTCGCGAAGAGCGCCGGCGAGCTCTTCGCGCGTCACGACCGAGCCGCGCGGATCGCGTCGCGCGCCAACGGCAACAGACGGGCCGCCTGGGGCGAGTCACCCTCGACCGAGATCATCGAGCCGTCAGGAAAGTAGAGGTCGACGCGTTCCGCCCTACGACCCCGTCTGGCATAGAGCCCGACGCCGAGCATGGAGCCGGCGGCGAGCAGCAGCGCGAGAAGCCTACGACGACCCACTCGTCTTCGCCCGCTTCGGCTTCCGCTCAGCGGCCGTGCGCAAGGCACTTTTGAGGTCGTAGAACACGAGGCCCGCGGTGGGCTCCGGCCCGGCGATGGCCGCGATCAGCCGGTTTCCGTCGCGGACGACGAAGAGGCTGCCCTCGGCGGTCGCGGCCTCCAGTTGCGCGAGCTCACCCTTTCGCATCTGCTCGGCTGCCTCGAGGAGCGCCCGCGCCGAAGAGGCGAACCGGGCAGCAGCCTCGTCGGGGAGGGTGGAGGCGGCAACGGCGCCGTCCCGATTGAAGAGAACTGCGGCTTCGACCTGCGAGGAAATCTCGGTCAGTTCGGCAAGTGCGGTCTCAGCCTTCGTCATCGAAGAGCAAAGCTAACAGCCGAGGCCAGGAGGGTCTGGCGGAATACTGCTCGTTGCTGGGGTGCGATGGTCGTTCCGAGGCAAGGACGCAGGGAACCCCAATGCTTTTCAGCATTGGGGTGACTGAGGACGCGGCCTCGGGGCGAGCAGCGCGGCCCGGCGACACAGGCCGTATTTCGTCAGACCCTCCTACGGACTAGCCTCCCCCTATGCGCCAGGTCTTTGCGAAGTTCTTCGCCGACCGTGGCACGCACCTCGCGGCCATGATCGCCTACTTCGCGCTCCTGTCCTTCGTGCCGCTGCTCTTTCTTGCGCTGGCGTTGCTCGGGCTCGCGGGGCGCGCCGACGAGTCGAGCTTCCTCGTCACCGAGCTGAACAAGGCCTTCCCGACGAGCTCAGTCGACAGCATCCTCCACGTCGTCCGCTCAATCCAGAACAACGCGGCCACCCTCGGAGTGATCGGCGCCGTCTTCGTCGGCTGGACGTCGCTCTCGCTCTTCAGCGTGCTCGAATCGGCGTTCAACATCGTGTACGGGAAGCCGAACCGGTCCTTCCTGCACGGAAAGCTGATCGCCGTGCTGCTGCTCGTCGGCTCGCTCGTGACACTCTTCGTCGGCCTGCTCGTGGGCTCGGTGGGCTACGAGGTGCTGAAGCGCTTCGCCGGTGATGCTTTCGGCAACGACTACGTTGCTTACGGCGCCTCGATCGTGATCTCGACCACGTCCGTGTTCGTCTTTCTCTTCTCCGTCTACTACCTGCTGACGAACGAGAAGCTTACGGTCCGCGAGGTGCTTCCGGGAACGATCGTGGCCACGATCGCGCTCGAGGCGAGCTTCCAGGTGCTGCCGCTCTACCTGCGGCTGTCGAAGAACGTGATCGCGTTGCAGGCGCTCGGCGCGCCGGCGCTGCTACTCGTGTGGCTCTACGTGATGGCGAATGTGATCGTCTTCGGCGCCGAGGTCAACTGGTGGATCGCCCGCGGGCGGCGTCAGGCGATCGAGCTCGAGGAAGCGGCGGCGGGACTAGCCTAGGCTCGCGAGGAACGCCCTCGCCGCTCTGGCGCGATGGGAGTGCTCCCGCTTCCACTCGTTCCCGAGCTCGGCCACGGTGCGCTCTTCGCCCTGGGGGACAAAGACGGGGTCGAAGCCGAACCCCTCGCTTCCGCGGGCCTCTTCGGCGATCCGTCCTTCGAGGATGCCCGTCCCGCGAACCTCATGTCCCTCTGGTGAGACTGCGACGAGCTCGCTGACGTAGCGCGCGCGCCGGCCCTCGCCCTCGACACCTGCGAGCTCCTCAACCGCCCGCTCGGCCTCCTTCCCGGCCGCCCACCGCGACGACCTGACCCCAGGCCCGCCTCCGAGCGCCTCGATCTCGACTCCCGAGTCCTCGCCGAGGACCCAATGCGCCGGATCCGCGAACGCACGACCGAACAGGGCCTTGGCGCGCGCGTTCTCGTAGTACGACTCGCCCTCCTCCGGCGGGAACTCCTCTGCGTCGAGGAGGTCGAGTTCCCAGCCCGGCAACGCGTGCTGCAGCTCACGCAACTTGTGCTCGTTGGCGGAAGCGAGACTCGCTAGTCGGTCCACCGCACGCCGACCACGGGCTCGAGGCGCATCAGTTCCGCCGTCACAGCCTGCGGCTGGGCGCTCGGGAGCCGGATGTCGAGCAGGACCCGGCGCCGGTCACGGGCCTCCTCGACCTCGAATGCCTGCACAGCGCCGCCGGCCCGCTCCAGTGCCTCGATCAGAATCGCCGGGCTCTCGTTCGGACGCAGCTCGACTTCCAGCCGTTGCTCACCGGGTCGGATGCGGGTGAACATCCGGTGCGCGACGATCCGCAGCGGCCACAGGCTGACGAGGACAACGACGGTGGTGATGACGGCCGCGCTGTAGTAGCCCGCTCCCGCCGCGATCCCGATCGCGGCCACGACCCAGAGGCTCGCCGCGGTCGTCAGCCCGCGCACGGAAAGGCCCTGCCGGATGATCGCCCCCGCACCGAGGAAGCCGATCCCGGTCACGATCTGCGCCGCGATACGCGTGGGGTCGTACGTGACCCCGCTCTTCTGGGAGAAGTGGAAGTCGGTCCAGGCGTAGGCGGAGACGAGGGTGAACAGGGCAGCGCCGACGGCGACGAGGAGGTGCGTCCGCAGCCCCGCCTCGCGCTCTCTGATCTCGCGCTCGGTTCCGACCGCGCCGCCGAGCACGCCGGCGAGCACGACCCGGAGCAGGACCTCGGCCCAGGAGAGGTCAGGCACGGATCGCCCCGACGGCGTCGTGCTGGGCCAGCCCGATCTCCTCGATCCCGCCGGCTGCGAGATCGAGCAGCTCGTCGAGCTGTGCGCGGTCGAGCGGAGCGCGCTCCGCAGTCGCCTGTACCTCGATCAGGCGGCCGTCGCCGGCCATGACGACGTTGACGTCGACCTCGGCCGATGAGTCCTCCAGGTAGTCGAGGTCGAGCAGCGGCTCGCCTGCGACGATGCCGACGGAGACAGCGCCGACCGAGTCCGTCAACGTTCGCCCGAGCCCCACGTGGTCGAGGGCCCGCCGGGCCGCCACATAGGCGCCTGAGATCGCCGCGCACCGCGTGCCACCGTCGGCCTGAAGGACGTCGCAGTCGATCCAGAGCGTTCGTTCACCGAGCGCGTCGAGATCGGCGACGGCGCGGAGAGCGCGCCCGATCAGGCGCTGGATCTCGATCGTCCGGCCCTTCTGGCGCCCCGAGCTCGCCTCCCTGGGAGTCCGCTGGCCGGTCGAGGCCGGGAGCATCGAGTACTCCGCCGTCAGCCAGCCGCGACCCGACCCGGACAGCCAGCGGGGAATGCCCTCTTCGATCGACGCCGTGCAGAGCACACGGGTCTTGCCGAAGGAGATCAGGGCCGAGCCGCTCGCCTGCTCGATGTAGTCGGGCTCGATCTCGAGCGCCCGCAGCTCATCCAGCCGCCGTCCCTCCGCGCGGCTCATGCGGCAGCCGCCTCCAGCTCGGCGAGCGCGACTTGCTCCACGTCACCCAGCGGCAGCTGGAGGAAGCGCTCGCCGAGCGCTTGGAACCGGTCCGGGTCGCCGGTCGTCAGGAAGCGGTAGGTGCCCTCCCGGCTCAGCTCGTTCGCGATCCCCTTCCGCTCGAGCGTCTCGACGACCTCGTGCGCCGTCTCCTCGGCCGAGAAGACGAGAGTCACACCGCGGCCGAAGACGCGCTGGAAGATGGGGCGGATCAGCGGGTAGTGCGTGCAGCCCAGGATGACCGTGTCGACCTCGGCCTGCTTCAGCGGAGTTGCGTATTCGCGCACCGCGGCCACGGTCTCGGTGCCGAAGGGGTCGTCGCTCTCGATCAGCGGCACGAGCCGCGGACAGGCGACCGGGAAGAAGCGGACCCCGGCATCGAGCGTGCGCACGAGCTCGGCGTAGCGTCCCGCCGTGACTGTCGCCTGAGTCGCGAGCAGGCCGACCCGGCGGTTGCGCGTCGCCTGCACCGCGGCATGCGCCTCGGGGGTGATCACGCCGACGATCGGCACGGCGAGCCGCTCCTGCAGCTCGGGCAGAGCCGCCGAGGTGGCCGCGTTGCAGGCGGCGACGATCAGCTTCACGCCCTGGCCTTCGAGGTAGCCGGCGATCTCACCCGCGAAGCGGCGGATCTCGTCGAGTGGGCGCGGCCCATAGGGCAGGCGGGCGAGGTCGCCCAGGTAGAGGAAGTCCTCGCTCGGCATCGTCACGAGGCACTCGTGGAGGACGGTCAAACCCCCCGTGCCCGAGTCGAATACGCCCACCGGCCGCGGATCCATGTCGCGATTGTAGGCTGGCCCCGATGCGACGGCTCGCTCTCGCCCTCGCCGTCCTCACGCTGGCGGCGCCGAGCACAGCCTCGGCCTTCTCGAAGACCGACCTCACGATCCGGATGAGCGACGGGGTCGGGATCGCCGCCACCTTTTACGTGCCCGACAGCGCCCCTGCTCCCCCGATTCGCCGCTGGCCGACCGTGCTGATGCTGCACGGCCTCGGCGAGAGTCGCACGACGACGCGGACCGCCCTCGGCATGTCGATCAACTCGATCGCGGAGACGCAGCTCGTGCCCCAGGGCTACGCCGTGCTCACGTTCGACGCGCGGGGACACGGCAACTCGGGCGGACTCGTCTCGATCGACGGGCCTCGGGAGGTCCAGGACGTACGCGAGCTCGTCAACTGGCTGCGCTCGCAGGCGAGCGTGAACCCAGACCGAATCGGCGCCTTTGGGTACTCCTACGGCGGCGGTGCCGTCTGGCGGGCGACGGCCGACGGCGTGCCCTTCGCGGCGATCGAGGTCGCAGCCACCTGGAGCGACCTCTACGCGGCCTTGGCGCCGCAGGGCCTCGCGCGGTCGGGCGTCGTCCTCGGCTTCTGGCAGGCGATCGCCGCGCGGGCCGCTCCGGAGGTCGAGCCGATCGTTCGCGATGTGCTCGAGGGACGCAACCTCGGTGCCGTGCGCGCGTTTGCGGCGCAGCGCTCGACACGACGGCTGCTCGGAAGGGTGAAGGTGCCGACGTTCCTGCTCCAGGGTCGACGGGACTTCGCCTTCGACCTCGGCCAAGCATTCGATCCCTTCGCGCGCCTGAAAGCCCCCAAGCGCCTGTACATCGGCGATTTCGGACATCCGCCCTCGCCGCTCCCGTCAGGCGAGCTCAAGTATTTGCTACCGGAGACCCGGCTCTGGTTCGACCGCTTCCTAAAGGGGCTGCCGAACGGGATCGACAAACGCCCGCGTGTGGAGCTCGCGCCCGACCCGTGGACCGGAAGGACCTTCTCGTACCGAGCGCTGCCCGCCCGCCGGACGCTGTCGCTCAGGTTCGAAGGCACGGGGACGATCGGGTATCGCGAAAAGGTCGCCCGCACGGGTCCGCGCCTGCGGCGGAGGCTGGAGACGTTCGGAGCACCGGTCCTGCGCGTATCGCTCGCGAGCTCCACAGGCTGGCCGCACGTCGTCGCCGTGCTCTCGGCCCTCACGCCGCAGGGCAAGGAGATCGTCGTCAGCGCAGGCGGTGCCCGGACGCGGCTCACCCGCAGGCCGAAGCGCGTCACGATCCGCCTGATCAACCAGGCGACGGCTGTTCCGCGCGGCTCTCGGCTCCGGCTGACGATCGCCGCCACCTCGACCGCACAGAGCCCCGGAAACCTTCTCTACCTCACCGGCGTGCCCCAGTCGGCGCAGCTCGCCGTCGGCTTCACGAGGCTGACCCTGCCGGTCCTCGTCAGGCCGATCTCCCGCTGAGCCGGTGATTTGCTTGACCCGGTACTCGGGGTAGCTGTTAACTCACCTCTGCGGCAGTCGTCTTGTGTACATGCATTCCGAGGAAAGGAAAGCTCTAATGAGGAAGCCCATGCGCCTGGCGGTTGCCGCTGGTGCGGCCGTCGTCGGTCTTGCGTTCGCGGGGCCGGCCGTGGCGGCCTACAACCCGACCCTCATCGCCCTCTCCACGAACAATGCTCCGGGCAGGCCGACGACGATGATTCTGGGGCATACGCAAGAGGCCAGTGAGGACCCCACGGTGAAGGACACGATCTACGCGCCACCCGGCTATGGGGTCACTCTGACTCAGCCGGCGGGGACGAAGATCGGCGACATCACGGCGCACCTCATCCTGCGGGGTGCCGGCAACGCGGAGGTCGACGCGGACGGCCAGGTCGTCACGGACACCCAGGCGAATTACACGGCAGCCGCGACTCAATGCACCGGGACACCGACGCATGAAGCCGTCTGGAGGGCTGATATCACGGTCCAGGGAACTGGAACGCAAATCCAGGTTCCGATCTATGTCGATCACGTAGTCGGCGCCGAGGCGACCTTCGCGACGGCCAAGCTGCAGCTCTGCCTCGCCGGGCCGTTCGGGACTCCCAACGGCGCGCAGCTCCTGTTTGCGATCTTCAACGTCAACGGCGTCTTTACGAATCCGACCTCGACGACGGACCGGATCTGGCGCGCGACCTTTACACCGTATGCACCGGGAACTCCGACTCCGAACCCGGCCGGCACGACGGAGGGACAAGCGCTCGTGCCTGGGCGCGTCAGCCTCTCGCTCAGCGTCAAGCGGCTGAAGCACCGCGTGGTCATCCTCCAGGGCAGGCTACTGATCGACGGGCAGCCGTTCCGTGGGGCCACCGTCGAGCTCTTCGTCCCCGGCAAATCCAAACCTGTCGCTAAGCCCAAGACGAGCCGCACCGGGCGCTATTCGGTTCGGAAGCGAATCAAAAAGCCGACGCGGTACCACGCCGAAGTCTTCTTCATCGGCGCGCTCGCGAGCTGCCCTGCCACAGCCATACCCGGGGTCCCGCAAGGCTGCAAGACGGCGACCGTCTCCTTCCTCGCCGTGACGAAGAACGTCCTCGCCAGACCCAGGCGCTAGCACCTAAAGGGGACGGGGCCTCTTCGGCGGCTCCGTTCCTTATCCTGGACAGACATGGCTGCCGAGATCCGGATCGGGACGTGCTCGTGGGCCGATGAGGCACTCTCGAAGTACTGGTATCCGAAAGGCACGCCGCCCCGCGAGCGTTTGGGCTACTACGCCGAGCACTTCGACACCGTGGAGGTCGATTCGACCTACTACCGGCTGCCCGCGGAGGAGATGGTCGAGCGGTGGGCCGAGCGCACCCCGGAGCGATTCGTCATGCACGTCAAGGCTTTCGGCGTCATGACCCGCCACCCGGTGAAGGTCGAGCAGCTACCGCCCGACCTCCGCGACGAGGCGCCGAAGGACGAGCGCGGCCGCGTCGATCGTCCGCCGCGTGAGTTTCGGGCGGAGATCTTCCGCCGCTTTCTCGCTGCGCTCGAGCCGCTGCGCTCGGCCGGGAAGCTCGGCGGGCTCCTGTTCCAGTTTCCGCCCTATGTCGTCCCGAAAGAAGCGTCGCTCGACTACCTGGCCTGGGCGCGGGAGCAGCTCGGCGACGACGAGATGCTCGTCGAGTTCCGCCACCGGAGCTGGTACGACGACGAGCATCGTGACGAGACGCTGCGCTTCCTCGAGGAGCACCGGATGGCGCAGGTCGTCGTCGACGCGCCGCGCATGGAAGGGAAGAACGTCCCGGCGACGGTGCTCGCCCTGACGACGCCGACCCTCTACGTCCGCATGCACGGGCGGAACGCCGAGACGTGGAACGTGCGGGGAGGCAGCGCCGCCGAGCGGTTCGACTATCTCTACTCGGAGGAGGAGCTCGCCGAATGGGTCGACCCTCTGCGAGAACTCTCGAGCCAGGCCCAGGAGGCCTACGTCGTCTTCAACAACAACAACCGCAGCCGGATCGGTGACCGCGAGGTCGCCCAGGCGCCGACGAACGCCGAGATGCTGCGCAAACTTCTCGCCAAGGAGCGCGTTCCCGTTTCATAAATGCTTCGTCTCCTCGGGAGCACGTTCGAGGAGCTCGCCCAGGAGCTCGTT
>WNFU01002463.1_pt1 | contig 43909 bp, 33 predicted proteins | sample 5400121 | NCBI WGS metagenome assembly WNFU01 (sample SAMN13153360, study PRJNA577476) | soil metagenome | isolation source: 100 cm soil or saprolite under grassland replicate 1 | place: USA:California | collected 2016-06-15 | reverse complement strand
ACGCGTCGCGCCCGTAGTACTGGAGCTCGACCGGCGTGTCGTCGGGCACGCGCAGCACCGAGTACTTCGTCCCGGCGTTCAGGAAGTTCAGGTTCATGTCGCTCGCGACGACGACGTACGACTCCGACGTGGCGGCCGTTACCGCGGAGGCCACGTCGAACGGCGCCGCGACCGAGGTGGCGACGCAGGCGTCCACGAAGTCCGATCCCGCGAAGCGCGTCCCGAGGACCTTCCCGCCGGGAAAGAGCGTCGCCGCCTCGCCGGTGTACACGACCACGGTCTGCGTCCAGATCTTGGTGCTCGCGTTCCACACGCCGTTCGGCGGCGTCCAGGCCTTGTTGCCGTCCACGTCGAGGAACCACTCGCCGACGTCGTACTTGCCGTTGTCGTTCTGGTCCACGAACGGCTCACCGAGGTCCACGAACGGCTCGCCCACCTCGTACGACCCGTCGCCGTTGACGTCCCAGAAGGCCTCCTCGCCGTCGGCGATGGCGATGATGGTCACGATGCCGTCGCGCGGGTTGTGCGTGCGGACTCCGCAGCCGTCGAGCCCGTGCACCACGCTCGGCTCGCCCGCGGTCGTGTCCGCGTCCACGTCGAACGGCAGGCCCGAGCCGAGGGTGTTGAACCCCTGCACCGCGATGCCGAGGCCCATCTGCGAGTCGCCGCCGGCGGTCGGATCGTAGGCGGGCGTGGTCACGATCTGGCCGACCGCCGCCGTCTCCGAGACGAACATGACCGGCGTCGCGTCGGCGAGCACGTCGTTGAACCGGTCCTTGAGGATCGCCACGCAGGTGAACGGCGCGTCCACGAGCGAGATGCCGCAGTTGTGCTCGGCGAGGGCCGGGATGTTCCGCGGGCTGCACGTGATGGCGAAGTTCGCGCCGCTCGCCTTCGCTCCGGAGGGCGCGACGGACGACAGGGAGCAGGTCCCGGAGGAGCAGACGCCGGTCCCGCCGCCCGTGAACGTGCAGGTCTGGCCCGCGCAGCCCGGGTCGGCGGAGCAGTCCGTCGGGCAGACGGCGGCGAGCGAGTCGAAGTCGATGGTCGTGAACGCGGACCGGCCGGGGGAGGTCGCGGTGATCGTCGCGATCCCGGCGCAGCCCGCCACGGCGCCGTTGCAGGTCCGGAGCGTCACGATCCCGGAGCCGCCGGGGACCGCCACGCTCGCGAGGCCGGACGGATCGAAGGTGCCGCGGTTCGTCGAGACCACGACGCTCGCGCCGCCCGTGTCCGTCACGGAGATCGCGACCGTGTTGGTGCCGTTCGCGAGGACCGATGTCTGCGCCGGCGCGAGGATGATGACAGGCGCCGTGTCGGACGTCGTCGAGCCGGACTTTTCCTTCGTGCAACCGGCGGCGGAAACCGAGACGGCGAACGCGACGGCGAGCGTCCTGGCGCGAGCTTTCATGTGTTTGGCACCCCTCGGGATTTCGTCCCGCTGGAGCGGCGGGACCCCCAAGGGTCATCTTTGCGGCCGGGCGAGCGGGCGTCAAGCCGGCGGCTCGCGACGACAGACGCGCGGATGTCGCGGTATGTAGGCGCCCATGGACGCTGCCGGAGCCATGCGAGAGGCCCTCGCGCTCGCGCGCGCCGCCGCCGAGCGGGGCGAGGTGCCGGTCGGCGCCGTCGCGGTGTACGAGGACCGGATCGTCGGCCGCGGCGCGAACGCGCGCGAGCGCGCGAACGACCCCACGGCGCACGCGGAGCTGCTAGCCATCCAGGAGGCCGCCCGGACGCTCGGCCGCTGGCGGCTCACCGGCGTGACGGTCTTCGCGACCCTCGAGCCGTGCGCGATGTGCGCGGGGGCGATGGTGCTCGCGCGGATCGACCGGCTCGTCTACGCCGCGAGCGATCCGAAGGCAGGGGCGGTGGGGTCGCTCCTCGACCTCTCGGCGGACGCGCGCCTCAACCACCGGTTTTCCGTCGAGCGGGGCCTGCTCGCCGACGAGGCGGGCGAGCTCCTGCGCAACTTCTTCCGCGCACGCCGTGGGGGAAACGGGGCGGCCGGATAGCTTGCCGCTTGGCGAAACCGGGAAGATCGGTTAAATCCGCCGGCGGAGAGCTGGCCGAGCCTGGTCGAAGGCGCCTGACTCGAAATCAGGTGTACCGGTAACGGTACCGGGGGTTCGAATCCCTCGCTCTCCGCTTCTTCTGCAGTCTGATACGAGCGAGGGGGCAGCCGGACGAGGCTGCCCCGGAGCGAGCCGGGGGTTCGGGGGTGTCGTAGCCCTCGGATCCGGTCGAAACCACCGCGGTCACGGCCGCGGGGCGGAGACCCCCCGACACAGAATGGAGAGGTGTTCGAGCGGTTTAAGAAGCACGACTGGAAATCGTGTGTACCGGGAACGGTACCGTGGGTTCAAATCCCACCCTCTCCGCCAGCAGCACGCGCCCCCGCGTATTAGTAGAGGGGGGTCGAGCCGGCGGTCGTGCCGGAGAAGAGCCGGCCCAGAATCCTCGGGCGACGTGGGGTTGCCGAACCCCGCCAGGCCCGGAAGGGAGCAACGGTAGGTGGTCCACCGTGCGCCCGGGGATTGTGGGCCGGCTCGTTTGTTTGATACCGGAGTCCCTCCCCCGTGAACTACCTCGTCCTCGCCAGGAAGTACCGCCCGCAGACCTTCGGCGAGATGTCCGGGCAGGCGCACGTCGTCCGGACGCTCTCGAACGCCCTCAAGACCGGCCAGCTCGCGCACGCCTTCCTCTTCACCGGCCCGCGCGGCGTCGGGAAGACGACGACGGCGCGGCTCGTCGCGAAGGCGCTCAACTGCGAGAAGGGGCCCACCGCGGAGCCGTGCGGCGTCTGCACGCCGTGCCTCGAGATCGCCGAGGGGCGGGCGGTGGACGTCGTCGAGATCGACGCGGCGTCGAACAACGGCGTCGACAACGTCCGCGACATCGTCGAGGCCGTGAAGTACCGGCCCGCCCGCGACCGCTTCAAGGTGTTCGTGGTGGACGAGGTCCACATGCTCTCGCAGGGCGCGTTCAACGCCCTGCTGAAGACGCTCGAGGAGCCGCCCAGCCACGTGAAGTTCGTCCTCGCGACGACCGACGTCCACAAGGTCCCGGAGACGATCCTCTCGCGCTGCCAGCGGTTCGACTTCCGCCGGCTCACGCTCCAGCAGATCGCGGAGCAGCTCGCGAAGGTCGCGGAGGCGGAGGGCATGAAGCTCTCGCCCGCCGCGCTCGCGCTCGTCGCGCGGCAGGCCGAGGGGGGGATGCGCGACGCGCTCTCGCTGCTCGACCAGGTGCGCGCGGCGTCCGGCGAGACCCCCTCCGACGCCGACGTCGCCGAGGCGCTCGGTGCGGTGGACGCCGCCGCCGTCTCCCGCATCGCCGGCGCCCTCGTCGCGCGCGACGGCGCGGTCGTGCTCGCCGAGCTCGAGGCGCTCCACGCGCGCGGCCTCGAGATGAAGCGGGTCGCCGAGGAGCTCGTGCGCCACCTGCGGAACGTGGTGGTGACGAAGCTCGTCCCCACCTCGCCGGTCGACCTCCCGGACGCGGAGCTCGAGGAGGTGCGCGCGCAGGCGGCCGCAGCCGACGCGGCGCAGCTCACGCGCCTGTTCGACCTCGTGCAGCGCGCGGTCGTGGACGTGAAGCTCGCGGAACAGCCGCGCTACGCGCTCGAGGTCGCGCTGCTCGAGGGCGTGTTCCTCGCCCCGGGCGCGCAGGTGTCGGAGCTCCTGGCGCGGGTCGAGGCGCTCGCGGGTGGCGGCGGCGGTGTCGCGCGGCCGACCGGACCTGGACCTGGACCTGGACCTGGACCTGGACCTGGACCTGGACCGACGCGCGGCGCAGCCGCTGCGACCGCCCCCTCACCCCGACCCTCTCCCCCGCTTCGCGGGGGCGAGGGAGGGACGTCGACGACGACCGCCCCCTCACCCCGACCCTCTCCCCCGCTTCGCGGGGGCGAGGGAGGGACGTCGGCCTCGACCTCGACTCCGGCCGCGGCGGCGGCCGAGGCCGTTCACCCTGAGCGTAGCGCCGAGGCGGAAGCCTCGGCGCGGAGTCGAAGGGCCGCCGATCCGACCGAGCGCTGGCGCGCCGCCGTCGCGGAGGTCGAGAAGGTGAGCCCGCTCGCCGCCCCCGCGCTCCGCGAGGCGGCGCTCCTATCGGTCGCCGACGGCGAGATCGCGATCCTCTTGCCGCCCGGGATGCTCGGCGACGCCGCGGAGCGACGCCGCCCCGAGATCGAGGCGGTCTTCGCGCGCCTGTTCGGCCGGCCGACGCGGCTCGTCGTGAAGCGCGGGGCGGTCCCCGCCGCGCCGCACGCCGGCGCCCCGGCGGCGCCCGCCTCGCTCGCGCAGGCGGAGGCGGCGGAGCGCCAGGCGCGCTCTTCCGCCGTGCGCGAGACGGCGCGGAATCACCCGAACATCCGCGAGGCCGCGAAGATCCTCGACGGCGGCGTCGACGACATCGACGAGCTCTAGACAAGGACGGAGATCGGCAATGGACATCCAGTACCTCATGCGCCAGGCGAAGAAGCTCGAGAAGGCCATGGCCGACGCGCGCGAGAAGCTCTCGGAGATCTCGGTCGACGCGGAGTCCGGCGGCGGGCTCGTCAAGGTGCGGATGAACGGCAAGTGCGAGATCGCGCGCCTCCAGATCGACCCGAAGGCGCTCCCGCAGCAGGGGAGCGATCCGGCCGACCTCTCGATGCTCGAGGACCTCGTCTCCGCCGCGGTGAACGCCGGCGTCGAGAAGGCGCGTGCGGCGTCCGACGCGCACATGGCCGAGGCGACCGGCGGGATCAAGATCCCGGGCCTCGGATAGGACGGCGCGATGGCCGTCGCGGATCCGATCGCGCGCCTCGTGAAGGAGCTCGCGAAGCTCCCCGGCATCGGCGAGAAGAGCGCGCAGCGGCTCGCCTTCCACATCCTGAAGGCGGGCCCCGGCTACGCGTCCGATCTCGCCGCCGCGATCGCGGGCGTCGTCCGCGACGTGCGGCTCTGCTCCGGTTGCCAGACGCTCACCGACGTCGACCCCTGCACGATCTGCCGCTCGACGGAGCGGGACCCGAAGCTCCTCTGCGTCGTCGAGGGCGTGCCGGATCTCCTCGCGATCGAGCGGACCCACGAGTTCCGGGGGCGCTACCACGTGCTGCACGGCGCGCTGTCGCCCCTCGACGGCATCGGCCCGGGAGACCTCAAGATCCGCGAGCTGCTCGTGCGGCTCGAGCGCGAGCCGGCGGACGAGATCGTCATCGCGACGAACCCCGACGTCGAGGGCGAGGCGACGGCGCTCTATCTCTCGAAGCTCCTGAAGCCGATCGGGATCAGGGTCACGCGCATCGCGCAAGGTGTTCCCATGGGCGGCGACCTCGAATACGCTGACCAGGTCACGCTGGCGCGAGCCCTCGCCGGCCGACGGGAGCTATGACCCACACCCTGCGCGCCGCCGGGGCCCTCGCCCTGGCAGTCCCCTTCCTCGCGGCCTCGGGGTGCGCCACCTTCCGCTATCCGGCGCTCGACAAGCCGGCCGGGACGCGCGCGCTCGGGCTCGAGTTCGGCAGCGACCGCGCCGTGGCGGAGCGCGAGCTCCACACCGCCCACGTCGCGGTCCGTCCCGCGAAGGGGGACGCCGACGCGCTCGTCGCCGATCGCTGCCCCGGCGCGCCCGTGAAGGGACCGTGCCGGCTCCTCTTCGGCCCGCGGGGCCTCTACGCCGCGGAGGTCGAGGCGCCCGCCGCCGACGCGGGGGCGGTCGCGGACGCGGTGCGCAAGGGGCTCGGCGTGCCGGACCGCAGCGGCGATCGCCAGGCGACTGCCGAGGGCGCGCCCGTGCTCGTGGCCGGCTGGGACCTGCCCGGCTGGACGGTCACGGTCACGCGCCGCGGGGTCGGCGCCGCCGCGGGCCGCGCCGTCTGCCGCGTCGAGTACGACGTCGCGACCCCGCCCGTCGTCGCCGGCGTCCCGCTCGGACGGCTGCGCGAGGACGTCGAGCGCGCGCTCGAGGTGCAGGGCGCGACGGTGATGCAGCGGGACGCGGGGACGACCACCTACGTCGGGTGCCCGCAGAGCGCCGGCGACGCGCTCACCTGCATCGTCCTCTTTCGCGGCGGCCGCGCCGCGGCGGTGACGGAGATCCACCCGACGGCGGCCGACGACGCGCGGGCGCTCGCCGCCTGGCGGCTCCTCGCGAAAAAGTACGAGAAGGACATCGGCCGCGCGCCCGAGACGACCTGCCCGCCGTACGGGCCGGACCGGGTCGGCGGCGACTGCAGCGCCACCTGGGCCTCGGATCGGCTCGTCGTGGTGGTCGGCGCGCACCGCAACGCCGGCTCGAGCCATCGCGGTGCCATTTCGGTGTACACGGCGTTCACGTATCCACCGCTCGCGACGAGGGGCGGCGACGAGGAGACCGAGCTTCAGGCCGAAGCCCCGTGATCGAGGGACCCTCCAGGATTGAAAGCGGCGCGTTTCCCTGGTATTCGGCCATGACTCGGTTCTTCGCGGAGAGTCTGCGCGCATGAATTCCGGCTTGGTGATGTACGAGGAGGAGTTCCGGCTCATCGCCGGAATCTGCGACCGGCTGACGCGAGACGCGAACGCCAAGGTCGTGTTCCTCGTCGACAAGAACGGTCAGCTCATCGCGTCGAGCGGCCAGGCGCAGAACCTCGACACCACGTCCCTCGCGTCGCTCACCGCCGGCAACGTCGCGGCGATGGGCGGCCTCGCCAAGCTGATCGGGGAGAAGGAGTTCCCGAACCAGTTCCACGAGGGCGAGCGGGAGTCGCTGCACATGAGCATCGTGGGCGGCCGGGTCGTCCTGGTCGTCATCTTCGATGCGAAGAGCTCGCTGGGGCTCGTTCGGCTGCGGGTGAAGAAGGCGGGAGAGGAGCTCGCGAAGGTCTTCGACGTGCTCGCCAAGAAGCAGGCAGCGCCCGGGGCCGCGAGCCCGTTCGCCGAGATCACCGACGACGACATCGACAACCTGTTCAGCGAGTGATCCCCGGATGAGCTTCATCAACTACAGCTCGCGCGAGATCAACTGCAAGATCGTCTATTACGGTCCCGGCCTCTGCGGGAAGACGACGAACCTTCAGTACGTCTACGCGAAGACCAACCCCGAGGCGAAGGGGAAGATGATCTCCCTCGCCACGGAGACCGAGCGGACGCTCTTCTTCGACTTCCTCCCGCTCTCGCTCGGGGAGATCCGCGGCTTCAAGACCCGCTTCCACCTCTACACGGTGCCGGGCCAGGTCTTCTACGACGCCTCCCGCAAGCTCATCCTGAAGGGCGTCGACGGCGTGGTGTTCGTCGCCGACTCGCAGATCGAGCGCATGGAGGCGAACCTCGAGTCCGTCGAGAACCTCCGCGTGAACCTGGCCGAGCAGGGCTACGATCTCTCGAAGGTCCCGTATGTCGTGCAGTACAACAAGCGCGACCTGCCGAACATCGCGACCGTCGAGGAGCTCCGCCGGCTCCTCAACCCCAAGAACGTGCCCGAGTACCAGGCGGTCGCGCCGACGGGCGTCGGCGTGTTCGACACGCTGAAGTCCGTCGCCAAGCTCGTCCTGACGGAGCTGAAGAAGGGGAGCTGAGGACCCGCTCCAGGGCGAAGAGCAGGCGGTCAGCGAGGCGCCACCCTGGCGGTACGCTGTGGTAATGTTCGTGCCTTGCCTTTGATTCGCCGGGCTTTTTCCCGGAGGCGGAGGGTGATCGTGGTGCGCTACCTCAGGATGGCCGGTCTGCTGTGCGTCGTCGTTCCGGGGCTCGCGCTGGCGCAGGCGACTTCCCCCGCCTCGCCGCCCGCGGATCCCGCGAAGCCGGCGCTCACGGGCGAGGAGGCGAACGAGCTCAAGGTCCGGACGCTCGAGGAGCGCGTCTCGGATCTGAAGGAGAAGATCTTCCGGACGAAGGCCCGCCTGATGAACCTGCAGGAGATGGTGATCGGCGGCGACATCACGACGGGCTCGAAGGCCGTGCTCGTCCACAAGAACGAGATGGGCTCCTCCTTCTATCTCGAGTCCGTCGCCTACGCGCTCGACGGCGCGCCCATCTACACGAAGGTGGACGTGGACGGCGATCTCGAGAAGCGCGGCGAGTTCGAGATCTTCAACGGCCGCATCGTCCCCGGAAACCACCAGGTGTCGGTGCTGCTCACCTACCGCGGCCACGGCCACGGCCTGTTCAGCTACCTCGAGGGCTACAAGTTCAAGGTGCAGTCGTCCTACACCTTCAACTCCGAGCCCGGGAAGGTGAACACGATCAAGGTCGTCGGCTTCGAGAAGGGCGGCATCACGGCCGAGCTCAAGGATCGGCCCGCGATCCGCTACGACGTGGACGTCCAGCGCGAGGAGGCGCGTCGCGGGACCGCGCCCGCCGCTGCGGAAGGCCGCGGTCGGTGATCTCCCGCTGGACACGGAGCGCGGCGGTCGCACTCGCGGCCGCGGCGCTCGCGCCCTCGCCCGCGCTCGCCGCGCCGCGCGTCGTCGACCCGCTCGCGCCGGTCGAGCGCGAGGTCGCGCTCATCGAGGAGCGGCTCGCGTCGGTCGAGCGCTACGGCATCCCGGCGGAGGATCCGCCCGGCCTGCGCGCGCAGCGGCGCTACGACGAGGGCGAGCGCCAGTACCAGCTCGGCGACTGGCTCAACGCGGCCGTGCTGCTCACGGACGCGGTGGACGAGCCCGCGTGGGGCTCGGCGGCCGACCGGACGCCGGCGCTCTTCCTGCTCGCGGACGCGCTCCGCCGTGAAGGCCTCTGCGGCGCGGCCCGCGTCCGCTACCGCGACTACCTCGCGCTCGGCGACACGGCGCACCGCGGCGACGCGGTCTCCGGCGCGCTCGCCTGCGCGGTGAAGGAGCGGCGGCACGCGGACATCGACCAGCTCCTCGTCGAGGCGGCGCGCGCGTTCGGCGCCGAGCCGCCGCCCGAGGTCCGCTACCTCGCCGCGAAGGCCGCGTTCCAGCGGACCGACCTCCCCGCGGCGGAGCGGATCTCGCGGGCGTCCGCCGCCTTCGAGCGGGTCGGCCCTCCGTACCAGCTGCAGGCCTGGTACTTCCTCGGCGTCCTGCGTATCGAGGAGCAGAACCTTCACGGCTCGCTCCAGTGGTTCGAGGGCTGCGCGCGCGCGGAGGCCTCGGGCGAGCGCGATCAGGAGCTGCGGGAGCTCTGCGTCCTCGCGCTCGGCCGCGTGCACGCGCAGATGGGCGACGCCCCCGCGGCGATCGGCTGGTACACGGCGGTGCCGTGGGAGTCGCCGCGGTTCGGCGAGGCGATCCACGAGATGGCGCTCGCCTACGTCGGGGCGAAGCAGTTCGAGCGCGCCCTCGAGATGACCTCGTTCATCCCTGAGCTCGCCCCGGAGTCCCCGCTCGCGCCGGAGGCCACCGTCCTGCGCGGCCACCTCCTCCTGCGGCTCGGTCGCTTCGCCGAGGCGACCGAGGCGTACAACGTCGTGATCAACACCTACGCCCCGGTGCGCGACGAGATCGACGCGATCCTCTCGATGCAGGAGGACCCCGTCCGCTACTTCAACGAGCTCATCGGGCGGCAGGGGAAGACCTTCGACGTCGCGAACGTGCTCCCGCCCGTCGCGGTGAAGTGGGCGACGACGAACAACGAGGTGGCGGGCGCGCTCGGGCTCGTGAAGGCGATCGACGGCGCCCGCCGCGACGTGAAGGACGCGCGCGACCTCGCGGATCGGCTCGACGCGCTCCTGCAGCGGGGTGGAGGGCTCGACGCGTTCCCCGCGCTGCAGCGCGGCTACGCCCACGCGCAGGCGGTCGAGAACGCCGCCTCGCGGGCGGAGGGCGCGTACGTCGCCGCGGCCTCGACGGTGGCCGACGCGGCGCTCGTCGGGGAGCGGCGCGCGGAGCTCGCCCGCGCGCGCGACGCCCGCAAGGCGCTCGAGGCGCGCGTCGACGTGATGCCCCGCACGCCGGAGCAGGTGGAGGAGCGGCTCACGCGCATGCGCGGGCGCATCGACGACGTCGACCGCGCCGCGTTCCAGCTCCGCTACCAGATCGACTCCTGCACGGCCGCCATCTCGGGCTCCGAGACGTGGATCGACGGGCACCGCGCGGAGCTCGGCGGAGACGCCGAGGGACGCCGGGAGCTCACCGAGGAGCTGCGCAAGCACCGCGCCATCGTCGAGGGCTACGAGGGGGAGCTCGCCGCCATGCGGCAGGAGCTCGCGAAGGTGCGCGACGCCACGGGCGGCGTCGACGCCATGGTCGAGGAGTCGCGCGTGCGGGCGGAGTACCTCGAGGCGCTCGAGCGCGAGCGCGCCGTCGCCGACGCGGCCCGCGAGACCGCCTCCGCCGCCGACCCGACGCTGTTCGACCGGGTCGATCGGGCCCACGTGCGGCTCGGCGTGATCCGGTCGCGCGCCCGCGCGCTGAAGCTCGGGATCGCGGCGGACGCCCTGCGGCGTGCGGAGGAGCTGCGCGCCCGCGTCGGCGAGGAGAAGATCGCGCTCGCCGCCCACACCGGGACGCTCGAGGGCGTGCAGGCGGTCTCGAAGGACCTGCTCGGGGTGATCGCGGTGCGCTCCATCGCCGACGTGCGGCGCCAGTTCTACCGGATCGTGCTCAAGGCCGACGTCGGCATCGTGGACGTCGCCTGGAGCCGCAAGCGCCAGCGGCTCGAGAAGATCCAGACGCTCGCCGTCCAGAAGGGCACCGAGGTCGACCAGCTCGACCGCGACTACCGCGCCATGCTCCGGGAGATCGAGTAACCGTGCGCGCCGCCCTCCTCGCCGCCGCTGCGGCGCTCCTCCCCGCGGCCGCCGTCGCCCAGCAGCCCCCCGCGCGGACCCCGGTCGCGCCGAAGCCGCCGAGCTACGTCTCGTGCCAGGACCGCTCCGCGAGCGCCGACCGGTCCCGCACCGGGATCGTGAAGCGCTACGCCGCGCCCCCCCCGGTCTCCGACGCCCAGGCCCGCGGCGAGCTCGAGGAGGCGGTCCGCCGCTGGGAGGACGAGGCGAAGTCCTTCGGGGGCGAGGTCCAGGCCATCGTCCAGAAGCAGTTCGACGACCGGCGCCGCTTCCTCGCGGACAACTACGAGCAGGCGATCCGCGACCTCGAGGTGCTCGAGCGCAACGAGCGCGAGGCGGCCATCGCCCGGTTCGAGGAGTTCATCGCCCGCTACCCGGACGACCCGCAGTTCTCGCCCGACGCGATGTTCCGGCTCGCCGAGCTCTACTACGAGAAGTCGAACGACGACTTCGAGCTCGCCACCGCGACGCATCGCGACGAGGCGAAGAGGGCGGTCGCGGAGGGGCGCGACCCGCCGCCGGAGCCGATGAAGAGCTACGCGCCTTCCATCGCGCTCTACCAGCAGCTCATCACGGGGTTCCCGAACTACAAGTTCGCGGACGGCATGTACTACCTGCTCGCCTACTGCCTCGGCGAGATGGGGCAGGGCGAGGAGGCGCAGGCCGCCTACCAGATCCTGATCGAGCGCTACCCGAAGAGCGCGTTCGTCCCCGAGGCCTGGGTGCGGCTCGGCGACTGGCACTTCGACGAGGTGAAGGCGGACTCGCTCCCCCGGGCGACCGAGGCGTTCACCCGGATGTACGAGTTCCCCGACCACCCGCTGTTCGCGCGCGCCATCTACAAGCTCGGCTGGACCTACTACCGGATGGACGACTTCGAGCACGCGGTCGGGTCGTTCACGCGCCTGCTCGACCACTACGTCGCGGTCGCGAAGAAGACCGGCGGCAAGCCGGACGGCGACGTCTGGCCCGAGGCGATCCAGTACACCGCGATCAGCTTCTCCGACGAGACCTGGGGCGGGGTCGCGCGCGCGAAGGCCTTCTTCGAGGCGAAGGGGGGGCGCAGCTACGAGGCCGAGGTCTTCGCCCGCCTGGGCGACGTCTACTTCGACGAGACGAAGTACGGCCTCGCCGTCGAGGCCTACCGGCAGGTGCTCGCCGCCGCGCCGCTCGCGCCGGAGGCGCCGAAGATCCAGGCGAAGATCGTGCTCGCCTGGTCCCGCGATCGCCAGTTCGACCGCGAGGCGACCGAGCGCGAGCTGCTCGTGAAGACGTACTCGGAGGGGACGCTCTGGTGGGAGACGAACAAGGGCGACCCCGACCTCCTCGCCACGGTGCGTGAGCTCTCCGAGAAGAGCCTGCTCCGCGCGGCGAGCTTCCACCACGCGCAGGCGCAGAGCTTCAAGCAGGAGGGGAAGCTCGAGGCCGCCGTCGCCGAGTACCGCGTCGGCTCCCACGCCTACGGCGACTACCTCGCCCGCTTCCCGCACTCGAAGCAGGCCTACGAGCTCTCCTACAACTACGCCGACTGCCTCTACAACGCGCTCGAGTTCGACGCCGCGGCGCGCGTCTACGGCGCGGTCCGCGACGATCCCGCCGACGACCGGTACGAGTCGGAGGCCGCGCTCTCCGCCGTCATCTCCTGGGAGGGCGAGATCACGCGCCTGCAGCGGAACGGCGAGCTCGAGGAGCGCAAGGTCCTCCTCTCGACCGATCGCCGCGACAAGGAGGTCGTCCGCGCCGAGGCCGTCCCGTACGCGCTCGTCCACCTCGTGCGGGACTCGGACATCCTGCTCACTCGGTACCCGAAGCACGAGAAGGCCGCGGCGCTCGCCTACAAGGCGGGCGAGGTCTTCTACAAATACGGCGACTTCGACGAGGCGCGCTGCCGGTTCGAGGAGGTCGTCTCGCGCTGGCCGACGACCGAGGTCGCGCAGTTCGGCGCGAACCTCATCATCGAGAGCTACCTCACGATGAAGGACTGGGCGGCGGTGGAGCAGGCGTCGGCGCGCCTCCAGTCGTCCGACGTCGCGAAGAACCCGAAGCTCTACACCACCCTCCAGAAGTTCAAGCTCGGCGGCCGCTTCAATCGCGCCATGCAGCTCATGGACGCGAAGGGGTGGGAGGACGCCGCGAAGCTCTTCCTCGCCCTCGTCGCCGAGGAGCCGAAGCACGAGTTCGCGGACAAGGCGCTCTACAACGCGGCGAGCTGCTTCGAGAGCGCGCGCCGGTTCGAGAGTGCGCTGCGCCTGTACGAGCGGATCGCGGTCGAGTACCCGCGCGCCCAGCTCGCCGACGAGGCGCTCTTCCGGGTCGGCTACAACGCCGAGAACACCTACGACTTCGACAAGGCCGTGAACCGGTACCTCGCGCTCGTCGAGAACTACCCGGGCTCGAAGCACCGCAAGGACGCGCTCTACAACGCCGCCCGCTCGCTCGAGAATCTCCAGCACTACGACAAGGCCGCGGCCGCCTTCACGCGCTACGCGAGCCTCTACCCCGACGCCGAGGACGCCGCGCGCACCCAGTTCCACGCCGCGCTCGTGTACGGGAAGATGGGCGACCGCCGGCGCGAGGTCCAGGCGCTCCAGGACTTCGTGAAGCGCTTCGCGAAGGCGAAGGAGCACGAGCTCGTCGTGCAGTCGCACCTCGAGATCGCGCTCGCGCACAAGGCGCTCGGGGACGAGAAGTCCGCGAAGGCGAGCTACCAGGCCGCGGTCGCCGCGTTCGTGCAGCGCGGCCTCAAGCCCGACCAGAGCCCGCGTGCTGCCGCCGCCGCCGCGGAGGCCCGCTTCCGGCTGGCCGAGTACGACTTCGAGCGCTACGACGAGATCACGCTGCCCGCCACGACCAACACGAAGAAGCTCAAGAAGGCGCTCGAGGCGAAGCTCGGCGAGGCGAAGAAGGTCGCCCCGCAGTACGACGACGTCATGAAGTACAAGCGGCCCGACTGGATCCTCGCCGCGTTCTACCGCAAGGCGTTCCTCCTCGAGCGGCTCGCGCAGACCATCTACGAGGCGCCGATCCCGCCGGAGTTCAAGAAGAAGGGGGCGGACGAGTACCTCGCCGCCTACCAGGACGCGCTCGCGCAGGCCGCGCAGCCGTACGAGGACCAGGCGGTGGGCGTGTACGTCCAGGCGATCGAGGCCGCCCGCAAGCTTCACGTGAAGAACGAGTGGACGAAGAAGATCGGCGAGTCGCTCGCGCGGTACCGGCCGAAGGAGTACCCGGTGCTGAAGGAGGCGAAGGCGCGGCTCGTCGCGGAGGACCTGTCGCCTGCGCGGTTCGCGGACACGCTCGACGGCCCCTCGCGCCGGCCGCTCCCGGCCGAGGCGGGCGCGGAGCCTGCGCCGGCGCCGGTCGCGGCGGCGACGCCTGCGGCCTCCGAGACCCCGACCTCGTCCCCGCCCGCGACCTCCGAGACCCCGACCTCGCCCCCGCCCGCGACCTCCGAGATCGCGACCTCGCCGCCGCGCGCGACCGCGGCGGCGAAGGCGCCCGCGTCGGCGGAGTCGCTCCCGGCCGCCACCACCCCGGAACCGAAGTAGGAGCCCACCGCGTGATGCGACGGATCCCCATCCCGGCCCTGCTCCTCCTCGCCGCCGCCGCGTGCGCGACCGTCACGGCGGTGCACCAGGCCGATCGGGCGCCGCCCGCCGCCGCCACGCTGACCGAAGGGCCGGAGCGCGACGCGCTCACGGCCGCGCAGTCGCACGAGGCGGCGGGAGACACCGCGGGCTCCGCCCACGAGCAGGCCCGCGCCGAGTGGGCCGCCGCGGCCGCCGCGTACGCCGAGCTCGCCGAGCGTCCCGCGTTCGCGGAGTGGCGCGTCCCGTTCCGGTTTCGCGCCGCCGAGCTCTTCCTGCGCGCGCAGCGCTGGGACAAGGCGGCGGAGGCGGCGGCGGCGCTCGTCGCGGATCCGCGGGCGAGCGACGGCTCCCGTGCGGTCGGCGCGCGCCTCGCGGCGACCGCCTGGATCGGCGCGGCGAACGCCGCGGTGAAGGCGGGGCAGCTCGAGAAGCTCGACCTCGGCCCGGGGCGCAAGGATGGCGTGCGCCCTCCCGCGGCGCCGTGGCGCCGCGTCGTCGAGGCCGCCGACGCGTACCTCGCCCGTGCGGCGGCGGACCCCGAGCTGCGCCGCGCCGCGGCCGACCATCGCCCGTCGGGGGCGGAGATCGCCCTCGTCGCGGCGGAGGTCCAGTACGCCCACGGCGAGCTCGACGACGCGCGGCGGCGGCTCGACGCCGCCCTCGACCGCTGGGCGTCGGAGCCGGACTTCCTCGATCGCGCCGCCCCGCTCTACCTCGCAACCTTCCTCGCGCGGGGCGACCGGGCCGGGTACGCCGCGGCGTCGGACAAGCTCCGCGCCCGCGCCGAGGCCGAGGCGGCGAAGGCCCCGCCGGACCGCAAGGCCGCGTTCGCGAAGTCGCTCGACGGTCTCGCGCGCGCCCGCGCCGGCGCGCGCTTCGCGCAGGCCGAGGAGCTCCTCGGGCAGAAGAAGCCGGCGGACGCGGCGAAGGCGTTCGAGGCGGCGGCGGCGGAGCCGGGCGCGCCCGATCCCGCGGGCTCCCTTCACAACGCCGGCGTGGCGTGGGACCAGGCCGGGGAGCCCGCCAAGGCGGCCGCGACGCGCGAGAAGCTCCTGCGCGAGCACCCGGAGGCGCCGGTGGCCGCGGAGGACGCGCTGCGCCTCGCCGCGTTCCGCTCGGGCCAGGGGGACCACGCGGCCGCCGCGCGGCTCTACGACGACTTCCTGCGCAGCTGGCCGGAGTCGCCGAGCCGCTGCGTCGCGCTGCGCAACGTCGCGTCGGAGCTCGACGTCGCCGAGCGCGCGGCCGACGCCGCCGCCCGCTACCTCGTCTTCGGCAAGGACGAGCGGTGCGCGAAGCTCGATCCGAACATCGCCGCCCGCGCGCTCGTCCGCGCCGGCCGGCTCTCCGAGGCGCAGGCCAAGGCCGCCTACTCGGGCGCGGCGGCGCTCGAGGGCGTGACCGATCCCGAGGCGAAGAGCCAGGTCGCTGAAGCGAAGCGGCGGCTCAAGGGGCTCTAGAGCGATGGCGACGCGACACCTCAGCCTCCGCGTTGCACGGGCCGCTCTGGCGGTCGCGCTCCTCCTCGGCTCCGCCGCGTGGGCGCAGACGCCGGCGGCGAAGCCGAAGGTGGCGGCGAAGGCAAAGGCGAAACCGAAGGCGGCGGCGAAATCGAAAGCGGCGGCGAAACCGAGCGAGACCGCGGCCGAGGCCGCGACCGCGATTCCGGCCGTGCCCGCGACCCCGACCGCCCCCTCACCCCAACCCTCTCCCCCGCTGCGCGGGGGCGAGGGAGAGGGAGAGGCCTCGGCCGCGACCGTGACCGACGCGGTCCCGACCCCCGTCGCGGCCCCCGTCGCGGCGCCGGTCCCGGAGCGCACGCCCGCGACCGCCGAAGAGTCCGCGATCGCGAAGCACTCCTTCTCCGAAGGGCTCCGGCTCGAGGCCGCGGGCGACCTCGCCGCGGCGGCCGCCGCGTTCGAGCGCGCCTACGACGCGGACCCGGACCTCGCCCACGCGGGCGTCAACTCCGCGCTCCTGCGCGAGCGGCTCGGGGACCCGGACGCCGCGCGCGCCCTCTACGTCCGGCTCCTCGAGGAGAACCCCGCCTTCGGCCCGGCCGTGCGCAACCTCGTCCGCCTCGCGCTGCGGCGCGGCGACGTCGCCGGCGCGGAGAAGGAGGCGCGCGAGCGGCTCGCGCGCGGGCCCGAGTCGGCGCCGCTGCTCGTCGCGCTCGTCGACGTGCTCCTCGCGGCCGGGCGGCTCGACGACGCGGAGGAGGCCTCGCGCAAGGCGCTCAAGCTCGACGAGCGGAACATCGCCGCGATGGTGAATCTCGCGACCGCGTACCACCGCAAGAAGCGGAACGAGCTCGCGAAGATGGTGCTCGAGAACGCGCGCCTCATCGACGATCGCGACCCGGCCGTCTGGAACCGGCTCGGGTTCGTCGAGCTCTCGCTCGGGAACCGGGCGCAGGCGCTCGAGGACTTCCGGACCGCCGCGACGCTCGGCCCCGACTACCCCGAGGCGCGCGCCAACTACGGCGCGCTGCTCGCGGACGCGGAGGACTTCCAGGGCGCGGTGACCGAGCTCGAGGTCGCGGTGCGGTACGCGGCGGGGAGCGCCGCGGCGTGGCTGAACCTCGGGAACGCCTACCGCGGCACCCAGCAGTTCGACAAGGCGGAGGGCGCCTACCGCAAGGCGCTCGAGCTCGACCCATCGCTCAACGAGGTCGAGTTCAACCTCGCCGTGCTCTACCTCGACGGCGAGAAGCCCGGAGCGCCGGCGCTCGGGAGGCTCGAGCAGTCGGTCGCATTCTTCGACGCGTACGAGAAGAAGGGCGGCAAGGAGAGCAAGATCGCGGAGTACCGCAAGGACGCGTCGAAGGCGATCGAGCGCGAGAAGAAGCGGCTCGCCCGCGAGGAGCGCGACCGGCTGCGCCGCGACGCGGAGGTGAAGAAGAAGGAGGAGGAGGCGCGCAAGGAGGCGGAGGTCCTCGCCCGCAAGGCTGAGGAGGAGCGCCGCGTGCGCGAAGAGGCCGAGCGCAAGGCGGCGGACGAGGCGGCGCGCGCCGCGGCCCTCGCGCCGGCGGCCGTGACGCCGGGCGCGGCGAAGAGTCCGTCGGTGCTCGAGACCTCGACTACGACCGCGACTCCGACAGCGAACGCGAGCGCGAGCGCGACTCCGAGCGCGATCGCCCCCTCACCCCAACCCTCTCCCCCGCTCCGCGGGGGCGAGGGAGGGCCGTCCGCCGCGACCCCGACCCCGACTGCGACCGCGGTTCCCGCCGCGCTCGAAGCCGCGCCGGCCGCGAAGGAGCCGTCCGCGGCGCCGGCCGCCACGCCCGCCGCGGCTCAGCCCGCTCCCGCCGTTCCCGCGAGCGCCGCGCCTGAACCCGCTCCGCTCGCATCGCCGGCGAAGCTCACCGAGGCGGCGCCGACCGCCGCCGCCTCGAATCCCGCGAAGCCGGGTGAGGAAAGGGGAGACAAGTGACCGTTCCTCGTGTGCTTGTGGCGCTCTCGGCCGCCATGCTAACCATCATCGCGGTCCCGGCACGCGCGCAGAGCGCGGCGGACAAGAAGAAGCAGGCGCCTCGGAAGATCCTCCGGCTCGAGGAGATGAAGGTCGAGGGCCGGATCCAGAAGCCCCAGGCCATGTTCCTCATGCCTCGGGCGAACCTGAACTACGGAGAGCTGGACCGCTCCGAGCCGCTGCTGCCGAAGGTGACGAGGGCCGTCGAGAAGGATCCCTTCTAGGCCGCTCGGGCGCACGCGGAGACCAGAGGACGGCGATGGCGTCTCAGCAGGAGAAGGTGCTCCGGGTCGGGGTGATCCAGGGCGGCAAGATCGTCGAGGAGCGCGTGCTGCCGGCGCGCCAGCCGATCACGATCGGCACCTCACCGGGGAACACGATCGTCGTCCCGGTCTCGAAACTCCCCGAGTCGGTCCTCGTCTTCTCGTTCCAGGGCGAGCGCTACGCCCTGCAGTTCGAGGAGGGGCAGGAGGGCCGGATCCAGGGACCGCAGGGCGCGGCCGACTTCGGGGCCCTCGTCTCGCAAGGCGTCGCGAAGCGGCAGGGAAAGACCTGCTCGGTCCCGGTGAACGAGGACCAGCGCGGCAAGATCGTGCTCGGCGAGGTGACGCTGCTCTGGCAGTTCGTCCCGCCGCCGGCGGAGGTCCCGAAGCCCGCCCTCCCGAAGGAGGCGAAGGGCGCCCACTTCAAGAGCATGGACACGCTGTTCGTGTCGCTGCTCGCGCTCTCGTTCCTCGTGCACTCCGGCGCCTACATCGCGCTCGCCAACACCGAGCTGCCGAAGGAGGTCACGCTCGAGGAGATCCCGGACCGCTACGCGAAGGTCCTCATCCCCGAGCGCATGCCGCAGCCGCCCAAGGTCGAGGAGAAGAAGCCCGAAGCCGTCGCGGAGGCGAAGCAGGAGAAGGTGGCGCGGTCGCGGACGTCTTCGGCACCGGCGGCGGAATGGGCGACGTCGCGTCGGCCCTCTCCGGCGCGGGCGGCGTCGCGGTCGCGACCGATCCCGGCGCGGGCGGCGGCCGCAAGGGCGGCGGCGAGGGCGGCGCGGCCTCGATCGGCAACCTCGCCACGACCGGCGGCGGCAAGGTCGGCCTCGGTACGAAGAGCGAGGTGCGCGTCTCGGGCTCCGTCGCGGCCGAGGAGGCCGAGGTCGACTCCTCGGACATCGACCAGGGAAAGCTCGGCGCGTTCGTGCGCGCGCGCATGGGGCTCATCAAGGCCTGCTACGAGAACGCGCTCAAGCGGAACCCCAACCTCAAGGGGAAGATCTCGATCCGCTTCACCATCCTCGAGACGGGCGGGCTCGCCGAGATCTCGGCGGCGGTGAACTCCCTCGGGTCGCCCGAGGTCGCGGGCTGCATCGTGAACACGATGCGCTCCTGGCGCACGCAGTTCCGCCCGTCGGGCCCCGTCACGGTGGAGTACCCGTTCGTCTTCCAGCCGGTGAACTAGGAGCCGCCATGAGGTCGCTGCGCCTCGGGGAGCTGCGCGAGCTGCTGGAGAGCTCCGCGTTCGGCGCGTGGTGGACCGACTGGCTGCGCGCGGTGTCCACCGTCCGCGACGCGCGCGCCCGGCACGAGGACCTCCGCTCGCACGCCGAGCTCATGACGGTTCGCTCCGAGCTGGCGCAGCGCGCGGCCGTGGACGCCTTCTCGCGATCGGGCGAGGCGGAGGACGAAGGCACCCGCTTCACGGCCGAGGCGCAGGAGCAGGAGAACCGCGCGCTCGCGCTCGTCGGCGAGTACGAGGAGCAGCGGTTCCGGACCTCGGACCTGTGGGTCCGCCTCGGCGGCGCGGAGAAGGTGCTCGAGGAGCGGCGGGAGGCGCTCGGGCGCGGCGGTCCGGCCAAGGGGCGCGGGCAGCTCGAGGCCGCGCTGCGCGACGCGGAGCGCAGCCACCAGGGGCTCGTCGCGGAGTACGGGGCCGCCGATCGCAAGCGGACCCGCCTGTGGGAGGACGTCGAGGCCGCCTGGGCGGTGAGCTTCGAGCGCTCGCTCGTCGGCGCCGAGCACGGCGTCCTCGCCCGGCGGATCCGCCGCGAGGCCGAGCGGCTCTTCGAGGAGGCGGAGGAGCGGCGCACGCGCGCGAAGCAGCTCGCCGCCGACTCCGAGACCGCCGCCCGCGAGCTCCGCGAGGCGGAGGAGCGCGAGCGCACGCTGCTCGCCGCAGCCCGCGAGAAGTTCGGGTGCGTCCCCGGACCGTCGTACCTCTACTGGCGGCACCGCGACGACAAGCGGAGCGCGTTCGCGGTCGCGCTCGGGGACGACCCCGACGGCTCGAACCTCGAGGTGAAGGCGCTCGGGGTGTACACCGTCTCGCGGCAGCGCGGCGTCGCGCTGCTCGAGCCCGCGCGCGACGGGCTCGGCGTGACGGCGGAGGAGGGCGACCGGCGCTTCGAGGAATACTTCCTCGGCCCGCGCAAGGGCCCCCGGCGCGACCCGGAGGGCGGGGGCGGCTCGGAGCCCGCGTCACGATGAACCTCGACAAGGAACAGGTGCTGCGCGGCTCGCCGCTCTTCGAGATGCTCTCGAAGGCCGAGCTCGAGATCCTGGCCGAGCTCTCGCGCCCGCTCCGCTTCGCCTCGGGCGAGATCGTGTTCCGCGAGGGGGACCAGGGCGACTCGCTCTACGTGCTCGCCCGCGGCGAGGTCGAGGTCCTCGCCGGCGCCGACGGCAAGGGGCCCGTGCTCGCCCTCCTCGCCGCCCCCGCCGCGTTCGGCGAGATGGCGCTCATCGACCGCGAGGTCCGCTCCGCCAGCGTGCGGGCGAAGGGCGAGTGCGTCGCCCTGCAGCTCAACGCCGAGAGCTTCACCGCCTTTCGCAAGCGCTCGCGCGACGGCTTCACGCTGTTCCTCGTGAACGTCGCGCGCGTCCTCTCCAGCCGGCTGCGCGACACCAACCAGAAGCTCGCCCGCCGTTGACCACGGAGTCCCCATGACCGAGCTCCTCCTCGCGCTCGCCCTCGGGGCGGCCGGGCTCTCGAACTTCCCCCGCGACGCGGACGGCCGGATCTCCCAGCAGGCCATCGGCGTCACGATCGGCGGGCAACCGGCGGTGGTGGTCCCCGCGGGCGAGAAGATGATCGCGCTGCGCGGCGACGGCAGCATGGTCTCCGGCTTCCCGATCGCGCTCGGCGCCGGCGAGGCGGCGAGCGGCCCCGCGGCGTCCGCCGACATGGACGGCGACGGGCGCCCGGAGATCGCGGTGGTCACGACCTCCGGCCGCCTCTTCCTCTGGAGCGGCGGCCTCGTGCCCGGGTTCCCCGTGATGATCGGTGCGCGCACGCGCGCCGGCGTCTCCTTCGGCGACGTGGACGGCGACGGCAAGCCCGAGGTGCTCGTCGGCGACGAGAAGGGCAGGGTGCACGCGTACAAGCGGAGCGGCCGCGAGGCCACGGGCTGGCCGGCCATCGTCGGCGCGCCCGTCACGAGCTCCGTGTCCGCCTCGAACTTCGGCGGCGGCCGCGCGCTCGCGGTCGGCTGCGAGGACGGGAAGGTCCACGTGCTCGACGGCATGGGCCGCGAGCGCATGGGCTTCCCGCTCGTGACGAAGTTCTCCGTCACCGGCGCGCCGGCGTTCGCGGACCTCGACGAGGACGGCGAGATGGACCTCGTCGTCGCGAGCCAGGACTTCGGCGTGTACGCGGTGAACGGGCGCAACCACGCGCTGAAGGGGTTCCCGGTCCGCGCCGGCTACCGCCTGTACGAGGGCGTCGCGATCGCGGACCTCGACGGGGACAAGCACCTCGACATCGCCTTCGCCTCGGCGGACGGCATGCTCCACGCGGTGAACGCGCTCGGCGAGCCGCTCGCGGGCTTCCCCGTGCGCGTCGGCAGCCGGCTCTTCTCCGGGCCGGCGATCGGCGACGTCGACCGCGACGGCGTGCTCGACCTCGTCACGGTCACCTCGGACGGCACGGTCACCGCGGTCTCCGCGACGGGCAAGACGCTCGCCGGGTTCCCCTCGCCGCTCCTCGGGACCGACGTCGGCGCCTCGCCGCTCCTCTACGACGCGACGGGCGACGGCACGCTCAGCATCTTCATCGGCCTCCCGAACGGCGCGTTCCACGCGCTCCGGGGCGCCCGGGGCGGCACCGCGCGCGCCGCCGCCCCCTGGCCGGCGCCGGGCCGCGACGCCTCCCGCTCCGGCCGCTACGGGCCGAACCCGCCGTCGTTCAAGGACCTCGCGCTCGCGCCCGCCGCGCCGCGCGCGCTCGACGCGGTGAAGACGCGCTGGCGCGCGACGTGGCTCGACGCGGGGCCGAACGAGGCCGTCCCCCCGCCCCGCATCGAGTGGCTCCGGGACGGGAAGCCGGTCGCGGCGCTGGAGGGCAAGAAGGAGCTGCCGTCCGGGACCCTGAAGCGCGGCGAGCGCTGGCAGTTCGTCCTCTCCGCAGCCGGGACGACGACGACGTGGCAGAGCCCCGAGCTGCGCGTGAAGGACACCGCCCCCGGCGCGGCGGCGCTCGCCTTCGAGCCCCCGGTGCCGAGCCGCGGCGGCGACGTGAAGGCGACGATCGCGAAGCCCGCCGTCGATCCCGACGGCGACCCGCTCACCTACGAGATCGTGTGGCTCCTCGACGGGCTCGAGACGGGCGTGCAGGGCGACCGGTTCCCGGGGAACCTCCTGCGCAGGGGCGGGCTCCTCACCGCCCGCGCCGTCGCGAGCGACGGCGAGCTGAGCGGCCCGCCCGCGCTCGTGCAGGCCCGCGTCGGCGACACCGCGCCCGTCGCGCCGCAGATCTCGCTCGAGCCGGCGACGCCCGGCCGCGCGGACCCGATCCGCGCGCGCGTGGACGTCCCGTCGACCGACCTCGACGGCGACCCGATCGTCTATCGCTACCGCTGGACGGTGGACGGCCAGCCTCGCAACCTCCCGCTGTCGTCGGCGCTCCTGCCCGGCACCCTCTTCCGCAAGCACCAGAAGATCGAGGTGGACGTCCGCGCGTACGACGGCCAGCGCGAGGGTCCCGCGGCGCATGCGTCGCTCACGGCCCGCAACACGCCCCCGACCGCGCCCCGGGTCGAGATCCGCCCGGCGCGCCCGCGAAAGGGCGACGCGCTGCGCGCCTCGATCGCGGCGCCCTCCGCCGATGTGGACGGGGACGCGATCGCCTACCGCCTCGAGTGGCGCAAGAACGGCGCGCCGTTCGCCGGCGCGACCGCCGAGGGACGCGAGGTGCCCGGCGCCGAGGTCGCGCGCGCGGACCACTTCGAGCTCACCGTCACCCCGACCGACGGCGAGGTCTCCGGCCCGAAGACGACCGCGACGATCGCCATCGCCAACACGCCGCCGACGCCGCCGCGAATCGCGATCGAGCCGGCGCGCCCGAGGGGCGGGCAGACCCTGAAGCTCGTCGTGCTCGAGCCGGCGCGCGACGTGGACGGCGAGCGCGTGAGCCTCGAGATCGCCTGGACCCGCGAGGGGAAGCCGACCGGCACCGGCGCCGAGACGCTGCCGCCCGCGCAGTTCCGCAAGCACGAGCGGGTGCGCGTCGTCGTGACGCCGCGCGACGGCGAGGAGCCCGGAAACCCGGCGGCCTACGAGGTGGTCGTCGACGACGCGCCGCCGACCGCGCCGGTCGTCGCGTTCGCGACGGAGAAGCCCACGGTGACGGCGCCGCTCCGCGCGGTCGTGAAGACGCCGGCGACGGATCCGGACGGCGACGCGATCCAGTACCAGTACCGCTGGATCCGCGACGGCGCGGCGATCGCGCTGCCCGACGGGACCGAGCCGTCCGGCACGCCGCCGTTCTGGACGAGCGCGAGCGAGGTGCCGGAGAAGGAGCTCAAGAAGGGGCAACGCTGGACGGTCGAGGTGCGGGCCCACGACGGCGAGCAGCCCGGCCCCGTCGCGCGCGCCGCGACGACCATCGTGAACAGCCCGCCGCCGGCGCCGCGGCTCGTCTTCGCACCGGAGCGGCCGCGCCGCGTGGACGGGATCGCCGTCTCGATCGAGCAGCCGCGGGATCCCGACGGCGACGTCCTCACCTACCGCTACGCGTGGACGCGCGACGGCCAGAAGTTCGACGCTCCCCCCGACCAGGCGCAGATCCCGCGCGGCGTCGCGAAGAAGGGGCAGCGCTGGGCCGTCGAGGTGGTCGCGAGCGACGGCGAGGCCGAGAGCCCGGCCGTGCGCCACGAGACCGTCGTCACGGACACGGCGCCGGGCCCGATCGCGGTCGCGCTCTGCGACGGCCCGGTGCCCGCCGGCACCGTCCCGCAGGCGCGGATCACGATGGCCGCCGTCGACGCCGACGGCGACCCGATCACCTACCACCACGACTGGTTCGTGAACGGCAAGCCGGTCCCGGCCGCGCAGGGGCAGGCGCGGCTCACGTCGCCCGCGCTGCGCAAGCACGACGTCGTGCGCGTCGTCGTGACGCCGTGGGACGGCGACCTCGCGGGCCCGTCCGCCCACGGCGAGTGCGAGGTGGAGAACACGCCGCCCGGCGCGCCGGCGATCGCCCTCGAGCCCTCGGAGCCGACCGCGCCGCGCGGCGTCTCGGTCACCTTGAAGAAGCCGGCCGCGGATCGGGACGGCGACGAGCTGACCTACCGCTACGTCTGGTTCCGCGACGGCGTGCAGACCACCTACGACCAGGCGGCCGTCCCGGCCGCGATCCTCCGCCACGGCGAGACCTGGCGCGTCGAGGTGACGCCGCACGACGGTGAGGTGACGGGCGAGCCCGTCAGCGCCTCCGCGGTCGTGCGAAACACGCCACCGCCTACGCCGTCGGTCACCCTCGTCCCCGCCGTCCCGGCGACGGGCGAGCCGGTCGTCTGCGACGCGCGGGCCCCGGAGCGAGACGCCGACCAGGAGCCGATCACGCTCCGCTACCGCTGGTACCGGAACGACCAACCCGTCGCGATCGCGGAGGCGAGCGCGGCGCTGCCGACGAACGTCGTGCGGCGCGGCGAGAAGTGGCGCTGCGAGGCGTGGGCGTCCGACGGCACCGCGGAGAGCCCGCATGCTTCGGCGGAGCTCACCGTGCGCAACAGCCCTCCGTCCGCCCCGAAGCTCGTGGTCGAGCCCGAGGTCGCGCGACGCGGCGACGAGCTGCTCTGCCGGATCGAGACCCCGTCGTCCGACCTGGACGACGACCCCGTGACCTACACCTACGCCTGGACGAAGAACGACCGGCCGGTGCCTCCGGGCGCCGACCCCGCCCGGATCGAGGCGGCCAAGCTCGTGAAGGGCGAGAAGTGGCGCTGCACAGCGACGCCGTCCGACGGCGCCGCGCCTGGCCCCGCCGCGTCGGCCGATCGGACCATCACGAACAGCCCGCCCGGTCCCGCCATCGTCCGGCTCCAGCCGGCGGTCGCGAAGGCGGCCGAGCCGATCCGCTGCGACTTCGTCGCAAAGAGCGAGGACGCCGACGGCGACGCGGTGCGTTATCGCTTCGCGTGGCAGCGGAACGGGACGGCGCAGCCGTTCGCGGAGAGCTCTCAGGAGGTGCCTCCGCGCCTCGTGAAGGCCGGTGATCGCTGGCGTTGCTCGGCGACGCCGACCGACGGTGCAGAGGACGGGCCGGTGGCGGGTAGCGAGGAGCTCCAGGTCGCGGCCGAACCGGACGGCCAGGGGGTCGTCCTCCCCGCAGGGGTTCGGGCGTCGGACCGACCCCAGCGTTGACGGCCCGCTACCAACCATATAACCTGCAACGGTTTTTCGGCCCCCGGCCTCTCCGGGGGTGGGGGAGTGGCCCGTGAACCGTCGACACCTTCTCGTCCTCGTCGCCGGGTCCATGCTCGCGACGACCGCCTTCGCCCAGGGCGCCTCCTCCGGCGCCCGGACGCCCGACAACGACAAGCTCGAGGCCGCGGCGGACAACCTCGCCCGGATGAAGACCTCCCTCAAGCAGGTGCTCGGCCGGGCGGACCAGGCGCGGAACGAGAAGGACCTCGTGAAGCTCAACTGCGTGAACGAGAAGCTCACGCAGATCAAGGCGCTCATCCGCGTGGCCGAGTCGGCGGACATCGCGCTCCACGAGTCCGTCGCGACGCGCGACGTCTCCGGCGAGGCGGAGTTCTCGAAGATCGCGATCGCCCGGACGAAGGTGGACGGGCTGCGGAGCGAGTCCGAGCAGTGCATCGGGCAGCTCGCGTACATGGTCGACGAGAAGACGACCGTCGAGGTCGAGCAGCCTTCGGATCTTCCTGGCAAGCACGTCGCCGACAGCGGGCTCGGGCTCGCGAACCGGCTCGACAACCCGGCCGACTCGGTCTCGCAGATCGGCCTCGGCGCCGGATCCGACTGGGGCACGGGCACGTCGTCGCGCGTGGCGTTGCCGTTCGCGCCACCGCCGGTGGTTCGCCCGGTGATGGCGAGCCCCTGGCGTTAGCCGGATCCCGCGAGGGGGCACGGCCGTACGCGTCGCGAGCGGTACGAGCGGCGCGGCACCCGGGTACCCCGGTCCATCTGAAATTTTTTCGAGGGGAGCTGAGGTCATGAAGGGAAGGATCTCCACCTGGACGAAGGCGCTCGCGGCGCTCGCGCTTGCGGCCTCCGCCGCCGCGGCGCACGCGAGCCCCGGCAACGGGATCCGGCTCGGCGGCTCCGAGGCGCGGCTCCACCCCTTCGTGGACCTCGAGACGCGCTACGACTCGAACGTCTCGTACTCGAGCTCCGCGGACTCGATCGGGGACCTGATCCTGCACGTCCGTCCGGGCGTCGAGCTCAAGTCGCCGGGCGACCTCGCCGCGGTCGAGTTCTCCGGCGCGATCGACTGGTCGCAGTACCTCGGCCTCGAGGGGGACACGAAGAACCTGTCGAGGCTGTACGCCGACGCGGGCCTCTCCGCGCTGTTCAGCCGGAATCGCGCCGTCTCGATCCGCGTGGACAACGACTTCCGCCGGCAGGTCTCCTCGACGTCGCTCGCCGCGGCGGGCGTCGCCGTCATCTCGAACGCGAACGCCCTGTCGCTCTCGGCGCCGTGGAAGCCGGGCGGCGGCGCGCTCGTCGTCTCGGCGAACGGATCGTGGCTCGTCGAGACCTTCCAGAAGTACAAGGACGACCCGGGCGTCCCGCTCGGCGATCTCGGCTATAGCCAGTTCCGCGCGGGCGCGGACGTCCAGTGGCGCTTCCTCCCCCGGACCTCCGGGATCTTCTCGGCAGGCTACTTCGCGCGGGTCCCGAACGCCTCCAATCGGCCGGACGACGCGACCGGCTACGACTTCCTCGCCGGCGTCACGGGCCTCGTCACGCCCCACATCGCGGCGACCATGAAGGTCGGCTACGGGACGACCTCGTCGTCGCTGAAGGACTCGAGCTCGGTGCTCGCGGACGTCGGCGCCGAGTGGCTGCCGTCGGAGACGATCTCGTTCCGCACGGGGTACACGCGGTCGTTCGGTCTCGACCCGACCGCCTCGACCTACGTCGCCGACGGCGTGAGCGCCGGCGTCCGCGTGCGGATCGCCGAGCGGTTCGCGCTCCGCGGCGGCGTCCGCTACGACCGGCTCGCGTTCCAGGCGATCCCCGGCGGCGCCGACACGAGCTTCCTGCGCATCGACCCGTCGATCGAGGGCTCGCTCGGCAAGTGGATGACGCTCGGGATGGGCTACGTGTACAGCACGCGCACCGCGTCGTGGCCGGCCGGCCTCGGCGGCGCCCCGCCCGACTACTCGAAGAACGAGGCGTTCCTGAAGCTCGGCGTCACGTATTGACCGGGCGAGCACCGGGCCGCCTCTCCGTTGACGGGGTGGGATCCCTCCGCTAGACGTTCCGTCCGCCCGAATGCTCCTCTCCTCCAGACGGCTCCTACAGGTCGCGCTCGCCGCGGCGCTCGCGCTCGGCGGTTGCACGCACCGGAGCGGCCGCTCGGCGAGCATGCCCCCCGTCGGCGGCGACGACGCGGCCGTGCAGATCGGCGCCTCCACGCTCGGCCCCGGCGACGTCATCGAGGTCCGCGTCTACCGCGAGCAGGAGATCTCCGGCTTCTACCAGGTGGGGGCCGAGGGAGACGTCGTCTTCCCCCTCTGCCAGCGCGTCGTCGTGTCCGGCCTGACGCCGAACGGCGCCGCGGATCGGTTCCGCGCGTGCCTCGCCGCTGGGTTCATGCGCGACCCGCAGGTCACCGTGGTCGTCCGCGAGTACAACTCGAAGAAGGTGTTCGTGTTCGGCGAGGTGCAGAAGCCGGGGACATTCGTCTTCCAGGACGGCATGACGATCGTGCAGGCCGTCACGCTCGCCGGGGGCTTCACGCGGACCGCGTCCCAGAACTCGACCTCCGTCACGCGCCGCGTGAAGGGGCAGGAAATCAAGACGAAGCTCCACGTGCAGGACATCGCCCTCGGGAAGGCGCCGAACTTCACGCTCGAGCCGGGCGACATCGTGTACGTGCCCGAGTCGCTCTTCTAGGCGCCTCCGGCGCTTCGCGTCAGCGCGCCATGACCCGGACGAGCCCCTCCCAGCGGTCTCCGAGGCCGGCCTGGCGAGCGCGCGCGGCGACGAGCGCGCGCAGCAGCGCGTCGAGCTGCCGCTGATCGGGGAGCCAGTAGGCCGCGGACGAAGCGCGTTCGCCTCCGACCCGGATGGAGATGCCGACCACCTCCGACCGGAACGCCTCCTCGTCGGTGCGGTCGTCGCCGACGTACACGGCGACCCGCGTCCCGAGCCGTGCGCAGAGCTGCCTGACGGCGTCGCCCTTCGTTGGAGCGTCCTTCGGGAGGACGTTCACGACGGCGTGGCCGCCGAACACCACCGCCCCGTCCAGCGCTGCGGCCGCAGCCAGGGCGCGCCGCTCGGCGTCACGCCACGAGCGCGCTCGCCGGTAGTGAAGGGCGATGCTGAACCGCTTGTCCTCGAGCTCGATCCCCTCGCACCCGCGCAGCGCGTCCTCGAGCACGCCGCGCCAGGACGCCACGCGCACCTCGAGCGACCGGTCGAGAGGCCCGAATCCCGCCTCCGCGCCGTGGCATCCGACGACCGCGACGAGCGGCACTTCCCGGACGCGCGCGGCGACGTCCGATCGCATGCGTCCCGAGATCACGGCGCACGGGTAGAGGAGCGCGGTCGCGCGAAGCAGCGCACGCGTCTCGCCGCGCATGATCGCGCGATCCCGGTCCTCCACGATCGGCGCGAGCGTCCCGTCGAAGTCGAACGCGAGCAGCGCGTGAGCGCGCGCGATCTCGTCCACGACGGCGGCGCCGCTGGCGGAGAGGAACGGCGTCATTCGAGGCCTCCGATCTTGCGGTTCGCGTCGAGCTCCCGCCCGCCCTCGCGCCGGTCGGCGAGCGGGATCACCGCCGGTCCCCCTCGACCCGTCGCAGCCCCATCGTGAGGCGATCCGAGAGCCGCCCCTGTTGCCGCACGCGCCCGGCGTCCACGAGCATCCTCCCCGCCCAGCGGTACACGTTGAACTCGGCCACGAGCCGGCGCATCGCCCGCATCCGTTCCGCCTGCTGAGACGGCGGCATCGCGAGCGCCGTCGCGAGTGCCGCGCTCGCTTCCTCGATGTCGTATGGATTCACGACGAGCGCCTCGGTGAGCTCACGCGCCGCGCCGGTGAACCGGCTCAGCACGAGCACGCCGCGCTCGTCCTCGCGCGCCGCGACGAACTCCTTCGCGACGAGGTTCATCCCGTCGTGAAGGCTGCTCACGTAGCAGACGTCCGCCGCGCGCAGGTACCGGAAGATCGCGGGGGGCTCGTGGTGGACGCGCAGGAGCACGATCGGGCGATAGGTGCCGGCGGCGAACCGGTCGTTGATCCGCGCCGCGAGCTCCCCGACGCGCTCGTTGAGCGCGCGGTAGTTCTCGATGAGCGTCCGGCTCGGCGCCGCGAGCTGCACGAACGTGAACCGCCCGCGCAGATGGGGAAAGCGCTCGATCGTGCGCTCCACCGCGAGGAGCCGCTCCTCGATCCCTTTCGTGTAGTCGAGCCGGTCGACCCCGACCCCGAGCAGCGCGTCCGGGGCGAGCCCCAGCTCCGCGAACACCGTCTTGCGGCACCACGCCGCCGGAGGCGTCGTCGCGGCCCAGCGGTTCGGCCAGTCGATCGAGATGGGGTAGTTGCGCACCAGGCACTCGCGGCCCCCCTGCACGATCGCCTGCCGCTCGCGATCGATGCGCGACTCGAGGAACCGGTCGACCGCCTCCACGAAGTTGTTGCAGTGCTGCTGGGTGTGGAAGCCGACGATGCTGCTGCCGAGGAGTCCGTCGAGCAGCTCGCGCTCCCACGGGCAGATCGCGAACCGCTCGGCGTTCGGCCAGGGGATGTGCCAGAACGTGATGACCGTCGCCCGGGGCAGGTGCTCGCGGATCATCCTGGGCGCGAGGGCGAAGTGGTAGTCCTGCACGAGGACGATCGGGTCGGGTCCCTGGACCTCCTCGCACACGGCCTCGGCGAAGCGCCGGTTGACGCGCTCGTATTGCAGCCAGTCCGCGGCCCGAAACTCCGGCCGCGTGTGCGCGCTGTGACACAGCGGCCAGAGGCCCTCGTTCGCGAACCCGTAGTAGTAGCCCCGCAGCTCCTCCTCGGAGAGCCAGACACGCCGGAGGGCGTAGGACTCCTTGCCGGGCGGGACGCGGACCCGGTCGTGCCGGTCCACCGTCTCGCGATCCGCCGAGCCGCTGCCGTGGGCGATCCACGTCCCGGAGCACGCGCGCATGACCGGCTCGAGCGCCGTCACGAGGCCGCTCGCCGGGTGGACGACGCGGACGGTCCCGTCCGGCCCCCGGTCGTGAACGTAGGGTTCACGGTTCGAGAGGATCACCACGCTGTCGCCGTGGAGGTTCTCCCGCAGCACGTGCTGGAGCCGAGCCGCGGACCACGGCGCGGCGCTCGAGCTGCGCTCCGCCGCGAGCTCCGCGACGAGTCGGCGCACGTCCGCGAGCAGCGGGTGGAACGCGTTCCGCGCGCGTGGCCTCGGATCGGACCCGCCCCAGCGCGCGACGGACAGGAGCCTCCGAAGCTCGTCCGTCCAGGTCCTCCACCAGGCACGGCGGACGACGACCGTGAACACCGAGGCGAGGAGCGCGACGAACCCGAACGCCGCCAGCGTGACGTGCCTCATCGCGAGCTCGCGGCGCGCCACGAAGCTGAGATCGTGGACGAGGACGAGCGCGCCCCGGATCGCATCCTCGTCCTCGTCCGCGAGCGGGTGCACGCTCACGTGCACGGGTCCACCGTCGATCGTGTCGGAGAACTCCAGCTCGGGCGATGGAATCCCCGCCGGGACCCGGGACCGCAGCCGCTCGCACGAGAACCGCTCCGGAAACGCGCTCGTCTGGCTGACGGTCACGAGCGCGGGCGTGCACACCTCGACCGCCATGATCCGCTCGTCGCGGGCGAGCTCCTCGAGCAACGCCGCGAGCTTGCGGCGATCGCCGGTTCCGAGGTGCGCGCCGATCGCGGCCTGCGCCGCGACCGCGGCGAGCCGTCCGCGCAGGGCGACGTCCCGCATGAACCAGGCCTGGGTCGCCTCGTTCACCCCGATCGCGGCGCCCCAAGCGAGGATCGCGAGCCCGAGGAGCAGGGGGACGGCTACTCGCAAGACCGTTCGCACGGCGAACGGTTGGTGACGGACAGCTTCAGATTCAACCCTCGCGCGGGGCTGAACCGCGGACCCGCGGGCGTCCCGGGGCCGGCGCACGGGAGCGGGCACGGCCGATCAACGCGGATCGGGGCGGGGGTCGCGTCGGGCAGCGCTGGCACGCGCCCTGCTGAACGTCCGTGCATGCTCGTCCGAGTCCGCTCCGCGACCGTGCTCGGCGTCGAGGCCATCCCGGTCGACGTGGAGGTCGAGGCCGGCCAGGGCATGCCGCACTACCACCTCGTCGGCCTCGCGGAGCGCGCCGTCCAGGAGGCGAAGGTCCGCGTCGCGGCGGCGATCCGCAACATCGGCGTGACGATGCCCTCGAAGCGCATCGTCATCAACCTCGCGCCGGGCGATCTGCGGAAGGAGGGGACCGGGTTCGACCTCCCGATCGCGATGGCGCTGCTCGCCGCGGTGGAGGAGGTGAGCCCGGAGGCGCTCGCGGGCGTCCACTTCGTCGGGGAGCTCGCGCTCTCGGGCGAAGTCAAACCCGTGCGCGGCGTCCTGCCGATCGCGATCGCGGCGCGCCGCGCCGGCGCGCGGAGCTTCGTCGTCCCGGAGGCGAACGCGCTCGAGGCCGCCGTCGTGGAGGGACTCGACGTGCTCGCCGCGCGGCACGTCGGCGACGTCGTCGCGTGGGCGCGGGGGACGGCGGGGCTCCCGTTGCCGATCGGCGCCCGCTGCGCGGTCGAGCCGGTGCCGGGGCCGGACCTCGCCGACGTCGCCGGGCAGGAAGGGGCGAAGCGCGCGCTCGAGGTCGCGGCGGCGGGGGCCCACAACCTCCTCATGTTCGGGCCGCCCGGCAGCGGGAAGACGATGCTCGCGCGGCGGCTGCCGGGGCTCCTCCCGCCGCTCTCGTTCGAGGAGGCCCTCGAGGCGACCGTCGTCCACAGCGTCGCCGGGCTCACCCGCCACCGCGGGCTCCTCCAGGAGCGCCCGTTCCGCGCGCCCCACCACACCATCTCCGACGCGGGGCTCGTCGGCGGCTCGAGCATCCCGCGCCCGGGCGAGATCTCGCTCGCGCACCGCGGCGTCCTGTTCCTCGATGAGCTGCCGGAGTTCCGCCGCCACGTCCTCGAGTCGCTGCGACAGCCGCTCGAGGACGGCGAGGTCTCGATCGCGCGCGCGGGCCGGAGCGTGACCTACCCATCTCAGGTGACGCTCGTCGCCGCGATGAACCCGTGTCCCTGCGGCCACCTCGGCGACCGGCTGCGCCGGTGCCGCTGCACGACGCACGAGCTCGTCCAGTACCGCCGGCGCGTGTCGGGGCCGCTCCTCGACCGGATTGACCTCCACGTGGACGTCCCGTCCGTGCCGCCGGCGCTCCTCGGGAGCGGCGCGAGCCGGCCGACGACCGCGGAGGTGCGGGTGCGCGTCGGCCGCGCACGAGAGCTCCAGACGGAGCGCGCCGGCGGCTCGTGCGTGTGGAACGCGCGGCTTCGCGGGGCGGCGCTGCGCCGTCACTGCGCGCCCGACGAGGAGGGCCGACGGCTGCTCCAGGCCGCGGTGGAGCGGCTCGGCCTGTCGGCGCGCGCGCACGACAAGGTGCTGCGCGTCGCGCGCACGCTCGCCGACCTCGAGGGCGGCGGCGGCGTCCGCGCGGTGCACGTCGCGGAGGCGATCCAGTACCGCGCCCTCGATCGGGCAGGTCCGTGACGGCTATGACAAGCCGCCGCCACCCCGGCGGCGGGACACCGCCCCGCGGCGCGGGGAGAAGAAGAGGAGCGGACATGAGCAGGCTCGCGGAGAAGGTGAAGGCGCTCGGCCAGGCCATCGCCGGCATCGAGAAGCAGTTCGGGAAGGGGTCCATCATGCGGCTCGGCGACGGGATGGAGCCGGCGCCGGTCGCGGTCGTGCCGACGGGGTCGCTCGGGCTCGACCTCGCGCTCGGCGTCGGCGGGCTGCCCCGCGGCCGCGTCGTCGAGATCTTCGGCCCCGAGTCCTCGGGGAAGACGACGCTCGCGCTCCACGCGATCGCGGAGGTGCAGCGCCAGGGCGGGATCGCCGCGTTCGTGGACGCCGAGCACGCCCTCGACGTCTCGTACGCGCGCCGCCTCGGCGTGAACCTGCAGGACCTGCTCATCTCGCAGCCGGACACCGGCGAGCAGGCGCTCGAGATCGCCGAGCAGCTCGTCCGCTCGGGCGCCTGCGACCTCATCGTCGTGGACTCGGTCGCGGCCCTCGTGCCGAAGGCGGAGATCGAGGGCGAGATGGGGGACGCGCACATGGGCCTCCAGGCGCGGCTCATGAGCCAGGCGCTCCGCAAGCTCACCGCCGTCGTCTCGCGGAACCAGGCGATCGTCATCTTCATCAACCAGATCCGGATGAAGATCGGGGTCGTCTTCGGCAACCCGGAGACGACCACGGGCGGGCACGCGCTCAAGTTCTACGCGTCGGTCCGCCTCGACATCCGCCGCATCGGGCAGGTGAAGGACGGGGACTCGGTCGTCGGCAGCCGGACCCGGGTGAAGGTCGTGAAGAACAAGGTGGCCCCGCCGTTTCGCGAGGCGGAGTTCGACGTGCGCTACGGCGTCGGCGTCGATCGGCACGGCGAGGCCATCGACCTCGCCGTCGAGCGCGGGCTCCTCGAGAAGTCCGGCACCCACTTCACCCTGGACGGCGAGCGGATCGGGAACGGCCGCGAGCGCGCCATGGAGTGGCTGCGCGCGAACCCCGACGCGTTCGACCGGCTCGTCGCGCGCCTGCGCGAGCCGCCCGCGAGCGGGAGCGCGCCACCCGCCGTGGCCGCGGCCGGCTAGCGAGAGTGAGCTCCCTCTCCCTCCCCCGGCGTGAGCCGGGGGAGAGGACGGGGTGAGCGGGAGAACCGCGCGGGGCGTCGCCGCCCACGCGCCGCCCGCCGGCTCACATGAAGAAGTAACGGAGGGTGACGTTCGTCACCCAGTTCGTTCCGTCCCGGAGCGCCGGCGTCTCGATGCCGCCGATCGCGTACGGGTGGCCGAAGTGGACGCGCAGCAGCAGCGGGCCGAACAGGACGTTCACGCCGAGGACGCCGGTGAGGGTCCGCGCGTCCCAGGCCCCCGCGTCGTGGGGGCGCAGCGGGCCTTCCGACTGCCGGCGCGTCGTCCAGCGATCGAAGACGCCGCCGAAGTCGACGCCCACGACCCCCTCGATGTAGTCGAAGATGACGAGGTGCACGATGGAGTCGAGCGGCAGCTGCAGCTCCGCGTTCGCGACCCAGAAGTTCTGGCCGATGAGGTAATCCACGTCGAGCGGGTAGAAGCCACGCAGGTTGTCGGCGGACGTGAGCCACCAGGTCCGCTCCCAGATGCGGCTGCGCTCGTCCGGCGAGAAGGAGGTGCCGGCGGCGGCGCGGAACCCGATGTTGGCGCGCCGCGAGAGCTGGAAGTACTGCTGCGCGTCCATGTGCGCGAACCCGTGGACCACCCCCCGCCCCGGCAGCCATCCGCCGCCGAGCTCGGCGAGGAGCGAGTGGCCGGCGAGCGGTCCGGTCGCGTAGTCGTAGCGGATGGTGTCGTAGCCGAAGCGGAGCGTCGGCGACATCGTGAAGTTCACGCCGCCATTGGCGCGCTGCCAGGCGTTCGTGTCCGGGTACGGCGAGGCGGGGTTCGGGGTCACCACGCCGCTGCAGCGCGCGAACGCCCCGACGAAGTCCTCGAGGCAGTAGCGCTGCACGCCTCCGAGCGTCAGCTCGGCCTCGACGCGGCGGAAGCGGTCGAGCGGATAGCGGAGCGCGCCGATCACGCCGAAGTCGCGCTGGAAGTAGACGAGGTTCGGATCGAGCCGATCGAGGTTCTGCTGGACGTAGTGGAAGCCGCCGAGGACCCAGCCGAGGCGCCCCGAGCGGTTCTCGTACATCGCGAGCCCCTGCGTGTAGTCGAACGAGCCGTACACGGAGAGGTCGAGGAACAGCACGTGGTCCCGCAGCATGTCCGAGAACAGGACCGCGGCGCGCCCCGCGACCGCGCTTCCGGCGCCGCCGCCGTAGACGAAGCCCGCCTCGGGCGACCAGTTCTTGAGCGACAGCGCGTTGTACTCCGAGGGGTCCTGCGGCAGGTCCGCGGTCGGGATCTCGAGCACCTCGCCCGCCGCCGTCGGGACCGCGACCGCCGCCGTCTCGAGCCACGCGACCTTCGGCACCTCGACGAGCCGGAAGGTGCCGCCGTAGAAGGTGCTCGCGTAAACGCCGCGCCCCTTCGGCGCGAGCGCGGGGGAGACGAGCCCCGTCGAGAAGTCGGTGATCTGCTTCGTGGCGCCGTCCTTCAGGACGTAGAGGTCGAGCTTCCCGCCCGCGTCGGACGAGAACAGGACCGAGCCGTCGGGGAGCGCGGACGGATGGCGGTCGGAGATCGCGGAGGTCGTGAGCCGCACGCGCTCGCGCGTCTGCGGCGAGATGCGGAAGAGGTTCGCCCGGCCGTGGTCGGTCGCGTCCGACGCGTAGTAGATGCCGGCGGGACCCCAGGAGAGATCCTTCTCGGAGTAGGGGTCATTCGTGAGGCGGCGGGCCTCGCCGCCCTTGAGCCCGACGACGTAGATGTCCTGCTGCCCGTCCGCGGCGACGCCGACGAAGGCGAGCTCGCCGCCTCCCGGCGCGAGCGTGGGGTCGGAGACCTGGATGAAGCGCCCGCCGCCGGGCGGGCGGATGTCGAGCGTCCGGCGGCGCCCGACCGAGACGCGCGGCGGCCGGCCCTCGGGCATCTCGTGCTTGTAGGGCACGACGTAGACCTGATCGCCGATCCCGTCCTGCGCGGCGAACACCACGACGTCGTTGCCGACCGCGGCGACGGAGAACTCGATCGGGTGGAGCGACTCGACCCCCGGGACGCTGTCGGCGGCGATCTCCACCGCGCCTTTCGGGTTCCGCAGGTCGGCGAGGAAGAGCCGCGCGCGGCCGCGGCTGCGGTCGATGCCGCGCACGACCGCGACGGTGCCGTCGGGCGAGGTGACGAAGTCCTCCGGCTCGTACGGGAGCCCGCGCACCTCGCGCACCTGCGGGAGGTCCTGGCGAGCGCGCAGGTACTCGGGGTAGTAGCGGCGCTTCAGCCACGCGCGCCAGCGGCCGTCCACCTGCTCGAGCGGCTCGTTGAGGACGCGCCGCACGAGCGCACCGAAGCTCCGTGCGGGCGACGGCGCCTGCTTCGAGTCGGACTCCGCGAGCAGGTATGCGTTCTCCAGGAAGGCCTGGATCTTCTCCTTGCCGTACGTCTCGGCGACGAAGGCGATGCGCGCCTGGCCGAGCTTGTACGTCGGGATGTAGCCGCGGATCCGGTCCTCGGCGAACGGCAGGATCTCGTACCCCTTCGACGGATCGGGGTTCCAGACGAGGTCGCGCAGGAACAGGTCGGTCTCGCTGTCGAGGCCGCCCTTCGAGTAGTACTCGGCGATGCCCTCGGTGAACCAGAGCGGCAGGAGGTCGATCGCCGAGTGAATGCCCTCCGCGCCGGCCTGGTCCTTCATCTTCTGGATGTGGAACTGGTGCACCATCTCGTGGGTCGAGACCTCGACGAACTTCGAGTGATCGCCGAAGTACGGGACCGCCATCTTGAGGTCCTCGGGCGAGGTCACGCCGAGCACCGACTCGCTCACCTGGAAGACGTTCTGGGTCTGGAACTCCCGCTGGGTGGCGTAGAGGATGTACGGAATCCGCCGGGTCGGGTTGTAGTGGAACTGGTCCACGAGCCGGGCGAACGCGCTCTGGATCGCCGGGAGGGCACGGCGGGCCTGGGCCGCCTCGCTCCGGTAGTAGTAGAGCCGGATGCCGCCCTTGCCGCCGCCCGGCGGCGGGACGTCCACGTACTGCCACGCGAAGTCGTACCAGGCGACCTGGTTCTGGCCCGGGCGCTCCGGGAGCACGAGCGCCTGGTCGAGGCCCCGGCCCGGACGGGACTGGAGCGCGTCCATCGTTCGCAGGCTCTCGCCGAAGTTCGGACCCCGGAGCGTCTGCGCCGCCGCGGCGAGAGGCAGGAGGGTCGCGAGCGCGCAGGCGGTCCGAGTCATCGCGGGACGGTACGTAGGAGCTCCCCTGCGGGCGAGCAACCGAAAGGATACTTCGGGTGAGCGATTCGCGCGCGGCCCGTCCGGCACGGTGAGGCGGAGAGGCCCATCAGGTCGTCCGGACGGGGTGGCGGACTCCACCCACAGTGAGCGCGTACCGGCCGGAGCCCGGCGGCGCCTCCTCGAGCGCGAGACCGAGCGTGACCTGCGCGGCTCGCGAGAACCGGGCCGCGTGGTCGCGCTTCACCGTGCAGCGGAGCACCCCGTCTGCGCCGACGGCGAGGGTCGCCGGGTCGAGCGGCTCGCGGGAGCCGTCGGACAGGAGGAGCCACGGCGCGCCCGCCGCTCCCTCGAGGATCCCGCGGACGACGAAGGGGGCGTCCTCGAGGGCGACGTACGCCGACTCGCGGCCGACCCGGACGAGGTAGCGGCCGTCGGCGCCGCGCGCGAGCGAGCGCCACAGCACCTCCAGCGTCCGCGCGTGGGTGATCGGCTCGCCCCGGTGGAGGAAGCGCCCCTCGGCGTCGATGGAGAGGCCGCTCTGAGAGCGCAGCAACTCGAGCGCTTCGGGATCCGGCACGCGGCGATCATAGCGCCTGCGCCGGCGGGCGCCGCTACCGCATCTCGATCCGGAGCAGGTTCAGCGCCTCGTAAGCGGCGTGACGCCGGATCCGCTCGCGGTCGCCCCGGTAGACGCGGTGCACGTGGCCGGTCCCCTTCGGCCCCGCGAGGGCGAGGTGCACGGTACCGACCGGCTTCTCGGGCGTCCCGCCGGTCGGCCCGGCGATGCCGGTGATCCCGATCCCCCAGGTCGCGCCGGCGGCGGCGCGGACGCCCTCGGCGAGCGCGCGCGCGACCGGCTCCGACACCGCGCCATGGGCGGCGAGGAGCGCGGCCGGGACGCCCACGACCCGCTCCTTCATCGCGTTCGCATACGCGACGACGCCGAGGTCGAGGACGGCGGAGGCGCCGGGCACGCGCGTGACGAGCTCCGCGACGAGGCCACCCGTGCAGCTCTCGGCGACCGCGACGCGCTCCCCGCGCGCGGCGAGCCGCGCCACGACGAGCTCGGGCAACTCGTCCTTTCCCTCGCCCCAGATCGCGTCGCCGAAGATCGCGCGGACCGCCGCGGCGATCCGGTCCGCGCGCGCCGCCGCGTCGCGGCCGGGCACCGACCACTTGAGGTGCACCTCCGGCCAGTGGGCGCGGAAGCCGAACCGGACGCCGGCGTTCGCCGGATCGTCCATCACCGGGCGCATCGCGTGGTCCGCGTGCGACTCCGGGACGCCGATGAGCTTCACGAGGCGCGCGGAGGGCACCTCGCCGAGCCGCGCGGCGACCCGCGGCAGCAGCCACTCCTTCGCGAGCCCCTTGAACTCGACCGGCACCCCGGGCAGGCACACGACCTCCGCACGTCCCACCCTCGTGGCGAAGCCGGGGGCGGTCCCGAAGCGGTTCGGGATCACCTCGGCGCCGCGGGGGAAGCGCGCCTGCTTCGCGTTGTTCGGCGTCATCGTCCGGCCGAACTTGCGGAAGCGCTCCTCGATCGCGTGGAGCGACGGCTCGTCGAGCTCGAGCGGCACGCCGAGGACGCTGGCCACGCACTCGCTCGTGAGGTCGTCCTCCGTCGGGCCCATCCCGCCGCTCATCACGACGAGGTCCGCGCGCGCCGAGGTCTCGCGAATGGCGGCGTCGAGGTCGGCGCGGTCGTCGGCGACGAGCGTCTTCCGCCGGACCATCACCCCGAGGTCCCAGAGCCGGTCCATGAGCCAGGCGGAGTTCGTGTCCACGATCTGTCCGGTGAGGAGCTCGTCGCCGGTCGAGAGGATCTCGACGAGGAAGGTCACGGCAGCACCCCGAGCGCACGCAGCGCGCGGAGCGCCGCCCAGGCCCAGACGCCGGCGGCGAGGTCGTCCAGGACGACGCCGAACCCGTTCTTCACCCGGTCGAACGCGGACGCCGGCCACGGCTTCGTGACGTCGAAGATCCGGAAGAGGACGAACCCCGCGAGCGCCGAGGGCCAGGAGAACGGGACGAGCGCCATCGTGAGGAGGTAACCGGCGACCTCGTCGATGACGATGGGCGACGCGTCCGGGATCCGCCAGTAGCGCCCGGCGCGGTCGGCCGCGACGACCGCGAGCGCAGAGAAGGCGAAGGTGGCCGCCACGTAGGCGCCCGGCGGGAGCCTCGAGAGCGCGAGGTAGAGCGGGATGGCGCCGAGCGTCCCGAAGGTGCCCGGGGCGAACGGCGCGTAGCCGCAGGGACCCCAGGCGGCGAGGAGCACCCAGGGGCCAGGCGGTCCCGAGGGGCGCGGCGGCTTCTTCGTCACGGCAGGGCGCTCAGATGTACTCGTCCTGCTCGCCCTTGTCCGTCTCGTCCACGTCTTCGTCGTCGGGCTCGAGCGCCTCGTCGGCGGCGAGCTCGGCGCGGACGGCGGCGGGCAGGGTGGCCTGGTCGCGCGCGGGGCGGGCCCGCGCGATGAGCGCCTCGGCGATCCCCATCGCGATGTAGGCGGCCATGTAGACGACGAGGACGAACGAGGCGCGCGTCGCGATGCCGACCGCGACGCCGGTGACCGAGACGAACCCGAACACCGCGAGGCTCTTCGCCGAGAGGTGGAGGTCCTTGAACGTCCGGTAGCGGATCGTCGACACCATGAGGAACGAGAGGAGGACGACGACGGCCGCGATCGGGACGCGCGTCGCCGGATCGGTCGTCGAGCCGAACTGCCGGTAGTGCGCGATGACGAGCGCGACGATCGCTCCCGCCGCGAGCGGGATGGGCAGGCCGACGAAGAACCGGGACGACCCCTTGTCGCCGCGCTGGGCGAGGACGTTGAACCGGGCGAGCCGGAGGGCGCCGCAGGCGGCGAACGAGAACGAGACGAAGAGGCCGACGAACCCGAGCGGCGCGAGCGCCCACTTGTAGACGAGGAGGGCCGGGGCCGCGCCGAACGAGATGACGTCCGCGAGGCTGTCGAGCTGCACGCCGAAGTCGGACTGCGTCTTCGTCATGCGCGCGACGCGCCCGTCGAACGCGTCGAAGAACTGGGCGAAGAAGATGGCGAGCGCGGCCTGGTAGAGCTGCTGGGGGGTGGCGTCGCCCGTGCAGAGGACGAGCGCGTAGAACCCGAGGAAGATCGAGCTCACGGTGAACAGGTTTGGCAGGACGAACATCGCCTTGCGCAGGTTGATCTGCACCGAGCCGTCTCCTACCGCGACCCCGCCAGGCGGTCGCGCGCCCGTCGAGAGGGCGTCCGGGTTCGAGAGGCTGTCATGCGCAGCGGTTCTTGTCGAGTGGCCTGCCGTCGTCAAGGGGCGCGCGCGCAGGGAGGTCGCAGCGTCTCGCCGCGCCCGACCTCGACGCGCACCCCGGCGCCGCAGTCCGCCCAGAGGACGGGATCGGTCCACCAGCGGTTCGCGACGAGCCGCGCGCTCGCCCGGCTCGCGACGACGAGCCCGGGGCCGCGCCCCTTGCACAGGTTGCCGGAGAGCTCCGCCGCCGCGCCGTTCACGAGGACGAGGCATCCCGCGGCGCCGCCGGTCGCGTCCACGCCGTCGAACGTCACCGTGCCGCCGGAGGCCTCGAGCGCCGCGCCGGCGCAGCGGACGAGCGTCGCGCCGGTGAGGTGGACCGAGCCGCGGATCACCTGCACGCAGTCGCCGAGGAAGCCGCCGGCCTCCGTCGTCGCTCCGGCGATCGTGACCTCGACCCCCTCGACGCGCCCGCCGCCCGAGACGGCGAGGCCCGACGGCCCGGGAGCGCGGATGACCACCGCCTCGAGGCTCGCGGTGCCGCCCGCGACCGTCACCCCCGCCTCGTGCGACGGTCCGGTCACCGCGAAGCGGCGGAGCCTCGCCGTGCCTCCGAGGACCGCGACCCCGGCGCTCGCGCCCCTAGCCGAGCCCTCGTCGAGCGCGGCCTCCCCGGAGCGGACGAGCAGCCCGTAGCCGCCCTCGAGCTCGACGTGTCGGCCGGAGAGCCGCCCCTCCTGCAGGAACGCTCCGCAGGCGCCACCCGCGAGCGCGACCTCCTCGAGCGCCGCGTCGCCGCCGAGCACCTTGAGCGCGGAGCGCCCCGCGCCGGCGCGGAGCGTGAGCCCCGAGAGCGCGAGCGCCCCCGTCGCGACGGCGGCGTCCTCGCCCTCGGGCGCCACGACGATGGTCACGCCCGCGCCGGCTCCCTGGACGCGCAGCCCCGCCGCGCGCCCGAGCGAGCCGGCGTGGAGCCCCGGCCCGAGCCGCACGACGTCGCCGGGCCGCGCCGCCGCGAGCGCCGCCGCGAGCGGCGAGCCGGCGGGAACGTCGATCTCGGCCCCGAGCACGCTCGCGAGGGCCGCTGCCATGACCCATGTCATCTTCGTCGCTCCCCCCGCCCTAATGTCCGGCGCTGCCGGACGCGAGCGTCCCGTTCGACCCGATGCCGAGCCACGGCAGCGGGTCGGACGGCTCGCCGCCGCGCCAGACCTCGAAGTGCAGGTGCGGGCCGGTGGCGAGGCCGGTCTTGCCGACGAGCCCGAGCGGCTGGCCCGAGTCCACCGCGTCACCGGGCGCGCAGAGGATCGCGGAGAGGTGGCTGTAGCGCGTCGTGACGTCGCCGGGGTGGCGCACCTCGACGAGGAGCCCGTACCCGCCCGCCCAGCCGGTCCGGACCACCCACCCGGCGGCGGCCGCGCTGACGAGCTTGCCTGCCGACGCCGTGAGGTCGATGCCCTGGTGCATGCGGCGCCGCCCGTCGACCGGGTGGACCCGCATGCCGAAGACGGACGAGAGCCCGGCCTGCTCGACCGGCCAGCGCAGCTTCGCGGGCGGCGGCCGCTGGAAGAGCGCGAACCCGAGCGCGCGCGCGGTCTCGACGCGCCGGCCGAAGCGGGCGGCGCGCGCGGCGACGACCTCGGCGAGCTCGGCGGGGGGCGCGCCCCAGCGGCGCTGGTCGTAGTCCCACTCGGCCTCGAGGGTGATCCGCGTGCGCACGAGCTCGAGGAGCGGCGTCTGCGGGAGCGGCCGCGCGAGGTACCGGTCGAGGTCGTCGCCGAGCCCACGCCAGGCGGCCGCGACCTCGTCGGGGAAGCCGCGGCGCGCCGGGATGCGCGCGCGCCGGCAGCGGGCCTCGGCGGTGAAGCGGACCAGCGTCGCGTCGATGGGCGGGCCGACCGGGACCTCGATCGCGATCGTCTCCGGCGCGGGCACCGCGACCGGCGGCGGCAGCGGCGCCTCGTCCGACGGGGCCTCGAGCAGCGCCACCGGTGCGCCGAAGCCCGCCTCGGCGAACGTCATCTTGGCCGGCGGGGCGTGCGCGCAGCCCGCCGCGACGAGGGCGGCGGCGAGCGCGGCGGTCGCGGAGCGCGCGGTCGGCGGCGAGGTGCGCACCGCGGCGAATGTTAGCACGCGCCCGCCCGGCGGCCCGTCCCAGGGACCGGGGTGTGAGCACCGGTGGGAGCGGGCCGGCGCGTGCTAGCATCCGCGCCGCGATGGCGACCCGGCGGAGGACGGCGCGCCCCCCCGACGCGGCGAAGCGCGCGCGCGCCGCGGAGATCGTGGACCGGCTCGAGCGGGCGATGCCCGACGTCCGGATCGCGCTCGAGTTTCGCGACGATGTCGAGCTGCTCGTCTCGGTGATCCTCTCCGCCCAGTCCACCGACGTCGGCGTGAACCGGGCGACCCCGGCGCTCTTCGCGCGTTTCCCGGACGCCGCCGCCTACGCGGCCGCGGCGCCCGAGGACCTCTGGCCGTTCATCCGCAGCCTCGGCCTCTACCGGAACAAGGCGAAGGCGATCGTCGCCGCGATGAAGGTCATCGCCGAGCACCACGGCGGACGCGTGCCGCGGACGCGCGAGGCGCTCGAGGGCCTGCCGGGCGTCGGTCCGAAGACCGCCGGCGTCGTGCTCGTCCACCTCGGCGCCGCGCACGCGTTCCCGGTGGACACGCACGTCGGGCGCGTGTCGCGAAGGCTCGGGCTCTCGCGCGAGACCGACCCGTCGAAGGTGGAGCGGGACCTCATGGCGCTCCTCCCCGAGGCGCGCTGGGCGAAGGGGCACCAGCTCTTCGTCTGGCACGGGCGGCGGACGTGCAAGGCGCTCGCGCCCGCGTGCTCGCGGTGCGCGGTCGAGCCGCTCTGCCCGAAGAAGGGCGTCCCGCGGCTCCTGCGGAGGTAGGGGTGCGGGGTCGGGTCCGCGCCCGCGTTGCCGCCCCCCATCGCGCGTGTTACATCGAGGTCGCCGGAGCCGCCTGGGCGTACGCGTCGATCTGCTGGTCAGGGGTCGCCGAGGAAAGTCCGGGCACCACAGGGCAGGGTGCCGGTCAACGACCGGTCGGGGTGACCCGCAGGAAAGTGCCACAGAGAACAGACCGCCGAACGGTCCTTCGAGAGAAGGATGCGTGGCAAGGGTGAAACGGTGCGGTAAGAGCGCACCGCGCCTCCGGTGACGGAGGCGGCAGGGCAAACCCCACCTGGTGCAAGAGCAAATAGGGAGGCTATCTCGCCGCAAGGCGAGTGAAGGGCGGCCCGCCCCAGCCTCCGGGTACCGCTCGCTGGAGACGCGCGGCAACGCGCGTCCTAGAGGAATGTACGCCGCCGAGGAGCTTCTTCCTCGGGACAGAACCCGGCTTACAGGGCGGCTCCGGCA
>WNFU01000796.1_pt1 | contig 43920 bp, 42 predicted proteins | sample 5400121 | NCBI WGS metagenome assembly WNFU01 (sample SAMN13153360, study PRJNA577476) | soil metagenome | isolation source: 100 cm soil or saprolite under grassland replicate 1 | place: USA:California | collected 2016-06-15 | reverse complement strand
GAAGCGGCCGGCGTGGCGCGAGGTTCGAACATGAAAAACCGCAAGCAGGGACAGCCGACGGCCGTCGGCGAGGTGCTGCGGAGGTACCTCGTCAAGGCGGGGCTCGCCAATCGGCTCGCCCAAGCCCAGGTGATCCCCGCCTGGCCGCGGCTCGTCGGCCCCCAGATCGCGGCGGTCACGCAGCCGGAAAGCGTCACGCCCGACGGCACGCTGTTCGTGCGGGTCGCGACCAGCGCGTGGATGACCGAGCTGCAGCTCATGGCGCCGCAGATCATGGCCGCGATCAATGGGGGGGCGGGACGCATCAAGAGCATTCGCTGGCTTCTTGCGCGATAGAGACCTGATGCCAAAAGCAAAACCGGCACCGAAACAGCGGAAGAGCGGGGGCGACGAGGGCGGCTACCAGGCCGACGCCATCCAGGTCCTGAAGGGCCTGGAAGCCGTCCGGCGCCGGCCGGCGATGTACATCGGCTCGGTGTCGGGGCGCGGGCTGCACCACCTCGTCTACGAGGTCGTCGACAACTCGGTGGACGAGGCGCTGGCGGGCTACAGCACCAAGATCGACGTCACGATCCACCCCGACAACGCGGTCACCGTGGTCGACAACGGGCGCGGCATCCCGGTGGACGTTCACAAGACGGAGAAGAAGCCGGGCGTCGAGGTGGCGCTGACGATGCTCCACGCCGGGGGCAAATTCGACAAGGCCACCTACAAGGTTTCGGGCGGGCTGCACGGCGTGGGTGTGTCGGTGGTCAACGCGCTCTCGGAGAAGCTGGAAGTGTGGGTCGACCGCGACGGCAAGCGCCACCACATGGCGTTCGAGCGCGGCGAGACGACGAAGCAGCTCGAGGTCATCGGGAAGGCCAAGGGCACCGGCACGACGGTCTCGTTCAAGCCCGACGCCACGATCTTCACGGAGACGCGGTTCGACTACGCCACCCTCGCGACCCGGCTGCGCGAGCTCGCCTTCCTCAACAAGGGTCTCACGATCACGCTCAAGGACGAGCGCAAGGAGCAGCAGAAGGAAGAGACCTTCGTGTACAAGGGCGGGCTGGCCGAGTTCGTGAAGTACCTGCTCGGCAACCGCAAGCCGCTGCACCCGAAGCCCATCACCTTCGAGGTGACGCGCGACGGCGTTCAGGTGGAGGGCGCGGTGCAGTACGACGACGGCTTCAACGACAACACGTTCTCGTTCGTCAACAACATCAACACGCACGAGGGCGGCACCCACCTGACGGGGTTCCGGGCCGCGCTCACGCGCACCATCAACGAGTGGGCGAAGAAGGACGGGCTCCTCAAGAAGGAGGACTTCACCCTGACGGGCGACGACGTGCGGGAAGGGCTGACCGCCGTCCTGCACGCGAAGGTGAAAGACCCGCAGTTCGAAGGGCAGACGAAGACCAAGCTGGGAAACTCCGAGGTCGAAGGCATCGTGAAGAGCGTGGTGAACGACGCGCTCGGCGAGTTCTTCGACAAGACCCCCAGCGTGGCGCGGGCGATCATCGCCAAGGCGCTCAGCGCGGCCCGGGCCCGCGAGGCGGCGCGCAAGGCGCGCGAGCTCGTGCGGCGCAAGAACGCGCTCGAAGGCAGCCTGCTCCCCGGCAAGCTCGCCGACTGCTCGGTCACCGACCCGACGCTGTGCGAGGTGTTCCTCGTGGAGGGCGACTCGGCGGGCGGCTCGGCCAAGCAGGCCCGCGACCGCAAGTTCCAGGCGGTGCTGCCGCTGCGCGGCAAGATCCTGAACGTGCAGAAGGCCCGGATCGACAAGATCCTCTCGAACGAGGAGATCCGGACCATGATCACGGCGATCGGGACCAGCGTGGGCGAGGACTTCAAGATCGAGGAGGCGCGCTACCACAAGATCATCATCATGACGGACGCGGACGTGGACGGCGCGCACATCCGCACCCTGCTGCTGACGTTCTTCTACAAGGAGATGAAGGAGCTGATCGACGCGGGCTACGTGTACATCGCCCAGCCGCCGCTGTACCGCGTCGCGAAGGGAAAGGAAGAGTTCTACGCCTACGACGAGAAGGAGCGCGACGGCTACGTCAAGCGCATCGCGAACGGCGCCGAGGCGCGCGGCAACGTCGTGATCCAGCGCTACAAGGGGCTCGGCGAGATGAACCCCGACCAGCTACGGGACACCACGATGGACCCGGCCAAGCGCACGCTCCTCAAGGTGACGATGGAGGACGCGGTGGAAGCGTCGGAGCTGTTCGAGACGCTGATGGGCGACGACGTCGAGCCGCGACGCCGGTTCATCGAAGAGAACGCGAAGTTCGTGAAAAACCTCGACGTATAAGGGACGGGTGACCGTTTCCCTGGTCGTCCTGGCCGTCCTGCTCGTGGTTCTCGCCTGGTTCTTCCTCGGCGGGCGCGACCGGCCGCCCGAGCCGACCGCCCACCGGCGGAGCGGCGAGGCGATCGATTACACGGAGCTGGAGGAGGCGGAGCGCGAGGTGCAGGAAGCCACGGACGAGGACAGCGTGCGGGACTGGGGGCCCGGCACCCGGAACCCGCCGGTCGCCTGAGCGGGGCTACGCGTCCCGCTCGTCCCGCGCCGTCCCCCGCACCAGCTCCTCGACGCCGTGCTTCGTCACGCGATGTGAGATCAGCGGGAGCGGCTGCTGGACGAGCCGGTCGCCGATCACGATGGCCCGCCCCAGCGTCTCGAAGCCCGTCTTGATCCCTCCCGGATCCTTGGCGAACACGGAGGCGATCGGCTCGCCGGCGAGCAGCTTGTCCCCCGGCTTTACGGCGATGACGAACCCGACCGTCGGATCGACGGCGTCTTCCACGGTGAGACGCCCGCCGCCCATCGCCACGATGGCCCGGCCGATGGTCCTGGGCTCGACCTGGGTCACGACGCCCGTCCGCGGCGCCCTGTAGACCTCGACCTCCCGCGCCTGCGGCAGCACCGACGGGTCGTCGACCACCCGCGGATTGCCGCCCTGGGCCTCGATCACCTGCTCGAACTTCTCGGCGGCGAGCCCCGAGGCCAGGGCGGTTTCCAGCCGCTGGCGGGCCTTCTGGCTGGTCTGCTCGACGCCCGCCGCGAGCAGCATCTCCGCGCCCAGGGCGTAGGTGACTTCCATCAGGTCGTCGGGGCCCTCGCCGCGGAGCGCGAGGATCGCTTCTTCGGTCTCGAGCGCATTGCCGCAGGCGCGGCCGAGGGGGCGGTCCATCGCCGTCACCAGCGCCCCGGTGGGGCAGCCGCGGTCCTCGCCGAGCGCGATCATCGCCTGGGCGAGCTCGAGGCTCTGCTCGAGCCTGGGGAGGAAGGCGCCGCTGCCCCGCTTCACGTCGATCACCAGGGCGCTCAGGCCCTCGGCGAGTTTCTTCGACATGATGCTCGCGGCGATCAGCGGGATCGCCTCGACGGTGCCCGTGACGTCGCGCAGCGCGTAGATCCGCCGGTCGGCGGGGGCGATCTCCGCCGTCTGGCCGATCATGGCGCAGCCGAGCTTCAGCACCTGCGCCTTCGCCTCGGCGAGCGACAGGTTGGTGCGGAAGCCGGGGACCGCTTCCAGCTTGTCGAGCGTGCCGCCGGTGTGCCCGAGCCCGCGCCCGGACATCATCGGGACGGCGACGCCGCATGCCGCCACGAGCGGCGCCAGCACGAGCGACACCTTGTCCCCCACGCCGCCGGTGGAGTGCTTGTCCACACGGGGGGTGGGCCAGCCGTCGAACGAGAGCCGCTGACCGGACGCCAGCATCGCGTCGGTGAGCGCGGCGAGCTCCTGGCGCTCGAGGCCGCGCAGCAGCACCGCCATCAGCAGAGCCGACATCTGGTAGTCGGGGACTCGGCCGTCGGTGTAGGCGGCGACGAGCGCCGACCACTCCTCCGAGGTGAGCGCGGCCCCGTCGCGCTTGCGCTCGATGAGCGGCACCACCAACATTAGCGCCCACCTCCGGGCCGGAGCCCCCGATGCGCGGTGCCCTCTCCCTGCTGCTGGTGTCGCTCACGGCCCCCGCGCGCCTGCACACCCAGGCCCCATCCCAGCCGTCGGTCGCGGAGCACATGGCCCTCGGCGACAGCGCCCACGCGGCGCTGGCGCCGGCGCAGGCGCTCCGGCACTACCGCGCGGCGCTGGCGAGCGACTCGACCGATTACGCGGCCCTGTGGAAGGCGGCGCGCGAGCTGGTGGACATCGCCAAGCAGATCGAGGGCAAGGACGACTCTTCGAAACATCTGCGAGACGGCCTCTACATGGAAGCGCGGGCGCTGGGCGAGGCGGCCATTCGCGTGAACCCCAACGGGGCAGACGGGCACTTCGCGGTCGCGCAGGCGCTCGGCCGGCTGTCGCGGACCCGCGGCGGCAAGGAGCGGGTACGCTTCGCCAAGATCATCTACGACGAGGGGCTCAAGACGATCGCGCTCGACTCGACGCATGACGGCGCATACCACCTCGTCGGGGCGTGGCACGCGGAAGTGAAGCGGCTGTCCGGATTCCAGAGGTTCTTCGCCAAGACGCTGTTCGGCGGCGGATTCCTGGACAAGGGCAGCTGGGACAGCGCCCGGACGTACCTGGAGAAGGCCGTGGCCCTGAAGCCGCAAAACATCTTTCATCATCTCGAGCTGGCGGAGGTGTACATCGACCTCGGGACGTATTCCAAGGCGCGCGAGCAGCTCACGGCCATCGCCCCCCTCCCGATCGCGGACGTGCTCGATCCCGAGTACAAGCAGGATGCCACGCAGCTGCTCCAAGACATCAAGGGCGAAAAGGACGAGAGCTAGCGCCCGCCGGGCGCATGGGCTGGGGAAGCTATCGCCCGCCGTGCCGCACGGCAACCAACTTGACGGGCCCTCCGCGGCGGACACAAACTACCCCATGACCATCTCCTCCGCGGTCCCGGGCGCGGACGCGCAACGCCTCGCCGCCCGGGTCGTCGAGCTCGAACGCGAGCGCAAGCATCTCCTGGCGGTCATCGAGATCCTCAAGGAAGTCTCCAGTTCGCTGCACTTCATCGACATCCTCCAGGCGATCGCGCGCAAGCTGGGCGAGGCGTTCGGGCTCGACCGCTGCTCCATCTTCCTCGCCGAGCGCGGCGGCCGGTCGGTGCGGCTGGTGGCGTCGTACGAGGATCCCACGATCCGCAACTACGTCGTGGACCTGGAGCGGTACCCCGAGCTGAAACGCGCGATGCAGACCGGGGAGACGGTCTTCATCCCCGACGCGGCGAGCGACCCGAGCCTCAAGCACGTGAAGGGCGAGCTGGTCAACCGCCGCGTCCGGTCGATCACGGTCGTGCCGATCACGTGGCGGGGAGTGGCGGTGGGCGCGATCTTCCTGCGCACGTTCCTCGAAGGTCCCACGTTCTCCGACGACGACGTGCGGTTCGTGCAGGTGGTGGCGTCACTGACCGCGCAGGCGCTCCGCAACGCGCACCGCTACGAGCGGCTCGAGCAGCGCCAGCAGGAGACGGGCGAGACGGTGCGCCGGATGGAGCTCGAGCGAGTGGCCCTGCTCTCCTTCCTGCGGCGGCTGCTCGCCGCCTTCGGCGAGCGGGAGGGCGCCTGGGCCGAGGGGCTCCTGCCGCGCGCCAGCTCCGACGAGCTCGACCGCCTGGTCGGCGTCGCGATGGCGGTCATCCAGGAAGAAGCCAAGGGTCGGTGAAAGCCGCCGCCGCCCGGGCCGCGCGGCTGCGGCGGCTCATCGAGCGCGCGAATTACGCCTATTACGTGCTCGACAAGCCGATCATGTCGGATGCCGAGTACGACCGCCTGTTCCGCGAGCTGCAGGAGCTCGAGGCGAAGCACCCCGAGCTCCGCACCCCCGACAGTCCCTCGCACCGCATCGGCGCCGAGCCGGCGGCCGCCTTCCGCAAACACCGGCACCTCGTGCCGATGCTCTCGCTCGCCAACGCCTTCAACGAGGCGGAGCTCGCCGAGTGGGAAGAGCGCAACGCGCGGCTCGTCCCCGAAGTGAAGAAGGCCGGCTACACGCTCGAGGTGAAGATCGACGGCGCGGCCGTGAGCCTCACCTATGACGACGGGGTGCTGGTGACGGGCGCGACCCGCGGCAACGGCGTCGAGGGCGAGGACGTCACCGCGAACCTGCGCACCGTGCTCGACGTCCCGCTGCGGCTCCAGGGGAAGGCCTGGCCCAAGCGAATGGAGGTCCGGGGCGAGGTCTATCTCTCCAAGTCCCGCTTCGAGAAGCTCAACCAGGAGCGCGATCGGGCGGGCGAGCCGCCGTTCGCCAACCCGCGCAACGCCGCCGCCGGCGCGCTGCGCCAGCTCGACCCCACGATCACGCGCAGCCGCGGCCTGCGTATCTTCTGCTTCCACGTGGAGGCGCCGGGCCAGAAGCTCCCCGTGGACACGCAGCACGAGCTGCTCCTCCGGCTCCAGGCCTGGGGGTTCCCCGTCGAGCCGCATCACCGACTCGTCCCCGACCTGGCCGCCGCCCACGGGGAGATCGCGCAGCTCGAAGCCCTCCTCGAGACGCTCGACTACGGCGCGGACGGGGTGGTCGTGAAGGTGAATCCGCTCCGGCTGCACGTCGAGCTCGGCACGGTGGGCGGTCGCGAGCCGCGCTGGGCGGTGGCCCGAAAGTTCGCCCCCGAAGTCCAGGTCACGAAGCTCACGGAAATCCGCATCAACGTCGGGCGCACCGGCGCCCTGACCCCCTACGCCGTGCTCGACCCGGTCGAGATCGGCGGGGTGACCGTGTCCACCGCCACCCTCCACAACTTCGACCTGATCGCGGCCAAGGACATCCGCGAAGGCGACTGGGTCGAGGTCACGCGGGCGGGCGAAGTGATCCCGCAAGTGCTGGGCCCGGTGCGCGAGCGGCGCACCGGAAAGGAACGGAAGTTCAAGCGGCCGGAGCGCTGCCCGGTCTGCGGCTCGAAGGTCGAGCGCCCGCAGGACGAAGTGATGGTCTATTGCCCGAACGTGTCCTGCCCCGGACGCATCTTCGAAGGCATCGTCCATTTCGCGGCGCGCGACGCGATGGACATCCGCGGGCTCGGCTACGAGCGGGTGCGCGCGCTGCTCGACGCCAAGCTGATCCACGACGTCGCCGACCTCTACGAGCTGGCGCCGCTACAGCTCATGACGCTCGAGGGGTTTGCCGAGAAGTCGGCGCACCAGCTCGTGGAGGCGATCCAGGCCTCGCAGCAGCGGCCGCTGTCGACCCTGCTCTACGCCCTCGGGCTGCGCCACGTGGGCGCGCAGGGCGCGAAGCTGCTCGCGCGCCACTTCGGGTCGATGCGGGCGCTCGCGAAGGCCACACCCGAGGAGATCAGCCAGATCCGCGGCGTGGGCGAGGCGATCGCCGAGGCGGTCGCCGGCTTCTTCGCGGAGCCCAAGAACCGCAAGCTGATCGAGCGGCTCGAGAAGCTCGGGCTCAACATGGACGAGCCTGTCGCCGCCGAGGGAAAGGGGCCGCTCGCGGGCCGGCTCTATGTCATCACGGGCACGCTCCCGTCTCTGTCACGCGCCAAGGCGACCGAGCTGATCGAGCGGGCCGGCGGCCACGTGACGGACAGCCTGTCGAAGAAAACCACCGCGCTCGTGGCCGGCGCGGACGCGGGCTCGAAGCTCGAGAAGGCGAAAACGCTCGGCGTGCCGGTCATCGACGAGACGGAGCTCTTGCGCCGCGCACACGCCAAACCGTAAGTTGGCGTCCGATATGACGATTCCCGCCCACTCGACGACCGCAGGCGACGGCTTGACCATCGGTCGGGCCGCCCTGCGGCGGCTGCGTCAGAGTCTGCTGCGCGACGCGTCCGAAGCCGCCGTCCCCATCCTCCAGGAGGCGGGGTTCGCCGCGGGCGAGGGCGTCTATCATGCGTTCTGCGCCTGGCTGCCGGCCCGGACCGGGGTGGCGCGCCCCGAGGATCTGGACGCGGCTCAGCTGAGCGAGGTGTTGTCGGCCTTCTTCCAGTCCGCGGGCTGGGGCACCGTCACGGTCGCGCCGCTCGGCGCCGCCGCCCTGGCGATGGACACCGGCGATTGGGCCGAGGCCGAGCCCGGGACCGCCGAGACGCCGACCTGCTTCTTCTCGGCAGGGATGCTGTCGGACTTCCTGGGGCGGCTCTCGGGTGAGCACGTCGCGGTGATGGAAGTGGAATGCCGCTCGAAGAACGACCCGCGCTGCCGCTTCCTCTCGGCCTCCCCGGACACGCTCAACGCCGTCTACGAGCAGGTGACGCAGGGGCGGACCTACGAAGAGGTGCTGGGGGCTAGGGGCTAGGGGCTAGGGGCTCGGGGCTCGGGACTAGGGGGTAGGGTGAGAATGTCTTTGCGCACATAGCACGTCCGAAAGCACTTCCGAGCCCCGAGCCCCTAGTCCCCAGCCCTAAGAATGCCCTCCCCCGAAGCCCAGATCTCCGAGCTCGTCCACCGCGAAACCCGCGCCTGGGACACCCAGGACGTCGAGCTCCTCGTTTCCTGCTTCCACCCGGCGATGGTCTGGCCGTGGCCGCCGCACGCGCGGGCGCACGATCCCATGGAGTGGGTCATGGTGTGGGGCCGCTTCGACGCCCGTCGCTGGGCCCGCGGCTGGCAGGAGCTGTTCGACACGCACACCCTGGTGCATAACAAGCGCGAGATCAGGAAGATCGTCGTCTCGAGCGAGGGCGACGGGGCGTTCGCGGTGGTGGACATCGACACGCTGTGGCGCCACAAGACGACGGGCGTCGAGGATCGCTGGAAGGGCCGCACCTGCAAGATCTACACGCTGGTCGGGACGCAATGGAAGATGATCGCGCAGACGGGAGTTCTCGAATACTAAACGGCGTCGCGTGCGGGACGTCACGCGAGAGGCGTCAACGGCGCGCGATCGAGACGCCCTCGAGCAGCAGCGACGGCGCGAACCGTGCACCCGTCCAACGCGCGTCGTTTCCGAAACCACCGATCCGCTTGAGCAGCTCGTAGGCATTCCCCGCAACCGCCGCGTCTTTCACCCGGCCGGTGATCTCGCCCCGCTCGACCCGATAGGCGAGCGCGACCGGATGGCTGAACGCGCCGCCGATCACATTCCCCTGCCCCACCCCGATCAGGTCGTCGACCAGCAGGCCGTCCGTGATGTCGCGCAGCAGCCCGCCACCAAGTTCAGGGTGCGTTTTCCCTGACACCTCGTCCGTCGCAGCCAGCACCAAGTTCGTATACGCGGGCACCGGCTTCCCGAAGATCCCGCGGTGGCCGTGACCCGTGCTGGCCGTCTTGGCGCGGGCCGCAGTTTCCAAATCATAAACAAAGCGTCGCACGATACCTCGTTCCACCAAAGACGTCGCCCTCGAGGGCACGCACTCGTCATCGAGCGGACGTGAGGCGGTCCGGCCCGGCAGGAGCGGGTCGTCGGTGACGGACAAGCGCTCGTCGAACACCCGCTCGCCGACCCGGCTCGCGAGCGGCGAGATCCCCTGGAGGACGGCCTTTCCGGAGAGGCCCTGCGTGACGGGCAGCGTGATCGGGGAGAGCCCCGCCGGCGTGAAGACGACCGGAAGCGCGCCCTCGGGGGCCGCGACGATCCGCAGCGCGAGGTCGAGGCGCGTCGCGACCGAGCCGACCAGGGCGTCGAGCACGCCGTCGGACGGGAGGTCGGCGCCCTCGTAGGCGTCGCCGATCAAGAGCACGTCGTCCCCCGCGATGCGCCACACCTCGGCGCTCACGGCGACTCCGGTGGCCGGGTAGGATCCGAGTGCTCCCGCCGTGTTCGCGACCCGGGTCTCCGACAGCTCGCGCTCGACCGCGACGTTGACCTGGCAGCCTTCGCGCGCCAGTCGCTCCAGCAGCCCGCGACCGATCTGGATCAGCTGCTCGAGCGAAGCGCCCGCGGCGCGATCGAAATGCGTGGGGACGTCGGGGAACGGGGAGCGGGAGGGGAATACCAGCTCGAGCTCTTCACCCAGCTCGGCGGAAGCCAGGGCACGGTCCAGTAGGGGCGCGGCCTGCTGCGCCCCTCCGTTGCTCGCGGGCGCCGCGCCGTCGGCCACTGGCACGCCCGTCAGGCCCGCGACGCCCACCCGCCCCCGGTGGCGCACGCGCAGGTTCACGCCCGCCTCCTCCGTCGCGCCCGCCGCCTTGAGGCGGCCCCACTCAAACGCGACGGCGGTGCGCTCGACCCGGCGCCACAGCACGTCCGCCCCGCCGTCCGCGCGGCGGCCGGCGAGCTCCAGCAGCCGCTCGATCACGCCGGGACGTCGCCGCCGACGAGCGCTGCCTCGATTCGAAGGTGCGGCGCCCCCTCGGTGACGGGGAGCGGGACCTGCCCGCCCTTGCCGCACCCGCCGCCCATCTGGTTCCAGCGGAAGTCACCGGCGATGTGGTCGATGCGATCGAGGGTCTGGAACAGGTTGCCCGCGAGCACGACGTCCTTGACCATCTCGCTCACGTGCCCGTCGCGGATCATGTGGCCGTAGGCGGCGGTGAAGGAAAAGCTCTCGAGCATGGTCTGCCCGCCGAACGCGCCGCAGGCGTACACGCCGAGCGGGATGTCCCTGATCAGATCCTCGAACGACCCTCGCCCGTTCGCGACGTAGGTGTTGGTCATGCGCACGATCGGCGGGTGGCGGAACGAGATGGCGCGCGCGTTGCCGGTCGGGCGCTCTCCCATCGCCGCGGCCGTCTCGCGCGAGTGCAGCCGGCCGACCAGGATCCCCCCGCGAATGAGCGCCGTGTCCTGGGTCGGCATCCCTTCGTCGTCGAACGGCAGGGTGCCCCGCAGGCCCGGCGCCGCACCGTCGTCGCCGACGTTCAGCACCGGCTTGCCGAAACGCCGGCCCAGGGTCATCATCTCGCGCGCCTGCGGGTTCTCGTGGACGAAGTCCGCCTCGGACAGGTGCCCGAACGCCTCGTGGATGAACACGCCCGCGAGCTCGGGGTCCAGGACCACCGGGTAGGTACCGCCCTTCACCCCGGGCGCGTCCAGCAGCCGCACCGCCCGCTCGGCCGCCGCGCGGAACCCCGCGATCCCGTCCTGGGCCGACTTCCAGCCGCGGCGCAGGCCCACGGACTCGAGCCCTTTCTCGATCGTGCCGTCGCGCCGCGCGACCGCGGTCCCGGAGAGCACCACCTCGGGCCGGAGCTCGTGCAACAGCGTGCCCTCCGAGTTGCCGTACCAGTACTCGCTCACTTCGTCGCGGTAGGTGGCGAGCGTGTCCACGATCCGGTCGCTCACGCCGAGCATCGCGGCATTGTAGGCCTCGATCAGCCGCTTCTTCTCGGCAAGCGGGACGCCCCGCACGTCGCCGTCCAGGTCCAGGAGCGCCTCGGCCCGCTGGGGCGGCGCGTCGGCGAGCCGGATCGGCCGCTCCAGCCGCACGGCGCGGGAGAGCTCGCCCGCCCGCGCCACCATCGCCTCCAGCCGGTCCAGCGAGGTGAACGAGGCCACTCCCCAGCCGTGTCCCCGGTTGAGGACGCGCACGCAGCCGCCCTGGTCTTCCGACGCGGTGGCGGACTCGAGCCGCCGCCCGCGGAAGGTCACGGCGGAGCTCCAGGTGCGTTCGACGCGGATTTCGGTGTAGTCGGCGCGGGAGCCCTGCAGCGCCGCGGTGAGTCGGTCGATCAACCCCCGAGTTCCCTCAGCTTCTCGGCGTAGTCCGGCCGCATGACGATCTCCCCGTCGATGATGACCTCGCGGTCCCAGGGGAGGATGATGAAGTTGTCGGTCTCGAGCGCGTGGAAGTCCGGCGCGTAGCCGCCCGTCCGGAACGACACCGCGGTCTTCACGGCGGCGGGCTTGAGCTCGCGCACCGCGTTCAGGGCGAGCTTCATGGTGTCGCCGCTGTCGCACGTCTCATCCACGATCAGGACCCGCTTGCCCGTGACGATGCGGGGCGGTCCGGCGAGCACCACGGGCCGGGCGCCCGTCTCGGTGCGCGTGATCGCCACGGAGGCGAAGTCCCGTTGCAGGATGCTCGCCACCACGGCGCCCGGGATCACGCCCGCCCTGGCGATCCCGATGACCACGTCGGGGTCGTACTCCCGGAAGATCTTGAGCGCCAGCGCCCGGCACAGCTCGCCGAAGAACGGCCAATCCACTTCCAGCACGCCGTGCGGCGTCTTGCGGCCGGGGCGGGTCTGCTTGGGCGAGGGGGTCCGAGGCGCGGCGGGCATGGGCTCACAAGCTACATTGCAAAGTCACGCGACCGCAAGCTATTTTCGGCGCATGGGTCTCTGGCGCCGCCTGTTCGGCGGCTCGAGCGGCGGGGAGGTCAACCCGCAGCGCCTCGATTACTTGAACGAAGCGCTCGCCCTCGAGCGCCAGGGCGACTACGACGCGGCCCTCACGTCGTATCGGCTGGCGCTGCGGGACCACCCGAACGACGCCCGTATCCTCCAGAACATGGCGATCGCGCTCACCAAGACGCGCCGCGTGGACGAGGCCATCCGCCACTACCGCCGAGCGCTCGAGCTGGACACCCAGCTCGCGGGCGCGCATTACGGCCTCGCGTTCCTGCTCCTCAAGCGGGGCGACCCCGACGGCGCGACGCAGCACCTGCGCGCCTTCCTCACGCATCCCCCCAAGGGCCCCGACGCCCAGAAGTGGATCGAGCACGCGACCCAGGCGCTGCGGGATCTCGGCGGGGGCGCCGCCGGACCCACCGAGGCCGCGACGGCGGAGGCGCCCTGAGGGGCATCCCCATCCTCGTGGTCTCGGCGGCGCTGGGGGGGGCCGGGGGGGCGGGGGGGGCGTGCGGCACGCTCGAACCCGATCTCGACCAGGTGGTCGCTCTCGAGGTGTCGCTCCCGGATTCGCTGGAGCAATTCGACACGCTCCGTCCCCGCGCGCGGGCTCTGAACGGCCGGGGTGACTCCGTCCCGGCGACGATCCTCTGGGCGAGCCTCGACACCGTGCTGACCGTGCTCGACGACACCAGTGGCACGACCGTCGTGCGCCGCCCCGGTCAGACGGGCCGCCTGCAGGCCCGGGTCGGAAGCCTGCGCAGCAATCCGCTCTCGATCCGCGCGCTGGCCGCCGCCGACAGCCTGTTCGCCGCCGGGCCCGTGGCGCATACGGTGAGCGCGGCCGATTCCCTGTCCGATTCGTTGCGCGTCGAGCTGGCGGACTCGACGTCGGGCGGGCTGACGGGGCTGGGGCCGGGGCGCCCGATCGTGTGGACCATCACCGACCCCGCGGCGCCGGGCCCCGTGACCCTCGTGACGAACGACACGGCGCACGCGCTCGTCACAGCCGACACCATCCCCACGACCGCCTCGGGGATCGCGGGCGTTCGGCTGCGGCTGATCGCGCTCCCGCGGCCCGACAGTGTGGTGGTGGCCGCGGCCGCCCGGCGCGCGGTGGGCACGACCGTCAGCGGCTCCCCCGTCATCTTCGTCGTGAGGTTCCTGCCGTGAACCCGGGCCGTCCCCCCGCCCCCCCCACCACCCTGACCGGCCTGTTCTTCGACGCGGTCCAACGCTACGGTGACCACGCCGCGGCCTTCCGGTACAAGGCCGGCGGCGTTTGGAAGCCCATCCGCCACCGCGAGGCCGAAGAGCGGGTGCGGGCCATCTCGCTCGGCCTACAGGAGCTGGGCATCGGGGCCGGCGACCGCGTGTCGATCCTGGCGGAGACGAGGCTCGAGTGGGCGCTCGCCGACTACGCCTGTCTGTGCGCGCGCGTCGCCGACGTCCCGATCTATCCGACGCTCCCCGCGAACCAGGTCGAATACGTGCTGCGCGATGCGGGCGCGACGGCGGTGTTCTGCTCGAACGCGACGCAGCTCGCGAAGGTCCGGGAGCTGTGGGCCGGGCTGCCGTCGCTCCGGCACGTGATCGTGTTCGACGCCGACGCCGCGCGCGACGGGAGCCGGGCGATCTCGCTGGCGGACCTGGAGGCGAAAGGGTGGGCCGCGGCCGCGCGCTACCCCCGCTGGAAGGAGGAGGCGCGCGCGGTCCAGCCGGGCGACCTCGCGACCCTGATCTACACCTCGGGGACCACGGGGCCACCGAAGGGCGTGATGCTCACGCACGGCAACATCTGGTCCAACGTCGCCGCCTGCGTGGAGGCGCTGCGGGTGAGCGATCAGGACACCTGCCTGAGCTGGCTGCCGCTGTCGCACATCCTCGAGCGCATGGTCGATTACTACTTCTTCCACATGGGCGTGACGATCAACTACGCGGAGTCGATCGACAGCGTCGCGCCCAACCTGCTGGAGGTGCGCCCGACGGTCGTCGTGGGGGTGCCGCGGCTGTACGAGAAGGTGTACGCCCGAGTGCTCGAGAGCGCGCTCGCGGGCGGCGCGGCCAAGCGCACGATCTTCCTGTGGGCGAAGCGCGTGGGCGAGACGTGGACCGCCCACCGCCTCTCGGGGGTCCCCATCCCCCTTTCCCTGAAGCTCAAGCACGCCATCGCCGACCGCCTGGTGTTCTCCAAGCTCCGGGCGCGGACCGGGGGGCGGGTGAAGCTCTTCGTCTCGGGCGGCGCGCCGCTCTCGGCGGAGATCAGCCGGTTCTTCTACGGCGCCGGGCTGCCGGTGATCGAAGGCTACGGGCTCACCGAGACCTCGCCGGTGCTCACGCTGAACCCGCGCGAGCGGCCCAAGTTCGGCACGGTGGGGAAGACCATCCCTCGCGTCGAAGTCAAGATCGCGCCCGACGGCGAGATCCTGGCGCGCGGGCCCAACATCATGAAGGGCTACTACAACATGCCCGAGGCCACTCGCGAGGCGATCGACGCCGAGGGCTGGTTCCATACGGGCGACATCGGCGAATTCGACGCGGAGGGGTACCTCAAGATCACCGACCGCAAGAAGGACCTCTTGAAGACCGCGGGCGGCAAGTACATCGCGCCGCAGCCGATCGAGAACACCGTGAGGCTCAACAAGTTCGTCGCGAGCGCCGTGGTGCTCGGCGACCGGCGCAAGTTCCCCATCATTCTCGTCGTCCCAAACTTCGAGCAGCTCGAGCCGTGGGCCAAGGAGCGGAACCTCGCGTACGGCAGCCGTGGCGAGCTGCTGGCGCTGCCGGACGTGCAGGCGAAGATGGAGCGGGAAGTGATGGGCGGCCTTCGCGACCTGGCGAAGTTCGAGATGCCGAAGACCGTGGCGCTGATCGAGCGGGATTTCACGATCGAGTCGGGGGAGCTTACTCCCTCGCTCAAGGTGAAGCGCCGCGTGGTCGAAAAGACCTACAAGGACCTGATCGACCGGGTGTACGCGGAGGCCGACCGAGCGGCGGCGGCGATCGAGGGGTAAGCGCGTCCGGCGGGTATCCCCCTCCGCAGCAGCCCAGCGGGCGCCCGCTGCTCCTGGGGACACCCGCCCGACGTACACTCGTCATCGAAGACACCGTCCTGATCAAAGACGCCGCAGGCCTCCCTGTGACGTGCGACACGGCGCCGGTCGCGAGACCGCGTCGGCGTGACGTGCGACACCGTGGCGGCCTTACAGGCGTGTTGCACAACTGAACGACGGCAGACGGAGCCCGCGCTGCCGATTTCGTAACTACAAGCACGACAACGACTCACGGCTCGCCCCAGCGGTACGCCGCGTGCCTAGCCCCTCGGCGGACCCCAAGGAGACACCACCGTGTCGTGCCATCGTTCGTTTTCCCCGCGGCTGCTGCCGCTGTTGTGTGCCGGGCTCGCGCTCGCCCTCCTGGCCCCCGCTGTCGCCCGCGCTCAAAAGGCGCCGCTGAACGCCTCGGGGCTCGAAGACGAACAGCAGTTAGCGCAGGCGGCAAAGGAGTTCAACGTTCCCGCGATCCTCATGTGGGTCCACGCGCTCAAGGAGTCTGGTCCCCGCACGGGGAACGCGGCTCGGGGCCCCGGCTTCGCCGTCGTGCAACGCGACGCGCAGGGCGATTCCATCGGGTTCAAGCGAGTCTGCCGGGAAATCGGACGCATGCAGATTCTGCCGTGCCGTGTCGATTCCAGGGGAAAGATTCAGGGGATTGATTGGACCTGGCTGACGCCGCACTGCAACAAGCAGCACGCGTTGTACGTGTACGATCACAACATCCGTTGCGGAGCGGCGATCCTCGCCTACAACTACGGGAAGTGGGGGTCGTGGGCGGAGGTGGTGAAGCGCTACAACGGCGCGGGAGACCAAGCCGACCAGTACCGCAGCCACGCTGAGCAGCTCATCGGGAGAATCGTGCTGCGTCTGTTTCAGACCGCGCAATCGGATTCGTCCGCCGGTCAATCGCTCGCGGCGTTGGGCATTGGACGGTAGGACCCTCACGCCCTGACCCCCTCTCCAGGTTGTAGAGAGGCGACCTCACCCCCTGACCCCCTCTCCACGTTGTGGGAGAGGGGAACGATGAGCATTTCCTAGAGAGGTCATGGGTTCGGCGGCGCCCGCCGCCCTTGCCGTCCTCGCCGTCTTATTGCTTCTCCCCCACCCACAACCCCTCCCCGGCCGCGAGCCGCGTCACCCCCTCAGGGGGCGTCGCACGGTCGTCCTCGATGACCAGCCGCCGCCCGCGTAGCAGCACGCGCCTGGCTTCGGCCAGCCACGACGCGATCGCGCAGTCGGGCCCCACGACCACGCTGCGCGCCACGGCACCCCGCAAGGGGATCTTCGTCTCGCAGGACAGCAGGCTCAGGATCGGCAGCTCCTCCGCGTCGGATGCCGCGTTGACGCCCACGAAGTGGATGCCGCCCATCAGCGCCGCCAGCCCGACCGCGTGCCGGGCGGCCGAGCCGACGAGCACGACATACCCGCCGGGACCGGACAGATCGAGCAGCGCCTGCAACGTCTGGGCGTCGACGGCCGCGCGAGAGCGGGACGCGGTGTCCCCCGGAGCAGCGGGCGCCCGCTGGGCTGCTGCGGAGGGGGATACTGCATCCCGCTCGAACTCCACGACCCCCCTCACGATCAGATACTCCCGGTGGCAGATGGGACAGCCGATGATGCCCGACCGCACCATCCGCCCCACCATCTCCCCCGTCGACAGCACGAGGTGCGCCTCCTCGTGCGGCTCGGGGCAGCGCAGCATCTCCGTCAGCTCAATGTGCACCGGAACCGAACACGACCCAGGCCACCTGTCCCGCCGCGACGCGGATCCGCTTGGTCACCCGCCTGCCGTCGACCAAAACCGAGAGCGTGTACTCGCCCGGCGCCACGTCGCTCACCGCGAAGTGCTCCCGGTAAACGGGGTCGGGGTGGTTGTGCTCGCCGTACGCCTCGGCGAAGGAGAACGGCGTCTCCTGCGGCTCCGCCTTGATGAGCCCGTACACCCGCGCCTGGGACACCGGCCGGCCGCGGCCGTCCCACACCTGCCCCGCGACGATCCCGGTCCCCGGCAGCGGCTCGATCCAGAGCTCCGGGTTCACCGTGTACTTCGGGTAGCGCTCGTTCGGGTCGACGACGAGCGACACCGAATCCCGAGGCGTGGCGTGGATCTCGAGATGCAGGTGATCGTTCGTCGCGCGGCCGGTGTTGCCGACCGTGGCGATCACGTCGCCGGCGCGCACCCGCCGGCCCACGGACGCGAGCAGCGCCGTGTTGTGGTAATAGACGGAGTAGAGATACAACCCTCTCAACCGGCGGTCGTGGCGGATGGCGACGGTGTTCGCGCCCTGCTCCGCGGGCCCCGCGAACACGACCACACCGTCGCCGATCGCGTGCACGGGCGTCCCGTCGGCGTTGTTGAACTCCACGCCCTGGTGCTGCTGGAAATTGCCGCCCATGGTGGAGCCGTAGCGGTACGTCTGATCGATGTAGGGCTGGTCGTCGGGAGCGATGGGGCGCCGGAACCACGTGTGGCGCATTCCCTCGAGCACCGTGTCGGGCCGCAGCTGGTAGGAGACGCCGACGAGAGTCAGCCCCTGGTCGAGCCGGCACGAGGACACCCCCGTGGGCCGCCCGGCGGCGTACCAGCCCGGCGCGAGCGCCAGGATCGCCGTGGCGGCGGGCTCCGGGTCGCAGGCGTTGAGCGGGTCGCCGTCTTCCCCGTACACGCCCTCCGCGGTCGCCGCGTACACCTGTCCCGGGGCCGGCCGATACAGGGCCTGGATCGGGGGCGTTGCCACGCGGCAGCCCTTCACGACCGGCGCGACCGCGCAGGCCGGCCGCCCCGCCTTGTCCAGCCAGAACCCACCCCCGGGGTCGAGCCGGTACAATCCGTCTTCCGTGCCCACCCACACGACGCCGCCCGAATCGGGGGCGAGCGCGCGCACACGGCCCCCGCACGCGGCTCCGGCGCAGCGGGCGGGCGCCGGGAACTCGGTCCATGTGCGCCCGCCGTCGGTTGAGCGCGCGAGCCCCCGCAGGTGACCCACCCACAGGCTCCCGTCCGGCCCGGCGGCGAGCGCCAGGACGTACTGGCTCCGGATCCGGCCCCACACGTGCTGCGCCGTGGTGGCGCCCGCGGAGTCGGTGATCTCCGCCCAGCTCGCCCCGCGATCCCAGGAGAGCTTGATCCCGTCCGCCGTGGCGACGTACACCGTGTCGCCGCGGAGCACGATCCCGTTCGGCGCGACGTACTGCCATTCCGGACCGAGCTGCGCGAGCTCCCAGTTCGTCCAGGTCTTGCCGCCGTCCGTCGAGAGGCCCCAGCCGTTGCCCACGGTGCCGTACCAGATCTCGCCGCTCGAGCCGAACCCGAACGCGTGCACGAAGTCCCACGAGATGGAGTGGGCCGCGCTGTCGCCCGCGTGTTTCAGCTGCTCCCAGCCCGTCGAGCCCGGGTGCAGCACGAAGATCCCCTGCCCGTAGGTCCCGACCCACACCGCCCCGTCGGGCGCTCGGGCGAGCGCGAGCACGTGCACGCCGAAGCCGGTGGTGTCGGGGAGCGGGGGGAGGGATTGAGAGCGGGCAAGCCTCGGCGTCAAGAAGAGCACCAGGCCCGCAACGATTGCGGATTGCGCATTGCGGATTGCGGATTGGCAAGTTGAGGTCCCGGCCACCCTGCGGCACCGGACCTCAGCACTTCCATTCCGCAATCCGCAATCCGCAATCCGCAATTGCTCGCTCACCCTCTCGCCGTATAGACCGTCGGCATCAACCGGATCTCCGTAACGTCCACCCGCGCCGGCTGGGTCACCGCGAACACCACCGCCGCGGCGACGTCTTCTGCCTGCAGCATGGCGCTGCGCTTGGTGAATCCCGGCCTCGAGTCGGGATCGACCGGGTCCCACATCGGCGTATCCACCGGCCCCGGCGACACGAGGGTGGTGCGCACGCCCGTGCGCGACAGCTCGCTGCGCACCACTTCGTGCATCCCGCGCAGGCCGTACTTGCTCGACGCGTAGGCGGTCGAGCCGGTGTAGGCGACGTGATCGGAAACGGAGCCGATGGTCACGAGGTGCCCGGTGCCGCGCCGCACCAGATGCGGGATCAGGGCTCTCGCCACGTGAAACGGCCCCGCGAGGTTGACGGCGAGGGTCCGGGCGAAATCCTCCGGCGTCGTCTCGGCGGCCGGCTTGATGAAGAAGAGGCCGGCGTTGTTGACGACGATGTCCGGAACGCCGCGCTCGGCGAGGATGCGGGCGACCGCCCGCTCCACCGCCGCCGGATCGGCCACGTCGCACTTGAGGTCGGTGCGGCGGGCGGTCGAGGCATCCTCGAGGCTGCGCGCGAGCCGGACCACGTGGGCGCCGGCGGCGGACAGGCGCTCCCCCACGGCGAGCCCGATCCCCCGCGAGGCGCCGGTGACGAGGGCGAGCGTCCCGCCGAGGGGGGCGGGGCCAGCGTCGCTCACGCCAGGCCCCGACCGCCGTGCACCAGTCTCAGGAATTCGTCTCGCGTCTTCGCGTCCTGCAGCAGCGCCCCGCGCAGCGCGCTCGTCACCGTCTTGGAGTTCTGCTTCTCGACGCCGCGCATCATCATGCAGAGGTGGTAGGCTTCGATGACCACGCCGACGCCGCGCGGGTCGAGCACCTCCATCAGGGCGTCCGCGACCTGATCGGTGAGCCGCTCCTGCACCTGCAGGCGGCGCGCGAACACTTCGATCACCCGCGGGATCTTCGACAACCCCACGAGCCGGCCGTTCGGGAGATAGGCGACGTGCGCCTTGCCGAAGAACGGCAGCAGGTGGTGCTCGCACAGCGAATAGATCTCGATGTCGCGCACGCAGACCAGGTTCTCGTGCCGCTCGCTGTAGAGCGCGTCGCCGATCACGTCCGCGACCGACATCTGGTAGCCGCGCAGCAGCCACTTGAGAGAGGACTCGACGCGGGCCGGCGTCTGGCGCAAGCCTTCCCGCGTCGGGTCCTCGCCGAGCCGCTCGAGCATCTCGCGCACCAGCGTCTCGAACGGCGCGCCCGTCCCGGCCGGCGGGGAGGCCGGTGACGGCTCGGCGTGCGCTTCGTGGAAGCTGTGCACGCTGGCGGACTTCATCTTGTCACGTCCCATGGTCGTCCACGTCGTAGGAGTGCCGGTGAACGTGCGGCGTCGAAGTGCACTCGGCGCGCGACAGGCAATGCGGCACGGCTTGTTGGGCCTCCGGGGCAGGACTATCTTCGGCGCACGTGACGCTAAAGGTACTCGCTTTCCTGTCCACGGCGGGAGCCTCGGCACTGTCCGCGCTGTGGACGTTCCCGAGCATCCTCGCATCGGCGTTCCTGGTCGCGTGGGGCGCGGAAGCCGCGCAGTTCCTCATCTCCCAGGGGCTCGCGCTCGCCATTCTGGCGTGGTTGCAGACCCTCCCCGAGTTCGCGGTCGAGGCAGTGATCGCCTGGGACGCCGGCCGCGATCCCGAGCGCGCCCACCTCGCGGTCGCCAACCTCACCGGCGCCATCCGGCTCCTGCTCGGCCTCGGCTGGCCGATGATCTACTTCGTGTTCGCCGCCGCCGGGCGGAAGACCGCCGCCGAGCGCCTGCCGGCCATTCGCCTCGAGCCGGAACACGCGGTCGAGATCGTCGGGCTCGTGCCGCCGCTCCTCTACTTCGGCGTGATCCTCGCGAAACGGAGCCTCAGCTGGGTGGACGCGGTGGTGCTGACCGGCCTGTATATCGCCTACCTGGCGGTGCTGTTCCGCAACCGGCCCCACGGCGTCGAAAACCTCACCCAGACGCCGGCGGTCTCCCGCTGGGCCTACCGCCGGCGGGGCTGGCGCCGGCAAGCCGCCATCGGCGGGCTGTTCGCGGCCGGCGGCTTCCTGCTCTACGCCACGGCGCACCCCTTCCTCGAGTCGATGCTCGCCGTCGCCGGACTCCTCGGGGTGAGCCAGTTCGTGCTGGTCCAGTGGGTGGCGCCGTTCCTGTCCGAGTTCCCAGAGAAGATCTCGGCGTTCTACTGGGCGCGGCGCGTGACCCACGCGCCCATGGCCCTGATGAACATGGTGTCGAGCAACATCAATCAGTGGACGGTGCTCGCCGCGATGATCCCGCTGGTCTACGGCTACTCGAGCCTGGAGCACCACGGGGTCTGGCGGGACTTCCACTTCGACGACGCCCAGCGGCTCGAGATCCTCCTCACCCTGCTCCAGACCGGCCTCGGCATGATGCTGCTCGCGAACATGGAGTTCGATTGGCTCGATGCGACCATCCTCCTCGTGCTGTGGCTCGCGCAGTTCCTGCGGCCGAGTCTGCGGGAGGAAGTGGCTGTCGCCTACGGGATCTGGATGGCGATCCTGGCGGTGGGGTTCGCCGTGCGAGGCAAAGCGCTGCTGGCGCCGAAATATTTCTGGGAAACGGTCACAGGCGGTCGGGCGGACGGGCGGACCGGCGGACGGTGAACCCACGCGGGCGTCGTCGAGCCTTCTGTCCGCCCGACCGCCTGACCGCCCGTCCGCCCTGCCGAAAAGCAGTCGGCCGGCACCACGAGAACGTGGCCCGGCCGACCGTCCATCAGGAACGGAGAGGATTATTGAAGCCCGGACCGTATGACAGGGCCCTCACTATGGCGTCTGTCTTCCCCGCGAGGGGCGTGACATCGGTCACAGTATCTGGGTCCACGATCGAGCCTGTTGGCTCAATAATCGTTTTCCCCGTTCCTCAACTACAATACAACGTGGGCGAGAAACGTCAAGCAACCGCGTTGTCCCGAGATCGTCACGCGGAAACGCCCGGGGGAGTGCCATGAACCTGACCCTGGTGGGCGCGATCGTGCTGCTCGCAGTGTGGATAATCGTCGTTTTCGTGGCCCACGTGGGCAGCGGGCCGGTGCACCTGCTGTACGCAGGGGCGATGATCCTGATTGCCCGGCGCATCGCCCTGGGAGCGCCGGCGTTCCTGTCTTGACTGCAGGGGCTGGGTACTACGTGTTAGGTGCTGGGTGTTCCCTAACACCCAGCACCTAACACCTAACACCTAGCACCTTTTTCGTTCATAGGGTGGACTTGAACAGCAGCTTGTTCGGCGTCCCGCCCGGGTTCCCGGTGATGACGCCCGTCGTCGCGTTCGTGACGATCCAGCTCGCCACGGTCGACGACGACGCGTCGCCGAAGGCGGCCTTGTAGAGCGCCGCGACGCCCGCGACGTGCGGGGTCGCCATGGAAGTGCCGGAGAGCGTCATCGTTGCACCCAAGAGCCACGTCGACTTGATGGACGAGCCGGGCCCGTACGCCTCGACGCAGCTGCCCCAGTTGGAGTACGACGCCTTGGCGTCGGTCCGCTCGGATGCCGCCACGGTGAACACTCCGCTCGCGCCGGCCGGCGACGCGTCGCAGGCGTCGGCATCGTCATTCCCCGCCGCAACGGCCAGGAACACCCCCGCGTTCCAGAGGTTCGTCACGGCGCTGTTGAGCGCCGCCGAGCTGCCGCCGCCGAGCGACATGTTCGCCACGGCGGGGCTCGCGTGGTGCGCCGCGACCCAGTCCACGCCGGCGATCACGTCGGACGTGAGTCCCGCTCCAGCGCAGTTCAACACGCGGACGCCGTGCAGCGCGACGCCCTTCGCCACGCCGTACGTCGCGGCGCCGATGGTGCCCGCCACGTGGGTCCCGTGCCCGTTGCAGTCCGTGCCGGTCAGCCCGAGGGCGTCGTACACGTTGTCCGCCCGGCCGCCGAACTCGGCATGCAGGGTCCAGATCCCCGTGTCGATGATGTAGGCGTGCACCCCCGTGCCGGTGGACGCGTACGTGTAGCTGGCGGACAGGGGGAGCGCGCCCTGGTCGATCCGGTCCAGGCCCCATGGGTCGCCGTTCGCGTCCATGTTCTGCGTGACGTCCGTGGTGACGATCTGATCGGCCTCGACCGAGGCGACGAGGGGATTGCGCCGCACGGCCTCCACCGCCGCGGCGGGAAGCCGCGCGGCGAAGCCCTTGATCGCGGTCGTGTACGTGTGCAGCAACGATCCGCCAAGCGTGATGACGAGTCCGCGGGCTGCGCCGGCGGGATCCGTCACATTGTCCCGAAAGACGACGATGTACTGCCCCGGCACGACGTCGGGCGCCACGTTCCTTCCCGCGGCATCCGACGAGTCGGGCGACTCCGGCCCCAGCGGCCGCGCTGCATCCTGACACCCGAACAAGACCAGCGCGGCCGCGACCGCGGCCGCAGTTGGAAATCCCCGCATGGTGCCCTCCTCACGAACGGTCAGTCGATGCGGCTGATTGTCGCTCGCAGGTCGGGCAAGTTCCGTTCCGAGGAATGGCCGGCGTTCGTGGCGACAGCAGGGTCAACCGGGAGACGCTGCAGATGTCTTACGATGCAACGCCGTGGCGGGCACGCCATGGCGGCCGCGCAGCGGACGACAGACCGGCCGGACGGGTCGAGGCACCGTCCGGCCGACCGTCACGCAGCTACTTCAAGCCGAACGTCACTCCCGCGGTGACAGGAAGGAAGCTGGTCGAGCCGCCACTTTCCCGCACGCTGATGTAGCGGCCTTCGACGAAGAAGTGCACGGGGCCCGCGCCGAACGACGCGCCGGCGCCCGCGTCGAACGTAAACTTCGTCTCGGAGGTATCCGCGCCGAAGCCTGTGATCTTCACGTTGTAGACGCCGCCGCCGGCGAGCAGGTAGGGTTTCACCATCGGCGCGCTCACCGGCAGGTTGAACACGACGTTGGCGAGACCGCCAATGAGCCTCGTGTTGCCGTCGAAGCCGTCGTGGCTCGTTTGCCCGTACAGCGCGTCCACGCGCACGCCGACGGGAGACATCGGAATCTTGAAGTCGACTTTGCCCAACACGTGCCATCCGGCTTTGTCGATGTCGCCGTAGTCGCTCGTCGGCGCCATCAGGCCCGCGCCGATGCCGAAACGCGCACTTTGAGCCTGGACGATTGCGGTCGCTCCGAGCGACGCCACACCGACCAAGACGAGGGTTGGGAATACCGGTCTCATGAAGCCTCCGGGTTACGGGAAATGTTCGGTACCCGGGCGCGCTCCATGATTGGGGATTCCGTCCGGAAGCGCAAGCCGCCCGGGCCTGACCCCTACGCCAGCAGCTCGAACCCCGCCGTCACGAAGTCCGTGTCGAACGCGAAGGCCGTCGCGACGCGCTCCTGGCGCATCAACTCGAAGCTCACGGCGTCGGTGAGGGAGAAGTGCTGGTCGCGGAAGCGCTCCAACCAACCGGCGATCGCGGCGCGGACGAGTGCCATGGGCACGTCGCGCCACTGGTAGGCTGGATCGTCGAGCAGCGCCGAAACCACCGCTCGAGCCGCCGCGGGGCCGCGGCGGTGCAGCAGGTGGCCGTGGAACTCGGCGAGCACCAGGGCCGTCCCCACCCAGCGGCCTCCGCCGGCGAGGAACCGGCGGCCTGTCTCGACCGCGCGCGCGTGATACTGGTCCCGGGGGTTGGCGAGCGCAAGGAGCGCCCCGGTGTCAATCAGGACCCGGATCGTCAGGGATGCCCTCGCCGCCGTACAGGTACTCGTCATGGCGCGCGGCGAGGTCCGGCGGCAGACTCGGGTCATCGCCCAATGCCCCGACCAAGCGATCGAACGACCACCCCGGGGCGCGCTCGGTTAGCACCTGGTCGGCCATGCGGCGCAGCCCGCGCCGCAGCAGCTCGGCCCGGGCCAATCCAGTGCGCGCGGCCAGCTCTTCGAGCAGGCTCCGATCGGTCTCATCCAGGTAGACCTGGACGGGCTCGCGGACGCGGCGGTCGCGGCGCTGCCGTTTCATAGTATAAGTAGTATGTTGTACATGTATATGCTACATGTAACATAGGCTGACGCACCCGCAGACGCAAGCGCGATGAGGGCGGGACCTCGAGTCAAGCGACAGCGTCCTTCAGGACGCGCGTGGGCCGAGGGCGCCCTTCAGGGCGTCCAATCAATCCACGTCGGGACGGCTCAGGGGTTTTTGCGGCACCCCGCTACCGCAGCGTCACCAGCATGACGATCCCCCACGCCAGCGTGAGGAGCGTCACCGGCACGCCGACGCGCGCATACTCCGCGAACCCGATCCGCACGCCCCGCGCCTCGGCGCGCTCGGCGACGATCAGGTTCGCCATCGACCCGATGAGCAGGAGGTTGCCGGCGAACGTCGAGCTCATGGCCAGCACTCGCCACAGCAGCTCCGGGTGCGGCAGGTTGGGCACGGTGTTGCGCCACAGGATCACCGCGGGGACGTTCGAGATCAGGTTCGAGAGCGTCACCATCACCGCGCTCACCCCCGTCGCCGCGCGCCAGGCGGAGGGGGAGCCGTCCTGCACCAGGGCGAGCGCGTGGCGGTCGAGCCATGCGACCGCGCCGGTGCGCTCGAAGCCGCGCATCACGACGAACAGCGAGGCGAAGAACAGCAACAGGTCCCAGTCCACCCGCTCGATGGCGTACGCGGGATCGCGCTGCGCGACGAGCACCATCAGCGCCCCGGCGGCGATGGCGACGAGCGGCAGCGACCCTCCGGCAAGCCACCCGACCAGCGCGACGCCGAACGTCCCGAGCCCCTTGGCGACGAGCGGGCGGTCGAGCGGCACCGGCACCGTCTCGAGTGGCTCGCGGAAGGGCGCCCGCAGCTCCGCGCGATAGGCCCACCGCAGATAGCCGTAGACGATCGCGAGGCCGCCCGCTCCCACCGGCAGCATGTGGGCGAGGAACCCGCCGAACGTGGTGCCGCTCCAGATCCCCACCAGCATGTTCTGCGGGTTCCCCGTGACCGAGAGCACCGACCCGACGTTCGCGCCCATCGCGAGTCCGATGAGATAGGGGTTCGGCCGCACCCGCAGCGGCCCGAGCGCGGCGAGCAGCACCGGCGTCACGACGAGACAGACCGTGTCGTTCACGAACAGCGCGGACAGGAGCCCGCCCCCCACCACGACGGCGAGCAGCAGCCGCTCGGGGCGCCGGGCGCGCTGCAGCACCCGCTCGGCCGCCCATTCGAAGAACTTGCCCACCTCGAGGTAGCCGACGATCAGCATCATGCCGAGCAGGAACACGAGCACGTCGAAGTCCACGGCGGCGTAGGCCTCGGGGAGGGAGAGCACGCCGGACACCACCATCGCCACCGCGCCGACCAGGCTCGCCGCGGGCCGGTTCAGGTGCACGAACGGCAGCCGCTGGACGGCGATGAGGAGATATGTCGCCGCGAAGATGAGGAGGCCGGTCATGTTCAATTGCGGATTGTGGATTGCGGATTGCGGATTGGTCGGCGAAGCCCCTCAATCCGCAATCCGCAATTCCCCTAGATCTCCCAGTTCGAGAACAGCACGCCGCGGGTGGGATGCGGCTCGGAGTGGTTTTCGTAGGTCATGCGGAGGTCGGTCCAGCGGACGCGGTAGCCGCGCCCGATCAAGCGGCGGAAGGCGTCGCCGTAGCGGGTCTGGCAGCGGATCGCGACGCGCCGGATGCCGACGCGCGCCGCCGCGGCCTCGGTCGCCGCGACGGCCGCGTCGAATGCCCGCCCGTCGCGCGCGGCGAGCTTGAGCACCCGCACCTCGTCCTTGGGCCGCCCCTCGGCGAGCGGCGTCGAGTGCCATAACACGAGCGCGGCGAGCCCGTCGTCGCCCTCGACGAGCGACAGGTCGCCCAGGCCGAGCTCGGCGGTGAGGAGGATCTCGCGCGTGAAGTCGTAGCCTTTGGCCAGGCTCGTGACGAGCCGGCGGGCCGCGGCGAGGACCTGGTCGGCCGCTCCGCCGCTGCGCTGCGACAGGAGCGTCGGCGCCGGGCGGCCGCGCGTGGCGATGTCGTTGGTCATCGTCACGGTGAGGTAGCCGGGCAGGAAGCCGAGCCGGGCGTAGAAGCCGATGTTCTCGACGGTGCGCGGCATAGTTTCGAGGCCGAGCGTCGAGACACCCTGCTCGACGAGCCAGTCCACCGCGGTGCGCACGATCGTCTTGCCGACCCCCGAGCCCTGGCGGTCGGGCCGCACGGCGAGCGGGCCCATCCAGCCCTCAGTGCCCGAGCGGTGAGCGATGTTGAACGCCGCCACGTGGCCCGACTCGTCGCGCCACACCATGGCGCCGGCGCTCGCGTCGAGCAGCGCATACCGCCAGACCTGGGGGTTGAGGTGCGGCACGCGCACGCCGACCAGGCCGTCCCGCCGGTAGCGGTCCGTGAACGCATCCGCGAACACGCGGTTCAGGCCCTCGGTGTCCCGCTCGCTCGCGGTTTCCGGCCCGACGACCTGCCCCTCAGGCAGCCACGCCCGCATCGGCGGCTCCCAGTGTGGCGGTGTCGTCGCGCACGACGCTTGCGCCCCGCGCGTCGTCGTACTCGACGCGGATCACCCGGTCCAGTCCGTCCCGCACCTGCTCAATGTGCGTGATCAGAATGACCTGGGGGAAGCGGTCGGCGAGGTGCCGGAGCAGCGTGAGGACGTGCTGGCGCCGGCCCTCGTCGAGCGAGCCGAAGATCTCGTCCAGCACGAGCAGCGACAGCGGCTGGCCGGCGCGCTCGGCGATCATCTGCGAGATGGCGAGGCGCAGCACCAGGTTCGCCACGTCTTCCTCGCCGCCCGAGATGACCGGCTTGGGGACGCCGTCCTCTAGGACGGTCACCTGATAGTCCTCGGTGAGGTCCACCTCGTCGTACCGCCCGTCGGTCAGGTCGGCGAGGAAGCGCGACGCGAGCTCGGCGAGCTCCGGGCGCATGGCGGCGTTGAGCTCGGCCCGGAGACTGGAGAACGCGCGGTCGAGCTCGTCGTGCAGCCGGTGCAGGGCCTTCGCCTCGGCGATCTGCCGCTCGCGCGCCGCCCGCTCCGCTTCGCGCCGCTCGATCTCGCGTATCCCCGCCTCCGCCGCGCTCAGCTCGCCCCGCGTTTCCGCGACGGCGAGCTCCGCCTCGCGCAGCGCCCGCGCCGTCTGCTCGCGGCGCTCGCGCGCCGCGGCGAACGCCTCCTCGGAGAACGCCTCCGCCTCCACCGCCACCGCGAGCTCCCGGGCGCGGCGCTCGTGGACCGACAGCGCCCGCTCGGCGAGCTCCGCTTCCTTCACGAGGATCTCGGCCCGCTTCGCCCGCTCGGCCAGCTGCGCGGCCTCGAGTGACACCGGCTCGAGCTTCGTCAGCTCGGCGAGGACCGCATCGTGGCGTTGGGGATCGTAGCCGGTCGGCCGCGCCCCGAGCTGCGCCTCGACGCGGCGGGCCCGGTCCTGGACCGCCCCCCGCTCGGTCACCGCCCGATCCCGCTCCTCGAGCTGGGCGCGCAGCTCGCCCGCCCGCTCGCTGGCGCGCCGGCGCTCATCGAGCAGGGCGTCCCGCGCCGCTTCCGCCTCGCCCAGCTTGGCCGGGCTCAGGGCGAGCTGCTCCACCCGCCGCTTGAAGAAGTTTCCGTTGATGGTGATGTCTTCGAGCTGGCGGTCGAGAAGGGCGAGCACCGCCGCGTACTCCGCGCCGAGCGGGCGCTTGCACGTCGGGCAGCTACCCTCCGGGCCAAGCCTGACGATCAGGTCGCGTTGCTCCTTCACCTCCCGGTACTGCTCCCGCAACGCCAACCGCTTGGTCTCCGCGTCCTGGCGGTCGCGCACCCACGCCGTCCGCTCCTCCTCCACCGCCCGCTCGGCCGCCGCGACCCGCTGGTCCATTGCCCGCACCGCGCGCTCCAGGGTCGCGAGCGCCGCCGCCGCCGGCGCGAGCTCCGCGATCCGGCGCTCGAGCGCCGCGATGGTCCGCGCCAGCTCCTCGAGCTGCCCCTGGTCCTCGCGGCGGGCCGCCTCCTCCCGCTGCAGCCGCTCGAGCTCGCCGCGCTCGCCCTTGAGTCGCTCGATCGGCTCGAGCTCCGAGCGGAGCTCCACCAGCTGCTCGCGCGCTCTGAGGGCGTCCGCCATCTCACGGTCCAGCCGCTGGCACTCCTGCGTCGCGACCGTGACGGCTTGCTCCGCCATCCGGCGATCACTGCCGAGCGAGCGGACGCGCTTCTCCTTCTCCACCCACTCCTTCCAGCGCGGCTCGTCCTGCCGGTATTCCGCCTCGGCCGCCGCCCGGGCGCCCTGGGCGGCATCCGCCGCCCGCCGCAGGGCATCGAGCCGCGTCCCCGCGGCCGCGCGCTCGGCGGCGAGCGCCGCGCCGTCAGGGAGCCCCGCCTCGAGTCCCCGCAGCTCGGCGGCGAGCTCGCTCTTGCGCTCCCGCACGCGCTCCTGCGCGACCCGCAGCCGGTCGTACCCCAGAACCTGCGACAGGAACGCCGCCCGCTCGGTCCGCCCCTTCAGGCCCGCCATGACCGCCAGCTCCTTCTGGCCCGTGAAGTACGTCTTGAAGAACTCGTCATAGCTCAACCCCAACACCCGCTCGAGCCGCTCGGACACCGCCGTGAGGGAGTTCGCCACGACCTGGCCGTCCTGGTACAGCTCGGCCGTGCTCAGCCCCCGCACCACCCGATACTCGTGCGCCCCGAGCCCGAAGTCGAGCTCGACGCGAACGGCGGTGCGGGCCTTGGCGCGAAAGTTCCGGATACCGTCCTTGTCGCCGCGCGCCGCGCGGTTGCCGTAGATCGCCCAGGCGATCGCCTCGAGCAGCGTCGTCTTCCCGGAGCCGTTCGGCCCGATCAGCCCCGTGATCCCCGGCCCGAATGCGATCTCCGTGTCCGCGTGCTGGCGGAACTCCCGCAGCCGCAGCCGGTCGAGCCGCATCAGCCCTGCTCTCCCGCCCCCGGCCCCGCCCCCGCGCGCTCGAGGTAGTCGACGCCCGCTCGCACGAACGCCTCGCGGTCGAGCTCCGCGTCGAGCGGGCGGCGGCTCAGGAAGTCCCGCACGGTCTCGCTCAAGGTCTGGCGCCGCCCCGGCGCCCCGACGCCGACCGCGCGCTGTTCCTCGGGTCTCCGCAGCTCCAGCTGGAAGTTGAGGGCGCGCGCCTTGTAGCGCCGGATCGCCGCGTGATCGACGTCGCGGGCCGTGCCCCGGGGCACGTCCCAGACCACCAGCCGAACCACCTGATCGTCGATCCCCGGCTTCGCGGCCGCCACCGCCTGGGCGATCAGCTGGTCGATTTCCTTCGCCCCGAGCCCCGCGGCCTGGATCGGCGGCAGCTCGATGAGCCGGCGCGCCCCCTTGATGTGCCGGAAGGAGACGCGCGCCCCAGGGAGCTCGACGAGGAGATAGCCCTTCCCGGACAGCTTCCGCTCTCGCTCGTCCTCGAGCTGCCCCCAGGGATTGGGCGTCAGGTATTCCAGGCTGCCGGCGTACCACGCGTTCTCCGCGATCCGCTCGGCGACGTGATGATGGCCCAGCGCGACGTAGTCCCACTGGGCAGGCGCCAGGTCCTCGCGGGAGAGCAGTGCGCCGCCGTATTCCATCGTCCCGCGTTGCTCCCCCAGGCCGGGAAGCTGACCGTGGGTCACCAGCACGTTGAAGGTCGCACCCGGCTGTGGGCGCAGCGCGGGCCGCTCCGCCTGCGACATGGCCTGGTGCGGCGCGGCGAGCACGGCGCAGTCGAGCTTGGGCCATACGAGCCGCCGCGCGCCGTCCACGACCACGTCGACGCCCAGCGCTTCGTACAACTTCAGGATGGTGCCTGTCTCGGCCGAGCGCGGCGTGTCGTGGTTCCCCGCAATCAGGACGACGGGGGTCGCCGGGAGCTCCACCCGGAGCCGGTGGAGCTGCTGGAACAGGAACAGGATCGCCGGGTTGGTCGGCCGGACCGAGTGGAAGACGTCGCCGGCGAGAAGAATCACGTCCGGGCGCTGGGCGAGCAGGTCGTCAACCGCCAGGCGGAACGCGTCGGCGACGTCCGCCTCGCGCTGGTTACCGCCGCGCGGCGTCTGGCGGTCGTACTGGCGGAAGCCGAGGTGGAGATCGGCGAGGTGGGCGAGCTTCACGCCCTAGCGGGCACCCATGAGCTGCAGCGACGTCTGCTGCTCCATGGCCATGGTCATGCCGTTCGCGCCCCCCGGCATCCCGGCGCCCCGCACGTCGATCTTCATCGTCCCGTTCATGCTGGAGCGCACGGGGACGCTCCGCGCCAGCGAGAAGAGCAGCTCACCCGCGAGCATGCCCGAGAGCCGCACGGTCGCCTTGACGCCCTGCCGGGTGAGGGTGAACGGGTCGCCCGGAAAAGTGGTCTCGATCCCGAGCAGCACGGCGGTGTCGGCGCCGGCGACCTGGATCTCCTTCACGGTGAGCTTGGAGCGCGACTTGATCTGCTCGCTGACACCCAGGGCATCGCCCATCGGGAGCTCGGTCTCCGAGGTCCACGAGTCGCCCACGCCGACGGGTTGCCCGGGGAGCGGGAAGCTCATGCCCTTCACGCTCTTGCCGAGCTGCTCGGTGATCGGCGACGGCTGCCCCTCGCCTCCCGGAGGGCTCGCGCTCACGACGCGCATCTGGTCGTCGTACACGACGTTGCTCGTGAGGCCGCGCATGCGGTCCAGGGCCGGCGCCATGCCGCCCGGCACCATTGTGGTGGAGTCGAAGGTGACGGTGACGCCGATGCCGCCGGCCGTGGGTCCCGTCACGCTATGGCTGTAGTAAATGTGCAGCGTGACGTCCTGCTGGGGCATCTGCGCCATCGGGCCGGTCTCCATCTTCACCGAGTTCTGCTGCTCCAGCGCGTAATGATAGGTCGCGCCGGTCGGCGGGCGGTAGCGCAGGGTGACCTTGGGGCCGCTCGCGCCCCGGCACTGGGTGAGCGCGCACCAAGCGGTGGCGGCGAGAGCGAAACGGCGAGCAGCGGGCATGGCGGTCCTCGTTGTCAATACGGCTCTTCGGAAATCGGATTGAGCGGCGGCACCGCTTCGCGGACCGGCGGCTCGGCCGGCGCCACGCGGCTCCCCAGCATCTTGCGAAGATACGCGACCGCATCGTCGGGACGGGTGCGGCGGACCGCGGCGAGGGCGCGGCGCACGTCTTCCGGGCGCCGGTCCGCGATCAGGTCTTTCACCTGGTTGGGCCGGATGCGCCGATCGAGCCGCACGAGCTGCCGCACGACGGCCTCCTCGAACGGGAGATCGGCGGCGGGCGGGAAGCGCTCCACCCCGTCCCGGCCGCGCAGCACGGGGGGCCGCGGGAAGCGAACGAAGATCGGCTGGGTGAAGTGCGGATGCCGCACCATCAGCTCGCCGACCGGCAGGGTGGCGAGCTTGATCTTGGTCGCGGGCGAGAGCACCTGGTACCCGGGCGTCGCCAGCTCGTCGGCGTCCATGCGGCCGAACAGGGTGGTCCCCGCGTTCCCCACCACCCGCCGGTGCACCTGCGAGCGGAACTGCTCGGCCCCGAACAGCACGAGACCAAGGTAACGCCCGCGCTCGGAGATATCGAGCAACATCTTCTTCACGTAGGTCTCGGGTCCGTCGGCCGGCGCGTATTTGTTGAGCTCGTCCACGAACACCGCCACCGCCTCGACGCCCAGGTCGCGACGCTCGAGGTGCTCGCGCAGCTTCGAAACCACGCGCGCGAACACGAGGTCCTGGCCGAGGGGGTCGACGTTCGCCAGGTCCACCACGTACACGGTCCGGTCCTCGAACTGCCCCCAGGGAAGGTCGTTGGACGGGCCGTCGTCGGTGACGAGCCCCTTGCAGCGGGTCGAGACGTTGCCGAGCCGGTTGCGGACCTTCCGGATGGTGGCGATGTGATGGGTGCGCCACATGTCGCTCCGCCCGGTGAGCTCGAGCCCGTCGAAGATCGCGCGGAACAGGCGGTCCAGGTCGGCGAACGTGGCGACGCGGTGGGTGCCGCCGAAGCCGTCGTCGAATTCCTTCTCGACCACCCGGTCGGCGAGAAAGTCGATGAACGCGTCGGCCTTGGCGTCGATGTCGTCGCGGTTCAGCAGCACTTCCGCGAAATCGAGCACTTCGCGGAGCCCCCACACGAGCGGCTCCACGTCCCCCGCGAGGTCCGGGTGGGTGCGCAGCGTGTTCAGGTTCGCGCCGTCGGCCTTGAAGGGCGCATAGTAGCGCACCCGCGCGAACGGCTGCGGGTCGATGCCGAGCCGCTCGTACCGCCGCCGGTCCCCGTCCTCGAGGCTGCCCGGCTGATCGAGGAAGCAGAGGTCGGGCCCTTTCACGTTGAAGCACACGGCGGCGATCCGTCCTTTGTGCGGCGGGAAGTGCTGGAAGATCGACGTCAGGAGGAACTCGACCGCGCTCGTCTTCGTCGCCAGCCCGGAGACGCCCGAGATGTTCAGGTGCGCGGCCTCGGGCCCGAGCAGGAAGTCGGCGTCGAGATAGACCGGGGCTTCCAGACCGCCCGACGTGTAGAGCCCGATCGGGATCCCCGTGGGATGCGCGCCGCCGAGATAGGCGTCCATGCGGAGCGCCTGCGCGACGTCGGCGTCGGTCGCGACGTCCACCCGGCCGAGCGGCACCGGCTGGAGCGGCTCCTCCGGCTGCTGGCGCAGCACGGCCGCGGTCCAGAGCCGGATCTCCTGGCGGACCGTGGGGGACTCCCCGGCGCGGGCGGGGTCTCCCTCCGCTCCCACCACGTCGTGGAGCGGCGACTGCAGGTCCGAGTACGCGAACCCGTCGGTCACCACTCCATACACGACGCGTCCGGACCCCTGCTCCCCACCCTGCCCCTCGACTCTGACGATCGCCCCGATTCCGATGCTCGTGTCGTTCGCCGTCCAGAAATGGAATTGGTGCGGCGTCGCGGGCTTCAGCTCCGTGGCGACGACGCGGCCGACGGGGACGGGGGCGGGGGCGGGGGCGGGGGGGGCAGGGGCCGGATCGCGCCGCTCGATCACGATCCCGTCCTCGGGAGGCGGGACGCGGGAGGCGCGAGGAGGGCGCGGGGCGCCCGCGCTCTGAGATACGTCTCCACGTCATGGACCGGGTACAGCAGGCGATCCCACCGCGGGTCGGGGGTCGAGAGGGGCGCCCGCTCGCGCACCAGCCAGCGCGAGAGCTCCGTCGCGCGCGCGAGCGTGTCGGCATGCGCCCGGGCTTCGATGCGCAGCAGGCCGTACAGCAGGTCGTTCCCCTCCCAGGGCCAGAGCCTCAGGTACCAGGAATAGATGTCGCGGCGGGCGCCGCGGCGCCGCGGCTGGAACACGCTCGTGCGGTGTCCGGCGGGCAGCGTGAGCGCCCGCTCGAGCTCGGCGCCTTCGAAGTACTGCGCGCCGTGACTCTTGACGACGCCGAGCGCGCGGGGATGCGCGGACAGGGCCGCCGAATCGGACAGCACGCCGTCCGCGACCAGCCACTCGCCGGGCCCGAGCTCCGCGGCGCAGCGCTCGCCGAGCGCGTGCTCGAGGGCCATCCGGGCGCGCTCCACCTCGCGGCGCGCCGCCTGGATCGCCCGGACGGGCTGCCCGGCTTCTTCCGCCGCGAACTCGACGACCGTCACGCCCGATACCGCGAGCGCCTCCCGCACGGGCGGCGCCAGCAGCTCGAGCCGCGTGATGGCGATCTCGCGCGCGTCCTCGTACGCGGTGTGCGGGCGGCGGTCCGCACCCCGCCGGCGCACCGCGGCAGCCACGTACGCGCCGACGATCGGCGTCGCGCCGCCGTAGCCCACCACGCGCCACCGCTCGATCCCGTCCAGGAAGCACACGGCGCGGGGTGCGGCGGGGCGCGCCTCGCCCAGCGGGTACACGCGCAGCCCGTCGTCCTCCACCACTGCGGCGCCGGTGAACTCCTCGATGTCGCTGCGTCCGGCGCTGGCATCGGGCACGTACGAGGCCGGGACCGCGCCCGCGGCGACGATGGCGTCGACCCAGGAGCCGGGCATGTTTAGCGCGTCCGCAGCGCCCAGCCGAGGTACGTGACGCTCAGGTCGTCGGTGAGCACACGCCGGCCGCTGCCGTCATCCGTCCGCGCCACCCCTTTCATCTCCTGCACCACCATCCCGTTGCGCGCCAGATCATCGGTCAGCTCCTGGGGCGTGATGAAGCGCGAAAAGTCATGGAACCCCTCGGGCATCGTGTGCCGGACGTACTCCTCCTCCCACACGAGCTGCAGAAAACCCGCGAGCGTGCGGTTGTGCGTGAGGAACCCGAGGCCGCCGCCCGGCGCCAGCACCGCCGCGAGGCCGGTCACGGTGCGGTCGAGATCGTCGACGTGCTCCAAAACGTCCACGGCGAAGACCAGGTCGAAGGCCTCAGGGAAGCCGCCGGACGCCAAGTCCTCCGCGGTTCCCGGGCGATACGCGATAGACAGCCCGGATCGCTTGGCGTGTGCCCTGGCCGCTGCCAGCGACTTCTCCGACGGATCGACGCCCGTCACGACCGCGCCCTCCGCCGCCAGCGACTCCGCGAGAATCCCGCCGCCGCAGCCCACGTCGAGCACGCGTTTGCCGCCGAACCCCCCGAACACGCGCCGAAAGTAGTCGACCCGCGCGACGTTGAGCTGGTGCAGGCCGGCGAACGGACCCTGGTCGCTCCACCAGATGTCGGGCTGCCGCTCGACCAGCCGCTGGTACTTTTCGGGCTCCGGCATTCCGCCGAGCCGCGGCAGCTGGTCGCTCATCCGGAGACTTTCACGCCGACCACGAGCCCGTCGCGGATGGGTACGACCGCGGAGACGACGCGGGGATCCGTCGCGGCGAGGCGATTGAAGGCCCGCACCCCATCGGCCGCGGGGGAGTGATCGGCCTCGTCCACCACCGCTCCGTGAAAGAACGCGTTGTCGCAGCACAGCAGCCCGCCGGCCCGCAGCAGCCTCAGGCTCCACTCGAAGTACTGCGCCAGTGGCTCCTTGTCGGCATCCACGAACACGGCGTCGAAGCCGGGGGAGAGCGTGGGCAGGACGTCGAGCGCCGCGCCCTCGATGAGGCGGACCCGGTCGGCTACACCAGCGTCCGCGAACGCGCGACGCGCCAGGGCCGCATGCCGGGGGTCGCGCTCGATCGTCGTGAGCCGGCCGCGCGGCGGAGGCGGTAGCGCGCGGGCCAGCCAGACGCCCGAGTACCCCGCGAGCGTGCCGATCTCGAGCACCTGCGCCGCGTCCGCGGCGCGGAGCAGCACGTGGAGCAGCTTGCCCTCGTCGGGGGAGATGTGGATCGGCGGGAGCCTGAGCGCGTCGTGCCGCGTCCTGATGGCGGCGAGGACGGGATCTTCGACGGCGAACAGCTCGGTGACGTAGCGCGCGAGCCGCTCGTCCACGATCAGGCGGTCGCCTCGCCGTTGGGGAACGGCGGCACGTCGAGAAACCACAGGCCGGCGAGGCGCGAGTGCCTGTCCACCTCGACCAGCAGCCTGTCCGCGGCGCGCACGACCGCCGCCGGGCGCGACCGCCCCACCCGGATGTGGAAGACGGACTCCGTCTGATTCTTCTCGACGGTGAGCGCCGTATCCAGCTCCACCGCCGCCACGCCGGACTGCGAGTTCCGGCTCGGGAAGACGACCCGCGCCTCCCGCTGGGGCGCCGGGACCGCGAGCGCGTCCACGGTGCGGATGTCGTCGGGCCAGGCGACCACATCCACCCCGCGCATGCAGCCGCTCGCGACGTCGATCACCACGAACGAGCCGTCGCTTCCCTCGAGATCGACGGTGCCGTTCAGCCCGGCCGCCTTGCCGCCGCCCTTGCAGGCGACCGACAGGATGTCGGTGTCCGGGTCCCAGCGGTAGCTGATCTTCGGGAGCCTGCCGTCCAGCGGCTCGATGCGTGCTTCGAAGGTCATCGGGTAACCGCGCCTTCCAGCGGCCGGGGAGGGCGGATAATATAGGCCCGACTCGGGGGAGCGGCTAGGAGAATGGAGCGGCGGGAGTTCTTGGCGGCTGGCGCCGCCGTGATTGCGGATTGGCGATTGCGGACTGCGGATTCCCTCCCACCCAATCCGCAATCCGCAATCCACAATCCGCAGTCGGCTCAGGAGCCCACCCTGTCTCCCGAGGTCTTCGCCCGCCGCCGCGAGCGCGCGCAGGCCGAGCTCAGGACGCGCCGGCTCGATGTGCTCATCGCGACTCCCGGCACCAACTACGAATACTTGACCGGCGACAACCCGGGCCGGAGCGAGCGGCTGATCGCGTGCCTCCTCCCGGTCACCGGGGCGCCGGTCGTCGTGTGCCCGGCGTTCGAGGTCGAGCGGGTGACGCGCCACGGCACGATCACCGACGTGCGCGGGTGGGAGGAGCAGGAAAATCCCTACAAGCTGGTGAAGGGCGCGCTGCGCGCGCTCAGGCGCCAGGGCAACGGAACGATCGCCCTGGAATCGACCACGGCGTACACCGTCTACCAGCAGCTCGCGGAGCAGCTCGGCGGCTGGAAGTTCGTGGACGCCGCGCCGGTGACGGAGCGGCTCCGCATCATCAAGGCGTCCGAGGAGGTCGCGCTCATCCGCCGCGCCATCGAGATCACCGAAGCCGCGATCGCGGCGACGTTCGCCCGGCTCGCGGCCGGGCTCACGGAGCGGGAAGTGGCGCAGCTCCTCTCGCGCGAGATGGAGCAGCGCGGCGCGCCGGGCGGCGGGCTGGTGCAGTTCGGCCCCTCGAGCGCCCTGCCGCACGGCGGGCCGGGGGGGCCGGGGGGGCCGGCCGGGCCCAGGCTCGAGCGCGAGACGGTGGTGCTCATCGACGCGGGCTGCCGCGTCGGAGGCTACAACTCGGACGTCACCCGCACCATCTGGTTCGGCGACGACCCTAGCCCCGAGTTCAAGAAGGTGTTCAACCTGGTCCACGAGGCCCAGACCGCGGCGCTGCGGCTCGGCCGGCCGCTGTTCACGCAGTGCCAGGAGCTGGACCGCGCCGCCCGCAACGTGATCGCCGACGCCGGGTACGGCGCCAACTTCACCCACCGCCTCGGCCACGGCCTCGGCATGGACGGGCACGAAGTGCCCTACCTGGTCGAGGGGAGCGAAACCCGGCTCGAGCCGGGGATGGTGTTCACGATCGAGCCGGGGATCTATCAGCTCGGGAAGTTCGGCGTGAGGATCGAAGACGACTGCCTGATGGCGGAAACCGGGATCGAGCTGCTGAGCCACCGGGCGACGCGCTACTAGCGAAGCTGCAACTCGTCGCTGTTCCGGCCGTCCGATTCCATCTGCCGCAGGACCATGCCGTGGTAGGCGCCACGGGCGCTCATGAGCTCCTCGTGGGTCCCGCGCTCGATGACGCACCCATCCTCCATCAACAGGATCAGGTCGGCGCGGCGGATGGTGGAGAGGCGATGGGCGATCACGAACGTGGTGCGCCCGGCGAGCAGCGTGGCCATCGACGCCTGAATGAGCTGCTCGCTTTCCGTGTCCAGGTTGCTGGTGGCCTCGTCGAGGATGAGGATCTGGGGTGAGGCCAGCAGCGCCCGGGCGATGGCGAGCCGCTGCTGCTGGCCGCCCGAGAGCTTGACGCCGCGCTCGCCGATGAACGTCTCGTACTGTTCGGGAAGTCTGATGATGAATTCGTGCGCATTGGCGCGGCGTGCGGCGTCCTCGATCTCGGCGTCCGTGGCGTCGCGGCGGCCGTAGGCGATGTTGTCGCGCACCGATCCATCGAACAAGAAGACGTCCTGTTGAACGATGGCCAGCAGGTCGCGATACGTCCGCAGGCGAAACTCCCGGATGTCGGCGCCATTGAGCAGAATGCGTCCCCGCGTGGGGTCGTGAAACCGCGCCACCAGGTCCGTCACCGTGGTCTTTCCGGCGCCGCTCCGGCCGACGAGGGCGACGACCGATCCGCCGGGCACCGCGACGTGGAAATCGCGGACGACCGGTTGGCCCTCGCGGTAGGCGAACTCGACGTTCTCAAAGTGGATCTCGCGCACCACGCGCGGCGCGGCGCGAGCGCCGGGCCGGTCGGGCTTGTCGTCGTGCATGGCCAGGACGTCGAACACGCGCTCCATGGCGGCGAGCGAGCGCTGCAGCTCGGAGAAGGAGTTGACGATCTGCCACACCGGGCCCAGCAGCAGAAACGAGTACCACTGGAAGGCCATGATGTCGCCGATCGAGGCGCCGCCGGCGATGTTCATGTAGCCGCCGTACCAGACGATCACCACGTTCACGCCCGCCTGTAGCAGCCCCCAGGACGTCCACAGCACCAGCTCTCGCCGGTGGGCGAACAGCTCCTTGCGCAGCACGCTGTGCCGCCCGACCATGTACGTGAGCAGCTCCTGCATTTCCCCACGGAACCCCCGGACGACGCGAATCCCCGAGAACGCTTCGCCCACGCGGCCGTCGATCCGTTCCACGTCCTTGCGGAGCGAGCGGTAGATGGGCCGGATCCGCCGCGCGGCGATGAAGCTGATCAGCATCGCGCCGGGGACGATGGCGATGGCCGTCAGCGCCAACCGCCAGTTCAGCGCGAGCAACACCGACACGGCGACCGCCAGACGGATGATCGAGACCGCCGGCGAGACGATCGCCATCTGCAACAGCCCGGTCGTCGTTTCCACGTCACCGGTCAGACGCGACAGGATGCCGCCCGTCTTCATGTCCCACAGGTTGGCCAACGGCAGATGCAGCAGCCGCTGGAACAACGAGCGGCGCAGCGACAGCATGACCCGCACGTTCAGCAGGCGTTGGCGATAATCCCTCAGCGCGTCGACCAGGTTGGAGAGGACGATCACACCGACGAACGCGGCGCCCGCCAGGTTGAGTCGGCTCAGCCGCGACGCGGTGTCCAACCCCGCATTGAGCAGCACCCGATCGACGATGAACCGCATGAACAGCGGCTCGATCATCTGCAGTCCTGTAGTCAGCAAGGCGAGGCCGAGGAGCGCGCCGGCGGCGTACCGATACGGCCACAGCCAGCGCAGGTAGTCGCGCAGATAGTCACGCCGCTTCCCACGACTCAGAGGCCGGGATTCCCCTTCCGCCGAGTCGTCGAGTCGCCGCTGCTTGTAGGCTTGGACGAAGCCTCGATACCGTTGACGCGAAGAGCGGGGGTTAGCCATCGGGAGGCTAAGAGTGCGCCCCGCCGATCAACCGGTCAATGCCGGCCGGAAGAGCTCAGCCCTCAGCCAGCTCGAGGATGGCCTCCGCACGCATCTCGCGAGCGTTCATCCCTCGTCGCTTCCATACCGGAGCCTACAGGACAGCGCTCAGCGGGCAGGAGAACCCGGGGACCACGTCCTCCCCGTCGAGGGCGTCGTCGCCCGTCAGGAGTGTCTCGCTCCCGTCCTGGCGGTAGACGCGGCAGAGGCGACGCCCGGGGTCGATGACCCACACGAGCCTGGTCCCGGCAGACAGCCAGTCGGCGACCCTCGCCAGCACCTCACCGGGCCGGTCGCCGGGCGAGAGCACCTCGACCACCAGCTCGGGCGCGAGGTCCAGGAAGCCGCGCGGCTCAGGAACGGGAACCTGGTCCCGGCGGAGGACCGCGAGGTCGGGACCGCGAACGGTATCCGGGTTCCTCGCCACCTTGAACCCGGTTTCTACGACGAGGACCTGACCCGAGCCCGCCGTATCGATTTGAGCCGCCAGACGGACCGCGAGATTCACCGTCACACGGCCGTGGGTGTAGCCCGGCGGCTCGCGCACCACGAGCACACCACGCACGAGCTCGACGTGCTTGTCCGGGATTCGGACCTGCAGCAGCTCGTCCGCGGTCATGAGCGTGGAGGACGACATGCCCGGAACGTAGGCGCGCTCGGCAGGCATGGCAAGGAAGTTTGTACCCGAGCGTCAACGTGCGCTCAACACGCGCTCACGGCCGGAAGGAGCGCGGGTCTACCGCGTCAGCCGCATGGCGAGCCCGCCGCAGTCCACCGCATCGAAGCCGATCTGCCGGATGAGGCGACCCACCAGCCGCTTCGCGCGCCGGTCGTCACCGCAGTAGCAGACGGCGGGTCGCTCCGGAAGCACAGCGGGACCCGCCCGCAGCAGCTCGGCGGGCACCGTGTTGAACGCCTTGACCACGCGGGCGCCTCTCGCACGACGGGCAACCAGCTCTCCTCCCGAAATGCGATGTCCGACGGCCAACGCGTCGTCCGTGGGTGTCATGGGGTTGGTCACGTCGATGAGCGTCTTGCCGGAGAGCGGGCCGGCGAACCTGAGCGCCCGGGGCACCTGTCGCCAGTGCACCGCCAGCACGACGACGTCGGCGTCGTGGACGGCGGCGCCTGGCGCGGTGGCGCGTGCCCGCGGTCCGGCTCGGCGGGCGAGCGCGGCGAGCTTCCGGGGATCGCGCGAATAGGTGAAGGTCATCCGGTGGCCGGCGCCGGCGAAGCGCAGGCCGAGTGCCGCGCCCATTCTGCCGGAGCCGAGGACCGCGATTCTCACCCGTCGTATGCCTGCTGCAGGCCTTTGATGTCGAGCTTTTTCATTTGCAGCATCGCGTTCATGACCCGGTTCGCCTTCTGAGGATCCTTGTCTCCCAACAGCTTGCTCAAGACCGTGGGAACGATCTGCCACGACAGGCCGAATTTGTCTTTGAGCCAGCCGCATTGGTCTTTTGATCCGCCCGCCGAGAGTTTCTCCCACAACTCGTCTACTTCCTGCTGCGTCTCACAGCTCACGAAGAACGAGATCGCCGGCGTGAAGCTGAATTGCGGGCCACCGTTCAAGGCGAAGAACTCCTGTCCCTCGAGCTGGAAGGTCGCGGACATGACCGTGCCCTTGGGTCCCGGCCCGGCGTCGCCGTATCGAGTGACGCGCCCGACCTTTGAATTCTTGAAGATCGACACATAGAAGTTCATCGCCTCTTCGGCAGTGCCGTTGAACCACAGGAATGGCGTGATCTTCTGCATGGAGGTTTCCCTTTCCACTAGTCGCTCAGCTTCTTCGCGAACCCGACGATCCGGTCCAGCGCCTTTTGGAGGCTCTCCGTCGCCGCCGCGTAGGACAGCCGCGCGTAGCGGTCGTCCCCGAAGGCGGCGCCCGGGACGAGCGCCACGCCCGTGGACGTGACGAGCCGCGTGCAGAACTCGGTGCCGCTGACTCCGCCGAAGGAGTCGACCCGGAAGAAGAAGTAGAACGCGCCGAGCGGCTCGACGAACTCGACGCCGGGAAGGTCCTGCCGGAAGCGGGCGACGACCACGTCACGGCGCTTGCGGAACTCGGCCACCATCCGCTGGACGTCCTGGTCCACGCGCTCGTCGCCCAGGGCGGCGGCGGCGGCGTACTGGGCCGGGTGATTCGCCCCGGTCGTGGTGTGCGACTGCAGCGCCGCCACGGCCTTCGCGACCTTCCCCGCCGCCAGCGCCAGTCCGATGCGCCAGCCCGTCATCGCGTACGCCTTGCTCACGCCGTAGATGATCACCACGCGCTCGAGCAGGTCGTCCGGCAGCTGCAGGAACGACGGCGCCGGGCCGGGCCCGTAGTGGATGCGGCGGTAGATCTCGTCCGCGATCACCCACACCTTGCGGTCGCGCGCCCACTGGGCGATGGCCCGGATCTCCGCCTGCGTGTACACCGCGCCGGTCGGGTTGCACGGCGAGCAGAGGACGAGCCCCTGCGCGCCGGGCACCACGCGGTCGAGGTCGCGTACGCTCAGCTTGAGGCTCCACTCGGGATCGCCGGGGACGAGCACCGGCCGCGCGCGGGCGAGGTGCACGATCTGCGGGTAGGACACCCACGCGGGCGCGGGGATCGCCACCACGTCGCCGGGGCCGAACAGGCTGAAGCAGACGTTGAAGAGCGACTGCTTCGAGCCGTTCGACACGACGATGTTGTCCGCGTTGACCGGCCGCCCGCCGGACAGGAGCGAGAGGTGCTTCGCCGCCGCGGCGCGGAGCTCGAGGATGCCTTCATTCGCGGGGTAATGGGTCCGGCCTTCCCGGATCGCGCGCACGCCCGCCTCCGCCGCAATCGGCGGCGTGGGAAAGTCGGGCTCCCCCGCACCGAGATCGATCACGTCCTCGCCGGCGGCCTTGCGGCGCTTCGCCTCCTGCGAGATGGCGATCGTCGCCGACGTCTCCAGGTGCTGCAGGTTGGGGGACAGGCCGAAACGCGAGCCCGGGCTCATGGGCGAATGGCTCCGAACCGTTTCAGGATGGCGACCGTCGAGTCGACGGGCAGCGCACGCACCGTGCCACGATACCCACGCACCGTCTCCGCGCGCAACAGGGAGTTGTAGACGGCCTCTTCCGTCGCTTCGATCACGGCTTCGAACAGGGGAGACAGTGCGTCATCGGGGCGGACAGGCGGTCGGGCGGTCAGGCGGTCGGTAGAGAAGGCGATCACGTAGTCGCCCGAGCCGCTCGACATGGCGCTGCCGGTCCTGGCGAGCCCGGCCAGCGCCCGCCGTCCCAACCGCTCGAGCTGCCGATGATCGAGCGGCGCGTCGGTCGCCGCGACGATGATGATCGACCCGTCCGCCGAGGGGTCGAGATCTCCGAGGGCGGCAGGTCGCGCCCCGACATCGCCTTTCAGATAGTACTGCCCCAGCTCCCGTCCCACCGGGGCGCCGTTCATCGCGAGCACGCCGCCGAAGTTGCTCTGGACCAGCACGCCGACCGTCCAGCCGCCGAGCGTCGCGGGGAGTCGCCGGCTCGCCGTCCCGATCCCCCCTTTCCAGCCGAATGCCACCGTGCCCCGCCCCGCGCCGACCGCGCCTTCGGCGACGGGGCCGGCCGCCGCGCCCCGAATGGCCGCAAGCACATCCAGCTCGGTCACGGCCCGGGCCCGGATGTCGTTCAGGAAGCCGTCATTCGTTTCGGCGACGACCGGATTGGCCGAGCGGACGTCCTCGTTGCCGGGCAGGCCGAGCAGGTAGCTGAGCACCGCATCGGCGGTACGCGGGACGCACAACGTGCACGTGAGCACGATCGGGGACTCGAGCTCGCCCAGCTCGTTCACCTGCGTCGAGCCCACGAGCTTCCCGAAGCCGTTCCCGACCACGATTGCCGCCGGCACCTTCTCGCGGAACGGGTTGGCGCCGGGCGGCAGGATGGCGGTGACGCCCGTGTTGATCGAATCGCCGCGTGCGACGGTGGCCTGCCCCACGCGCAC
>WNFU01000794.1_pt1 | contig 43961 bp, 37 predicted proteins | sample 5400121 | NCBI WGS metagenome assembly WNFU01 (sample SAMN13153360, study PRJNA577476) | soil metagenome | isolation source: 100 cm soil or saprolite under grassland replicate 1 | place: USA:California | collected 2016-06-15 | reverse complement strand
GGGCGCGGCGCGCGGCGGCGCGGAGGCGGCTGGGTGCGTGGCGTACATGGGAGCGGTTGGGGGTGCTGTGGCGGCGGGGGGTCTGGCGCTGCGGGGCGGGGCAGCTGCGACGGCAGGGGGCGTGGGGACCTGGGACCAGCGGCCGGCGGCTTCGGGTGGGCCGGTTCTGGCGAGGTGGGTGGGGCGGCGGGTGCGGGAGCGGCGGAGGAGGCGCAGGCGGAGGGGGGTCAAGGTGTCGTTGGTGATCTCGCCTGACCAGACCAGGTCCCACAGGGCATCGAGCACCGCGGCATCGGTCGCACCGTTGGCGGCTCCATAGAGCTCGCGGAAGAACGAGGCGCCGCGCTGCGCGAAGTGCTCCCGCAGCCGCTGATGGAGCTCGTCTTCGGGCGCATCTTCGGGGGCGGTCGGCGCGAGCAACGCGAGGCGATCGCGACGGAACAGCGCCACGCGGCCATCCTCACCACCGAGCGTGCCGCGCCCCAGCCACACGATTTCGCCGCTCGCACACAGCTCGTCGAGCAGCCGCGGCTGATACCCGCGCACCCGCGCCGGCAGCACATCGCGTTCGTAGATCGACCACGGCAGAAATACGCCCTCGAGCTGCGCAACGACTTCGAGCACGCGATCGATGCTGCCCGCCTCACTGCCAACGCCGTGCCACGCCGGCAGAAAGCGCGCAAGCGCCGCGGCCGGCACCGGCTCGACTTCGCGCCGCAGCCGCGCCAGCGAGCGGCGGCGCAGCGAGCGCAGGACGTCGGGATCGCACCATTCGCGGTCAGTCCCGCCGGGGCGGAACTCACCGCGCAGGATCACACCCTTGTCTTCGAGGCGGCGCAAGGTGTCCTGGACCAGCGCGGCCGGCAGGCCCCAACGGGCGGCCGGATCGCGGGCCAGGAACGGGGCGTGCGTGCGCGAGAAGCGTACGAGCAGCGTGTCGAGAGCATCAGTGGTGGGCTCCAGAAACACGTCGGGCACACCCCGCGGCGGCTGGACCCCTACGGCGTCGCGGTAGCGAGCCACGTCTTCCACGGCAATCCAGCGTTCCTCGCCGGCGATGCGTATTTGGACGGCGCGGCGCGCGGCTTGCAGGTCGGTAAGCCAATCGGCGGCATCTGCGCTGGCGGAGCGGGCGAGGACCTCGGCGGTGGTCAAGTCGCCGAGGCGGCGCAGAGCATCGTGGAGCTGATCGGGTGTGCGGATCCGACGCTCGCCAAGCGACTGCAGCTCGAGCTCGAGATCCTGCAGCGCTGTCGGGTCGAGCAGCTCCCGCAATTCCTCCTGGCCGAGTAGCTCGCGCAAGCGCTCGCGGTCGAGCGCCAGTGCCTGCGCGCGACGTTCGGCCAGCGGCGCATCGCCCTCGTACATGAACTCGGCGATGTAGTCGAACAGCAGCGACCGCGCGAACGGCGACGCCGAGGCCGTCTCGACCGAGGTGACATGGATGTGCCGCTGCTGAATGCCGCGCAGCACCTCTTGCAAAGCGGTCAGGTCGAAGACGTCCTGCAAGCATTCGCGGTACGTCTCCAGCAGGATCGGGAAGCCCGCGTAGCGGCTGGCGACGTTCAGCAAGTCGGCCGCGCGCTGCCGCATCTGCCACAGCGGCGTCCGCGCATCGCCGCGGCGGCGTGGCAGCAGCAGCGCCCGCGCGGCGTTCTCGCGGAAGTGCGACGCGAACAACGCCGAGCCGCCCAGCTCCTTGACCACCATGTCCTCGACCCCGTCGGCCTCGGGAAACAGCAGATCGACGATGGGCTGGTCTTCGAGCCCCTCGGGCAGTCGCAAGGCGATGCCGTCATCGGTCCAGATGGCGTACAGGTCAGTGCCGAGTCGCTCGCGGACGGCCGCGCCAATCGCCAGCGCCCATGGCGCGTGGACGCGCCCGCCGAACGGGGTGAGGATGCAGATCCGCCAGTCGCCCAGCTCGTCTCGGAAGCGCTCGACCACGATGGTGCGATCGCTCGGCACCGAGCCCGTCGTGTCTTTCTGTTCGGACAGGTATTTCAGCAGGTTGCGGGCAGCCAGATCGTCCAGCCGATGGTCCGCGCGCAGCGTCGCCAGGGCGTCGTCTTCGGGTAGCCCGACCAGGCGGCGGCTGAACTCGCCGAGCGCGCGGCCGAGCTCGATCGGCCGACCGGCGGCATCACCGTGCCAGAACGGCGTTTTGCCCGGCTCACCCGGCGCGGGCGAGACGATCACCTGCTGTGGGGTGATGCGCTCGATGCGCCACGTGCTGGCGCCGAGCACGAACGTCTCCCCCGGGCGGCTCTCGTACACCATCTCTTCGTCGAGCTCGCCTACCCGCGGCCCGCCCTCGCCCAGGAACACGCCGTACAACCCGCGCTCCGGGATCGTGCCGCCGCTGGTGACCGCGACCACCCGCGCATCGCCGCGGGCCACCACGGTCCCTTGCAGGCGGTCCCAGATGATCCGCGCCCGCAAGTTCACGAACTCTTCGGACGGGTAGCGACCCGACAACATGTCCAGCGTGCCGTCGAACAGCGGGCGCGTCAGCGTGGCGAAGTTGTAGGCGCGCCGGCACACCGCGTACAGCTCATCGACCGACCACGTCTGCACCGCGCACATGGCCACGATCTGCTGCGCCAGCACATCGAGCGGGTTGCGCGGCACGCGCGTGCTCTCGATCGCGCCGTCGAGCATGCGCCGCACCACCACGGCGGCTTCCAGGAGGTCGCCGCGGTACTTGGGGAACACCTTGCCGTTGCTGACCGCGTCCACCGTGTGGCCAGCGCGGCCGATGCGCTGCATGCCGCTCGAGACCGACGTCGGAGACTCGACCTGGATCACCAGGTCGATGGCGCCCATGTCGATGCCCAGCTCCAGCGAGCTGGTGGCCACCAGCCCGCGCAGCGTGCCGGCTTTGAGCGCTTCTTCGACGGACAGGCGCTGCTCGCGCGAGATCGAGCCGTGATGAGCGCGCACCAGCAGCGGGCCACCAGGCTCCTTCGCCTCGGCCAGCTCGTTCAGGCGCTGCGCCAGCCGCTCCGCCAGGCGGCGGCTGTTCACGAAGATCAGCGTCGAGCGCTGCTGTTCGATCAGCTCCAACAAGCGCGGGTAGATGGATGGCCAGATAGACGCCCTGGCTTCGGGGCCGAGCACGGAGCCGCCGCGCGCTGGCTCGACCTGGTCCGGGTGCTCCATGTCCTCCAGCGGCACGATCACCTGCAGGTCGAGTTTTTTCCGCTGGCCGACATCGACGAGGGTGACCGGGCGATCGGTGCCGACGAGGAAGCGGCCGATCTCGTCCATTGGCCGCTGCGTGGCCGACAGGCCGATGCGCTGCAGCGGACCATCCACCACACACTCCAGCCGCTCCAGCGATAGCGCCAGGTGGGCGCCACGTTTGGTGCCCGCGACCGAGTGAATCTCGTCCACGATCACCCAGCGGACGCTCTTGAGGATTTCTTCCGCGCGTGAGGTCAGCAGGAGGTAGAGCGATTCCGGAGTGGTGATCAGAACATCAGGTGGCGTGCGGGCAATATCGCGCCGATCCGAGGTCGAAGTATCACCGGTGCGTAGACCGACGGTGATGTCGGGCGACTGCTCGCCCAGCCGCTGAGCGGCCAGGCCGATGCCGACCAGTGGCGCCTTGAGGTTGCGCTCGACATCGTGCGCGAGCGCCTTCAACGGCGAGACGTAGAGGACGCGGCAGCGCTCCCTGGGGTTTACGGGCGGCGGAGTCCGGCCCAGCTGGTCCAGGCACCACAGGAAGGCTGCCAGCGTCTTGCCCGAGCCGGTTGGCGCCAGGATCAGCGTGTGCTGCTTGTCCGCGATGGCTTGCCAGCCCTGCGCCTGCGCGGCAGTGGGCGCGGCAAAGGTACTGGTGAACCAGTCGCGGGTGGCGGGGCTGAAGTGGTCGAGCGGATCCACTGGCGTTGACAGTTTAGAACAGATGTGCTAGGTCGCGTGGGGATTTGTCGCGGCCGAGCTGCCTCGCAACTTCAGGATGAGAGCATGAGATCCCTCGCAAGCTCGGATGACAAGGGCAAGCTCGGGATGACAAGGGCAAAGCTCGGGATAACAGCGCGAGATTGCACAATAGCATTGCAGTGGAGCGATCGACCCCGCTAGGTGTGGTGCTCCCGACGGAGCCGCCGCCATCCAAGACCCTGGAGCCGCTGTCGCCTGGCGCGCTGCAGGCGATGATCCACCTGTACCGCGCCGAGGTGGGGCGCATGGTCACCTATCGCCAGCGGCTGGACACCACCACCAACTGGGCGATCACGTCGACAGCCCTGGTGACCACATTCTCGATCGGCAACCCGCTCATCCCGCACGCCGCCTTCCTCTTTCTCATGTTCGTCAACGTGTTCTTCCTGATGGTCGAAGGCCGGCGCTTTCAGGTGTACGAGGCGGCGCGTTATCGAGTGCTGCTCCTCGAGCACTACTTCTTTCCGGAAGCGCTCGGCGTGGCGGTCGCGCGGGATTGGCGGCGGGCGCTGGTGGAGGCGCTGCAGACTCCGTTCTCGTATCCGTCCGTGGCCATGCTGGGGGCACTGGGCTGGCGGCTGCGGCGCAACTACATCTGGATCTACCTGGCCGTTCTGATCACGTGGGTGGCCAAGCTGCAGATCGGCGGCGCGACCGATCTCATCGTCGACGCTCATTTAGGGCCGATCCCGGGGGTCGTGGTGTGGCTGGTGATCGCAGTGTTCTACGCCGTGCTGATCGCCGTCGGGCTGCTTGCCAGGCGCTCCTATCCGATGGGCAGCGAAGCCGCGCGGGCCATCCTCAGCGAAGAGCCGGACTGAGGTCGGGGGTCGGGGGTCAAACGGCTGCCGGCGCGCGCTGGTGTGATTTGAAGACGCCGCCGTCCTTCACGATCAGGTGCAGCTTGTCCTTGTCTTGCAGCAGGCTGATATCGGCGAGCGGATCGCCGTCGACGCCGAGCACATCGGCACGCTTGCCGATTTCGAGCGTGCCGGTCAAGTGACCGATGCGCGTGCACTCGGCGGCGGTCTTCGTGGTCGCGACAATCGCCTGCATCGGCGTCATGCCGCCCTCGACCATGCGCTGCAATTCCTCGGCGTTGGTGCCATGCGGTCCCACGCCTGTATCGGTGCCCATCGCGATCCTGACTCCGCGTTCGACCGCCAGCTGAAAGCTGCGTTTGTGGTCGCCCAACACCTCTTTGGCCTTGCGCACCGCGTATGGCGGCACCGAGCTCGGATCTTTCTCGGCGCGGCGCAGCACCCACAGCGGCGCCACCAGCGTGGCCACCAGGTACGTGCCGCGCTGCTTCATCGCCTCGATGGTCTCTTCGTCGAGGTAGATCCCGTGCTCGATCGAGTCGATGCCGCCCAGGACGGCGTTCTTGATGCCCTGCGTCGCCTGCGCGTGGGCCATCACGGTCTTGCCGGCGGCGCGCGCCTCGTACACGAGCGCACCGATCTCGTCGGGTGAAAAGCCCGTGGCGCCGGGCTCATCATTGGGCGACATCACGCCGCCGCTGGTGTGGACTTTGATCTGATCGGCGCCCGCGCGCAGCACTTCGCGCGTCGCGCGGCGCACGCCCTCGATCCCGTCGACGACCGTCATCGGCATCTCGATGCTCGGACGAATGTTGGCGCCGTTGGGCATCGTCGAGTCGCCGTGGCCACCCGTCTGCGATAGCGCCGAGACCGCGATGCGCATGCGCGGACCCGGAAACAGCCCCTGGTCGATGGCCGCTTTAACGCCTCTGGGCGTGCCCGCGGCGTCGCGCACGCTGGTGAAGCCAGCCTCGAGGGTGATGCGGGCGTTGTTCAGCGCGTGCGCGATGAGCAGGCTGTACGGGGTGAGCAGCCGCTCCTGGAGCCCCCAACTCGACTGCGAGGCCAGGTGGACGTGGCAGTCGATCATGCCCGGCATCACCGTCAGGTGCCCGGCATCGATCACTTCTGCGTCGCGCGGCACCTCACCATCGCGGTTTACGCCGGTGAGGGTGTTGCCTTCGAACACCAGCGTGGCGCCGCGCAGCGGGTCGGTTCCGGTGCCATCGATCAACGTGCCGCAGCGAATGGCAGTCTTAAGAGGGCTAAGAACGCTGGTCATGCCGCGCATTATGCCCCGCGATTCGGGAGGTGCATTCGGGGATCCTCCCGACACACAGACGGGCGTCTAATCGCGACCCTCGGCGCATGGATATCACCCAGACCCCGCAGGCCCTCTACCTCGACCTGCTCAAGAAGTGCCTGACCCGCTACCTGTTTCCTGACACGCTCAGAGCAAGCGCTCCACGCCGCGGCGCCAGCCGGCGGGTTTATCGCGTGGTCGAGCGAGTGCTGCGCTCCCGAAACCTGGTGCTTGCCCGCCAGGTGTCGTTCGATCCGGCGGTGCGCGCGCGAGGCGCCGATTTCCCCGCCGAAGCGGAAACGATGATCGGACTCAATCGACTCAGCCACCTTCAGGCATGCGTCGAGGACGTGCTGCGCCGAAATGTGCCCGGCGATCTGATGGAGACCGGCGTGTGGCGCGGAGGTGCGGCGATCCTGATGCGCGCCATTCTCAAGGTGTACGGCGACACCACGCGCACCGTCTGGGCAGCCGATTCGTTCGAGGGCCAGCCGCGACCCGATCCCACGAGATACCCGCGCGACGCAGGCGACCGCTTCTGGGCGCTCGACCTGATGAAGGTGTCGCTCGACGAGGTGCAGCGCAACTTCGAACGCTACGGACTGCTCGACGATCAGGTGCAGTTCCTGGTCGGCTGGTTCCGCGACACGTTGCCGAATGCGCCGGTCGACCAGCTGGCCGTGCTGCGGCTGGACGGTGATATGTACGAGTCGACGATCGAGGCGCTGTGCGCGCTGTACCCCCGCCTCTCGATCGGCGGCTATCTGATCGTCGACGATTACGCGCTGCCGAACTGTCGTGCAGCGGTCGAGGACTTTCGCAGCGCCATGCGCATTGTCGAGCCAATCCAGACCGTGGAGTGGACCGGTGCGTTCTGGCAACGACTGCACTAGGTAGTCGAGTTGGGTATCGCATTCGGGAGCACCCACGACATGTGCCGCCGAGGTGTATTTCTAGGTTTGAGGCATCCATTCCCCGACGGGAGCGAGGTGCCTCATGCGTACCGCAATTGCCCGCGGTCGAGCCTCCTTGATAGCTGTGCCGGTGCTGATTGCCACGGTGCTGCTGGCCACCACAGCAGCTCCGCGGCAAGCGCAGGCGGCGTACACGCAGCGCGTGCGGGCAGGCAACACCGTGAGCTTTACCGATGCCGCGGGCAGCGTCTGGTCGGGTGACCGGGCGTATGCCGCGGGCAGCTTCGGCTACACCGACGGCGATCCGTTCTCGACAACCGCCACCATCTCGAATACGCCGGATGGGGCGCTGTTCCAGGCCAATCGACACGCCCCCGCGTTCGGCTATCGCTTCGACGTTCCGAATGGCAGCTACCAGGTGCGATTGCGATTCGCAGAGATCTACTCGGGCGCGTTTGGCGTCGGCCGCCGCGTCTTCAACGTGTCGATCGAAGGCACCGTGGTGCTGCAGAACTTCGACGTTTACGCTCAGGTGGGCGCCAACGCCGCGCTGGACCGCGTATTTACGGCCAACGTTGGCGACGGCGCGCTGAATATCGACCTCGCGGGCGTTGTGACTCACGCTGCCGTGAGTGCCATCGAGGTGCTCGCCGTCGGCGGCCCGTCCGCTCCGACACTGACCTCAACACCAACCGCGACAGCCGCCGCGGCGACGGCCACCCGGACGCCGACTCCGACCGCAGTGGCGACTTCGACTCCAACCGCGACCGCGATTCCGACGCCGCCAACGCCGCCCGCTGGGACGCAGACGATCTCGTTCGACGACCTCGCCAACCCCAATCGGGTGCTCAGCGGACAGTACCCAACGGGTCTGATCGACTGGGGCAGCAACGTCTGGTATCTCTCGAGCCCGTGGGGCCTGTTCCGCACCAATAGCTTCAGCTTCAACGGCGCGGGACGCACGAGTGGGCAGTTCACATTCCTCAGCCCACGCCGATTGGTGCAGCTCGATGCCTACAACGGCGGCACGAGCTCGAGCACCGTAAGCGTGAGCTGCACCGGCCAGCCGACGCGACAGCTCAGCGTGGCCGCCCGGCAGCTGCTGACCATTGCCACGAACTGGACGAGCGCATGCTCGCCGGTGACTCTCAATAGCTCCAACGGCTGGAACACGAACTTCGACACGCTGCTCCTGGACAGTGGACAGCCGGACTTCGCGTTCAGCGCGTCGCCCGGGTCGCGCACGATGGGCCTGACCGGCGGTGTCGACTTCAACGCCACGGTGGAAATGACCGGCGGCTTCAGCCCATCGAGCATCAACCTGTGGGTCACAGGGCTTCCGGCGGGCGTAACGGGCCTCTACAGCCCCAACCCGCTACCTCACGAAGGAACGGCGGTGCTAACCCTCACGGGCAACGGCTCGGCCAGCGCTGGCACGTACCCCGTCGTGCTCGGTGCGACCGCCGACAACGTCAGCCACTCACAGACGTTGAGCCTGGTCGTTTCCAGCCAGTCCGACTTCTCGCTTGCCACGTCGCCGCTGAGCCAGGTCGCGCAAGCAGGCGGCGCCAACATCACCTATGACGTCGCGATCACGCCTATGAACGCGTTTGTGGCGCCGGTAACGCTCTCTGTGCCTGGGCTGCCCAGCGGAGTAAGCGTGTCCTTCAATCCGCAACCTGCCACACCGGGGCTGAGCAGCCAGATGTCCATCAGCGCCGCGAGCACGACTGCTTCGGGGACGTACAGCCTGCAGCTCGTGGGCACGTCGGGCGCGCTTTCGCGCTCGGCAGCGTTCACGCTCGTGGTGGGCGCCGGGGCAGTGTGGTCGGTCGACTCCATCGGGTCAACGAACGCGCAAAACAATTCGATGCTGGTCGGCCCGGGCCGCAATGACGGCGTCAACCGTCTGTATGTCGGCACCGTCAACACCGGTCGCGTGATCGAGTTCTCGTGGACGGGATCGACCTGGAGCGGTGGCGTCGATATCGGTGGCTCGCCCAGTGGCGGCGAAATCCACAACATGGGCATGGGCCCTGGCCGCAACGACGGGGTCGTGCGCGTGTACGGATGCAGTCTCGACGGCGAGCTGTACGAGCTGACCTATAACGGCTCGTCATGGAGCCAGACGACCGTCGGCGCGTCGATTGGCTACTGTACGCACGCGGCGGTCGGGCCCGCGCGCAACGACGGCATCAATCGCCTGTACGCAACACGTGACCACTATGCGGTCGAGTACACGTGGACTGGCTCGACCTGGAGCGCGGTGACGGTGGGCAGCATCGCCTCAGGTCTGGCGCACGGGATCTGGATCGGACCCGGCCGCAACAGCGCCGTCAACTACCTGTACGTGGCCACCACCAACAGCGGCACCTACGAGGGCAGCTTCGCCGGCGGCTCGTGGGCGCTCGATTCCATGGGCGATCGCGGCGATGTGCGCAACGTCAGTGTCGGCACAGGCCGCAACGACGGCGTGCAACGTGTCTACTCGGCCACGGCCAGCGGTGAGCTGCGCGAGTTCACCTGGAACGGCGCGACCTGGGCGATGGCTCTTGCTGGCGCTCCCGTCTCGTCGACGCTAATCCATGCCAACGTGGCGCCTGGTCGTGGTGATGGGGTGATGCGCGTGTACACCTCAGGCGCCGATGGCAGCGTGAGTGAGTACTCGTTCCAGGGAGGCAGTTGGACCAGTACCACGCTCGGCGGTGGCACAGGCTACCTGTACGGCTTCCATCTCGGAGTTGGTCGAAACGATGGCCGCGTGCGGCTGTACGGCGCGAGCTTCGATCACCTTGTGTACGAGTACAGCTTCGGTAGCTAGGCGCGATCCGCATGCTCGGGCGCGAGCCCGTGCGCGCTGGCCCAACTTGCCAGTTGTGCCCGAGCATGCAGGTCCAGCTTGGCGAAGATGCGCTCCAGGTGTGTCTCGACAGTTCGCTCGGAGACCACCAACGCTTCCGCGATCTGGCGATTGGTCATCCCGCGAGTGATGAGGGTCGCCACCTCGCGCTCGCGGGCACTCAACTCGGGCGGTGCGGCGGCCCTCGCTCGGTCGAGACTGCAGGCGAGCACCGGCGTCGGCAGGCCCGATAGGTCCAGGTGCGCTTGTTGGCCCACGTCGAACTCGTCCCCGACCTCGCTGGCAATGCGTCCACTGGCCAGGATCTGCCCGGCCTCGGAGGCCTCTGCGAGCCGCGTCGCGACCCGGACAACGCGACCCACGGCGGCGTAGTCCTCGCGACCTTCAAAGCCAATGCGGCCGAGCGTCGCGAAGCCCATGTCGATGCCCGCTCGAAAGTCGAGGCCGAAGCCGCGCCGTCGCCAGCGGTCGGCGACCAAGCGCATCTCGTCGCGCATGCTCAGCGCCATCAGCACGGCCTGGCGGGCGGGCGCCGCGCACGGCAGTGGATCGTTGAAGAACACCACCAGCCCAGCTTCAGCGATGTCCCCGACAGTGCCCTCATACGCGTGGACGTTGCGGCCGAGTGTCGCGTACAGCTCGCGCAGGACGTCCATCACCACCTCCGGCTCCGCCAGATCCGCGAACCGGCTGAAGCCGTGCAGCCCGCAGTACACGACCGCGATCTCCCGGCGATGGCTATCGAGCAGCAGCGGCCCGGGTGAGTCGATCACCAGGTCAGCGACCTGTGGTGCCAGGAACCGGCGCAGCCGGCCAAGCCGCTCGATGTGCTCGATCTGCTCGCGCACGCGCTGTTCCAGGCTCGCGTTCAGCGCTGACAACTCCTCCGCATGGCGTTCCACCTGGTCCTGATAGCGCTTCATGCGTACGAGCGAGCGCACCCGCGCCAGGAGCTCCGCTCGATTGATTGGCCGATAGATGAAGTCGTCCGCGCCTGCTTCCAGCGCCTTCAGCCGCTCCTGTTCTTCGAAGGCGGTAATCATGATCACCGGCAGGAAGCAGGTGGTGGGCTCGGACCGGATGCGGCGACAGACCTCGTAGCCGTTCATCTCGGGCATGACCACGTCGAGGAGCACCAGGTCGAGTGGCTGCTCGAGCATCACCTGCAAGGCTTCCTGGCCCGACGACGCGACGAGGAGGCGATACTCCTGGCCTTCGAGCGCCGTGTGCAGAAGTTTCAGGTTCATCGGGTTGTCGTCGACCGCGAGGATGGTGGGTGGCCCGTGCTCCATTCAGGCCGGCTCCCGGACGCTGGTGTCGTCGCACAACTGCTGCACGGTCGCGGCAAACGTCATCACGGCAATCGGCTTGGAGATGTAGCTGGAAAAGCCCGCTTCGATGAAACGCTCGCGATCACCTGACATCGCAAACGCAGTCAATGCGACCACGGGAATGCGAGCCGTCATCGGGTCCCCGCGCAGTCTCGCGAGCACGCTGATTCCGTCGCCGTCTGGTAGCTGGATGTCGAGCAGGATCAGATGCGGCAAGTGGGTTTCCGCAGCGGACACCGCGTCAACGGCGGAGGTCGCCTCCACGGTGCGAAAGCCGTGTATCTGCAAGAGGTCGCGGGCCAGCTTCAGATTGCGCAGGTTGTCCTCGACAATCAGGATCAACTCACCGGCCACCGAAGGTCAGGCCCGGCCGACGCGTGGCGCCGCGGCGCCGTTGGGCACAGTTGCCCGGTTGGCGAGGTCGCTGCCCAGGCGCGGGGGCAAAGTGAAGGAGAAGGTGCTGCCACTGCCTGGTTGGCTGTCCACCCACAACCGGCCGCCGTGCAGCTCGACGAACTTCTTGGCGAGCGCCAGACCCAGCCCGGTGCCATCGTGGCTTCGGGATGGATCACCAGTTGCCTGGTAGAACTCGTCGAAGATCCGTTCCTGCTGGTCGAACGGGATGCCGACGCCCGTGTCGCGCACCGCGATGAGGATGTGCCGCCGGTCGGGCGCATGGCAGGCGGTGACTTCGATCAGGCCGCCGCTGGGCGTGAAGCGGAGCGCGTTCGAGAGCAGGTTGAACATCACCTGCTTGACCTTGCGTTCATCGGCGTGGATCGTCCCCACATCGGGCGCTACCTCGAGCCGCAGCGTCAGGCCCTGGCGAATCGACCAGGCACGCACAATGTTGACGGCGTAGTCGAGCACTTCGCTTACCGAGAACTCGTTGACCTCCAGATCCATGCGGCCAGCCTCGACCTTCGACAGATCGAGAATGTCGTTGATCAGCGCCAGCAAGTGCCGCCCTGAGGCAAGGATGTCCAGCGTGTAGTCCCGCTGGCGTTCGCTCAGGTCGCCGAGCATGCCCTCGGACAGCATCTCGGCGAAGCCGATGATCGCGTTCAGCGGCGTCCGCAGCTCGTGCGACATGTTGGCCAGGAACTCGGATTTGTGTTGATTGGCAATCTGCAGTTTGCGACTGGTCGCGGCGATCTCCTGAAAGGCAGTCGCCAGCTCCAACGTGCGTTCCTGGACCTTCTGCTCCAGCCCAGCGTAGGAGGTGCGCAGCTGCTCGGCCATCTGATTGAACTCGTCCGCAAGCTCCTCGAGCTCATCGCCGGTCTTGACCTCGATGCGCTGGTCGAGCGCGCCCGTGCCGATCAGCACCGCGCCCGTCTGCAAGGCATGAATGGGCGTGACCATCCTGCGGGCAAGCACCAGGCTGGCGGCAACCGAGATCACCAGGCCAGCCAGCAGCAAGAACAGCGTGCGCACGATCGACGCGTACAGTGGCGCGAACGCCTCTTCGAGTGGCAGGTCGACAAACACCCACCAGCCCGGTGGCTCGATGGGCTGATGCGCGGTCAGCACCTGTCCAGCACCGACCGTCGACGGCACCTCCTGCACGGGCCGGTTCACGCCGATAGCGCCGTTGTCCGATGCCAGGGACGCGAATTGCTGCGAGCTCGACAGGTCGGTCTTCTTGAGCACGCGACTGATATCGGGATGGGCCACGAGCGTGCCGCTGCCATCGACGACGTACGCGTAGCCTGCTTTGCCCACCTGAATCCCCGACACCACGTCCCAGATGAACTTCAGGTTCACTTCGGCGGCGACGGTGCCCGAGTCGGGGTCGCGCACCGCGATCTCCATGTACGGCTCGGATTCACTGCGGAAGAAGACCGGACCGAAATACGGCTTCAGCCGGGTCGGCTGCGTGAACGCTGGATCGCTCGAGACGTCCACGAACTGTTCATCGTCATTGATCGACACCCGCGAGACGTGCAGCCGCTGGTGTCCGCTCGCGTCGATGTAACGCGCATCGGTGATGGCTGGGGCACGGCGCAACAGGCGCAGAAACTCGGTACGGCGCTCGGTGCTCGCCTGGGTGTCGTCCGTGGACAGCGGCTGAACAGTCCAGTCGAGCTGGCGACGCATGTCGTCCACGAAGTGGGCGATCTCGGCCGCGGACGCCGTCGCCTTCTCCTCCTGCACGCGCGTCAGCGCCGAGCGTTGCTCCTGGAACGCGAAGTACATCTCGACCAGGCCACTGGTGATCAGCCCGCCCGAGACCAGCACCACGAACACCAGGACGTACTTGCGAAACAACCGGCCGCGGTGCGGGAGCCTGGCCAGCACGCGCCGATGTGCCAGGCCATCGCGCAGCGCGGCGACTGCGCTCATCGGATGAGGTCTGTCGCCTGTACCAGCAGCTCGCGCTTGGGTGTCAGTCCGAGCGCTGCCGCCGTCTTCAGGTTGATGACGAAGTCGAATTGCGAGGCTTGTTCGACCGGCAACTCGCCGGGCGCGGCGCCGCGCAAGATCTTGTCGACATAACTCGCCGCGCGACGAAACGCTTCCGGACGGTTGCCGCCATAGGCAAGCAGCGCGCCTTCATCGGAGAACTCCCGCGCCCAGTACATCTCGGGCAGTGACCGTGCAGCGGCCAGCGCGACCAATCGTGCTCGGTTGTTGAAGAACAGCGCATCGGGCAAGACCATGACGGCTTGCGCACGGCCGCGCACGGCAGCGTCGAAGGTCGCTTCGAACTCGTCCATGCGGTTCACCTGCAGCAGCTGTACCTGTAGTCCGAGTGGCCGCGCGGCGTCCTCGACCTGGGCGAGCGACAGGCCGGCCGAGGTTGGGTTGGCGATGACCGCGACACGCTGCAAGTTGGGAATGATGTCGTTCAGAATCTGCAGGCGCTTGCCGTGCAACTGCGGCGTCAACAGCGTGGTGCCGGTCGCGTTTCGACCCGGATGTGCCAGGCTTTCGACCAGGCCAGCCGCGACCGGGTCCTGCAGGCCGGTGAACACGACTGGCGTGCGACTGGTCGCCTCCATCGCTGCGCGGGTGCCCTGCGTCGTAGTGGCGACGATGACGTCGACCGGGATGCTGGCTAACTCGCCCGCGAGCCCCGCGAGGCGGTCCTCATGCCCCTCGGCGTAGCGATAGTCGATGATCAGGTTGTCGCCAACGACACGGCCGTGCTCGCGCAGGCCCAACACGAGGGCATCGATCGGCTGCGCGTTCGAGTTGGCAAAGCCCGTGTCGATCAGGCCGATACGGGCCTGCTTTGGCGTGGGTGTCGGGACCAGCGCAGGCTGGCCGCAGCCACTGAGCAGACCAAGCGCGACGATAAGCCCGCACAGGGCAACTTTCCCCAATGAACCCCCGCGGCGGACCAGTATAAGGGCCTCCGGTTGGTCGGTGTTGCGGTCACGCTCGGTGCTCGCGGCAGATGCTTGATCGCATCGCGTGGGTGCGTCACAATTTGCCACCCCCGATGGGCCGCGGACGGGTCGCGCGCACTGCACTTGCGCTCGCGATGGTGCTGTCGTGTCTGCTACCGGGCGTCGCCAGCGCGGATGATTGGTATCGACCGGGAGCCAAGCGGCTGGTGCCGGAGCCGGTGTATCGGACGCAGCGCGATGGGTCGCGCTATGCGCTTTCGAATTGTGGGCCGGCGTCGTTGGGGATGGTGCTGGACGCGTACGGGCTGCCGTACTCGAACCTCGAGCTGCGCGAAATGACGCACACCTACCAGGGCACGTGGCCGGGGCGCGGTGGGACGGCCCTGCAGCACATGGCGCACGTCGCGGATGACTTTTTCGTACCGGTGCACGGGCTGTATGACGTGCCCGGCGAGGTCTTTCACGAGTGGTCGATCGACGACGTGGCGTACCAGGTGCAGAAGGGTCGCTGGGTCATTCCGCTGGTGCGCTACGGCATGCTGCCTGGGCACGAGACCTCGGGTGTGCGGACCGGCCATTACATCGTGCTGTACCGCGTCCTGGGCGACGGCTTCGTGTACGACGATCCGGCCTACAACCCGGTCGAGGAGGGCAAGGCACGCTGGATCAGCCGCGACCAGCTCGATCGGGCGATGACCCCGGTGCTGGTGCCGCGGCAGGCGCTGGCGCTGGGCGAATAAATCCGCTCGTGCTTCGACGAGCTCAGCATCCACGCTGGCGCGGGACAGGTGAGCGGGTAGCGCGGGAACTCGGCGCCAATCAGTAACGTATCCTCACCGGGAACACCCCCGTGAGTACCACCGTGTCGAGTGTGCGCTCGGCGAGCGGGCCGAACGGATCGTCGGGGCACGCGCTCGTGATTCTGCCTACCTATAACGAGCGCGAGAACCTCGAGCACATCGTCGAAGCTGTCTTGAGCCAGGCAGCGGACATCGACGTGCTGATCGTCGACGACAACTCACCCGATGGCACCGGTGGGATCGACGACACACTCGCGGTCGTGCAGCCGCGGCTGCACGTGATGCATCGCTCAGGCAAGCTCGGCCTGGGCACCGCGTACATCCAGGGTTTTGTGTGGGCTCTTGCCCGCGAATACGAGTACGTGTTCGAGATGGACGCCGACTTCTCGCACGAGCCGGCCGACCTGCTTCGCTTGCGCGCGGCGGTCGCCAGTGGTGAGGGCGACGTCGCGATCGGCTCGCGCTGGGTCCCCGGTGGCGGAACGCGCAACTGGTCCTTCCTGCGCACCTTCATCAGCCGCGGCGGCTCGTGGTACGCGCGAGTGATCCTGGGCATCCCGGTCGAGGACCTGACCAGCGGCTTCAAGTGCTTCCGCCGCCGGGTGCTCGAAGCGCTCGACCTCAACAGCGTGGGCTCCAACGGCTATGCCTTTCAGGTGGAGATGAACTACCGCTGCTATCTCAGCGGTTTTCCCATCGTCGAGGTGCCGATCGTGTTCGTCGATCGCCGCGTGGGCAAGAGCAAAATGGGCGGGCACATCGTGCTGGAGGCGATGCGGGTGGTGCTGGCGCTGCGCCTGCAGGGCCTGCTGAAGGCTCAGTCGCCCGCGACGACGGCGAGGTACTCCAAGATTCCCTGAGCGACGCCGTCGGCAAGCGCGTCGAGGGTGGTGTCGTCGCTGAGCAGCGCGGCGTCTGAAGGGTTCGACAGAAACAGGCTTTCGACGAGCGCACTCGGCGCGGGCCCGCGCAGTGAAAAGAAGTGGCCATACGGCTTGCCCGCGAGCAGGTCGTTGCGCACGCCGCGGTCCACGGACGCGAAGCCGAGCGCGGAAACGACGTGGCGCTGCAGCTCGTCGGCGAGCAGCCAGTCGTCAGCGGCGCGGTCGGGGTTGTAGTAGGTCTCCGTGCCACGCAAGGCGGCGGGGCCGCCGTTGAAGTGGAGCGACACATACACGCGGGCGGGCATGGCAGCGGCAATGCGCGCCTCCTGCTCGAGCTGGATGTCTTCGGTTGCGCCAGGGTGCAGCAGGGCGGTCAGGGGCTGGTCGTCCTCGCGGGTGAGGCGGACGCTCAAGCCGGCTGCTTCGAGTCGAGCGCGGACGCGCTGGGCGAGGTCGAGCGTGAGCGCGTACTCCGGTAGATGGCTGCTCGCGGCGCCCACGTCGGCAACGCTGTGCCCGGGGTCGAGCGCGACGTCGACCGGCTCACCTGGTTGCACGAACAGGAGTAGCGCGGCGAGCCATGCAGCGGGCATTGAGGCAGGATAGAGCGCCTGATGAGCTACAATGAAGAGCGAATTAAAAGTGGCCACAGAAGACATCGGGAACATCCGCCAGATTCTGGTCGAGGACGAGATGCGTTCCTCGTATCTCGACTACGCGATGAGCGTCATCACGGCGCGTGCGCTGCCCGATGTACGCGACGGTTTGAAGCCCGCACAGCGGCGCATTCTGGTCGCGATGAACGACCTGAATCTGGCGCCCAACCGCGGCTATCGCAAATGCGCCAAGATCGCCGGCGATACCTCGGGTAACTACCACCCGCACGGCGAGGCGGTCGTGTATCCGACGCTGGTGCGCATGGCTCAGCCGTTCAACATGCGCTACCCGCTGGTCGATGGGCAGGGCAACTTTGGCTCAGTCGACGGCGATCCGCCCGCGGCCATGCGCTACACCGAGTCGCGCTTGACGGCGCTGGCGATGGAAATGCTGGCCGATCTGGAGATGGACACCGTCGACATGGTGCCCAACTACGACGGCACGCGCGAAGAGCCGGTGGTGCTGCCAGGTCGATTTCCGAACTTGTTGTGCAACGGCTCGTCCGGTATCGCCGTCGGTATGGCGACGAATATGCCGCCGCACAACCTGGGCGAAGTGGTCGACGCGTTGCACCATCTGATCGATCATCCCGACGCGAGCATCGACGAGTTACTGCAGTTCATCAAAGGCCCTGACTTTCCGACGGGTGGTCAGGTCATGTACCAGGAAAAGGACCGCGAAGGACTCGTCATCAACAACATGAAACACGCGTATGCGACCGGGCGGGGCCGCATACTCATTCGCGCCAAGGTCGAGTTCGAAGAGACACCGAGTGGGCGCGTACAGCTCATCGTCACCGAGCTGCCGTACCAGGTCAACAAATCCGTCTTGCAAGAACGCATTGCCGAGCTGGTGCGCGACAAGAAAATCGAAGGCATCGCGGCCATGGAAGACCACAGCGACCGGCAGGGGATGCGGCTGGTCATCGAGGTCAAGCGCGACGCCAATCCGCATACCGTGCTGAACCACCTGTACAAGCACACCAGCATGCAGCAGGCGTTCGGCTACAACATGCTGGCGCTGGTCGGCGGGCAGCCGCAGCTGCTGCCATTGAAGCGGCTGCTGGCCGAGTTCATCGACTACCGCCAGCGGGTGCTCACGCGGCGGACCGCGTTCGAGCTGAGCAAGGCGCGCCAGCGGCTGCACATCCTCGAAGGTCTGGTCATCGCGCTCGACCACCTGGACGCGGTCATCAAGACCATCCGCGAAGCCGCCAGCCGCGAAGCCGCGCGGCCGGTGCTCATGGCGAACTTCGAGCTCAGCGAGGCGCAGGCGCGGGCCATCCTGGAGATGCAGCTCGGCCAGCTGGCCAACCTCGAGCGACAGAAGATCGTCGAGGAGCACGAGGAGATCAAGAGGCGCGTCGCGTATTTCGAGGACCTACTGGCGAACCCACCCAAGATCCTGACCCTCGTACGCGAGGAGCTCAGCGAGCTCAAGCGCAAATTCGGCGATCCGCGCCGCACCCAGATCGTGAGCGACTTCGCGGGCGAGATCACCGACGAGGACCTCGTCGCCAACGAGCAGGTGCTGATCACGATCAGCGGCCGCAACTACGTCAAACGCATGCCCGCCAATACGTACCGCGTTCAGCGGCGCGGCGGGCGCGGCATCATCGGCCAGGTGCTGCGCGAGGAGGACGCGCTGGCGCACATCGTGGCCGCCAACGCGCGCGACAACATCCTGTTCTTCACCGACAAGGGCAAGGTTTTTCTGGCCAAGGCGTGGCAAGTTCCAAGTTATGACCGTACGGCGCGCGGCACGCCGTTGATCAACGTCATCGACATCGAAGCCGACGAGACCGTCACCGCGATCCTCGCCGCGCCCGACTTCGAGAACAGCGATTTTCTGATTTTCGCCACGCGATCGGGTGAGGTGAAAAAGTCGCCGCTCAAGGATTTCGGACAGGTTCGGCGCAACGGGCTTCGGGCGATGACGCTCGAAGAAGGCGACGAATTGCTCGACGTCAAGCACTGTCGAGCCAGCGACGACGTCATCATGGTCACCGAGCGCGGGCAGTCAGCGCGGTTCACGGTGGACGTCCTGCGCACGGCTAGCCGGATCAGCGGTGGCGTACGCGGCATCAAGCTGCGCGCGAGCGACAAGCTGGCCAGCATGGACGTGGTCGCTCCCGAAGCGCAGCTCCTGGTCGTGACGCGGCAGGGCTACGGTAAGCGCACTCCGCTCAGCGCTCATCCGCAGAAGGGCCGCGGCATCGGCGGTGTGCGCGCGATCAAGACCACCGCGAAGACTGGGCCCGTGGCCGCCGCGCGCGTCGTGCAAGGCTTCGAAGAGCTGATGATGATCTCCGCCAACGGCATGGTCGTGCGCACTGCCATCGAGACCATCTCCGAGCGCTCGGGTCGGTCGACGTCGGGTGTCATCCTGATGAAGCTGCGCGAGGGCGATCGGTTGGCAGCGATCGCGATTCTCGAGCCGACCTCGAACGGCGACGGGAGTGAGCCGCTCGCCGCCGAGGACGAGGACGGCACGGCCATTGCCATGGCGCCCGAGGTGGCCGAGGTTGAGGACACCGCCGAGCCCGAAGCGGCAGAAACTGACCAAGAAGAAGACGAACAGGACGAAGACGACGAAGAATTAGCGGACGCTGACCAGGACGAGGGCGCAGACTAGCGGCGGATGCTGAGTCGGGCTTCGTCGCGCCCCGCGTGGATCGTGGTGGCAACGGCGCTGCTTTTGATCAGCCTCGAAACCGCGCTACGGCTGGGTGCCAACTCACCGGATACGCGGTTCACGCTGCCGCAATTCAGCCTGGGCTACTTCTGGGACACGCCCATCGGCTGGACCAACGTCATCGACGGCGTAGCCGTGAACCGCGACGCGGTCCAGTTCAGCTCGCTGGCGGGGTTTTTCCGCGGCCTCAGCGTGCCAGTGCCGCCGCAGGACAACGTGTACGTCCGATTCTCCGGCTACTCGTTGCTGGGCTCCGCCCTCGCGCCGCTGGTCGGGACCTACACCAGCTTCGTGGTCGCCAACGTGCTGCTGTGGCTCGGCGGCGCGTTGGCGACGTACGTGTTGGCGGTGCGCAAAACCGGTGCACGCAGCGTGGGAGTCGTAGCCGCGGTGTTGGTGAGCACGGCGCCGGCGTTCGCGGCCCTCGCCGGTCAGCCGCTGCCCTACGTGGGCTCGTATGCGTTGTTCGCGCTTGGTCTGCTGCTGTTCGACCAGGTAAGGCTGTTCGAGCGCGATATCTCACTGCGGACCGCCGCACTGGCAGGGCTGGCCGCGGGGACCAGCTTGCTGTTCTACGACCTGTACATGCTGCCGGCGTTCGTGATCGTGTATGGCCTGCTGCGCCGCATGCCGCTGCGCACGCTGGCGTTGGTGCTGGTCATGATGGCGCTGCCGCGGGTGGTGTGGAGCGGCTACTGGCAGCTGATGCACCTGCCGTCCTATTCGCACAACGAACAGCACCCGATCGAGGCGCTACTGGCGTGGCTCGACGCCGATCGCGTGGGCAGCGGCCTGCACATGATCCAGGGCTACGCGGCGCTGGCCGGGCACGGGCTGTTGAATATGGGCGCGATCTTCATGTTCTGGCCGCTCGTCGTTGCCGCCTGGGAACTTTGGTATCGGCGACGCACTGCTGAGGCGGGTTGGTTTGCGGCCGTGGCGATCGCCGGCTTCGGACCGGCGTTGTTCATGCTGTCGACGTGGCCGCACCTGCCGCGTTGGTACGCCTACGCGTTCCCGGCTGTCTACATCCTGGCGGCGGCGGCCGCCCGCCGCCTCGGTTGGCGGGCTGGAATCGGTCTGGTGGTGGCGCCGAGCATTGCGTTGGCTAACCTCGATCTACTCGGCATGACCAGACTGATGGAGCTGTTGTTGTTCCAGCCGGCGGAGTGGTCGTACCTGTGGTCGCCGTAGCTTCCGTTTCTGCCCGGGCGCGGGAGCAAACGACTGCCTGGCTTGCGGGGGGACTGCTGGTGCTCCTGGTGGGCACACTGGTGCGGCTCGTAGCGAGGCCGCTGGACATCGCCGCGGTTTCGGCGGCGCTGCTGGCGATCCTGCTGTGGCTGGGTGCGTGGCTGGTCGCGCTGCTGGTGACCACGCCGCGCACCGCGTTCCTCATCGGGCTGGTGGCGATGGTCGTGCTCGATGTGGCCGCGCTTCCGGCGCGGACCGTCGTCGACTACGACCAGCGCGAGGCGCTGTACCGCACCGACCAGACGCTCAGTGTGCCCGTGCCCGCGGGCAGTACACAGTTGGTGCTGCTGGTCGAGCCAGTGTTCGAGGGCGCGCAGCCCCGCTTCAGTCTCGCCGGGTGGTCATGCCCATGGCAGCGCGGCAAGCAACAGATCGCGTTGCCAGTGCGCGGCGGCGCCAGTACCGTCGACTTGCAACTGGCTGGCGCGCCCACGCGCGAAGGTGAGTACCTGCTGGTGTATCTGTCGTCGACTCCTGTGGATACTGGTAAGCCGGCGACCGCATGCTCCAGCGCTTGAGCGCGACGTCCACGCCAGCCCAGGCCACGCGGCTGCAGACGACAACGCCGCGGGCGTCGCTCATCGTGCTGGCGTGCCTGGTGTTCCTGGCGGCCCTCGCGGCTGTGTTGCTGGCGGCGTCGTTACTGCCTGCGGCGACGTTGGTTGGCCGATTCATGAGCGCGACCGGCGACGCGCGGGCTGGCGCGGTCACGCAAAACCTGATCGCCGATCTGCCGCGCCGGCTGCAGCTGGCCGGCGCGGGCTTCGCGCTCCTGATGGTGCTGCTGCTCGTGCTGCGCCGACCGTTCGAGCGAGTCGTCGCCTCGGTGTTGGCGGCGTTTCCGTGGCGGCTGGCCCGCGTACACGGCGCTGACTGGCCACTCGGCGGGCTGATCATCATCGCGATCGCCGCGCGGCTGGCGTTCCTGAACCAGCCGATGCGCTACGACGAGGCGCTGAGCTTCAACGAGTTTGCGTCGCGCGCGCCGTACTACGGGCTGAGCTTCTATCCCGAGCCGAACAACCACTTGCTGAACACGCTGCTGATGCATGTCGCCTACGCCGTGCTGGGCAACCAGCCGTGGGTGCTGCGGCTCCCGGCGCTGATCGCCGGCGTTCTGCTCGTGCCCGCGACCTATGGCCTCGGGCGGCTCCTGTATGGCCGCGGTGCTGGGCTCGCGGCGGCGGGTCTGGTCGCGGCGAGCTCCTACGTCGTCGAGTATTCGACCAACGCGCGCGGGTACACGCTCGCGGCGCTGTGCTGCGTCACGATGTTTGCGCTGGGCGTTGTCGCGGTGCGCCGCGACAGCCTGGCGACGCTACTGGCTGGTGCCGTCGTTGCTGCCGCGGGCATCTACGCGGTGCCGACGACGGTCTACGGAGTGGTTATTGCCTGCGCGTGGCTCGCGATCGAGCTGCGGCGGTCGCGGCCTGTGCACATCTCGCTGTCGACGGTTGTCGTGGTGTTGCTCCTGATGATGCTGCTGGTAGCGCTGGTCTACTTGCCGGTGGTGCTCGTGTCCGGTCCCGAGGCGCTGATCGCCAACCGATTCGTCGTGCCGCTGGGGATCGGCGAGCTGCTGCAGCAGCTTCCCGCGTCGCTTGTGCGCACCTGGCAGTTCTGGAATCGCGATCTGCCACTGCCAGTTGTCGCGTTGCTCGTGGCTGGCTGCCTGGTCGCGACGATCGCGGAGCTGCAACGGCAGAAGGTTCCGGTTGCCCTGCTGGCGGTTGGCGCGTGCCTCGCGCTGGTTGTGGTGCAGCGGGTGGCGCCATTCGAGCGGGTGTGGCTGTTCCTGCTGCCGCTGTACTTCGTGGTCGGCGCCGGCGGTCTTGCGCTGGTCGCTCAACGCTCGGGTGCGCAGCGCATGCCCGCTCAGCTGGGGGGCATCGCAAGCCTGGTCGTGGCGGTTGGCCTGGCCGCGCTGACGATCAGCAGCGGGTCGGTGATCGCTTCGGCCGAAACCGGCGTGTTCCCCGATGCCGAGGCAGTAGCCACGACGCTGCGTGATCGCGGCATCGGTCCGCGCGATGCGGTGCTCACGGAGCTCCCAGCGTCGTTGCCCGAGCTGCAGTACTACTTCCCGCGGGCCGGCCTGGGGATCGACTCACTCGTGCGCGAGCCGTCGGCAGCCGAGCGTGTGTACGTCGTCAGCCCAGCGAACGCGCAGCCACAGTTGTACGGCCGAGCGCGGCCCGTCGAGCTGCGGCGCTACGCAACCGCCGTGCTATACGAGCTGCAGTAGGTCTAGCGCTGGGCCAGGAGCTCGACGACGGCGTCCAGCACGCGTTCGGCAACGTCGGTCTTCGAGAGTCGCGGCAGATCGTCGCGCCGACCATCGGCCCACAGCACGGTGACCTGGTTCTCGTCGGAGCCGAAGACGTCACCGCCGACGTCGTTGGCCACGATCAGGTCGAGGCTTTTTGCCGCGAGCTTATGCTGAGCGTGGGCAAACAAGTCCTGGGTCTCGGCGGCGAAGCCGACGCGAATGGGCCGCGGATCGGCTGAGATCGCAGCGGTAGCGGCGAGCAGGTCGGGATTGGGCACCAGGCGCAGCTCGAGCGCGTGTTCGCCCCGTTTGATCTTCTGCTCCGCGGCCTGCTCGACGCGGAAGTCGGCCACGGCGGCCACCATGATCAGCGCGTCCAGGCGCGCGTAGTCCTCGCGCATGGCATCGAGCATCTCGGCGGCGGTATGCACAGGAACCGCTGTGATGCCGTGCGGCAGCCGCAGGCCGCTGGGCGTCGTGACCAGCGTGACGTCGGCGCCGCGGTCGCGGGCGGCTTCGGCGATCGCGTAGCCCATCTTGCCTGAGGAGTGATTGGTGACATAGCGCACGGGGTCTATCGCTTCTTGCGTCCCGCCGGCGGTGACGAGCACGCGTTTGCCCGCCAGGTCACCACTGGCGCCGAGCGTGCGGCGGATGGTGTCGATGATGACTTCGGGTGCGGCGAGACGGCCGAGGCCGACCAGGCCACTGGCCAGATGGCCCTCCTCGGGCTCAACGATCACTACGCCGCGCTGGCGCAGGAGCTGTACGTTCGCGGTCGTCGCCGGGTGGGTGTACATGCCCGCGTCCATGGCCGGTGCAACCACCACCGGGCAGCGCGCGGCGAGCGCGGTGACCGAGACGGGATCGTCGGCCAGACCATGCGCGAGCTTGGCCAGGCAATGCGCGGTCGCGGGCGCGATCGCGATGAGGTTGCTCTCGCGGCCGAGGGTCACGTGGGCGATGTCGGTCTCCATGCCTGGCGCCCACAGGTCGTCAAAGACTGGCCGATGCGTGATCGCCTGGAACGACAGCGGGGTGACGAACCGCTGCGCGTCCGCGGTCATGGCCACGTCCACGATCGCGCCCGCCTGGTGCAGCGTGCTGGCGATGCCAACGGCCTTGTACGCGGCGATGCTGCCGGTGACGCCGAGCGTGATGCGTTTGCCGGTCAGGACGGACATGCGGCGTTGCGCTCGTAGTACAGGCGCAGCCCCTTGAGCGTAAGCATCGGGTCGTGGACGTCGGCGACGTTCGTCTCGCTGAGGACGTAGTCGGCCAGACCGCCCGTGGCGATCACCAGCGCGTCCTCGCCCAATTGCTTCTTGATCCGCGCGACCAGCCCCTCGACCAGTCCGACGTAGCCATAGACCCAGCCCGAACGCAAGGCGGACACGGTATTGCGGCCGATCACCTCGGTTGGCGGCTCGAGTTCTATTCGCGACAGCCTTGCAGCTCGCTGGAACAGGCCATCCATGGCAGTGCGCAGGCCCGGGGCGAGCGAGGTGCCGAGCAGACAGCCATCGCGATCGACCGCGTCAAACGTCGTCGCGGTGCCGAAGTCGACGATGATCGCGGGCAAGCGATACAGCTCCATCGCCGCGAGCGCATCGACGATGCGATCGGCGCCCATCTCGCGCGGGTTCTCGATGCCGATGCGGATGCCCGTATCGCCGCTGGCCTTGACCTCGACCAGGCGGCAGTCTGGTCGGAAGTAGTTGGCCACGAGCTCCTTGATCACGGGGACCATGGCCGGCACCGTGCTCGACAGCCCGATGCCGCTGATGTCGTCGAAGGTGACGCCGCGGCGGTGGAAGAGCCAGTCGAGCAGGGCCGCGTACTCATCGGGCATGCGGCTGGAGTCTGTCTCGAGTCTGAAGTTGGCGGTCAGTGACGGCCCGTCGAACGTGCCGAGCTTGACGTTGGTGTTGCCGACGTCGATCGCGAGGATCAGGCTCGCCACACGGGGAGTGTAGCGGCGGCGTGCTCGGCACACTGGTCGATGAACCACTTATGCAGGCTCGTGTCGGGTGTGAGCTCGGGGTGGAACGCCGTAGCCAGCAGGTTGCCTTGCTTCGCGGCGACGACGCGGCCGTCTGGGAGGGTGGCCAGTGCTTCGGCTGACGGGCCGACTCGTTCCACGAGCGGCGCGCGGATGAAGACCGCGTGGATTGGGTGATCCAGGCCTTCGAAGGGCAGGTCGATCTCGAAGCTATCGACCTGCCGCCCGAATGCGTTGCGCTGCACCGTGAGGTCCATCAGGCCAATGCGACCGTCCGGCTGTGTGCCAAGGATCTCACGCGCGAGGAGAACCATGCCGGCGCACGTACCCCACATCGGCAAGCCGTCCTGGGCAGCTCTTTTGATCGGCTCCTCGAGCCCGTAGGCGACCAGCAGCTTGCCGATCGTGGTGCTCTCGCCGCCGGGCACGATCAGCCCGTCAAGACCGTCGAGGTCGCGCGGTGTTCGGACCTCGCGGACGGCGACCGAGGGGTCGGCGCGGCGCAGCATGGCCGCGTGCTCGGCAAAGTCGCCTTGCACGGCCAGGACGCCGATCACGAGGGAGTGAGGAGTGAGGGGTGGGGAGTGGGGGTGTCTCTGCGCGTCCTCAGTCAGGCTTCCCTCACTCCTCACTCCCCACTCCCCACTCCGCGAGCGGAGCGAGCTCACCAGCCGCGAGTGGCCAATTGCGACGCCTCCGTGAGCGTGCGAGCAGAGATGCCAACCATCGGCTCGCCCAGGCCTTTGGACACCTCGACGAGGATCGCCGCGTCCTGGAAGTGCGTCGTGGCCTTCACGATGGCGGCGGCACGCCGCGCCGGATCGCCGCTCTTAAAGATGCCGGAGCCAACGAAGACACCTTCCGAGCCGAGCTGCATCATCAGCGCCGCATCGGCCGGTGTGGCAATGCCGCCAGCGGTAAAGAGCACCACGGGCAGACGACCGTTGCGGGCGACGTCGCGGACAAGCTCGTATGGAGCGCCGAGCTGCTTGGCCTCGTGCATCAGCTCGTCGTCGCCGAACGTCGTCAGGCGGCGGATATGCGAGGTGATCGCCCGAATGTGGCGGACCGCCTCGACCACGTCGCCAGTGCCCGCCTCGCCCTTGGAGCGGATCATCGCCGCGCCCTCGCCGATGCGCCGCAGCGCCTCGCCCAGATCGCGGGCGCCGCACACGAACGGCACCTTGAACGGGTGCTTGTAGATGTGGTGCTCCTCGTCTGCAGGGGTGAGCACTTCCGACTCGTCGATGTAGTCGACGCCCATCGATTCGAGGATCTGCGCCTCGACGAAGTGGCCGATGCGTGCCTTGGCCATCACCGGAATCGAGACGCCGTCGATGATGCCCTGGATCAGCTCGGGGTCGCTCATGCGCGCCACGCCGCCGTCGCGGCGGATGTCGGCGGGCACCCGCTCGAGAGCCATGACGGCGACGGCGCCGGCGTCCTCGGCGATCTTGGCCTGGTCGGCCGTGACGACGTCCATGATCACGCCGCCCTTGAGCATCTGGGCCAGGCCGCGCTTGGCGGTCCAGGTGCCGGTTTCGGGGGTGGTATGGCCGTTGGTAGTGGGCATGCTGAGATCGACGGTCACGGGCTTGCTCCTCGAATGTACTGCCTTATTGCCCGTACAAGTTCAGCGAATGTACGGGTGTACGGGTAGCATAGCAGGCGGCGTGGACCGGTGCGAGCCGCCGGCCAAAGCGGGGTAGCCTCTGTGTCGCGTGAGTCGAGCCGCGCACTTCGACTGCTTCAGCGGCGCCTCGGGCGACATGTTGCTCGGGGCGTTGCTCGACGTCGGCCTCGATCCCGGCTCTCTCCGGGCCGGCCTGGCTGGGCTCTCCGTCACGGGCTGGCGGCTCGACGTTGGGCCCGCGCAGCAGCACGGCGTACACGGCACGCGGGCGAAGGTCGTGTTGGAAAACGTCGACCAGCCGCACCGCGGCCTCGGCGAGGTGCTGCGCATCGTGCGCGCCTCAGCGTTGCCAGCACTGGTCGTTCAGCGCGCGTGCGCGGTGTTCGAGCGGCTGGCGGAGGTCGAGGCCGCGATCCACGGGACGTCGGTCGACGAAGTGGAGTTCCACGAGGTGGGGGCCGTCGATGCGATCGTCGACGTGTGCGGCTTCGCTCTGGGGCTGCACCTGCTGGACATCGACCGCGTGACCGCTTCGGGGCTGCCGCTCGGGTCTGGCTGGGTGCGCAGCCAACACGGGCTGTTGCCCGTACCAGCCCCGGCCACCCTGGAGCTGATGCGGCGCGGCAAGGCGCCAGTGCGTGCCGCGCCAGCGGACGGTGACACGGGTGAGCTGACCACGCCAACAGGCGCGGCACTGCTCACCGTGCTGGCGGAGTTCGGGTCGCCCGCTGGCATGAGCGTGGGGCGAATCGGCTACGGGTTTGGCACCCGCGAGCCGGCCTGGCCGAACGCTGTGCGAGTGTGGCTCAGCGGCAGCCAGCTTGGCCACGACGAGGTCGTGCAGGTCGAGACAAACCTGGATGACGCGACGCCCGAGGAGCTGGGCTACGCGATGCAGGTGCTGCTCGATGCGGGCGCGCTGGACGTCGCGTTCAGTCCGCTGCAAATGAAGAAGAACCGCCCGGGCGTGCTGCTGCGGCTGCTGGCCAGGCCAGCGGATGCCCAGCGCCTGGCCGAGCTGGTGCTGGAGCACACCAGCGCCCTGGGCGTGCGGCTCGAAACGATGCAGCGGCTGGTTGCTCAGCGGAGCGAGCGCACGGTGACAACGCCATGGGGCGAGGTTCGCGTGAAGGTCAAGCACCTCGGCGACCGCGAGATCTTGGCGCCCGAGTTCGAAGATTGCGCTCGCGTGGCACGCGCGGCTGGCGTGCCACTCAGAGACGTGTACGACGCGGCAAGAAGAAGCTAGTCGGCGCCGAGGACTTGCTGGGCTTTGTCCACGACTCGGGCTTCGTTGGGGTACGACAGGCGGCGGAGCGCTTCGGCGATCGGGAACCACTCGACGACGTCGTACTCGCCGTCGTGGTTGGCGGTGTCGCCGCCGACCATCTGCATCAGATAGAAGTGGACCGTCTTCGAGTGGCGCACGCCACCCCAGACGAACCAGTAATGGATCTCGTCGAGCGGCTGCTCGATCTGGACCAGCAGGCCGGTTTCCTCGCCGACCTCGCGCACAGCGGTGCCTTCGAGTGTTTCGCCCACTTCGGGTGTGCCCTTGGGTAGCGCCCAGCGGCGCGGGCGGATGCGCCCTACCAGCGCGACTTCCACTGGCGCCCCCTCGGCAGCCCGACGGTAGACGACCCCGCCAGCTGACACATCGCGCACCAGCGGCGCGCGATCGCCTTGCCCATGGTGGGCATTCGAGATACCAGCGGGCGCGGGCCCAGTGGGCGGACCACGGCGCGCGGGCGTGCCAGGACTCTGCCCGTTCGCCCGCCGATTCTGTCCACGCCTGGAGCGCCTCCCCGCCCGTGCCACCGCTTAGACCGTAACTAGCGCACGGGATCGGTGTCCAGACGGACCCCTCACCCCTTGATGAAGCCTCGCCCAGAGGGAGAGGGGACCTTGCGGTTAGCGAGGCTTGGGCGTGGCTGTCGGCGCGGGCGGTTTCGGGGCTGCCGTCGGCTGCGCGGCTGGCGCTGGCGTGGGCGCCGGCGCGCCCGGCTTCGGCACGGCGGTCGGCTGGCTGGCGGGCGCAGGGGCAGGCGTCGCGGCGGCCTCCGGCGAGGCAGTGGGTTTGGGCTCCATCGCCTGCCGCTGTACCTCGAGCACGTGGTTGATCGCCTCCTCGACGTTCGCGCCCGCTGGCTTGCCAGCGCTGCCAACCAGGGTCACGGTGTGCGCCGGCGCGTACGAGCTCTTGAGGTTCAGCTCCCGCGCCTTGCCGCCATCCGTGGGTATGACCCGCCGCGTGACCTCCGCGTCGAACCCGTCACGGGCGGTCTCGACCAGGAGCGTGCGGCCCCATGGCAGCGTCGGCTCCTCCTGCGCGATCGGCTTGGTGTCGGGCGGCGTGCGCTTGGTGATCACGGCGTCGTCGACCTGCACGGTCCACGACGGTTTCTTGCCGTACAGGCCGAAGTACACCTTCTCAGCGTCCGCGTCGGCCTGGATCAGCACGTAGTTGCTGGTGGTGTTGATCCACTTGAAGTCGATATTGGAGTCGGGATCGACGGTCACATCCAGTCCGACCACGTTGCGCGAGGTGTAGGCGGGGATCCAGTACAGGTGCCAGTGCCGCTCCTCGAGCTGATAGCCCGACCAGAACACCGGCTGGAACAACGTCGTCGCGACCTGGCAGATGCCACCCGCCACGCTCGGCACCGTTTTCGGTCCGTCATTGCCCGACGTGATGCCAAAGCCCCATTTGAACCCCGCGTTGAGGGTTGTCGGACCAACCGCCTCGTTGAACGAGAACGTTGCGCCCGGCGCGACCACGACGCCGTTGAGCCGCTCCGCCGCCAGCTGGATGTTGAACTTCTTTTCGGGAATCGAGCCCGCGAACGACGTGCTCCCGCGATCGATCACCTCGGTAATGCCGAGCGCCTGCGGGTTGTCCGAGGAGACCGAAGGCTCGGTCACGTCGACCGGCAATTGCAGGGTGGTCTCGCCGGCCAGCAGCGCCTCACGCACTTGCTGGACGACTGCCTGCTGGTCGACCGTGCGGCCCTGCTTGCTCGGCTTCAGCACCTGCAGGTTGCCGCCGTTGAAGCGGAACCGCGCGTCCTGCACCGACTGGTCGAGGTCCTTGGCCATCTTGGCGGCCCAGGTCTTGAGCGGCGCCTCGTCGACATTCACGACCGCGGGTTGGCCCGGCCTGGTGCCACCGCTCAGCGAGATCAGCTTCAGCAGATCGGCGCGCTCCAGCCGATAGCTCTGCTGGCCAAACGTGAGCGTCAGTGGTTGCGCATCCGGACCGAGCAAGCGCTGCAGCTGCTCGTGCGCGGTGCGCAATTGCTCATCGGGGATGGCTGGCGGAATGGATTGCGTGATCAGCTCAACGGTGCGGCCGTTGGTATTCAACGCGCTCGTGACCTGGTCTCGTGAGGCCGCGATATCGACCGCCAGACCAGCCTGCGAACCTGCCGCATCGATGGCGCCGTTCTTGGCCAGGCCAAGTCTGGCGTCGCGCGGTGCACGCTCGATCTGCTTCGCCATGTTCTTGATCGAGGTCTCGAGGGCGGCCTGATCGGTGGTGCTGGCGGCGGTGACGGTGCGACCGTGCAGAAAGACGTCGATCTGCTCGCCGAGGCGGTCCGCCGGGCTACCCTGGCGGCCGATCTGATACGCCGCAGCGGTCAGCTCCGCGGGCTCGAGGCGCAGACCCAGGTCGCGCGCGGTGGTCGGCCAGACCTGGTCCGCGCCGCGGATCTCGAGCGGTCGATCGAGCAGCTGCTGAGCGCTCGGCGTGAGCCGGGTGACCGCTTCAACGCGCGCGAGGCCGCCGATAGGGGTGCCCAGCGCCGAGACACCGGGGGTGATCTTGTCCCAGTTGCTGAACTCGAAAATGGCCAGCCCGAGGAGGGCGATCAGGGCGAACGTGCTGGCCAGCAAGATGCCCGACGCCGCGTGCGGGCGCGGGGTTTGAGGGGCGCCGCGAGCCATAGCCGAGGCCGGTTGTAGCACATCCTCGGGGTCGCGCGAAGTCGGCTGTGATCCCCTCTGCGCGTGCCTGGCGGCCCGCTTCGGGAGGACCAGTGCCTCTGTGATGCCCGCCCGGAGGCTATTCAGTCGCCTTCGTTACTGGTCGTCGCGCAGCATGCGCGGGATGACGACGTCGTCGCCGCGAGCGCGAATTGTCTCGTGGTCGCTGAGATCAGCGGCGCGCATCAGCGCCTCACTGACATGCAGCAGCTCACCGTTCCACCACACCTGTTCAGCAGGTCCTCCCCGGCGCACCCGTGCCCGAAGCCGTTGAATCAATTGCTCGCGATCCATGCCCAATCCGACGCCGTGCCCGATTTCGATATGGCTGTGGAGGCACAAGGCGTGCCATGCTTCGCCACCGAGCTGTTACTCTCGCCGGAACGGGCGTGCGACGTCGGCACAACTACGCTACAGGCGTCCCGTAACATTGCTGTTGCCAACTCACGCGGACTTGTACGCGTCGTGTAACTTCGCTAAGCTGCGCGCAATCCGCCGCGCTCGGAGGTAGCACATCGCATTGTCAGCGGCTGCAGCAACCAAGGCGATTCGGCTAGGACATCCCAGTTATGTGTGGCGACGAGGGCAAGACCGCCGCGTCGCCTTGATTCGACAATTTGTCGAGCTGCGGGCCAAACGCATCCTCGATGTTGGCTGCGGGCTGGGGATGTACGTTGCGCGTTTCCGACAGTTCAGCGATGACGTTTACGGTGTCGACGTCGATCCCGACAAGATCGCGCACGGTAGCGAATGGTTACCGAATCTGCGTGTCGCGCCGGCGGAAGAATTGCCTTTCGATGACGGCACCTTCGACGTCATCCTGCTGAACGAGGTCATCGAGCACGTCGACGACGACCGGCGCGCCATCCACGAGGCGTACCGTGTCCTCGCACCGGGTGGCCACGTCATCGTGTATGCGCCGAACCGACTGTATCCATTTGAAACACATGGGTTCTTTTTCGCCGGGAAGTACCACGGACCGTGCAACCTTCCGATCCTGGCCAACTGGGTGCCCAACAAGGTGCGCGATTATTTCGCGCCCCACGTGCGCATCTATACCCAGGCGGAAGTGACCGCGCTCTTCGAAGGGCTGGACGTCGAGTACATCGTGCGGTCGCACATCTATCCGGGCTGCGACAACTGGGCTGAGCGTGGGCTGATGGGTCGCCTGTTCCGCGACGTCATGCACCTGGCGGAGAACTCGCCACTGCGTCGATTTGGGATCTCGCACTTTTTTGTGGTGCGTAAGCGCTCCTGAACTGAATCTGCGCTTCGTGCAGCAGGAACAGCGCGGCCGCGAGCCCGACCAGGCACGGCCCGACGACTTCCAGGCCGACTCGCGCTGCCAGCACGCCGACTGAGCCTGGCAAGACCGCGCCGCCGAGCACCGCGGCCGCGACCTGCAGCCCGATGAGATCAGCGGTGTGTCGGGCGTCGACCCGCTGTGGTGTGGTGGCAATCAACGATGGGAAGATCGGCGCCAGGACGCCGCCGACGATGGCCAGGCCGAGCGGGACGTTGAGCCAGATCAGCGCGGCGCCGAGCAGCGCCACCAGCATGCAGATGCGCATCAGCGTGTCGACCGACATGTGGCTAACCACCACGCCGAACAGGACGCGGCCGACGGTCAGACTGGCCCAGTAGGCGCTGATCCATACGCCGGCAGTGGCAGTCGAGAAACCGCGGCCCAGCGTGAACAGGCTGAACGTCCATTGCCCGGCAGTGATCTCGAGTCCGACATACACGAAGAAAATGGCGATGCTCAGCCATGCCATCGGCTGCCGCAGCAGGCTCGTCGGGAGGACCTGCTGCGCGGCTGGCTGGTTGTTGTTTGGCGCGCCGAAGCGGTCCCGCAGTAGCCAGTAGCTGAGGCCGAGGCCCAGCTGGATGACGCCCACGCTCGCGTAGCCCACGCTCCAGCCCGCGCCACTGGTCAGGATCGCGGTCATGATGAGCGGACCGATCGCGGCGCCCAGGCCGAACGCAGCATGCATCCAGTTCAGCACGCGTGCCCCGTGCGCGGTCGCGTACACGTTCAGGGCGGCGTCGATGGTGCCGCCGCCTGCGCCCGCGGCGGCGCCCAGCGCGACCATCATCGGCCACGACGGCACGAGCGCGTAGCCGATCAGGCTGGCGCCCGTCAGGGCGCAGCTCGCTGACAGCACCACGCCGACGCCGGCTCTGGCCAGCACGCGACCATTGACGGCACTGGCGACGAAGTACCCGCCAGCAAATGTCGCCAGCAGCATGCCGAGGGCATCCAGGCTGAGGCCGAAGGTTTCTCGAATCGAGGGCCAGGCGACGCCGAGAAGACCTTCGGGCAACCCGAGACTGACAAATCCGACCGACGCCAGGCTCAAGGTAAGTGCGTGCGCGCTCCGCGGCATTGCCAGACAGCATGCCAGGTTGGATCCCACGCACAGCTTTCCTTCGCTGAGGGGTGTGCTACAGTGCGCAGCGCACCTTCCAATCACATACACCCTTATCCAGAGAGGTGGAGGGAAACGGCCCTGTGAAGCCCGGCAACCCTCCCGGCGCGAGCGGTGCTCGCCCGGAGACGGTGCCAATTCCGCTGATGCGCGACTGCATCGGAAGATGAGGGACGGATCCGTGGTAACGAGTCGAGCGGATCCGCTTCGAGCACCGCCCGCGACCCTCCGGCCTGGATAAGCAGCCAAACGAAGGTCGGAGGATCCATGAGCATTACTCAGCAAGCCGTAGCGTCCGCGGGGACGGAAGGCCGCGTGCGTGGCTTGCAATGCCGCGAATGCGGCCAGCTCTACCCGGCCGAAGCGCGCCACGTGTGCGAGCTGTGCTTCGGCCCACTCGAAGTCGCCTACGACTACGAGTTGATCAAGCGCACGCTCACCAGAGAGACGATCGAGCGCGGGCCGCGCAGCCTGTGGCGCTACCGAGCGCTGCTGCCGATCGAAGGCGAGCGCGTCGTCGACACCCAGGCGGGTTTCACCCCGCTGGTCAAGGCCGACAATCTCGGCAAGGTGCTGGGCCTCAACAACCTGTGGCTCAAGAACGACACCGTCAACCCCACGTTCTCGTTCAAGGACCGCCCCGTGAGCGTCGCCAGCAGCAAGGCGCTCGAGTTCGGTTTTCCGGTGCTGTCGTGCTCTTCCACTGGCAATCTCGCCGGCTCGGTCGCTGCGCACGCGGCGAAGGCGGGCCTCAAGGCGTGCCTGTTCATCCCGGCCGATCTCGAACCCGCCAAGATCGTCGGCGCTTCGATCTATGGCCCGACGATCATCGCCGTCGACGGCAGCTACGACGACGTCAATCGCCTGTGCAGCGAGATCGGCGACGAGTACAACTGGGCCTTTGTCAACATCAACTTGCGGCCGTACTACTCGGAAGGCTCGAAGTCGCTGGCATTTGAAGTGGCCGAGCAATTGGGCTGGCGGCTGCCGGATCGGGTGATCGCGCCGATTGCCAGCGCGTCGATGTTCACCAAGGTCCACAAAGGGTTCCTGGAGCTGCAGAAGGTGGGACTGGTAGCCGAAGGCACGGTGAAGATGGTGGGCGCTCAGGCTGAGGGCTGCGCGCCGGTGGTCAACGCCGCACGTGCCCACCGCTCGGAGATCACGCCGGTCAAACCCAACACCATCGCCAAGAGCCTCGCCATCGGTAATCCCGCGGACGGCTACTACGCGCTGAAGATCGTGCAGGAGACTCGTGGCGCGCTGGACGCGGTGACCGACCCGGAGATCGTTGAGGGCATCGGATTGCTGGCGCGGACCGAAGGCATCTTCGCCGAGACTGCCGGCGGCGTCACGATTGGGGTGTTGAAGAAGCTGACGCAGGCAGGCAAGATCGACGCGGACGAGCTCGTGGTGGCGTACATCACGGGCAACGGGTTGAAGACCGTCGACGCGGTCGCCGACCATATCACGCCAGTACTACGGGTGGCTCCAAGTCTGGCGTCATTCGAGGCCGTGTTTGGCGCACACCGCACCGAAGGGGGGTTTTAAAAAAAGAGCAACCATGGCGTCTGAGCGCGTTAAATTCACGTTTCCCCCGGACCTGGTCAATACCCCGGTCATCTACAACATGGGCAAGCAATTCGGCGTTGCCACCAACATTCGCCGCGCCAATCTCAGCCATGACCGTGGGTGGGTCATTCTGGAGGTGGTGGGCACCGCGGAGGACGTCGAGAAGTCGCTCTCGTGGGCTCGAGAGCAAGGCGTGCGGGTCGAGCCCGTCGGGGCCGAAAGTACATGACCGTGCGGGTGCGCATCCCGACCCCGCTGCGGCAGGCGACCGACGGCGTGGCCGAGCTGGCGCTGGAAGCGGCCACCGTTGGCTCGGTGATCGAGGACCTGGAAACGCGCTACCCAGGGATACGCGGTCGGCTGCGCGATGACTCGGGCGCGCTGCGGCGATTCGTGAACATCTACGTGAATGGTGAAGAAGTGCGATTCCACGACGGGCTGCAAACAAGCCTGCGGTCCGGCGACGAGCTGAGCATCGTGCCCGCGGTCGCGGGCGGCTAGAGCCGCACCACCTCTACGCGGGCGCCGCGGCCGTGACCGGTCTCGGCCGCGGCGCTGCCGTCTCGGGCGGCGACTTCGAGCAGGCCATTGCTGCCGACGAGCGCGATGAGCTCGCCGGGTTGCGCGTCTGCGTAGTAGTGGACAAAGGGCACGCGGGTCGCGCCGAGTTGGATAGTGAAGCGCTCTGGCAGCCGCTCGGCGAGCAGGTTCGTGACCAGGTTGCCGTAGCTGTCCACGTAGATGACCTCACCGACTGGTCCGTCTGTGAATATGAGCTCGAACGGGCGCTGCAGCTGCACCGCTTCGCCGAGCGAGGATAGCGGCGTGCCCAGCGCAAGATGCGCCGCCACGGGGGCGAAAATGTCGCGGCCGTGGAACGTGCTGGATTGCCGTGGCCGCCAGAAGCCGGACTGGGTGAGTGAGACGGCCTGGGCACAACCGCCGAGGCGCTCGAGCGCGGGCACCAGCAGCCCGTTGTCGGGTCCGACGAAGAAGTCGCCGCGGACCGACTGCGCCGCCACGGCGAGTCGTTCAGAGCCCACGCCCGGGTCGACCACGGCCAGGTGCACGCTGCCGGACGGGAACGGCTCGACCGCGGTCCACAGCAAGAACGCACCTGCGCGCACATCCTGTGCGGGGACAGCATGGGTGAGATCGACCAGGCGCACCGACGGGGCAACGGCGAGCGCGGCGGCTTTCATCTGCGCCACGTAGGTGTCGGCGAGCCCGAAATCGGTCAGCAGCGTGACGATGGCCACACGGATTCCTTAGAATGTTGACTGGATTACTTATCTTTATGCGGTTGACCCGGGGCAGCGACTACGGCGCACACGCGGTGATCGAGCTGGCGAGCTGTTATGGCCAGGGACCATTGCAGTGCGCGGAAATTGCTGCGCGACAAAAGATCCCCGAGGCGTACCTGGACCAACTGCTGAGCATTTTGCGCCGCGTCGGCATCGTACGCAGCCTACGTGGGCCGCACGGCGGCCACGAGCTGGCACGCGACCCGCGCCAGCTCACCCTGGGCGAGGTCGTGACCGCGCTCGAGGGACCCGTCGTGCCGCAGGAGTTCGTTCACTCGCCCGAGGGCGAGGACCCGGACTGGTGGACCGCGTGTGCCGTCCGCCACGCGTGGCTCGCCGCCGCGGAGGCTTCGCAGCACGTGCTCGACAGCATCACCATTCAAGAGCTGGTGCAGCAGCAGGTGCTGATCCGCAGCCACCGCCAGCAGCAATCGCCGCCCGCGTTGGGAATCGGCGCCCCCTCTCAAGCGTTAGTGACAACTGATTGACTGATCACTCTGGAGCTCACGTGTCCACGAACGGAACTGTTGTAGGCCCGGCGCTGTCGCTGGACCAGGCGCGGCGCTACGCGCGTCACATCATCTTGCCTGAGGTCGGATCGATCGGTCAGCGCAAGCTGCTGGCGGCCAAGGTGTTGTTGGTCGGTGCTGGCGGGCTCGGCTCGCCCGCGGCCATGTACCTGGCCGCTGCTGGCGTGGGCACCATCGGCATCGTCGACTACGACGTGGTCGACCTCAGCAACCTGCACCGCCAGATCATCCACGGCCACCACAACATCGGTCGCGCCAAGGTCGACTCGGTGCGCGATCAGCTCGCCGACATCAATCCCGACATCGACGTGGTGACGTTCAACGAGCCCATCTCGTCGGAAAACGCCTTCGACATCATTCGCGATTTTCAGATAGTCGTAAACGGCTCGGATAATTTTCCGACTCGGTATCTCGTGAACGACGCGGCGTATCTGCTCCAGAAGCCGCTGGTCGACGGAACGTTGTTCCGCTTCGAAGGTCGCGCCAACGTGTTCCTGCCCGGCCAGGGCTGCTACCGCTGCCTGTTCCCCGCGCCGCCGCCGCCAGGCGCGGTGCCGAGCTGCGCCGAGGCGGGTGTGCTCGGCGCGATGTGCGGCGTCATCGGCACCATCCAGGCCGTCGAAACGATCAAGCTGATCCTCGACCTCGGTGAGCCGCTGGTCAACCGATTGCTGCTGTTCGACAGCTTGAGCATGGAGTTCCGCGAGGTCAAGATCCCGCGCGACCCGAGCTGCCCGCTGTGCGGCGACAACCCGACCATCCACGAGCTGATCGACTACGAGGCGTTCTGCGGCGCGCCCGTGACCACATTGGGCTGATGGCCAACGTTCGAGTACCCAGCATGCTCCGCCCGACCGTGGGCGGTGAGCGCACCGTCGCGGCCGAGGGCTCCACGCTGCGGCAGCTCATCGGGGATGTCGATCGCCGCCACCCAGGCTTCGCAGGGCAATTGCTGGAGCCGGGTGACGAGCAACAACGGCGCTTCGTGAACATCTACGTCAACGATGAGGACGTGCGCTACTTGCAGGGGCTGGAGACGCCAGTCGCCGAAGGCGACGTGATCTCCATCCTGCCGGCGGTCGCCGGCGGGTAGGCGCATGCTGTTGGAGGCGACGCGCAACACCACCCTCGAGCAGGCAATCGGGAATACGCCGCTGGTCGAGCTGCCGACGTTCGCTCCACGAGCCGCTGTCCGCCTGTGGGCCAAACTCGAAGGCGCCAACCCGTCGGGCAGTGTGAAGGACCGCATCGCGCTGGCGATGCTGGACGCTGCCGAGGAACGTGGCGATCTGCAACGGGGCACGGAGCGCATCATCATCGAGCCGACCAGCGGCAATACGGGCATCGCGCTGGCGATGCTGGCGCGGCGGCGCGGCTACCGCTTCCTGGCGGTGCTGCCCGAGAACGTGAGCATCGAGCGGCGCCAGCTGCTCGAGGTGTACGGCGCATCGCTCGAGTTCACCCCTGGTGAGCTCGGCTCGAATGGCGCGATTCGGCGCGCGCAGCAGCTGGTGAATCAGCATCCCGAGCGCTTCTACATGCCGTATCAGTACGGCAACGAAGCCAACCCCGGCGTGCACTACGCCACGACCGCGCCCGAGATCTTGCGCGACCTGCCATCGGTCACCCACTTCATCGCCGGGCTGGGTACTGGCGGTACGCTCACCGGCACCGGGCGGCGACTGAAAGAGGACAAACCCGACGTGCAGGTGATCGCCGCCGAGCCACACCCGGGCGATGGCGTGCAGGGCTTGCGCAGCCTCGACGAGGGCTTCATCCCGCCCGTGCTCGACGCACACGTGCTCGATCGCAAGATCCTGGTCACCTCCGATGATGCGCTGGTGATGACGCGGCGATTGGCCGAGCAGGAAGGCATCTTCGCCGGCATCTCGTCGGGCGCGGTCTTGCACGCAGCGCTGCGCGTTGCGCGCACCCTCGATTCAGGCGACCTGGTGTGTCTGTTCGCCGACAGCGGCTGGAAGTACCTCAGCCTCGGCGTGTGGTCGCGGCCCCTCGATGAAGCAATGGAGACGGTGCGCGACAAAGTCTGGTGGTAAGGCTGCCCGAGCCGCTGCGTCAGCAGCTGATCGAGCACGCACTCGCGGAACGTCCTGACGAGGCATGCGGCATCCTGGCCGGGCACGGCGATCGCATCGAACGCGTCTTCCGCGTGCGCAACACGGCTGATGAGGTCGGGGCTGAGCGGAGTGTGTTCCGCGAACGCGAGTCAGGCCGGCCAGCGGCGGGTCGCCGACCGGTGCACTACTACATGGACCCGCGTGACCAGCTGCGGGTCTACAACGAGATCGACGACCTCGAGCTCGACATTGTGGGCTACTACCACTCGCACACCCACACGCAGGCTCGCCCCTCGCCCACCGACATCCGCCTGGCGACCGACCTGAGTGCCTGCTATGTGCTGGTGAGCCTGCACCACGACGAGCCTGATGTCCGCGCCTGGCGGATTGTGAAGGGCGACCCGATGGACGAAACCGGGAATCTGATCGAGCTTCCGTTGTCATCCTGAGCGTAGCGAAGGATCTCGGCTGAGGAATTGTCATCCTCGAGCGAAGCGAAGGATCTCGGCTGCCAACCGAGATCCTTCGGCTCGCAGGCTCGCCTCAGGATGACATAGCCGTCAGATCCTTCGGCTCGCAAGCTCGCCTCAGGATGACAGAGGCTCAGCCCGTAGAATTCAGGCCTATGTCCCGCGTTATCGTCGGCATGTCCGGCGGAGTCGATAGCTCCGTCACTGCCGCGCTCTTGAAGCAGGCAGGCCACGACGTGATCGGCGTCACGCTGAACGTGTGGCCAGACCTGCCGAACATGCCCGAAATCCAGCGCGAGGATGCGTGCTGCGCGCTCGGCGCCGTGGAGGATGCCCGACGCGTCGCCGACAAGCTCGACATTCCCTACTACGTGCTGAACTTCCGCGAGGTCTTCGAGGACAAGGTCATCAAAGATTTCGTCCAGACCTACGCGAGCGGTCGCACCCCGAACCCGTGTATCCGCTGCAACCAGTTCATCAAGTTCGATGCGCTGCTCGTGAAGGCGCGCCAGCTAGGCGCCTCGTTTGTTGCCACGGGCCACTACGCGCGGATCGAGCACGGCAGCCCGAACCGGCTGCGCAAGGCCGCCGACCCCGCGAAGGACCAGAGCTACGTGCTGTACGTCATGACCCAGGAGCGACTCGGGGCGGCGCTCATGCCGCTGGGGTCGCATACCAAGCAGGACACCCGCGCGCTCGCAGCCGAGATGGGCCTGAGCGTGGCGAACAAGCCCGAGAGCCAGGACATCTGCTTCGTGCCGTTCAAGCGCTACACCGAGTTCATCGAGCTCTACGCGCCCGAGGTGCTGCAGCCCGGCCCGATCGTGGACCAGAGCGGGACTCGCGTTGGTGAGCACCGCGGCGTCGCGCTGCACACGATTGGTCAGCGGCGCGGGCTGGGCATCGCTGCCGGTCAGCCGCTGTTCGTGACCGAGCTGCGGCCCGAGGACAACACGGTGGTGGTCGGCGGTCCCGAGGCGTTGCTGAGCTCGTCGTGTCGCCTGGACGAGGTCAACTGGATCGACGGCGCCCCGCCCGCGGAGCCTGTGCGCGCATTCGCCAAGGCCCGCTACCGCGCAGCGGAAGTGCCGTGCACTGTCGTTGCCGTGGACGGCGGCCTGGCTGTCGAGTTCGACGCGCCGCACAAGGCGATCACCCCCGGCCAGGCGCTGGTGCTGTACGAGGGCGAGTACGTCGTCGGCGGCGGTACGATCACAAGGTAACGCCCGCAAAGGGCTATACTGCCGCGAGCTTCCTCGTTCATGCCTCGTGTCAATCGCGACAATCGCGATCTCCAGCGTCGCCTGGCCGCGCGCCGCGGCCGCGACCGCCGCCGGCCCGCCACGGAACAGCGCTACCGCTTCGCCCCCGCCGACACCGTCGAGACGCAGGCGGAGGCCGAGGAAGAGTTGTTCGATGGCGCGCCTGAGATGGTCGCCGGTCCCGCCGCGAAATCGAGTCCCGCTGCGAAAGCGAAGCCCGTGGCCGGGCCACGGCCCAGTGGTCGGCCGAGCGCGAAGCCGTTTTCGGCCTATGCCGCCGAGTACGCCTACGTTGGCAGCGATCTGCGGCGGATCGTCGTCGTGGTGGGTTCCTTACTCGTGGTGTTGATCGTCCTGCACTCCGTGCTGCCGCGCTGAGGTCGCAGGCGGGGGAATCATCGGCTTGGCCACAGTCCAATCGGCAGTGAGCGAGCGGCCGCGACGTCCTTCGCTGCGCCTGTTCCGACTCTTTGGTATCCAGTTCACCGCCAACTGGAGCTGGATCCTGCTGCTCGCGCTGCTGGTGTTCGTCGCGTACGACACCACGTTCCGCATGCTGCGGCCGCCCTTGCCGCAGGCCGCGTTGTGGTCGTTGGCGGTGTTTGCCGCGCTGCTGTCGATTGCCAGCCTGTACGCGCACGAGCTGGCGCACGCGCTCGTAGCGCGGCACTTTGGCATTCCCGTGCGGACCATCAGCTTGTTCCTGCTGGGTGGGATGGCGCACATCACGCGCGAGTCGCCGTCGCCGCGAGCCGAGTTTCTCATCGCCGTGGCTGGACCAACCGTGTCGTTGCTGGTGGGTGTGATCGCAGCGGGGTTTGGCTGGTTGTTGCGGGATACGGCGCCGCCGGTGGCGGCGATGGGGCTGTGGCTCGCGACCATGAACATCCCACTCGCGGTGTTCAACCTCGTACCGGCCTATCCGCTCGACGGCGGGCGAGTCCTGCGCGCGGTGCTGTGGTTCGCGGGTGATGACCTGAAGTGGGGCAGCACGATTGCCGCGCGGGTAGGCCAGGTGGCCGCCATCGGACTGCTGTTCGCGGGTGTGTGGATTCTGTTCGACGGCTCTGGCGGAGCGCTGAGTGGCCTGTGGCTGATCATGATCGCGTGGTTCATGTACGCGGGTGCCGCGAGCTCACAGCACGCGTCGGCGTTTCACGAAGCGTTGCGGCGGCTCACGGTTGCGTCGGTGATGGACCGCGACTTTGGCCGCGTCCAGTCGTCCGTTTCTGTTCAGTCGTTTGCTGAACAACACCTGCTGGAATCGGCCCGGCCCGGCTTCTCGCGCTCGTATGCCGTGTACCGCGACGAGTTCCTGGTGGGGCTGCTGAGCCTGCGGCAGATCGGCAGCATCCCTGTTTCGAGCTGGTCGTCCACGACCATCGAACGCGCCACGCTCCCTATTGAGTCCGCGCCCTCGATGGAACCCAGCGCCCCCGCCCTGGGCGCCTTGCACCTGATCCTGGAAGAGGGCTGCGAACAGATCGCCATCATGGCCGAGGGCCGCCTGCTGGGGCTAGTCAATCGCGACCAGCTGGTACGGGTGAGTGCTGCTGATCGCGCTCGGCTCTAGTTCGCGCTCATGATTCAGGAAATTTGCGTTGAAGCGTTCCCGCGCTCGCTCCAGTCCGCTCGGGCGCCGCTGGCCGCGTCGCCCTGACGCCCTTCGGGCTGCTCCCTTCGCTCCCGCTCGGCATACCCTTCACACTCGCGCGTATATGCCGCTGGGCCGGACTAAGGCCAGGGAACTTGCTCCGTGGTGCGGTCGGCTGTCGCATTGCGTGCGGCATGCAGGTTTGTGGCGGGCAGCAGCCGGTCATCGGCTTTAGCTCGCCCTCACCCTAGCCCTCTCCCAGAGGGAGAGGGAACGAGCAGTGCCTGCCAGCGGAGCATCACGCTTACAGTCGGACCCTGGCTGCCATCCTGCCCAGCGGCACAGGGGCGCCGATCTGAAGGGTGTGCCGAGCGGGAGCGGAGGGAGCAGCCCGCGGAGCGCGCGCAGCGGGCGGAGTGGGCGTCCGGCCGAGTCGTGCGAGGCCGAGCGGACTGGAGCGAGCGCGGCCAATCCGAACGCAGATTTCTTAGAGAAGCAGGTGTTAGTCCCAGAGCCGCGTAGCGCCGACGTAGTGCGCTTGCCAGTAGCCTGACCACAGGCTGGAGATGGTGACGCCCGTCCGTTCGTCGCTCGCGTGGATGAATTGGCCACCGCCGATGTAGATCCCGTCATGCGACAGGCCGGGCATGTACGTGTTGGCGAAGAACACCGTGTCGCCAGGCTGAAGGGCGCTGATCGCGATGTGCCCGCCGCCGTTGTACTGCTGCCACATGCCGCGGCCGACCGGTGCTCCGCTCGCGTTGTGGATGTAGTACACGAAGCCTGAGCAGTCGAAGCCCGCCGGCGAGGTGCCGCCGAAGACGTACCGATAGCCGAGGTACTTCATCGCGTTGGCGACGATCGTCCCACCGCCGCGGCCGACCAGGTTCTGCGGCGCGGGCGCGGCTGGTTGCGCGGCCGGCTTCGGCGCGGCAGCGGGCGCCGCGGGCTTCGGGACCGCGACCGATGCACCGCCGCCGGTCTGCGCCCGCGCGGCGGGCACTTCCACGACCGGCGCCGCGACCGCCTCGGCGCGCAGCTTGCCGCCCGGCACCACGAGCTTGGACCCGACGTGGATGATGTCGGGATCGTTCAGGTCGTTGTAGTCGAGCAGGAGGCCGAGATCGACCTGGTATTTCCAGGAGATGTCGGCCAGCGTCTCACTCGGCTGGATGGTGTACTCGAGCCCCTTGACCGGCAGAATCCGCAGCTCACTGCCGGGCTTGATCGTGTCAGGATCGTCGATGCCGTTGCTCGACAGGATGGTGTCGACGTCGACACCAAACGTGTCGGCGATGCTCAGCAGCGTGTCGCCCTTCTGCACCTCGTAGGTGCGGGTGCTCGGCACCGCGCGCTCATCCTCGAGCGGCAGGCTTGCGCCACCACCGATCGATGCTGCCTGCTGGTCGCCATCGTCCGCGCGTGCGATCACGCGCCGGCCAGGCAGCACGGGCGTCGCGCCGGGCACCACCAGGTCAGTCCCCGGCTGCACCACGTCGGGGTTGGCGCCGAGGTCGTTGGCCTTGATGATCTCGGAGGCCTCGACCCCGTACCGCTCGGCCACGCGGCGAATGGACTCGCCGGCGCGGACCGTGTGCAGCACGCCATCGGTCGGCAGGATCACGAGCTCCTGGCCAACAGTGATCAGGTCAGGATCGCGCAGGTTGTTCGCGCTCAGGATCGTGGCCGGGCTGAGGCTGTACTTGGCGGCCAGCATGCGGATCGTCTCGCCCTCTTCGACGGTGTGCGTAAAGGGCTTCGGCGGGGCCACTTGCTCAGACTCTGCAGGCGCTGGTTCAGTTGCCGCGGGTGCTTCGGCGACTGGCATGGGATCCGGCAGGTTGAGCGGCAGCAGTGGCGGGCTCAGCTCAGCGGCGGCGGTTGGCGGCGCGGTGGCCGGTACGGGTCGAGGCTGCACCGCGACCGCGGCAATCGTAGCCAGTCCGATGAACGCAACGGCGCCGTGGAGCAGATAACGTGGCCGCGAACGGGCCAGTGTATCGATGAAG
>WNFU01002311.1_pt1 | contig 43976 bp, 42 predicted proteins | sample 5400121 | NCBI WGS metagenome assembly WNFU01 (sample SAMN13153360, study PRJNA577476) | soil metagenome | isolation source: 100 cm soil or saprolite under grassland replicate 1 | place: USA:California | collected 2016-06-15 | reverse complement strand
AAGACGTCGGTGTTGTAGAGCAGCCGCAGGCCCGGTTCGTTGTCCACCTGGTAGCCGATGACGGCCGGGTGGTCGGTGTACCGGCCGATGACCCGGCGGACCACCCGCTCGGCATGGAACCGGTACGCGGCGTGCCCGAAGTTCACCTCCTGCCGCGCGCCCCAGCCGACCCGGCGCCCCGAGACGTTCTCGGCGGCGATCTCCGGGTACCGCCGGACGAGCCACATCGGGACGGCGTAGGTCGGCGTGCCCAGGATGACCCCGATGTCCCGCCGGGCGGCGGCGTCGAGGACCGGCTCCAGCCAGTCCAGCTTTCGCCATCAGGTCGAAGTCGGCCTCGATGTCGGGCCGGCGCTGGTACTCGGCGTAGTAGGCGGCGCCGAAGCGGATGCGGTCCATCAGCGCTCGCTGCCCCGGTACCGGAAGCCGGCGAAGCGGACCGTGCCCTCGCACGCGTAGAGCCCGATCACCCGGCCGGTGAAGGACGCGCAGGTCTCCGCCGTCCAGTAGCGGCCGTCGAGCTCCGCGAGCTCCGCGAGCAGCGTGCCGCCCGCCAGCAGCCGGACGCGGTCGCCGCCCATCGCCTCCGGTGTGAAGCCTGGCGCTGCGGGCGCCATCTCGATGCGCAGCTCCACCTCGCCCGGCGGCGCGGTCGCGTGCCAGTCCTGGGCGAGCCCGGCGATGCGGGCCCGCGCCGTGACGGCCGCCCCGCGCGCCTCGAGGCAGAACCAGTGGTCCTCGTCGTAGCGGACCGCGAGCCCGCCCGCCCCGCTCGAGGCGTCCACTGTGGACGACACGGTGGCGGTCAGGTGCCGCTGGCGGCGGCCGACGAACTGCGGATGCGAGTCTTCCAGCCCCACCCGGCCAGTGATCACGAGCCGGCCGTCCGCGACCGAGGCGACCGACGCCGGTGTGGTGCGGACCGCCAGCCAGCCGGGGTCCGCCAACGCGGACGGGTCGGTGAAGTCGAAGACCTCCTCCTCCACGCCGTCCCGCGGAGCCGTCAGCACCGGCTCGGGCCGCGGCCAACCGTCCACCCAGGACACCGGCGTGATGAAGGTCTCCCGTCCCAGCGGCGAGAACGACTGGGTCATGCCGAGCGGGCGCATGCCCAGCAGCACCAGCGCCGACCCGCCGTCCGGCGTCTCCACCAGGTCGGCGTGCCCGGTGTTCTGGATCGGCCGGGAGGTGCTCCGTGCGCTGAGCACCGGGTTGGCCGGGTGAGGCTCGAACGGGCCCTCCGGGGACGGGCCGCGGGCGATGCTGACGCCGTGCCCGCGCTCCGTGCCGCCCTCGGCGATCATGAGGTACCAGTGGTCGCCGCGCCGGTACAGGTGCGGTGCCTCGGGGAACTTCAGCCCGGTGCCCGACCACAGCGAGCGCGGCTCCTCCAGCGCCTTGCCGGCCTCCAGATCGACCCGGACCTGCTGGATGCCCCTGTGCTCCATGGCCCCGTGTGCACCCATCTCGGGGCCGCTGGTGTACAGCCCCGAGAACGTGACATAGGCCGTGTCGTCGTCCCAGGCGAGGTCGGGGTCGATGCCGCCGACCCCCTCGATGGTCGTCCCGTCGCTCCACGGCCCGGCCGGGTCGGTCGCGGTGAACACGACGCACCCGCGCGGGCTCATCGCGACGGTGACGATGACGTAGAAGACGCCGTCGCGGTGGCGGATGGTCGGCGCCCACACGCCGCCGCCGGTCCGCACGTCGTCGATGCCCACCTGCTCCGGCCGGGTCGCCACGTTGCCGATGTGCTGCCAGGTCACCAGGTCGCTGCTGCGGTAGACGGGGATTCCGGGCAGGTACTCGAAGGTCGAGGTGACCAGGTAGTACACGCCATCGACAAGCACGATGCTCGGGTCGGGGTTGAAGCCCGGGATCAGCGGATTCGGCGGCATCAGGCCAGCTCCACCGTGGCGGCCAGCGGCAGCTCGACGGCCGAGGTGCCCACCCGGAGCCGGTGCCCGCCCGGCTCGTACCGCCAGCCGTCCTCCCAGTAGGCGAGCAGCCGGGTGGGGACGCGCACCGTCACCGTGGCGGTCTCGCCGGCGGGCACGCGGACCGGTGCGTAGCCGACCAGCCACCGCGCCGGCCGGTCCACCGCGGAGGCGGCGCGTTCGGCGTACACCTGCACGACCTGCTTGCCGGGCCGCGCGCCGCGGTTGGCCACCTCGACGGTCACCGTGACCGTCTCGCCGGCCGCCACCGAGGACGGCGCCCGCACGCCGGTCAGGGCGATGTCCGTGTAGCCCTGCCCGCTGCCGAACCAGTACGCCGGGGCGGCGTCCTGCCTGAGCCATGCCCGGTAGCCGATGTGGATGCCCTCGGCGTACTCCAGCCTGCCGTCGACCGGCGTCGTGGACAGCACCGGCACGTCGGCCTCGGCCGCCGGCCAGGTGGTGGGCAGCCGTCCGCCCGGCTCGGCGACGCCGAGCAGCACGTCCGCGACGGCGTTGCCCATCTCCTGTCCGCCGAAGTACCCGACGAGCAGGGCGGCGACGTCGTTCCGCCACGGCAGCAGGACGGGCGAGCCGGAGTTCACCAGCACCACGGTGCGCGGGTTCGCCGCGGCGACGGCGCGGACCAGGTCGTCCTGCCGGCCCGGCAGCGCCAGCGACGTGCGGTCATAGCCCTCGGACTCGACCACCGAGTTGGTGCCGACCACGACCAGCGCCACGTCGGCGCGGGCGGCGGCGTCCGCGGCCGCGGCGATGAGCGCGTCCTCGTCCACCGCGGCCGGCTCGGTGCCGAAGCGCAGCCACAGCAGGTCGGCCAGCGGGCCGCCGCGGTCGCGCAGGTCGTACTCGAAGCGGAGCTCGACCGGCGTGCCGGCGGTCAGGTTCACCTCGGCGGCGGCGGTGGGCGGGGCCATCAGGGCGGCGCCCAGGTCGGTGTGCGCGGCCTCGACGTCCTCATCGACGATGAGCTTGCCGTCGAGGTACACCCTGCCGTGGCCGACGGCGGCGAAGCCGAGGCGCACCGTGCCCGACTCGGCCGGGGTGAACCGCATCGTCAGCTCCACGGTGGCCGAGCGCCCGATCGGGGCGTCCCCGCCGAACCAGACCAGCATGCTGGACAGGCGGTCCTCGGCGAACAGCTCGGTGCCGTCGGCGTCCAGGAACCGGGCGCGCAGGCCGGGCCCGCCGGTGACCGGGTTGGTCAGCTGCGCCAGCGGCAGCTCGACCACGCCCTCCTGCACGACGGCGCCCCGGGAGTACGTGACGTCCAAGCCGGGCAGCGCGGCACGCAGCCCGGCCAGCGGGGAGACGGTGCGCTCGGGCAGCACGGTGGCGCTGCCGCCACCCTGGGTGCGGGCGTTGGCCGCGTTGTCGCCGATCACCGCGACCGAGCGCAGCGCCGCGGCGTCCCAGGGCAGCTCGCCGCGGTTCTCCAGCAGGACCGTGCCCTCGACGGCGGCGTGCCGGGCGAAGGCGACGCCGTCCTCGACCCAGACCGGCGCGGCGGCCGGGAAGCCCTCGATCGCGCCGACCCGCTGCGCGAGGGTGAGGATACGGGCCACCTTGCGGTCGATGACCGACTCGTCGATTTTCCCGGCGCGCACGGCCTCGACCAGCGCGTCGCCCCACGGCCCGTCCGGGCCGGGCATGACGAGGTCCTGCGCGGCCGTCGCGGCCTCCAGCGACCGGACGGCGGTCCAGTCGCTGATCACGACGCCGTCGAAGCCCCACTCGCTGCTCAGCGGGGTCTCCAGCAGCTCGTTCTCGGTCGCGGTGGCGCCGTTGACCGAGTTGTAGGAGCTCATGACGAGCCAGGCGTGTGCCTCGGTGACCGCCTTCTCGAACGCGAGCAGGTACAGCTCGCGCAGCGCGCGGTCGCTGACGCGGACGTCGATGGTGAACCGGTCGGTCTCGGAGTCGTTGGCGATGTAGTGCTTCGGCGTGGCGCCGACGCCGTTGTCCTGCACGCCGTTCACGTAGGCGGCGGCGAGGTCGGCGGTGAGTACCGGGTCCTCGCTGAACGCCTCGAAGTGCCGGCCACCGAGGGGGGAGCGGTGCAGGTTGATGGTGGGGCCGAGCACCACGTCGACGTTCTTGCGGCGGGCCTCGACCGCGGCCGCGGCGCCGTAGCGGCGGGCGATGTCGGGGTCCCAGGAGGAGGCCAGCGCGGTGGCGGACGGCAGGTTGAGGGACGGGTCGCGCTCGTCCCACACCTCGCCGCGGACGCCGGACGGGCCGTCGGAGACGAGGATGCGGCGCAGCCCGATCTTCTCGATCGGCCAGGTGGTCCAGAAGTCGCGGCCGGTCAGCAGCTGGACCTTCTCCTCCAGCGTGAGGGCGGCGAGCGCTTCGGCGATGGTGGGGTCGCCGGCGAGTGTGGTCATGAAAGGCGGCTTCCTTAACTGGTGGCGAGGGCGGCCTTGAGCCGCTGGCGTTCGGCGCGGCGCTTCTGCTGAGCCACCGGGTCGGGGACCGGGGCGGCAAGCAACAGCGTCTGCGTGTAGGGGTGCCGGGGGCGGGCGGTGACCTGGTCGCCGTCGCCCCACTCGACGATCTCGCCGCCGTACATGACCGCGACGCGGTGGCTGAGGTGGCGGACCACCGCGAGGTCGTGCGAGACGAACAGGTACGCGACGCCGGTGCGCTCCTGGATCTCCTTGAACAGGGCGAGCACCCGGGCCTGGGTGGACAGGTCCAGGGCGGAGACCGGCTCGTCGCAGACGATCAACCGCGGGTCCAGCGCCAGGGCGCGCGCGATGGCGATGCGCTGGCGCTGCCCGCCACTGAACTCGCGCGGCAGCCGGCTGCCGGCGTCGGCGGGCAGGTGCACCTGGTCGAGCAGCTCGCGGACCCGCTTGGTCGCCTCGGCCTTGGCGACCTTCCGGACGGTGAGCGGCTCGGTGAGGATCTGCTCGATCGTCAGCGCCGGGTTCAGCGAGGTGTACGGGTCCTGGAAGACGACCTGGATGTCGCTGGACAGCTCCCGCCGCTGGGCCCGCGACAGGTGGCTGATGTCGCGGCCGTTGTAGCGGATGGCGCCGCCGGTGACCGGGGCGAGGCCCAGCACGGCCCGGCCCAGGGTCGTCTTGCCGGAGCCGGACTCGCCGACCAGGCCGACCGTCTCGCCGGGCAGGATGTCCAGGGAGACGCCCTTCAGCGCCTTGAACGGCTTGCCGCGCAAGCCCCGGGCGGGGTATTCGACCTCGACGTTCTCGACGTCGAGAAGGCGTTCACTCATCGGCCGGCCTCCTTGGTGGCGAGAGGTCCGCGGGGCTCGCTGTCCTCGAGGATCGCGTCGAACAGGGACTTGGTGTACGGGTGCCGGGGGTCGGCGAAGATCGACCGGGCCGGGCCGGTCTCGACGATGCGGCCGGAGCGCATGACCGAGACCCGGTCGCACAGGTCGGCGACCACGCCGAAGTTGTGGGTCACGAGCAGGACGCCCATGTGGAACTCGGCCTGCAGGTCGCGCAGCAGGTCCAGCACCTCGGCCTGCACGGTCACGTCCAGCGCCGTGGTGGGCTCGTCGGCGATGAGCAGGTCCGGGTTGCAGGACACCGCGCCGGCGATGAGGACGCGCTGCGCCATGCCGCCGGAGATCTGGTGCGGGTAGGCGTCGAAGGTGCGCTGCGGCTCGGGGATGCCGACCCGTTCCAGCAGCTGCAGCGCCCGCTGCCTGGCCTCGGCCCTGCCGATGCCGAGCGAGACCCGCATCGGCTCGACCAGCTGGCTGCCGATGGTGAACGCCGGGTCCAGGTTGGACATCGGCTCCTGCGGGATGTAGGCGATCTTGGCGCCGCGCAGGCGGGTCATCTCCTTGTCCGAGATGCGCGCCAGGTCGACGCCCTCGAAGTTGATGTCACCGGCGACGATCCGCCCGCCCGCCGGCAGCAGCCGCATGATCGCGAACGCGGTCTGGGTCTTGCCGGAGCCCGACTCTCCGATGAGGCCGTGCACCTCGCCGCGGCGGACGGTGAGCGAGACGTCCTCCACGACGGTCCTCACCGAGCCGTTGGGTTGGTCGTAGCCGACCGCCAGCTCCCGGACCTGCAGCAGCTCCTCGCCGGTGGCCTCGCCGATCTCCTCGTGGGCGATGACCGGCTCCCGCTGCACCGACACCGTCGCCGGCGCCCGCTTCGCCCGCCGCCGCTTCGGGGTGACGCTGCGCTCCAGTTCGTCCCGCAGCGCGTTGCCCAGCAGGGCCAGCGCCATGCAGGTCAGGCCGATCGCGAGGCTCGGCCAGAGCAGCTGCAGCGGGGCAGAGTAGATGTTGGTGAACGCGTCGTTGAGCATCCCGCCCCAGGTCGGCCTGGACAGGTCGCCCAGGCCCAGGAAGTCCAGCCCGGCCTCGATGGCGATGGCGATCCCGGCGAGGCTCGCGGCGAGGATGATCGCCGGCGCGCGCACCACGGTCAGGATGTGCCGGGCGATGATCCGCCCGTCACTGAGCCCGGCGACCCTGGCGGCGTCGACGTACAGCTCGTGCCGCACGCCGGACACCGCGGCGTGCACCACCCGGTAGAACGCCGGCGCGATCAGGATCCCGAAGATCGTCATGGCGCCGAACAACGACGGGCCGATCACCGCGCGCGCGGCGAGCAGCACCACGATGCCGGGCAGCGCCATCAGCAGGCTGGCCACCCAGGACGACGCGCCGGCGAACCACTTGCCGTAGTAGCCGGAGATCAGGCCCGCGGTGATGCCGATGGCGGCGGCCAACACGACGGCCAGGGCGGCGCCCTCGATGGTGGGCCGGATCGCGTACAGCAGCCGGGACAGGATGTCGTGCCCGGACCCGTCCGCGCCCAGCAGGTACGTGCCGCCCGGCTTGGCCAGGATGTCGGTGGCGGAGGCCCTGTCCGGGTCGTGCGGCGCCAGCGCCGGCGCGAACAGCCCGGCGAGCACCAGGAGGAGGAGGAAGGCCAGGGACACCACGCCGGTGGCGTTCCTCAGCAGCCGGCGGAACAGCGACGCGTGCGCGGTCTGCTCCAGGGTCCCGACGTCGGGGACGGCGTCGGGAGGGATGGTTGCGGCGGTCATTGCTCGCCTCCGCGCTCGATCCGCTCCTCGCCCGGCCACCCCAGAGGGGACCCCGGCCGGGCTGCGATGCTCACTCGCTGTCGGCTCGCTGTGGTCATTGCTCGCCTCCGCGCTCGATCCGCTCCTCGCCCGGCCACCCCAGAGGGGACCCCGGCCGGGCTGCGATGCTCACTCGCTGTCGGCTCGCTGTGGTCATGACACACGCACCTTGGGGTTCAGCCATCCCTGCAGCAGGTCGACGGCGAGGTTGATGACGACGACGATGACGGCGGTGGCGAGCACCAGCCCCATCACCAGCGGGATGTCCCCTTGCCCGGTGGCGCCGACGGCGACCTGGCCGAGGCCGGGGATGGCGAAGATCTGCTCCACGATGACTGCGCCACCGAGCAGGCCGACGAACTGGACGGCCAGCACCGACAGCGCGGGGCCGGCGGCGTTGCGCAGCACGTGCTTGTAGACGACCCGGGTCTCGGACAGGCCGCGGCTGCGCAGCGTGCGGACGTAGTCCTGGCGCAGCGCGTCGATCACCGAGCCGCGGATCTGCCCGGCGATGCCGGCGATGCTGCCGACCGACAGCGCGATCACCGGCAGGGCGATCGAGGACAGCCACTGGGTCGGTGACTCGCCGAACTGCACGTAGCCGGTGGGCTTGAACACGTGCATCTTGATCGCGAAGAGGGTGACCAGGCCGAGCGCGATGAGGAATCCGGGGATCGCGAAGCCGAGGACGGACAGGAACTGCACGAGGCGGTCGACCCAGCCGCGCCGGGTCGCGGCGACCACGCCGAGCACCACGGCCACGACGGCGCTGAGCACCGTGGCGCCGATGACCAGGGAGAGGGTCACGGTGAGCCGGCTGGTGATCGCCTGGGTGACCGGCTGGCCGGTGAACCAGGAGGCGCCCAGGTCACCGCGCAGGGCGTGGGAGACCCAGTCGGCGAACCGGGTCAGGACCGGCCGGTCCAGGCCCAGCTCATGCGTCTTCTGCACCACTGTGTCCTCGGTCGCCTGCTGGCCGAGGATGCGGCGGGCGATGTTGCCCCCGCTGATGTAGAGAAGGAGGAACGTGACGGTGGACAGCACCGCCACCAGTACGACGCCCGCGGCGAGGCGCCGCAGCACGAATCGGAACACGATGACCCCTATGGCCGGAAGTGGTGATGGGAGTGGGGTGGGCCGCCGCCCCCGGGTCGGCGGCCCACCGGCGCGATCATCTTTCGGGTCCCCGAGAAGTCGCATTCCTTGCGACTTCGGGGGGTGAAGATCAGACCTTGGGCGTGATGTTCCAGAGGTACGGGTAGGCGTTGTCGCTCTGCTGGACCACGTTCGTCTTCTTGTCGGCGGCGAAGTTGCCGGCGACGCGGTACCACGGGTTGAACCAGGCCTGCTCGACGGCGTACCTGTTGAGCTCCTTTGCCGCGGTGGCGGCCTCTTCGTCGGACCCGGTCTGGATCTTCTTCATCAGCCCGTCCACCTTGGCGTCCTTGACGTGGAAGACGTTGAACGTCGCGGTCGAGCTGATCTCGAAGTTGCCGACCTGCCACGGCGTCGGATCCTGCTGGAGGCGGAACCACGAGGCGGCGAACTTCGGGGCGAGGATGGCGGCGATGGCGTCGTTGGAGGCCACCTGCTCGTACTTGACGGTGATGCCGGCGTCGGACAGGTACTGCTTGACCAGGTCGAAGACCGTGGTGGCGCCGAAGTTGAACTGGGGCAGCGTGATCGTCAGGCCGCTGCCGTAGCCGGCCTCGGACAGCAACTGCTTGGCCTTGTCCTTGTCATACGGGTACATCGTGTCCAGGGACGGATCGTAGGCCGGCGAGTTGGTTCCGAAGATCTGGCCGGTGACGGTGCCGTTGCCCTTGTCGACCGCCTTCAGCATGGCTTCACGGTCGATCGCGTAGTTGATCGCCTGGCGCACCTTCACGTTGCCCAGCGCCGGGTTCATCTTGCCCTCGCGGTCGAACAGGATCAGGCCGGTCCAGTCCAGCTCGTGCGGGAACAGCTGGACGCCAGCGGCCTTGAGCTGGTCGTTGGCGCTGTTGTCGATGAGGTTCAGGCCGTTGACCTGCCCGCCCCGCAGCGCGTTCACCTGGGTCGAGATGGCGCTGTACACGTTGATGGTCAAGGTGGCGTAGTGCTGCTGGTCCTTGGCCCAGTAGTTCGGGTTCTTCGTGAACACGTACTTCGACCCGACGACGGTCTTGCCACTGTCGAGGATGTACGGGCCGGAGCCGACCGGCTTGGTCTTCTCGTCGGCCGCGCCGAACGCCTTGGGGCTCTCCATGGCGCCAGCGTTCTGCGCGAGGTAGGTGAGCAGCGCCGGGTCCGCCTGGGTGAGCGTGATCTGGAGGGTGTCCGGAGCGGTCGCCTTCGCGTCCTTCACGTTGGCCAGGTAGGACTTGTTCGCCGACGTGCCGTCGCGGAACCGGAGGAGGTTCTTGGCGGCGACGTCAGCGGTGAACGCCTGGCCGTCGGTGAACTTCACGTCGGTGCGCAGCTTCATCGTCAGCACCGTCTTGTCGGCGTTGTATGACCAGCTGGTCGCCAGCCACGGCTGGATCTTGGCGTCCGGCGTCTCGCGCAGCAGCGAGTCGTACACCGCCTGGATGTAGGGCGCCTCGTTGGCCCAGTTCGCGCCCGCGGCGGCCAGGCTGGTCGGCGGCACCAGGGCGCCGAGCGTCAGCGTCCCCGTCCCCGAACCCGTGCCCGCGCTGCCACTGCTCGTCGAGCCGCCCCCGCAGGCGGTCAGGGTGACGGCCACGGCGGCCATAGCCGCCGCGACGGTCACCAGCTTCTTCGCAAGCACTTTGCTTGATCCCTTCGTCCGATGCGCCCTCCCGTCCAGGCGGCTTGGAGGAGGACGCTACGCTAAAAACCGACCGAGCGCTAGGTTTGTTTTCGCTTCGGTTTCGGCTACTCTTCGTGGCATGACGACGACCCGGAGACCCCGCGGCCAGTACGCCAAGACGCCGGCCCGCCGGCAGGAGATCGTGGAGGCCGCCGTCGAGGTCTTCTCCTCCTCGGGCTTCCACAAGGGCTCGCTCCGCGATGTCGCCGACAAGGTGGGGCTCAGCCAGGCCGGGCTGCTGCACCACTTCCCCAGCAAGGAGCACCTGCTGCAGGCGGTGCTCACCTGGCGCGACGACGAGTCGGGGGCACGGCTCGGACAGCCGATGCCCCAGGGCGTCGACCTGCTCCGCGGCCTGGTGGAGCTCGCGGAGTACAACGCGAGCACGCCGGAACTGGTGGAGCTGCACGTGATCGTGTCCGCCGAGGGCACCTCCGGCGACCACCCGATCCACGACTACTTCGTCGATCGCTACGCCTCCGTCTTCGAGATGATCCGCGGTGCCTTCGCGCATGCCGAGGCACATGGCCAACTGAAGCCGGGCATCGACTGCGCCAGCGCCGCCCGGACGGTCATCGCGCTCATGGACGGCCTGCAGGTGCAGTGGCTGTTGCATCGGGACGAGGTGGACATGGCCGGCGACCTGCGCCGCTACCTCCAGTCGCTGCTCAGCGTTGAGCTGTGACCGGCACGTGGCGGGCGGCCGAGATCGCCCTCACCGCGGCGGCCGGCTACCGCAACGCCTACCTCGACGTCGAGGTCTGGGCCGACTTCAGGTCCGAGTCCGGCGTGACGCTGCGCCGGCCCGCGTTCTACGACGGCGGCGGCACCTGGCGGGTCCGCTTCGCCGCGCCGTCGGCCGGCACCTGGCGCTGGCGCGCGGAGGCCTCCGTCGACGACCCGGGGCTGCGCGGCGTGAGCGGCACCGTCGAGGTCGCTGATTCTGAGGTCGCTGATTCTGAGGTCGCTGACTCCGGGACCGACAACCGCTTCCACCGGCACGGGTTCTGGCGCATGTCGCCGGGCGGGCGCAGCCTGGTGCACGCGGACGGGACGCCGGCGGTGCTCGTCGCCGACACCGCCTGGGCGCTGCCCTGGCGGGCGAGCGAGGCCGACGTCGCGGACTACGCCGCGGACCGGCAGGCCAGAGGCTTCAACGCGGCGCTGCTGATGTCGCTCCAGCCGGACATGCGCGCCCGCGGGCCGCGCGACCGGCAGGCGGACGAGGGGTTCGACGTCGCGTTCGAGGACCTGCCGGACGGCCGGCTCACCGAACTGAACGTCGGCTACTTCCAGACCCTCGACCGGCTGCTGGACATCCTGCTCGCCCACGGGATCGTCCCGGTGCTGCAGCCGGTGTTCCAGGGCTTCGGCTGGAAGGGCCTGGACGTGGCGGGCACCGTGGTCCCGCCCGGGGAGTACGCCCGGTACTGCCGCTACCTGGTCGCCCGGTACGGCGCCGCACCGGTGGTCTACCTCGTCGGCGCCGACGGGTGGGGGACCGAGCCGCAGATCGAGGCCGGCGGGCGGGAGATCGAGGCGTGGGACTGCTACCGGCAGCCCACCGGCGTCCACTACAACCCGTCCGCGACGAACCGCGAGCACCAGGACGCCGACTGGCTGGACTTCCAGTGGTGCCAGACCGGGCACTCGGGCGAGCACGTGCCGGAACGGGTGGCGGACATGTGGCGCAACGTGCCGGCCAGGGCGGTCGCGAACGGCGAGCCCACCTACGAGCACACCCGCACGGACACGACCGCCGACGGCTGGTGGCAGGGGCACGAGGCCTGGAGCAACCTGTGTGCCGGCGGGACGATGGGCGTCGTCTACGGCGCGGCAAACATATGGCAGTGGAAGCACCACGCGGACGAGCCGGGCCACAGCGCGTACTTCCTCGCCGCCTCCGGCTCGTGGCGCGAGGCGCTGGAGTTCCCCGGCGCGAGGTACGTGGGGCTGGTGGGGCGCATCCTCGACGGCCTCCCGACCACCGACATGGCCCCGGACTGGACGACCTTCCTCGCACCGCGCGGGCTGCGCGTCCCCGGCACGCTGCAGATCACCTACCAGGAGCACGGCGGGCCGCTCATCCCCATGCGGGAGGAGGCGCTGCCGCTGCGTTACCGCGTGGTCGACCCGTGCACCGGGAAGACCCTCGAGGAGGGCATTCGGACGCCGGGGCTGCCCATCGAAGACACCCGCGGACGAGCGCGGCTGGTCATCTTCCACGACCCCGACGAGGACACCTGATACCTGCACCCACCGCTAACCTGCTCTGGTGACCACCGAGTTGATCCTGCTGTCGCGGGTGGCGTTCCGCGACCGCGAGATCACCGGTCCTCGGCTGCGTGGTCTCCTCGCGCTGCTCGCACGGGATCTGCGCTCGGGCTGCAGCACCGCCCGGCTGATGGACGGGCTCTGGCCGGACGAACAGCCGGAGAACCCGGCCAAGGCGCTGCAGATCCTCGTCTCCCGCGCCCGCGCGCAGCTGGGCTCCGACGTTATCGTCCGTACCCCCACCGGTTACCGCCTGGCCTTGCGGGAGGAACAGGTGGACGCCTCTGCGGTGCTGCGCAGCGCGTCGGCAACCGCGCAACATTCCGGCGCCGGCGACCATGCGGCGGTGCTCGCGCAGGCCGAGGCGGGTCTTGCGCTGTGGGACGGCGCCACGGGCGGCGACGCCGGGCTGGACGACCCGTTGTCGGTGCTGCGGGCCGAGCGAGCCTCGACGTACCGGTCGCTGCTGCGGGCCCGTGCGCTGGCGCTGTCGCGGCTGGGTCGGCATGGCGAGGCGGTCGAGGCGCTGACCAAGGTGGCCGGTGAGCGGCCGCGGGACGAGGAGGTGCTGCTGGAGCTGCTGCGCGCCGAAGCGGCGACGGTGGGCCCGTCGGCGGCGCTGGCCAGGTACGAGGCGTACCGCCGTTGGCTGCGCGACGAGCTCGGCACCGATCCCGGCGGCGCACTGCAGGCCATGCACCTACAGCTGTTGCAGGGTGCGGCGCCCGCCGTCCGGCACGGTGTCCAGCACGAGCCCAACCCGCTGCTCGGCCGCGACGATGACCTCGCGGCGGTCGCGAGCCTGCTGCGCACGTCCCGGGTCGCCTCGATCGTCGGGCCGGGCGGTCTGGGGAAGACCCGGCTTGCGCATGCGGTGAGCCGGCGGGCGGAGCAGCGGGTCGTACATTTCGTCGCACTGGCCGGTGTCGCGGGCGATGCCGATGTGGTCGGCGAGGTCGCGTCGGTCCTCGGCGTCGGCGAGTCCCGGCCTACCGCGGTCGGTCCCCCCGCCATCCCGACGGATGTCCTCACCGGGATCGTCGACACCCTCGGTCCCGGTCCCGCGTTGCTGGTGCTGGACAACTGCGAGCACCTCATCCGCGCTGTCGCCGACCTGGTAGGCGCCCTGGTGTCGATGACCAGGGACCTGGGGGTGCTCACCACCAGCCGCGCTCCGCTCGGCCTGTCCTCGGAGTCGGTGTACCTGCTGCCGGAGCTCGACCTGCGGACCACGGTTGAGCTGTTCGGCCAGCGGGCCAGGGCGGCGCGCCCTGACGTCGAGCTGCCCGCCGATGATGTGGCGGAGTTGTGCGGTCACTTGGACGGGCTGCCGCTCGCGGTGGAGCTGGCGGCGGCGCGGGTCCGGGTCATGTCGGTGCCCGAGATCGCCGGCCGGCTGGAGGACCGGTTCGCCCTGCTGCGTGGTGGTCCGCGCGACGCGCCGGAGCGGCATCACACCCTGCACGCCGTTGTCGACTGGAGCTGGAATCTCCTCGACCCGGCCGGGCGGGCGGCGATGCGTGCGCTGTCGGTCTTCCCCGGTGGGTTCACGGGGGACGCCGCCGGGCGGCTGCTCGGCGACGGCGTCCTGGGCGTGGTGGAGCATCTGGTCGACCAGTCGTTGCTCAAGGTCGTCGACACCCCGTCGGGGGTGCGTTTCCGGATGTTGGAGGCCGTGCGCGAGTTCGGCACGGGGGAGCGGGAGGCGGCCGACGAGACCGACCGGGTGGTCGACCGGTTCCTCGCCTGGGCACGGGACTTCGGGCTGGCGAACCACGACTCGCCCTTCGGGGCCGACCCGGCGCCGGCCATGGAGCGGATCCGGGCCGAGCAGGACAACCTCGTTCAGGCGCTGCGGTACGGCCTTGACCGGGTGGACGGCGCCACGGTGGCGGCGACCGCCGCGGTGCTCGCGGCCCTGTGGACCGTCGAATCCAGCTACGTGCGCATGGCCGCGCTCGCCGAGGAGACCGCCTGGGTGTTGTCGCACTACCGGCCGGCGCCGGAGTTCGTCGAGGTCACCCGGACGGCCGCGGCGCTGTGCACCGCGTACACCTTCACGATCCACGGCCCGCGTGCGGTGCGCTCGCTGGTCGTCCTGCGCCGGCTCCCGCCTGCCCCGCCGGACACGCTGATCCGCGCCGTCGCGATCGTCCTGTGTACCGCGCCCGAGCGGGATCCGTCGGCGCTGACCGGGCTGTGCGACAGCGACGAGCCGCTGCTGGCCGGGATCGCCAGCGGCGTGTCCAGCTACCTGCTGGGGAACCGGGGCGACCCGGACGGCGCGCGGAAGGCGGCCGAGCGGATGCTGGAGGTGTTCGAGCACCGGGAGTTCCCGTTCGTCCGGATCGTGGCTCACGGCCGGCTCGCCGAGCTGCACATGCACGCCGACGACGGTGCCGAGGCGCTGCGGCACCTGCGGGCGGCGTTGCAGGTGCAGGAGGGGCTGGAGAACTGGCCGGACGTGTTCGGGATCCGGTGGGCGTTGGGGCTGGCGTGCCTGCAGGTCGGTGCGCTCGACGAGGCCGAGCACTGGTTGGAGCTGGCCGGGATCGGTCTGGCCGATGAGACGTTCGGCACCCGCACGTTCGAACTCGCGGTGCGCGGTGAGCTCCTGCTGGCGCGCGGCGAGGTGGAGGCCGGCCTCGGCCGGTGGCGCCGCGCCGTCGAGGTGATGACGAGCACCAGGATCCCGGGCGTTCGCGCCGAGCCGGGCCTGGAGCCGTGGACGCTGGAGCTCAAGGCGGTTGCCGTGGTCGCGCACGCCCAGCACGGCCGGCTCGACCTCGTCGAGGAGCTCCTCCACGAACTGCCGCCCGCGCTGGCCGCGCTCCTCACCGACCCGGCCCAGGACGAGCTGTCGTTCGTCACCGGCCTCCCGCTCTGCGGTGCGCTCCTGCTGGCGCTGGCCATGGTGGATCTCGACCGTGGTCGGCGCACCGGCGACGAGCGTGCCACCCGGTCGGGAGTGCGGCTGGTCGCGCTGGCGGAGCGTTTCCGGTGCCTCCGGCAGTTCCAGCCGACCATGTCCAGCGCCCGCGCCCGGCACGCCGCCGAGCGGGCCGACCGGTCGGCATACGCCGCCGCCGTGTCGTCGTACGCCGACCTCAGCCGCGAGGATCTACGAACCGCCGCGCTGACCGCACTGCGCGCGCGGGCCTAGCGCGCCCGCCAGTAGATCAGCGGATGCGGGCTGTGGGCGTCCCAGGGACGGCCGCTCACGGCGTCCCCTGACCGCAGTGCGTCCAGCCCTCCGCCAGCCGCAGGCGGTGCGCCGACCGTAGGTCCAGGCGCTTATGGCAAGCACAGCCCTCCGCCAGCCGCAGGCGGTGCGCCGACCGTAGGTCCAGGCGCTTCTGGCTAGCACAGCGGTGCGCCGACCGTAGGTCCAGGCGCCTAGGGAAGCACAGCATCGCGGTTGAACAGCTTCTTCGCCCACAGGTAGCCGGCCAGCGCGATGGCGGCGCACCAGGCGACCGTGATGAGGGCGCTGCTGCCGATCGGGGTGCCCATCAGCAGTCCCCGCACGGTCTCGATGAACGGGGTGAAGGGCTGGTACTCGGCGAAGGCGCGCAACCCGGCCGGCATCGAGTCGGTCGGGACGAACCCGCTGCCGAGGAACGGCAGGAAGACCAGCGGCATCGGCAGGTTGCTGGCCGACTCCACGGTCTTGGCCACCAGGCCGAACGCGACCGACAGCCAGATGAACGCGAATGTGATCAACGCGAGGATGCCGACCGCGGCGACCCACTCGACCGCGTCGGCGGTGGGCCGGAACCCGACGAGCAGCGCGACACCGGTGACGATGCCGATGCCGAGCATTGTCTGGATCATGCTGCCGAGGACGTGACCGGTCAGCACCGACACGCGGGCGATGGCCATGGTGCGGAACCGGGCGATGATGCCTTCGGTCATGTCCATGGCGACCGAGATCGCCGTCCCGGTGACCGCGGCGGACACGGTCATCAGCATGATGCCGGGAGCCACGTAGTTGACGTACGCGGCGCGGCCGCCGGCCCCACCGCCTATCCCGTTGCCCAGGGTGCCGCCGAAGACGTAGACGAACAGCAGCAGGAAGACGACCGGCATGCCGGCGAGCTGGACGGTCATGGAGGGGTAACGCAGCATGTGCCGGAGGCTGCGGCGCAGCATCGTCGCCGAGTCGGTCAGCGCGTAGGACAGGGTGGTCATTGCTCGCCTCCGCGCTCCGCTCCGCTCCTCGGGCCGCAGACCCCCCGGAGGTGACGGCAGATCCATAGGGCGGCCCTGCGATGCTCACTTCGCTGTCGGCTCGCGGTGGTCATGGTGCGGTCACCTTCACGTTGTCGGTACGGCCGGTGAGGGCGAGGAAGACCTCGTCGAGGTCGGGGGTGTGCACGGACAGCTCCGCCACCTCGATCGAGGCGTCGTCGAGCCGGTCGAGCAGTGCCCGCAGCGACCGGACACCGCCGTCACTGGGGACCTGCAGGGTGAGGGCGTCGTCGTCCCGCGACACCCCGACCAGGGCGCGGGCGGCCGCGTCCAGGCGGCGCGCGTCGGCGAACCGCAGCCGGATGTGCCCGCCGGGAACCTGACGCTTCAGCTCCTCCGCGGTGCCCTCGGCGACCAGCCTCCCCTGGTCGAGGACCGCGATCCGGTCGGCGAGCTGGTCCGCCTCCTCCAGGTACTGCGTGGTGAGGAAGATCGTCACGCCGCCGGCCACCAAGTCGCGGATGATCTGCCACACGGTGCGGCGGCTGCGCGGGTCCAGGCCCGCGGTCGGCTCGTCGAGGAAGATGATCCGCGGCTCGCCGACCAGGCCCATCGCCAGGTCGAGCCGGCGCCGCATGCCGCCGGAGTAGGTGGCGGCCATCTTCCTGGCCGCATCGACCAGATCGAACCGGTCGAGCAGTTCAGCCGCACGCCGCCGGCCCTCACGACGGCCAAGGTGGTAATCGGGATCCTGGGCCAGATCATGACCGGCGACGCGCACCTGTCCGCCGTCCGCGCCGATCAACGTCGACAGAATCTGAACCGTGGTGGTCTTGCCGGCGCCGTTGGGGCCGAGCAGCGAGAAGACCGTTCCCTCGGGCACATGCAGATCGATGCCGTCGAGCACAACGTGCTCCCCGAACGACTTGCGTAACCCGACAGCCGAGATTGCCGGCTCGATCGGTTTGGTTGTCATGGTGTGAGCGTGCAGCCCGTGAGGTTTACCGCGGTTTCACCCCGGTTTCAGGTGCTGGACTTCACCACAACACCTGTGGGAAGCCAGTTCAGGGTCGGGCTTGACCTGCGCGGATGTCACATGGCGATCGCGCGGCTCGTGGTGGCTCGGATGCTGGGTCTCGTGATCGTCCGCCGCCAACTGCTCCGCCACTACCGCGATCAGCGCGGCGCCTCTGCGTGGCACCAGCATGGCGAGCTGTGAGACGGGAGGGCCGGCGGTGCCTAGGGCATGGGCCCGGCCGTGCTTGGCCACGCTCGCGACGCGTCTAGCCTCGCGTGCATGGTCTTCTCGTGGGACGACTCGCGTCGGGCCTTCACCGACGCCGCGGAGTGGTTCGTACGCACGGCCGCCCTCGTCGGTGACCGGTGGAACAGGCCTGGCCTGGGCGAGTGGGACCTCCGCGCCCTCGTCGGTCACACGAGCCGTTCCCTTCTGACGGTCGAGACGTACCTCGCTCGTCCTGCCGCGGCCGCCGAGGTTGCCTCCGCCACGGACTACTTCCGCGCGACGAGGGCGGCCGCCGCCGACCCGGCTGTCGCGGAGCGCGGACGCGACGCCGGGACCGCTTTGGGCACCGATCCCGCGGCCACCGTGGCGGAGATCGCCGCACGCGTGCTTCGGCTCGTCGAGACCCAGGACGGCACCGAGCTCGTGACGACGATCGCGGGCGGCATGCGGCTCGGGGACTACCTGCCGACGCGTACGTTCGAGCTGGCCGTCCACACCGCTGACCTCGCCACAGCCCTCGGTGTGCCGCCAGAGGTCCCCGCAACGGCCGCGGCGCAGGCACTCCACGTCGTCGCCGACCTCGCCGTCGCAGACGGCCTCGCCGGGCCGCTCCTGCTCGCCGCCACCGGCCGGCCGGGCCTTCCGGCGGGCTTCTCGGTGCTCTGACACCGCGCCGTGGTCGACCCCTTCCGCAGCCCAGTGGCCGCGATCACCGGCCCGGACAGCGGCGTGCAGATCGTGGCCAGCAGCGCGTTAGGACCGTTGACGCCGGTGTAGCCGCGCCCCGCACCCTGCTTGGCGTGGCCGTAGGTCGCCTTCACGGTGTCATCGAGATCGACGAACGCGACCCGGTCGGCGCTCTGCGCGGCGATGTCGGCCGGGGCACGCCGGCGATCAGCGTGCCGACGAAGACCGCGAGGACCAGCCCGCTGACCGCCCGGAAGGCGGCTCTCGGGTTGTCGGCGAGCCGGCGCGCGGCCAGCAGCGACGGGGCGCCGGGGGCGACGCGGGCAAGCAGCAGCGCCGCCCGCATCGTCAGCCAGGACCCGCCCAGCACCAGGCCGAGCATGATCAGCACCAGGCCGAGGAACACCGGCACGGGCGCCGGGTCGTCGGGGTTGTGAACGAGCGGGTAGAGGAACACGGGAATGCCGACCAGCAGCGGTAGCACCCGCCACACCGTCGGTGGAGGTGGCGTCGTCCTTCGAGCGACCCCCAGCGGCGTCGTCTGCACCCTGCGCAGCGACGCCAGCGAGCCCGCCGCGGCGGCCCAGCGGGACCGCCACCAACATCCCCGCGTATCCCCAGACCGTCGGGGTGACCGTGTCGGCGAAGAACTGCGCGCCGGACAGCCCGATCCGGGCCAGCGCCGGCCGGATCAGTAGGAACACACCGATGCCGAGGGCTGTGCCCAACAGGGCGCTGACCACCGCATCCACCGACGCGAGGACGTTGACCTGGTGTGGGGTGGCACCGACCAGCCGCATCGCGGCGTAGCGCTCCTCGCGGCGTGCCGCGGCCAGCCGCGTCGCGGTGTTGATCAGGATCAGCAGGGGGAACAGCAACGCGATGGCGCCGATGCCGAACGCCAGCCGGTACAGGTTCGTGGTGCCCTGCGGATGCGGCGCCGTCGTGATCGTGTCGACCCGGATCGTGCCAGGCAGCGCGGCGAGCTGATCGGCGGAGTGCCCGATGACGGCGGCGAGCTCGCTCGGGCCGGACAGTGCCGTGTCGCCGATCAGACCGACCTGTGTCCCCGGGAAGCGATCGCCGAGCTGGTCATGCGGCGTGCTGCGCAGCAAGGCGGCCAATGCGGGGGAGGCGTAGAACTGGCCGTTGTCAGGCAGCCGGGGCAGGCCCGGGACGATCGGCGCCTGCGGCCCGAGCGCGGCGACGTCGAGCTGCTCGACGAACCGGCCCGCGTAGATGTTCTCGCTGTAGTTCCACAGCTCCTCACCGGCGGCCGGCCGCCCGGGCGCGGCGGCGGTGGTGGACTCCCACGACGGCCGGGTGCTGGCGTGCTCGAAGGCGTGGTGATCGGCGAGCACGGCGAGCAGGACCGCGACCCCGACGGCCACCGCCGCCGTGGTCAGCGCCAGGCGGATCAGCGCCTCCCGGCCGCCGCGCACGCTGAGCCGCAGCCCGAGGCCGAGCATCAGTTCACCGTCGCGGGGAGCGGCGTGGTGACCCTGCCGTCGCGCACGATGACCTCGCGGTCGGCGAACGCGGCGACACGGGCGTTGTGGGTGACCAGCACGACGGTCGTGCCCTGCGACAGGGCGAGATCCACCAGCGTGTCCATGACCGCCTCGCCGGTCAACGAATCCAGCGAGCCGGTCGGCTCGTCGGCGAACAGCACCCGGGGCGCAGTGACCAGCGACCGGGCCAGCGCCACCCGTTGCGCCTGACCGCCGGACAGCTCCCCGGTGCGCCGCCCACCCAGTTCGCCAAGACCCAGGCGGTCCAGCCAGCCGGCGGCCTCCCGGTAGGCCGTGCGTCGCTTCTGCCCACCGAGCAGCAGCGGCAGCGCGACGTCGTCGACCGAGGTGAGCTCGGGGACCAGCTGCCGAACTGGAAGACGAAGCCGAAGCAGCCGCGACGAAGCTCGGTGCGCCGCGACTCGTCGAGCTGATCGACGCGCCTGCCGTCGAACCACACCTCGCCGCTGTCCGGCCGGAAGATCCCCGCAAGGCAGTGCAGCAGCGTGGACCCGCGAAGGATGCGCGGGCACGCCGGAGACCGCGACGTCCGCCGTCGACCGTGTAGCCGTCCTCGGCGCGTCGGTGGCTGCTCCGTGGGGAGCTACCCGGCAGGTTGCCTAGCGGGTAGGAAGACGGCCATGGCTGGAATCCAGACCAACGGACTGCACCACCTGCGGCTGACCGTCACTGACCTGGAACGCTCCCGCGCGTTCTACCGCGACGTCCTCAGCTTCACCATCGTCGCGCAGTCGCCGGGTAGCCCGGCCGACCCCGCTGTCCGGAGCGACCCCGACCAGCTCTACGGCGGCGTCGTGTTCGCCGCAGGCGGCATGCTGCTCGGGCTGCGACCGGTCGCCGACGCCGGCGACCGGTTCAACTCCGAACGCGTCGGCTTGGACCACCTCAGCTTCACCGTACCCACCCGCGCCGACCTGGAGCACGCGGCAGACCGCCTGGCCCACCAGCGAATCGAACACGGCGAGATCCGTGACCTACCCGCGTTCGGCATCGCGATCCTGTCCTTCACCGACCCAGACGGCATCCACCTCGAACTCACCGCACCGCTCTAACCGCAACAACAACCACGCGGACAGCGGCATGGGCGGGCCTCCGCGCGCAGAGCGGCGGATGTGCGCGGCCGCTCGGCGGCATGGGCGTGGACAGATCAGGTCGAGGTCGCGGCTGACCAGTGAACCAATGGTGGCCGTACCTGGGCGCATAGCGGATGCGCCTTGGCGTCGGTGAGTCGCAGCCGAGCGGTGAGCCGTCCGGATCGCGTGGTGGCATCCAGGACGTCGGCAGGGATCGCGTCGAGCATCAGCTTCGCCCGGCGGAAGAGGGCGAACACGCCGGCACCGTTCACGGTGCCCCGGGACAGGTAGATGAACCGGCCTCCCGGCCGTCCCTGCACGTACCGCCCGGTCAGGTCGATGCCCACCGGGCCTGGCGCGGTATCCGGAGGGCTAACGCGGCGGCGGGAGAGCCGCGGCCAGACGGGCGCGCAGCCAGGAGGCGTAGATCGTTCCCCAGACAATGCGGCCCTGGTAACTGAAGGTCTGCCCGGTGGCCAGATCGACGATGGCCGGCAGCAGGAACGCCGCGAACTCCTTCTTCGGACGGGCGAGGGCGGCGGCTCGGGCCGGCTCGGTGACGGTCTCGGCGACCAGGGCGGGGATGATGGCAACACCGGACTGAAAGCCGCGCAGCGCGCCCTTGGTGGCCTTGGCGTATTCGACCGCGTCCCGGCTCAACGCCGCGAGTTCGGCGTCGGTCGCCGCCGCGGTCGGATACAGCACTGTGAACAGGTGCAGCTTGGTGGCCAACCAGGACAGCTTGAACTGCGACCGGTAGCCAACCAGAGCCTGCCCGCCCGGTAGGCCAGCCCACGACACCTGGCTCCCGTCCTGCTGCAACCGTTGCGCCGCGCCTTGCAGATACTCCGCTGCATCCATGGCGGAATCGTGCCGGGCGGACCAGCGGCGGGCAAGCCCGGCCTGAGCGCCGCGCGGTACCGACTGCGGCCCGACCAGGCAGGTCAGGAGCATGAGGCCGCGGCGTCGAGGACCCGGACGAGGTCGAACACGACGCTCACCTCCCTCACCCGGCGCCGCCAGCGTGGCTCGACCGCCGCTCCGACACCGGAGGTGACCAGCGGTACGCCGGACATGACAGTGGACAGGCCGAGCCCGGCGCCCTGGTCCGATCCGGTTCGTAGCCGCGCAGCGGCACCACACGACTCTGACTGCGCGCGAAGCACGTCCATGTCGCGGACGGCTGTGGTCGGGGGACGGCGGGTCAGTACCTGGGCCAGCCGGTCCGGGGTGGCGGTGCTGAGCGGTAGGGGATCGTGCCGAACCGGTGATCAGGGCCAGGCATCGGATCGGCCGTACTCGGCGATCTGCCTGTGGCTGCCGGGCACGATCGGCGGCGGACGGGTGGTCCTCGGCCGGCTGCGTCGGTTGGTGGCCGGCGGCATCACGGACGGGAGCCAACCCCGACCGGCTTGATCCTCGCCACCTGATCCGCGGGCCGGTGCGCGGCAGCGCCCGAGGATCCGGTGCCGGATTGTGGACATCGACGCCGGCCACGTCGGCCCAGCGCCTGCGGTTGCAGACCGGCCAGCAGGCCGCCGCGAAAAGGGAGTCAGCCAAGCCGACCTGCTCGGCCGGGCCGGCCGGGTTGCGGGACCGGGCCGGTGCGCGGCCGGCGGTTGAGGCTGTGCCGCCCCGGGGGCGTGGCATCATGGGCAGCGATGACCAAGCCCACATCATCCCGCCACCCCGTCACCGTCACGCATCTTCCGCTCCTGCGGTGCCGGATCTGCCGACGCACCGTGGCATACCGGCCCGGCCAGGCCAGCGCGGTCCTGACGGAGCACTATCGCCGCGCCCACGCCGCCACGCTCACCCCGCCGGCAACCCGGCCCGCCTGAACCCGGCCATTCGGCGTCGAAACCACCGGCGGGCTCTCCACCCCGCCCGCCGATCCGCCACCTGGCCTCCGGCACCGTACCGAAGCCCCAGACTCTCCCGCCTCGATCACTCGCTCGCCACACGCCCATGCCGAGTTGAGCACCCGGTAGACCCGGTAGGTGCGGATCGCGTCCGCGCGATGGGAGTGACACAGGAGGTACCAGCGCCCGTAGCGGACGACGACCGCCCAGGGGTCCACCTCGGCCTCCCACTCGTTGCCGGACTCGCTCCGATACGTGACCAGCACGCGACGTCGGGGCCGCGATGGCAGCGACGAGTGCGCTGGTGGTGGGGGGATCTGGACGGGCCGAGTACCGGTCGGGCGCAGCCGACGCGTGCTCTCACAGCGCCGCCGCTTGCCGGCCGACGCTCTCGGGCAGTGCCCGGATGACCTTGCCCAGGGCAGAACCGACGAGGTCGTCGACGTCGGCGGCTGCCGGCTGGCCGTCGAGCACCGCCATGACCAGACCAACTGCCTCGGGCTCGGTGAAGACCACCGGAGGCAGCCTCGTCCCGCGCCCAAGCCGGTACCCGCCATGGGGGCCCCGGGCTGACCCGACGCGCGGCCCGCTCCGTGACACCGAACCACGCGGCGAGTTCGTCGGCCGTCGCGCCGGGGCGGGTCTGGAGGATCTCGAGGGCATGCAGAGCTCGTGCGGTGGGGCTGAGATCGGTCGGCACACGAGCAGACTCAGTGGGCACGAGATGAACCGGAAGTAGATCGTCCGGAACTGGTCCTAGCCTAGCGTGATGTCCATGACCGAGTTCCGCGAGCAGGACCTCACCGGAGCACGCTTCGAGCGGGTGAGCCTGCGGGGCGCCACCTTCACCCAGGTGTTCCTCAATGACGCCAGCATGCACGCAGTCGACTTCACCGGGGCGCAGGTCCGCGGCGCCCTGTTCAACGAGAGCCGCATGCGCGGCGTCGAGCTGGTCGACGTCGAGATCAGCGGCGAGCTACAGAACGTCGTAGTGAACGGCATCGACATCGCACCGCTGGTCGACGCCGAACTGAACCGTCGCATGCCCGAGCGGGCGAGGATGCGCCCCGACGACACCGGCGGGTTCCGTGAGGCGTGGGCAATCCTGGAGCGGCTGTGGGAGGGCACCCTCGCGCGTGCGAGGACATTCCCCGAAGCGGCGCTCCACCGCAGCGTCGACGACGAGTGGTCCTTCATCCAGACCCTGCGGCACCTCAACTTCGCCAGCGCTGCCTGGGTGGGCCGGATGATCCTCGGCAACGCCTCGCCGTGGCACCAGTTGGACCTGCCGTGGGACGAGGCGCCCGGCTGGGACGGTATCCCGTGGGACCGCGAGGCCCGACCCTCGCTCGATGAGGTGCTCACGCTCCGACGCGAACGCCAGGCGATGGTCCGCCACGTCACGGAGTCACTCACCGACGAGCAACTCGCCTCCAAGGTGACTCACACCGAGCCCGGCTGGCCCCGGCTGGAGAACTTCCCCGTCAAGGAATGTCTCCGCATCGTCCTCAACGAGGAATGGGAACACCGGCTCTATGCCGAACGTGATCTGACCGCACTGGAGAAAGAGAACTGATCATGGACATCCTGCTCATTGCTGGCCTGTGGCTCGACGGATCCGCATGGGACGATGTCGTGCCCACGCTCGAGGCACTCGGCCACCGCCCCGTGCCGCTCACCCTCCCGGGTCAGGGTGACGGATCTGCCTCCGCCACGCTCGACGACCAGGTGGCAGCGGTGCTCGCCGCCATGGACTCATCGTCCGAAAAGCCCATGGTGGTGGGGCATTCCGCCGCCTGCACCCTGGCTTGGCTGGCCGCCGACGCGCGACCGGAGAAGGTGGCCAAAGTCGCCCTCATCGGCGGCTTCCCGTCCGCCGACGGGGAGTCCTACGCCGACTTCTTCGAGCCGAAGGACGGCGTCATGCCCTTCCCCGGCTGGGGCCCATTCGAGGGGCCAGACTCTGCTGACCTTGACGAGAAGGCCCGGCGCCGCATCGCGTCTGCTGCGATCCCCGTCCCCGAGGGGGTGACCAGGGGCGTGGTGCGCCTGGCGGACGAGCGACGGTTCGACGTCCCGGTCGTGCTCGTGTGTCCTGAGTTCACCCCTGCCCAGGCTCAGGAGTGGATCGACGCCGGTGACGTGCCCGAGCTCGCCAAGGCCAAGCACCTTGACTTCGTCGACATCGACTCGGGCCACTGGCCGATGGTCAGCAAGCCGATCGAACTCGCCCGGCTCCTAGCCGCAGCGACCGCCGAGGCCTGACATGGCGCCGCAGCCGTGGGCCGGACACGTCGCGCGCCATCGACGAGGAATTCCACTGCGGGCTGCTGACCACGTTTCTCGACGCTGGGTCCACGGCGGTGGATCCACCGGCCAAGCGGCGAGCGGTTGTGCGCGTCGAGCTCGCGAGCCGGGAAGATGGGAGCGCGCGGTCAAGGAGGACCGGGTCCGGACAGGTCGCGCTCACGCCGCGCTCGTCCTCGACCAGGACGGCGCCGCACAGGGGTGGTGCCAGTACGGCAGCCCCGAGGAACTCCCGGGCATCAAGCACAGGCGCGAGTACGACAAGGACGCGCCGCCGCGTCCGGACTGGCGGATCACCTGCTCCTACGTCGACAAGAAACATCGCGGCCAGGGCACCGCACGGGCGGCGCTGGAAGGCGCTCTCGACCAGATCGCCCATGCCGGCGGGCACAGGCGATCACCAAACTGGCCGAGTAGCTGACCTGGGCGCGCCGGCCGGGACCACCTCTGCCGGCGCCGCTGCAGCTTGCAGCGGCATCACCGTGTGTACGCCGGTGGCCGCAGCGTGCGGAGTGAGCCCAAGAAGCCGCGGAGCGGCCATCCGGCTGGGGCCCGCCCGGCGCACGGGACCCGTCATGTACATCGCCGCGGTTCGGTCGGCGCGTTGAGCATGCGCGACCGGCCTGCTGCGGTGGGACGGCGCGGAACGCCTCGCCGATACTCCTGCCCGCGTGATCGGGGGATATCGGCCCTGCCGGGTCCGTCGGGCGTCTCCGGCCCCGCTTCATTCGGCTTGTCGGTGCCGGCAGGCCGTCGGTGTCGATGGCCGGGTGCCCCGCCGCGGCGGGGGCACCCCTAGGCTCGTGGCCTCCGGTGCCCGGGTCGGGAACGGGTCGGTCCGGGCCGGCCTGCCGTGCTGGTGCGGCGGTCGGAGGCCGGGGTACCGACGGGGAGGAACAGATGGACGTCAAGGCGATCGCTGACCTTCTGCACGAGGCGGCCGAGACCCATCACCGGGTCTACCGGATCGTCGACGGGGAGGACCCGGACTGGGCGTCCTGGTATGCCGACTGGCTGATCGAGTTGTCCGAACTGCCTGAGTTGCTGGGCGCGAGCCCGGTCCGCAGTGAGCTGGTGTACCTGCTGGTGCTGCTGGACAAGGAGCACACCGACCGGCACCTGTCCGAGCCGTGGGAGCAGTACTACGCCCGGCGGCTCACAGAGCACCTCATGCCCTGACATCCGCACGACCGGTCGGATGGTGACGGTGCCTTCGGGTGCGGATTTCCGGCCGCGGGGCGGCGGAGGCGTTCGTCCGGGACGCCTGCGGATCCGGCGAGTGATTCGGGCACCACCCAGCTACCCGGCTCCGCACCGACGACCTCATCTGCCTGCGCGCGGAACACGCCTGCCGCGCTGCGCTGGCACCCCGGATCGGTCCGCCGCGCTGGCAGCGGTTCGGGCGGGCGTACACCGGCCTCTGCGGGCCGCCCGGGTTGCGGGGACGGACCGGGGCGCGCAGGGCTGGCATCATGGACGCCGATGACGAACTCGAAATCCTCCCGCTATCCGGTCACCGTCACGCACCTTCCGGTCGTGCGGTGCCAGATCTGCCGGCGCACGGTGGCATACCGGGCCGGCCAGGCGAGCGCGGTCCTGACCGAGCACTACCGCCGCGCCCACACAGCCACCGTGTCGCCTCCCCGGTCTACCTGAACCCCTGCCGCGCACCAAACGGACCCGTCGGCGGGTCCGCCCGCGCCGCCCCCGGCACCAGCATGCCTACGACCGGGCGAAACCACCTCAACCGCCGCCCCCCACTACATCCTCGCCGCCCATATACCCTCTCCACCACCTGGCGAGAACCCATACCCCTCCCGCCCGCTACACGACCCTGCCGACGTGAGTGCATCGCCAGCCACTGATCGCCGCCCCAACGCCGCCGGGCGAGTCCGGCGTCGACCGTGGCCGCGGACAGCAGCTGGCGGACCACCTCCGGGTCGAGCACCGTGCCGCCGCCGGCCGGTCCGATGCCAGCGGCGCGTCTGGATCGCGGGACGTCTGGTGAACGGCGTGCGCGGCGGCTATCGGTTGGAGTAGATCCTGTCGGGTGTGACCAGGACCGCCGCGCGGTGTTCGTCGGCCATCACCTGGTCGTAGGTGTCCCAGTCGTCGTGGGTTCCGCCGGCGGCGGTGAACACCGCCCGCAGCAGCAGTCGGCGGGCCTCCGCGTCGATACCGGGCATCGGGTCGTCCGGTCCGATGAGATCCACTGGGCCTTCGGCCGCCACCCATTCCCAGCCGGCGCGGACCACAACGGTGGCCCGGGGCCGGGCCCGCAGATGGACAAGCTTGTGGGTGCCGCCCCTGGCCACGAACCCGACCACGAGCGCGCCACTGACCGGGTGTTGCAGCACGCCCGCGTTGACCACCGAGGACTGGATCGTGTCATCGGCGCGAAGCGTCGATACCACACACAGACCAGCGTCCCGGCCGACCAGCCGCCCGAACTCCACGAGGTCACTCACCGCCGAACAATAGCCCCAGACCTCACCGGAGGCGGCCAGCAACGCCCGCATCTGCCGCTGATCGGCGCGGCGGCAGGCTTGGGAGGATATCGAGCATGCTGTCGGCGTTCTGGGGCCTGGTCGTTGAACTTGTCCCGCACTGCTCGGCTGTTGCTCGTGAGGGGTGGGCGGGTGATCACGACGACCGGCCGTTGACCGAGCAGGGCCATCGGCAGGCCGCCGCGCTGGCGGCCGCGCTCGGCACGGGCATCGATGCCGTCTATGCCAGTCCTGCGCTGCGCTGCCGGCAGTCGGTGATGCCGGTGGCGATGGCCGCGGGTGTGGACGTGCGGATGCGCGCGGACGCGCGCCGATGCCGCCCTGCACGGAGCATGTCCACGCTGTGTCCCGCGTGGCCATCCGGACCTCGTTGACCTGACAACGCCCCTCAGCCACCCCGCTTGATGCGTGATAGCGCACCGCGCGAGACGACCGCACATGCCGCCGACCGCGCGGAGCGGCGATGTCCGCCGCGACTCGCGCGCTGGATGGCCCCGGTCGGGGAGAAGCGCGCGGCGGGGCGCGGGCTGTCATGGGCCGTCGAGCGTTCCGTTGACGAGGGAGTACGTGGGTACATGATCGGTGGGTACGCCGTGGAATGGTTTGCCATGGTCATCGATCAGGGCCGTGTAGGACTCGCCACCCTGCGTGTAGGACAGGGTCGCGGTCCACAGGCAATCACATTCCGGTCCGGGTCCGACGGTCAGCTCGAAGATCTCAGGGTCGGTGTCAGAGACCATGAACGGGAAGGTGACCGGCTTCGTCTTTACGGTGTTGCCGTCGGCGTCCTCTGTCGTCCCAGGTAATGCCTGGACTCGAGGCGGTGTGGTGCTGAAGTCCGCGATGAACGGGCGGGGAACGCCTATCCCGCCGCATTCCTCCAGGGACAGTACGGTCTTGCTGGCCAACGGCGCGCGGGAGATGAGGTTGACCCGCAGGCCGGTGAGGATGCTCACCCGGCTGGAGTTTCCCTCTACCGAAAACCGGATCCAGTCCGTCTCCGGCCACCCGCTCACCGAGGTGACCCATGCCTCCAGTGCGCCGACATAGTCGACGTAGGTCTGGTCATTGCCGCCGCGGAAGTCCGGCGGCGGCATGGGCATCACAGACTTGATTTCGTCGATGCTCAGCGGCACGTAATACCGGGCGGGCCCTCCGCAGCCCGGCGAACTCCCCCCAGCTACCACCGTCACGGGCAACGGCCCGTCGAACGCGGACGGCGACCCGGTGCCGCCGACCGAGCCCGTGGGAGCCGGCGCTGAACTATCCTGCCCGCGCGGAAACCACCACGTCACGATCGCTATTACCGTTGCCAGCAACGTAGCGAGTCCGCCGATGCCCGCCCACCATGGCGCTGAGTGCCATCTGGAACCCGGCTGCGGCACAGGCGGCTGGGCGGCCGGCACGTCAGGGGCGGCGGCAGCTGGCGGATCGCTGGTCACCACGTCCTCCTCGACCTGACATGCCACCCACTGGATGGTTTACCCGGAGCTCACAACCACAACCCGAATACGAGCGTATACCAGAGTCATGGTTCCAATACCATCGGGGTAGGCGTAGTAACCGGGCGGTACGCGAAGCTCGGCTGCCACGATCGGCTGATCGCGGGCCGATCAGGCCCGCCGCCCAGGACGGCATTTTGGCGCGGGCTGCTGTGACGGCGCGGACGGCGACGGTGAGCATGATGCGGCGCAGCAGGGCGTAGCGGCGGACTTTGGGAGTGGTCGAGTCCGAAGTGGTTCTTGCCGAACTCGGTAGGGTGGGTTGGCGACGTCCTTCCGCGTCCTCTTCTGCCGCGCAGCGGCACTGCGTTTCTATGTCGCGTGGCGTGCGCCTGTTTCAGGTTCTGTATCGGTCTGCCGCGTCGCTGTCTGCCAGGTGGCGAGTATCGGTGACGGGCTCGGATGTGGCGGTGGGTGGAGGTTGACGTGGTCCTGATGTCGTTGCGGGGCGTCCAGCCTGTGGCGGTCGGCCCGTCCGGCCGGGCAGTGGTCCGGTCATCGTGGCTGGTGTGCAGGGCATGGCGCCTTTCCCGACGCGGCGGAGTAGGCAGATTCCGTGCCGACCGACGCAGACAGCCAGCCCGTTGTTGCCCGAGCTTGAGCGCACCTGCCAGTACAGAGGTAGGTTCGGGGCGGTCTGCCGGAGGAGGAGACACCGCCGATGCCCTCAGCGGAGTTCGACCGGTTCGTGGCGAGGGTGAACGCGCCGATCCGATTCAGGCGGGATGACATCGACGGGTTCGCGATCGGCATCGGTCTGCACCTTTTGACCGGGCAGGAACGGGTCCAGGCGGAGGACATGCTGATCGGCAGGCTGGGCACCGACGACGGCCGCCTGGCCGCTGCCCTGGCCGAGGTCGGCTGCACCCGGGCCATCCCGGCGCTGGCCGAGCGGGCCGCCGCCTCGGCCTCGCCGGCGATGCGGTTGTCCGCGGCCCGGGCGCTGCTGGCCCTGGGCGATGACTCGGGCGATGACTCGGGCGGTTCGGCGCTGGCCGACCTGCTGCGCACCGGCGCCGGCGACAGGCACGACCGCGCCGCGGCGCTCACCCTGCTGGCGCAGTTCCCCGACCCGGACCTGGAGGTGTTCTGGGACACCGCGGTGGCCGACCCGCACGAGTCGGCCCGTTCCTCGGCCACCGCGGCCCTGATCAGCCTGCACGGCCTGACCGACTACAACACCTCCTACCGCGATGTGCTGGGCGGCATCCACGCGCGGATGTTCTCCCCGCTGCGATCGGTACGCACCGACGCGATGAGCGACCTGCGGACGGTCATCGCCCGCACAGCGGCCGGCGAAACCCCGCAGCAACTGGGGCTGACCTGGCAGGCCGATGACCAGGCCGAGCCGGTCAAGACCTTCATCGACAGCATCCACAACGACCACCCGCCGTGGGCGCACCGCTACGCTCTCGACGGGCTGGCCGCACTACCCGGCCCCGGCCGCGTCTGGGTCGAAGACATGCTGCTAGGGCTGCTGCACCGGGACCCACGCGCCGCCCACGCGGTCGCGACCCTCCGCGTCCAGCGCGCCATCGAACCGCTCCGCGAACTGCTCCACACCGCCGACGGCACCATCGCCACCCAGGCCACCACCGCCCTGCGGCAACTCACCGACCACGACACGCCTTAGCCCGACGCTCTTCACTACCATGCCGATGACAGGAAGCCGTTCGACCGGGATTTTCGTGCGTAGTCCCTCTGCGCCTCAACGAATGGCGGAGATCGTCAAGGCAGCCGCAAGGTGCCAAGCACCGCCCGCATGATGGTGCCCGGCGGAGCGACCGCCGGACGACGGCCGGGTGGCTCGACCCGGCCGGCCCCGACGCGTCCGACGCCTGCTTCTTGATTGATTCCAGAAGATGGGCCAGACTTCGGAGCGTGCCAACGACTTCGGACTTCGAGCGCATGTTGCGCGGGGTTGCTCTGCGTGTGACGCGTCCTCGGGTAGCGGTGCTGTCCGCGGTGCACGACCATCCGCACGCCGACACGGACTCGATCATCGGTGTCGTGCGAGAGGATCTCGGTGAGGTGTCCCACCAGGCCGTCTACGATGTGCTGCGTGCGCTGACTGCCGCGGGTCTGGTGCGGCGTTTCCAGCCGACGGGCTCCGTGGCGCGCTACGAGGCGCGGGTCGGGGACAACCACCACCACGTCGTCTGTCGGTCGTGCGGTGCCATCGCCGATGTCGACTGCGCGGTCGGCTACACCCCGTGCCTGACGGCCGCCGACTACTTGGGCTACGAGATCGACGAAGCCGAGGTCATCTACTGGGGCGGATGTCCCGAGTGTGTCGCGGCAACTTCTGCCGCGTCCGCCGGCTGATCGCAGACACGCAGCGCTCGGCACCAGCGCAGCGTTGGATCCAGAGCAGCCAACGTCAAGAGCAACCAGCCATAAGGAAACGGCGAGACAGGAGAAGGACCGACATGTCTGACCGCGGCAGCGAGAGCGAGAACCCGGTAATCCCCTCCCCGACTCCCACGCCGACTCGGCCCAGGACGAACCAGGACTGGTGGCCGAATCAACTGAACCTGCAGGTTCTCCACCAGCACTCGCCCCGGCCCAATCCGATGGGCGAGGACTTCAACTACGCAGAAGAGTTCAAGACCCTCGACCTCGACGCGCTGAAGCGGGACATCTTCGAGGTGATGACGACGTCGCAGGACTGGTGGCCGGCCGACTACGGCCACTACGGGCCGCTCTTGATCCGGATGAGTTGGCATGCCGCAGGCACGTACCGCATCGCCGATGGCCGGGGCGGTGGCGGCACCGGCGCTCAGCGCTTTGCCCCCCTCAACAGTTGGCCCGACAACGTGAGCCTCGACAAGGCGCGCCGGTTGCTCTGGCCGATCAAGCAGAAGTACGGCCGCAAGATCTCCTGGGCCGATCTCCTGATCTTCGCCGGCAACTGTGCCTATGAATCGATGGGGTTCAAGACGTTCGGCTTCGGCTTCGGGCGAGAGGACATCTGGGAGCCCGACGAGATCTTCTGGGGGCCTGAGGACACGTGGCTCGGAGATGAGCGCTACAGCGGCGACAGGGAACTCACCGGTCCGTTCGGCGCCGTGCAGATGGGCCTGATCTACGTGAATCCGGAGGGGCCCAACGGCAACCCGGATCCGCTGGCTGCCGCCCGGGACATTCGAGAGACCTTCGGTCGTATGGCGATGGATGACGAGGAGACGGTTGCGCTCATCGTCGGCGGCCACACGGTCGGCAAGTGCCATGGTGCAGTCGATCCCCAGTACGTCGGTCCGGAACCCGAGGCTGCCCCCCTCGAGGAGCAGGGCCTCGGCTGGAGGAACACCTTCGGCAGCGGCAAGGGCGCCGACACGCTCAGCAGCGGGCTGGAGGGCGCATGGACCAACGAGCCGACGAGGTGGGACAACGGGTACCTGGACAACCTGTTCAAGTATGACTGGGAGCTGACGACGAGCCCCGCCGGTGCGAAGCAGTGGACTCCCAAGGATCCCTCGGCCCAGGGCACTGTGCCCGATGCTCATGATCCGTCGAAGAGGCACGCCCCCATGATGCTGACGACGGACCTTGCGCTGAGGATGGATCCGATCTACGGGCCGATCGCGAAGCGCTTCCACGAGAATCCGGACCATGTCGCGGAAGCGTTCGCGAAGGCGTGGTTCAAGCTGTTGCACCGCGACATGGGACCCGTCTCGCGCTACCTCGGCCCGTGGGTTCCGGAGCCGCAGCTATGGCAGGACCCCGTCCCCGAGGTCGATCATGAACTGATCTCGGACGAGGACATCGCTGCCCTCAAGGGCAAGATCCTGGAGTCGGGACTGTCCATCTCCCAGTTGGTCTCCACCGCCTGGTCGTCGGCGGCAAGCTTCCGCGGCACCGACAAGCGTGGCGGGGCCAACGGGGCGCGGATTCGCCTTGCGCCGCAAAAGGACTGGGAGGTCAACAACCCGGCCGAACTGGCCAACGTGCTGCAGACCCTCGAGCAGATCCGGCAGGGCTTCAACCTCTCACAGTCCGGCGGAACGAAGGTCTCGCTCGCTGACCTGATCGTCCTGGGCGGGTGCGCGGCCGTCGAGCAAGCGGCGAAGAACGCCGGGCACGACATCACAGTCCCGTTCGCGCCGGGGCGCACGGACGCCTCGCAGGAGCAAACCGACGTGGAGACGTTCGCAGTCCTCGAACCGACCGCAGATGGGTTCCGCAACTACCTCCGAGCCGGAGAGAAGTTGTCGCCGGAGAGCCTGCTGCTGGACCGGGCCAACCTGTTGACGCTGACCGCTCCCGAGATGACGGTTCTGATCGGCGGCATGCGGGCCCTGAACGCCAACTACGGGCAGTCCCAACACGGCGTCTTCACCGACCGGCCCGAGACGTTGACCAACGACTTCTTCGTGAACCTGCTCGACATGGGCACGGAGTGGAAGGCATCCGCCTCGGCTGAGAACCTGTTCGAGGGTCGGGATCGCGCCACGGGTGAGGTCAAGTGTACCGCCACCGCCGTCGACCTCGTCTTCGGTTCGAACTCCCAGCTCCGAGCCATCTCGGAGGTCTACGCGTGCGACGACGCCAAGGAGAAGTTCGTGCGTGACTTCGTGGCCACGTGGGACAAGGTCATGAACATCGATCGGTTCGACGTCGCCTGATCCCGATGTCCAGGTCCGTCCTGGCCACGTGTTCAGGTCTGTCGTCACAAACTGATCGTGAACACCCTCCGACCACGTCAGCGGCCGCCGCACCGTAAGGACGTACTCGTCTAGCGGGTGTCCCCAAGCAGCATCCGGACGGCGTCCTCGCGGGCCTGCCGGGCCTGGCCGGCGGCCAGCTCGCCGGGGGCGACGGCGATCAGCTGGGCGTGGCCGAGGTACATCATGTAGGCGAGCAGGGCCCGCCGCCGGGCCGGGCCGTCATCCAGCCCGGCCTGCATGAGCAGGCCGGTGACGTAGCCGATCCGGCGCTCGACCGCGGCCCGGACCGCGCGGCCGACCGCCGGGTGTCCGGCCGCGGCGAGGATGCGCTGCTCGCCCGGCGTGGCCTCGCTGGCCGCTGCGACGGCCTCGAACAGCCGCTCGAATCGCGCCGCGGGGGCGGCGTCGCCGTGCTGGCGCTCCTGGTCGGCGATCACCCGTTCGGTGCTCTCCTCCAGCCAGCGCGCCAGGACGGCATCGAGCAGCCCGTCCCGGGTGGCGAAGTGCCAGTAGAACGAGCCCTTTGTGGCGCCGAGCCGGGCGGCGAGCGGCTGGACGGCGACGGCGTCGGGGCCGTGCTCGCGCAACGCCGCGAGACCGGCCGTGACCCAGTCGTCCTTCCCTAGCCGCGGCACGTTCCGTACGCTAGCGTACGTAAACCGTACGCCGGCGTATGGAGGAGACCGACGATGCCCGAGACCCTGCCCCGGTTCGCGTCGCTGGCCTTCGACGACATCCCCCGGCCGGACCACGCCGATGTCGCTGTCGTCCCGCTTCCGCCGCGGGCGACGACGGACCCCGCCGAGTGGGCGCGGGTGATCTTCGACCGGGGGTCGATCCCGGTGTGGGTGAAGGCGCTGTTCGTGGCGCGGCAGGCGCTGGTGCCGGTGCTCGGCATCCCGCAGGGCGAGCGGGGGGTGTTCGGTGTCCGCAAGGTGGTGGGCGAGGAGGCCCTGATCGCCGCGGACGATGTGCACCTGGACTGGCGGGCGGGCGTCGGCGTGGACGCCGCCGCCGGGCTGGTCCGGCTGACCACCGCCGTGCGCCTGCACGGCCGGCGCGGCCGGCTCTACTTCGCCCCTGTCCGCCTCCTCCACCCACCGATCGTCCGCGCCATGCTTACCCGCGCCGCCCACCGCCTCACCCCCTGAGGCGACGAGGACGCCCCCGTCCCGCACGACCAGCTCGCCGACCGGATGCATCCCCCTCATCGCACAGACGAGGACGGCCGCCAATCCCCCCGGCCAGCCTGCACCGCAGCCGGCTTCAGCCGCCGACGTGGATGCTGGGCCGTTTGGCCGGATCCTTCTCGCTTTTGCGGAGGATCTCGCGGACTACCGGAGGCGTGTCGCCTTGGCCGAGGATGAGGTAGCGGAATAGATGGGTGAGCGGACTGCCCTCGGCCCATTCGAAGTGGCAGTGTGGACGGATACCGGTCGCGTCGCGCAGGGCAAGGAGGATGGCGGCGAGCGCGTTGGGCACGGCTGGGCTCTGCGCTCGAAGGATCTGGTGTCCGCAAATTTTCACGCCACGCACCTGTAGTACGCCGCTGAATTGCGACGGGTCAGTCACGTCGATCTCAAGGAACACTATGTCGGCGGCGCCGGGAACGGGGTTCATCCCGCGTTGCTCGTCTTCCTTGGCGCGATATTCGGCTTCGTCACCGGCCTGCCGTTGGTTGGCGATGATGGTGAGGCTTCCGTCGTGGGCGAGTGAGTTGGTGATGATCCGGCGGGCGGCTTCGTCGAAGACGATGCGGTCGGCACGCAATTCGGTGGTACGGGACACCCGGGAAAGCAGTGAGATCATCACGATCCCGATGATGAACGCGGCGGAGATCGCGATGCCGTCGGGTTTCTCGATAACGTTCTCGACCAGTGCGTAGAGCAGGACGAGTGTGAGGATCGCAAAGCCGGTGGTCGCGAGTCGCTGCTTGCGCCGGAGCGCGGAGATGGTGACCGCGACCGCGCCGGAGACCATCATGGCCAGGATTCCGGTGGCGTAGGCACCGGCCTGGGCGTTGACGTCAGCGCCGAACGCGATGGTTATACCGACGCTGATGGCGGTGTAGACCAAGACCACCGGCCGCACCGCCCGGCCCCACTCCGGCGCCATGCCATAGGACGGCAGATACCGCGGCACGATGTTTATCAGCCCGGCCATCGCCGACGCACCGGCGAACCACAGAATCAGGATGCTGCTGATGTCGTAGATGGTGCCGAACGTGGCGCCGAGGTGCTCGTGGGCGAGGTAGGCCAGCGCCCGGCCGTTCGCCTTGCCGCCTTCTTCGTACTCTTCGGCGGGGATGAGCACCGTCGTGACCAGGCTGGTCGCGATCAGGTACACCGACATGAGGGCCGCAGCGGCGGTGAGCAACTTCCTCGTGTTACGGAGCCGGGACCGCAGCCTCTCCTCGGCGTTGCCCCCCTCGGCGGCGACCAGCGGCATCATGCTGACGCCGGTCTCGAACCCGGACAGGCCGAGCACGAGCAGCGGGAACGCAAGAATCGCAGGCCCGATGACGTCGGTGACACCGCCGCCGCCAGCCGCCAGCGCGTCAGTCCAGCGGGACAGCGCGCTGTGATCGTTGACCAGTTCGGCGATGCCCGCGCCGATGATCACTGCGTTCAGCAGCAGGAATACGGTGACCAGTGGGATTGCGACGCTGATCGCCTCGCTGAAGCCGATCAGGAACACGCCGCCGAGGATGAGCAGCAGGCCAACGGTGACGAGCACCTCTCGGCCGTGCAGGAAGCCGGGAAACGCGGGATTCTCCACCATGTGCACGGACGCGTCCGCAGCGGACAGCGTGATCGTGATGATCCACGAGGTGGCGACAAAGCCGAGCAGGACCAGCACGAAGATCTTGCCCCGCCAGAACGGAAGCAGGTCCTCGAGCATCGCGACCGATCCCTGACCGTGCGGGCTCTCCGCGGCGACCCTGCGGTACATGGGCAGCATGCCGAACAGTGTCAGCGCGACGATCAGCAGCGTGGCCAGCGGCGAGAGAGCCCCGGCGGCGAGAACGGCGATGGCCGGAAGGTAGGACAGGGTGGAGAAGTAGTCCACGCCGGTCAGGCACATGACCTTCCACCACGCCTGCGGCTTGGCATGAGCCTCGTCGGTCTCCGGCCCCACCGCTGCCACCTGGTGCTGCAGCAGCCAGCGTGCCAGCCCGCTCGCCGGTTCCCGCAGCTGGCCTGGACTGTCCACCGACTCCGGGATCGCCAGTTCAGGTGTGCTGCTCATGGGTACGTTCCCCTCCGCGGGCCGTTCGCCTGCGCCGCACAAGAATGCCAGGTCCAGACCCGGTCCAGACCGGCTGTCGGTCCTGCTACGTGGCATCACGCAGCCGAATCGTCTACGGCTGTTCGGTCCGGTCGGTTCAGCGCGGGTTGGTGCAGCTTGCGGGCGGGCCGGCGGGTTCGGGGTGGTCCTGGCGGCGGCCGGCGATGATCGTCATGGTCAACGCCACCGCCAGCAGGAGGCCGAGGAACAGCACTCCGATGTAGGGGTCTTGGGCCTGGTTTCGTTGGCGGACAGCCGCTGGGCGGCACTGATGTCGGGCGGGGGCCGCTTGCCGGGTGTCGGGTACCCAGTGGGAGAGGAGTTGGAGCAGGCTGTCGGCCAGCACGACGATCAGCAGTGCGGCGCCCGTGCCGGCGCACAGCGCGGCGGCCAGTCGCCGTCGGGTGTGGCCGGTGGTGGCTGCTGCGGCGGGCTACCGGCGGCGAGCACCAGCCGCAGCGCCCCAGCGGGATCGGTCGGTACCGGCGGACGGATGAGGACCACGACGAACCAGGCCAGCGCGGCGAGCGCACCCGCCCCGGCGGCGGTGGCCAACGCCCCCGTGCAGGTATCGAAGCAGCCACCGAACTTGGCCGCGGGCGGGTCGGGAATCCCGCGGCTGTCAATTCCGGAAAGTGGGGAGAAGCGTCAAGTGATCAAGGCTCTCAAAAAGATCGAGGTCATCACGCTGTTCGTCGAGGACCTGCCGCCGGTGAAGGCGTTCTACCAAGACGTCTTCGGCTTGGAAGTGGTCTACCAGGATGATGTCTGCCGTGTCGTGGGGCTGGTGGACCAGCACGGGTCCAGCGGGTCGGGGGGTGCACCCGTGCCGGCTCGGTGGCGTGCCGGATGATGCGTGTCGTGAATGCTGATGAGGAGAAGGCCGTCTTGCACGACTACCTGCGTACCGGCCGCGCCGACCTGTTGTCGAAGCTGGACGGGCTGGGCGAGTACGACGTGCGCCGGCCGTTGACGCCCACCGGGACGAGCCTGCTCGGCCTGGTCAAACACCTGGCCACGGTCGAGCTGGGATACTTCGGTGAGGTCTTCGGTCGCCCGGCCGACCGGGTCCTGCCGTGGTTGGCCGAGGACGCCGAGGCCGACGCGGACATGTGGGCGACCGCGGACCAGACCCGCGAGCAGATCATCGACCTGCACCACTACACCGCCGCGCACGCCGATGCCACGATCCAGGCGCTGCCGCTGGACGCCCCCGGGCAGGTGCCGTGGTGGCCGCCCGAGCGGCGGCAGGTGAGCTTGCACCAGATCCTGGTGCACATGTGCGTGGAGACCGCCCGGCACGCCGGGCACGCCGACATCCTGCGTGAACTTCTCGACGGCACCGCCGGCCGGCGGCCGGGCGATCCAAGCATGCCGGAGCGCACCGCCGATCAGTGGGCCGCCTACCACGCCCAGGTCGAGAACGCCGCCCAGCAGGCGGCACACCGAACCGTCGACGGACCGGCCGCCGGTAGGTAACCAGTTCGCCACCGCCGAACCAGCCCGCGATCGACGCACTGGGCCGCCACCACAGCGCGCCGTGCGCTACTGGTGCCTGCACAGCGCGGCACGGGCGCGCGATCCGCACGCAGCGCGGCAGATGTGGGCGTGACGCACGGAGAGGCCGTGTGGCTTCGGACGGCTGCGCGGTCGGTCGGACCGACCGCTGCGACGTCGGGGTCAGTCGTCTACTCCAGAACCGTCCGGGTAGCCGGATCCTGACCCTTTCGTACCTGGACCGGGCGGCGGCCCGCTGCGACCATCGGAAGCGTCCGTCGGCACGATGAGGGGGTAGGCACGCCGTGGAGGACTTCATCATGAAGACCGGTGACCAGATCCAGATCACCATCACCCCGCCGGCGATCGTGCCGATGCTGATGGCGCCGATCCCGCTGATCGGCTCCAGCACCTCCCTGATGGTCGGCGGGATGCCGGCCTGCCTGCTCGGCGACGAGCTGCCCATGGCCATCTCCGGGCCGCTGCCCTACACCGCGCCACCGTTCGTGACCCCGGGCGTGGGCACCGTCTCGGTCACCCTGACCCCGACCAACCAGACCGCGATGACCCAGAACGGCAAGGCGATCCTGATCAAGGGCCAGCAGTTCATCGCCAAGTTCACCGTCTCGGCGCCGGCCATGCAGCCCACCCCGGCCGGCCCGGTGCCGGACCCGGTCGCCACCAAGCCGGGGACCGCGCAGTTCATCACCACCAACATCAACACCCAGGCGGGCTAGGGGCGTCTGCCCGGCCGCGGGCCTCGGCAGGCGGAGGAGATCCGGTACACGTCCTAGACCCCGTCCACGTCGCGGATGGTGTGCAGCACGTGGCCCAGGTGCTTGGGGTCGTCGAGTTCGAAGGTGAACCGGATGATCGCTACCCGGTCCCGGCCGGCGGAGACGGTGGCGGAGGAGATGGTCACCCGCTCATCCGAGGGCACCCGGGTGATGTCGGTGCCGACGGTGACGTCGCGTTGTACGCCGACCTCGTGGCAGCCCCGCACCTGCTTATCCTCATCGCGACCCAGTGACCGCGGAACTCACCGGCTCATTGTGAGTCGCACCATGGCTCCCGCACGAGACGGGGCAGCGCCATGCCTGTCACCATGCACGATCACCGGGCTGGTCGGTCATCCGGTGTGGATGGGTGCGGCCGACTGGTCGGGGGTCGTGGAGTTGGCTCGGAGGGTAGCGGCGCGGCCGTCACCACAAGCGCGCCCCAACAAGCGGAAAGACCACACCACGGCGGCATGCAGCTTCTTGCCCGGCGCCAGGTGGGCGGAGCGCATGACGGCAATTGCGGACGGTTGTGCTAACTGGCCAGCATCTTCTGCACGGCTTGGCGCGTGACTCCCATTTCCCGGGCAATGTCGGCCTGCGAGTAGCCGTCCCCCCCGTTGTCGTGTCAACTCTCCGTTGTCAAGCATCCATCCGCTCATCGGCAGGGTGGTGAGGTGGGTGGATGGCCTGCTGTGTGGGTGTGTCTGCTGGTCGCGGGGATTGTGTTACCTGGCCAGGTTGGCGACCGCCGAGCGCAGGACGTTCCATGACTTGTTGTCGTCGGGGCTGCCAGTGTGCGGCGCGCGGAACCGGCTGACTACCAGGGCCAGATCGGCGAGGTCCCAGCGCAGGCGGTACAGCTGGAGCATGGAGGGCATTGGCGGCACGCCGGTGGTGTCGGTGTAGCTGGCGAGGATGGAGCCGTCGCCGGGGTCGAGGCTGCATAGGTCGCGTTCGGGCGGCGCGATCAAGGCGGTGTCCCAGTCGATGAGCAGCCAACCTGCGGGGGTCAGCATGGTGTTGGCGGGGTGCGGCTCGCCGTGGGTGAGGACCGACCGGTCGGGCTGGCCGCGACCTGTCGTGGCGAGGGTGTCGTAGCGGGTGAGTTGCCGTCGGATCGGCGCCGCGTTCTGGGCGAGCAGCCGTGCGGCCGGGCGGGCGTACGGGCCGCAGTCGCTGGCGTGGTGTGCGCCGGCTAGGGCGGCCGTCAGCTCATCGCGCAGCGGTACCGCGAAGTCATCGGCCGGTGCGCGCCGGCGGGCCGCGGCCGGTGCCTGGTGCACGGCGATGATCAGATCGAGCACTGCCCGCCGATGTCCCGCGGCCGAGTCCTGCCACTGGCCCCAGCCGAAGCTCCGCCCGTCCAGGAACGGGTAGACCGCCAGGCTGAACCGCTGCCCCAGCCGGATCACCGGCTCGCCGTCGAGGGCGGCAACGGGTGCCACCGCGAACGGGTGACCGTTCTCACGCAGGTCAGTGGCGGCGGCCAGACTGGCCCGCAGTCGGTCGAAGACCGCGGCCAGCGGCTGGCACCGCGACAGCCGCTTGGTCTGCAGTTCGTCCACGGTGATGAACCACCGGGCGCCACTGACGTCGGTGACCTGCCAGTGATGGCTGCCGAAGCCGACCGGGCGGTAGGCCATCGAGGCCACACGCAACGCCCAACCGCGGGCGAGGGCCGAGACCAGGGCCTGCTCGGAGAGATCCGCCGGCGGGCTCAACACGACCATCACGGTAGGGCTGGCCGCGGGCCGGGCAACCGGATTTTACCCGCCCCGGCCCACGTACCGACCGACCCAGCACAACCCGCACGTCGGCGACGGCAAGCAGGCGTTCGTCGAGTACTTCGAGCGGATGGCCGCCGAGTATCCCGGCAAGCACGTCGAGTTCAAGCGAACTATCGCCGAGGGCGACTACGTCGTCCGGCACTGTCACCAGAGCTGGCCCGGCGACTCCGACTACGCCGGCATCGACATCTTCCGGTTGGACCAGCCTCCACCACACCAGCATGACCCGACACATGTGCGGCCAGGCCGTCAACCGCGTACCCAGTCCAGGATCTGAAACGCGGTAGGTCCGGCGGGTAGCGGTCAGCTAGCCGCGACCACCGGCAGCCACCATGTTTGATCATGCTCTGAACAATGGCCTTGCAGTCATCGTCGCCTCGGGCTGGGACGGTGAGGAGTTCGAGGAAGAGCGACGGTCAGGACGAACGCAGACGAAGCCCTACCCGGCTCCCGGCAGTTCCTGCGCGACCTCCCAGAGGTTGCCGACGGGGTCGGCGAAAGCGGCCGTACGCCGTCCCCACGACCGGTCCACCGGACCGTTGAGCAGTTGCACCCCGTGCCGCTCCAGGTCAGCGCAGATCGCGTCCTCCACCGCGATGGTGAGCAGCGAACGCGAACCCGCCTCCTTGCTCGCGACGGCGGCCGGCTCGATGAGCTCAGGCGCCTCGTCCACCTGGAGCAGGTTGATCATCATGTTCTCGAGCTTGACCACGCCAACAAGCATGCGGCCGGCTGCACGCGGATCCCTCAAGACGTCAGGTGGACTCCTCCACGGCGCGCAGCATCCGGGCAGCGGCCTCCCGCACGACCCGCCGCTCTTCGGCGGTCAACTCCGCGGCGCGGTACTCCACAATCCAGACGATTCGCGGCAAGTCGTGCAGCACCCATGTTGTCAGCCGTTCGCCAGGCGACCACAGCAGAGAAGTACCCCGCGCCGTCATGCCTGCGAGGCTAATTCGAGGCCGGGCACCGGTCCAGAACGCAGGAAGCATTGCTGATCAGGGCCCTATCCGGCGCGGCTCCCGCAGCTGCCCGGCCACAGCCGCCAGACGCCGCCGACCAACCCAGCGTCGATCCAGGTGCACTCTCGTGCCGCGCACCGCGCGATCATCCGCTCCTGTCGTGGCTGGCCGACGGGATGATCCCGGCGGGGACGTCGCGAGGATCGCTGCGCTCTGGCTTGCACTCGGGCGGACCCCGGCCGTCGGCATGCCTGGCGGATGCCCGGCCATAGTTCGGACCCCGGGGCGGCTACGCACCAGGCTGCGGACCGCCGGGAGAATCGATGATCCGCCAGCGCCCGACCTGCTGGTAGTTCGAGTCGTAGATGATCGAGCCGTCGCCGGGCACCAGCGGGTAGTGCCGCAGGTTCCCGCCCCAGTACCGCAGGATGCGCCCCAACTCCGCGGCAGCATTCCCGCCGAACGCGGTCTCGCCCATATCCACTTCGAGCACGAACTTCACCTCGCCCTCCCCGGTGAGTCCACCCGCCCTCCGAGCACCCGCACCTGCGTCAGCTACCCCGCTGACCGTTCCGGGGAGCGCCGGGGATCTGCGGAGTGCCTGAGGAGGGGGACCGGCCGCGAGCGGTGATGTAGGTGACGGCCTGGTCGGTGGGCAGGTCTATATCGTGAGGGTCGAGGATACGAACCCCGGCCACCCAGTCCGGAAGCACAACGTCCGGAACCTAACCTAGCCTGCGGAGCATGACCGAGGACACCACTCAGGACACCGCGTGATGAGCGAGCCTGACGGGATGGACCTGGACTTCACCGGCGACCTCTGGCACTGGCGGGGCCCGTCGCCGTACTACTTCGTCACGGTGCCAGAGGAGGAGAGCCTTCACCTCCACGCGGTGTCCAGGGTCGTGACGTACGGCTGGGGGATGATCCCGGTCCGAGCGCGGATCGGCGCCACCAGACCTCGCTGTTCCCCAAGGACGGGCTGTACGTCGTGCCGGTGAAGGACGCGGTGCGCCGCGCCGAGGGGCTCGACGAGGGCGACACCGTCACGGTTCGGCTGATCGTGGCCGGCCCGATCTGACGGTGGCTGTCACAGTCGCGGTAGGGACCGCCCTTGTTGCGACACGAGGTCGCACGTAGTGAGTGAGCTCGTTGAGGAGGTTCGGCATATGTCGAAGACGTAGCTACAGGTCTGTGTTCGACCTGTCCCCACCGTGTCATGCGTGGCCGGTTCCTGATCGGTCGGGTCTGAAGCTCACGGGAAAGTCCAAGGGCTGCCGTCCCAGCCATGGCGGCTACAGGCGAGGGGAAGGGCCGGCATGGGGCGACTACCAGGAAACTCTCGCAGATGCCTCGACACGTCCACATCCGGGGTTGGGTTGTAGTACCGGATGAATAGGGACCGGCCGATGGTAGGCGGCAGGCGGCGGCCACGGATGAGGCGATGGCCAGCGAACACCGTTGTCCCCGGGGTAGAGAGGGTCCGCAGCACATGCGCGGGTATGCGTGGTGCCTGCGGTAGGCCGACAGCAATGGGGGCGGAATCCCGTCTGGCAGGACAGGGTGTCCAAGAAGCGAACGCCGGCAGCTGAAAGGCAGCAGGAAACCGCAGGCCGCAATACTGGGAACTCCTCCCGGAGGGTCGGCGGATAACTGGCCGGATACCGGGCGTGTGCCCGGCCCTGAAAGGGGTGCTGACGTGGACAGGTGAGCCTTTGAATCGAAGTAGACGCAAATGCCAGAACTGAGGGGAAAGTTGGACACTTCGGTGAACGGACCTGAGGACCTGGACTCGGTTTTCGACGGTGACGCCTGGGAGCAGGTGGGCTGGCGAGTACACGAGGAACGGGTACGGCGGCTGCGGTGCAGGATTTTCAAGGCGGCGAAGGACGGGGACCTGGCCACGGTCAGGAACCTACAAAAATTGGTGCTGCGGTCCTGGTCCAACACGCTGATCAGCGTACGC
>WNFU01000888.1_pt1 | contig 43989 bp, 43 predicted proteins | sample 5400121 | NCBI WGS metagenome assembly WNFU01 (sample SAMN13153360, study PRJNA577476) | soil metagenome | isolation source: 100 cm soil or saprolite under grassland replicate 1 | place: USA:California | collected 2016-06-15 | reverse complement strand
GAGTGCGGCCAGATGCGCAGCACCATGACGGGCGAGGATCGGTGTGCCAGCCGGGCCTTGCCAACATTGGCCCGCCTTGATAGGACATTACTCGTGGGATTCTGGTGAGAGTCTCGTCTGGTATCCTGTGAATTTCGCTTCGGGGCGGCGGAGAGGCGCTTGAACCATAGCCAGATCGTCACCTTTCTCTGGGGTGTCGCGGACCTGATCCGCGACACCTTCAAACGGGGTAAGTATCAGGATGTGATCCTGCCGCTCACGGTGCTGCGGCGGCTGGACTGCGTTCTGGCGCCGACCAAGGCCAAGGTCCTCGAGACCCAGGCAAGATACAAGGGGAAGCTCGAGAACCTGGACCCGCAGCTCCGCAAGGCGTCGGGCTTCGCGTTCTACAATACGTCGCGCTACGACTTCGACAAGCTGCTCGCTGACGCTCCGCGCCTCGCCGCCAACCTGCGCAACTACATCGCCGGGTTCAGCCCGAACATGCGCGAGGTGCTGGAGAAGTTCGACTTCGACAACACCATCAGCAAGCTCCACGAAGCGGGGCTCCTCTTCCAGGTGATGGAGCGATTCAAGAACGTCGATCTCCATCCCGACGTGATCGACAACCCAACGATGGGGACGATCTTCGAGGAGCTGATCCGGAAGTTCAACGAGGCGCTCAACGAGAACCCGGGCGAGCACTTCACGCCCCGTGACGTCGTCCATCTGATGGTAGACCTCCTTCTCGCCGGCGACGAGGAGCGCATCCGCCAGAAGGGAGTGGTGCTGACGGTCTACGACCCGTGCTGCGGGTCGGGGGGGATGCTCACGATCGCCAAGGAGCACATCACCCTGGGCGTGCGTAGAAATGGCGATCTCGTCCGCGGGCCCATCAATCCTGCGGCCGAGGTCCACCTCTTTGGCCAGGAGGTCAATCCCGAGACCTGGGCAGTCAGCAAGTCCGATCTCTTCATGAAGTCGACGGCCGGGCGAGACGCCGAGAATATCGCCTTCGGGAGCACCCTCTCCAACGACCGCCACGCCAGGACCCAGTTCGACTACCTGATTGCCAATCCTCCCTACGGGAAGGATTGGAAGCGAGACGAGGCCGCCGTGCGCGCCGAGCACGAGCGCGGGGCCGCGGGGCGGTTCGGCCCGGGCCTTCCGCGGATCAGTGACGGCCAGCTGCTCTTTCTCGTCCACATGCTTGCCCACATGAAAGAGCCCGAAAAGGGCGAGTCACGGGTCGCGATCATCATGAACGGCTCTCCGCTCTTTACCGGCGATGCCGGCAGCGGCGAGAGCGAGATCCGACGCTATATTCTGGAATCCGACTGGCTCGAGGCGCTGATCGCGCTGCCCGAGCAGCTCTTCTACAACACCGGCATCGCCACCTACGTCTGGGTGCTCACCAACCGCAAGGCGCGCAAGCGAAGGGGGAAGGTTCAGCTCGTCGACGCGACCTCCTTCTGGGTTCCCATGCGCAAGAGTCTCGGCGACAAGCGCCGGGGGATTCCCCTCGAGAAGGCGGAGTCGATCATCTCGCTCCTCAGGCACTTCGATGAGGGCGAGCACGTCAAGATCTTCCCCACCACGCATTTCGGCTTCCGCAAGATCACCGTGGAGCGCCCTCTCCGCCTGAACTTCCAGGCCAGCCCGGATCGCATTACCCGGCTCACCGAGGAGGCTGCTTTCCGAAGCCTCGCCGTCTCGAGAAAGAAGGGCGCGGCCAAGGAGCGGGAGGAGGCCGAAGGACGGGCTCAGCAGGAGGCCCTCCTCGCGATGCTTCGTACACTGCCGGACACGCTGTACAAGGATCGCGACGAGTTCGAAAAGGCGCTGAGCGCTGCGGCCAGCATGGCGGGGCTCAAGCTGGCCGCTCCCACGAAAAAGGCCATCCTCTCTGCCATCTCCGAGCGCGACGAAGCTGCCGCGATCTGTCGCGACCCGAGCGGCAGTCCGGAGCCCGACCCCGACCTCCGCGACACGGAGAACGTCCCGCTCACGGAGCGCGTCGAGACTTTCTTCGAGCGCGAGGTGAAGCCTCACGTCCCGGACGCCTGGATCGACACGAGCCGGCGGGACCCCAAGGCCGGCAAGGTCGGGATCGTGGGCTACGAGATCAACTTCAACCGCTACTTCTACCGCTACACGCCATCCCGCCCGGACATCCTCAGGATGCTGGCCGAGGTGACGGGCACGGCACCGGTTTCTTGACGCGCACGGACTGATTGCTCGACTAAGGGCCAGCTTAGCGAGGACCGACAATGTGACAAAACGTCGGCTATTGCGTCTAAGTGCCGACATTTTGTATCATCTGGAATATGCGTAGACTCCTCCAGAGGAGGGCGTCCACCACGGGCGATAGTCTGCCCGGTGTCCTGCGGGCGCGGGATCTGGAGACGCGGGGAATCCCCCGAGGCCGTCTCATGGGAATGCTGCGACGTGGTGAGGTCCAGCGCATCGGCCGGGGGCTCTACCGACTACGCGACGCTCCGCTTAGCGAACTCGAGACCATCGCCACCGTCAGCAAGCGGATCCCCGGAGCGATCGTCTGCCTCCTGACAGCGCTGCACGTCCACGGCATCGGGACCCAGGCTCCCCGCGACGTCTGGATCGCGCTCGACCGCAAAGCGCGGAAGCCGCAGGCTTCGGGGTTGCCGGTGAGAGTCGTGCGTTTCTCCGGACCGATGCTCCGCTACGCGATTGAGACCCGTGAGGTTCTCGGCGTTCCCGTGCGCCTCACCTCGCCGGCGCGGACGGTGGTGGACTGCTTCCGCTACCGCAAGAAGATCGGGATGGACGTCGCTCTCGAAGCACTCCGAGACGCCGTCAGCTCGCGTAGGGCGACCGTGGACGAGATCGCGCGGGCGGCCGAGGTCTGTCGGATCCAGACGGTGATTTCCCCCTACCTGGAGTCGATCGCGTCGTGAAAGAGGCCCGCAAGAACGTTCCCGCATCGGTCCACATGCGCCTCCTCGCAGGAGCGCGAGAGCGCCGGGAGGACTTCAACCTCACGCTCAAGCGCTACACTGCGGAGCGCTTCCTGTACCGCCTCGGAGCATCGCGGTACCGGGAGCGGTTCGTTCTCAAGGGAGCGATGCTCTTTGCCCTCTGGGGCGGGTCGCTGTATCGGGCCACGCGAGATCTGGATCTCACCGGGTACACGGAAGACGACTCGCGGGCGCTCGTCGCGATCATGCAGGACATCTGCGCGGTCTCCTGCCCCACTGACGGGCTCGCGTTCCAGGCGGACACCGTCGGGGCAGAGCCCATCCGGGACCAGAGCGAGTACCACGGTTTCCGCGTACAGCTTCAGGTCCTGCTCGGAACAGCGAGGATCACCCTGCAGATCGACGTCGGGTTCGGAAACGCGATCGAGCCTCCCGCGCAGTACGAGGAGTACCCGGTCCTCCTCGAAGGCCCCGCGCCCCGCATCCGCGCCTACCCTCGCGAAGCGGTCGTCGCTGAGAAGGTTCACGCTATGGTGGTCCTCGGCGCGGCCAACAGCCGTTACAAGGATTTTTACGACGTCCTCGTGCTCGCCACGCACTTCTCCTTCTCGGGTCGGGTTCTCGCCCGAGCGATCGCCGCCACGTTCGAGCGACGGCGCACGCCTTTGACCGAGGTCCAGCCGGTCGCCTTCACGCCGGCCTTCTATTCATACCCGGATCGCGCGGCACAGTGGGGGCGATACCTCTTCCGCGCTGACCTGCCCGGTGCCCCCGCTGACTTCACCATCGTGGGCGAGCAAATCCAAGCGTTCCTCCGTCCACTCTGGAGCGCGGTCACTGACGGCCGCCCGTTCTCCGACACCTGGCCGCCGGCCGGTCCCTGGGCACCGCCCGTGCCGGAACCGCCGGAGCGGGAGGCAGCATCGTGAGCCAGGCGATGAAGGAGCAGGGCCGAAGCAGCGTGCGCCGGTTCAAGCTCTATCCGGAGTACAAGGACTCTGGCTTCGAGTGGCTGGGGGAGATTCCGGCCCATTGGGAGGTGAGGCGTCTCAAGACGATCGCGCGTGTCCAGTTGAGCAACGTGGACAAGAAGTCGGTCGAGGGCGACGTGCCCGTCCGACTCTGCAACTACGTTGACGTCTACTACAACGACCACATAACGAGCGCGATCGAGTTCATGTCCGCTACCGCTACGCCGGAGCAACGAGAGCGGTTGTCGCTTCGCCGCGGCGACGTCCTAATCACTAAGGATTCCGAATCTTGGACCGACATCGCAGTCTCTGCCGTCGTGACCGAGGATTTCGATGACGTCGTGTCCGGATACCATCTCGCACACATTCGACCACTGCCGGAGCTGGATGGCAGGTTCCTGGCGCGCGCATTCTCAGCCGTTGGACCTCGGGATCAATTCCAGATCGCAGCGAATGGCATAACTCGCTTTGGCCTGTCCAGCGATGCGATAAAGGACGGCCTCTTTGCCGTTCCCCCACTCTCGGAGCAGCTTGCGATTGCGGCGTTCCTCGATCGGGAGACGACGAAGATCGATGCGCTGGTGGCGAAGAAGGAGCGGCTGATCGAGCTCCTTCAGGAGAAGCGGAGCGCGCTCATCACGCGCGCCGTTACCAAGGGCCTCGCCCCGAACGTTCCGATGAAGGACTCCGGGGTTGAGTGGCTCGGCGAGATTCCGGCGCACTGGAGCGCTGTTCGTGTGAAGTCGATCACGGCCGAGCACAAGCAAGGCTTCTACACGGAGCAGGCTTACGTTGACGATGGCGTGAAGCTGGCAAGGATAACAGACGTCGATGATGACGGAAACGTCTCCTTCGCAAATATGCCTTTCGTGCAGATTACGAAGAAGGCCGAGCTCGAGTTCGGGATCAGCGAGGGTGATTTCCTCTTTGCGCGAAGCGGGACCATAGGCCGCTTCGGGATCGTCCGGCAACCGGAGCGTGCGGTGTTCGCCTCGTACCTGATCCGTTTCAGGTTCGCAGCCATGGATCTCGAGTTTCTTCGGTATGCGTTCGGCTCCCGATGCTTCCGAGAGAGCCTTATCAGTTCGCTACATGGGGGGGCGAATCAGAATGTTCACGCCGAAAACATCAAAGAGCGATGGATTGCTGTGCCTTTGCTTCCAGAGCAGGCTCTAATCGCGAAGTTCCTCGACGGAGAGACAACGAGGCTAGATGGGCTGATTCGGAGCGTTCGCGATGCTATCGACCACCTCAGAGGACTCCGCACTGCTCTCATCTCGGCGGCGGTGACTGGCAGGATCGACGTGCGGGATGAGACCGTGTGAGATACCCCAGGCGACCGAGCCTGGTCGTCCTCGCCGGACCGAACGGGGCTGGGAAGTCGACACTGGCTCCGAGGCTCTTGAGGGGGGCACTGGGCGTGAGCGAGTTCTGGACGCCGACGTGATCGCCAGAGGCATCTCGGGGTTCGATCCGGAGCGGGTGGCCTTCGCTGGTGTTCCTTATCTTTTCCAGCCGCGCACGTGGCCGTGCAGCGTCGCTGAGCGGGTGCGCATGGGCGGGCACAGCGTCCCGGAAGTGACAGTGAGGCGGCGGCGCTACCAGGCCGGCTTCGCAACTTCTTCCGCCTCTAACGGGCCTTGGCGACAAGACGGGCGCCGCGCGTCTACGACAACTCCGGGGCGTCGGCGCCTCGGCTTGTTGCCGCTGGCCAGGGCGACGTGGTCGCGCGGGTCAGCGACCCGGAGGCGTGGGAAGGGACTCCAGGTAAAGACGAGATGATGAAGCGAGAGCGATTGACGAGGATTGGACGCATCTTCGTCGAGGGCACGCTGGTGGACCGGGCGGTAGAGGCAGCGGCACGGGATGCCCTGGCTTTGCACAAGCAGGCGGGGATTCCCGTGGTCGCCTACCGGGACGGGAAGGTCGTGACCGTTTCCGCCAGGACCGTCCTCGGGGCCAGAAGTGCTGCACGGCGGCGGTCCCGCGCGGTCCGGGCCTCCGCGAAAGGTGCCGTTGGCACGTGAGAGTCTCCGAGCGCAGCTTCGAGGAGGCGATCGAGTGTGCGCTCCTCGAGAACGGGCCCGACGCCTGCGCGGGGGACCCCACGACCGTTCGCGAGGCGCTCGCGCCGTACGGCGATGGCGCCGTCCCGGGAGGCTACCGGAAACGGCTGCCGCAGGACTACGACCGGGGGCTCTGCCTGCTGCCGCGTGACGTAGTTGAAGGAGCGGTTCCTCGCGAGGCCCTCGCGCGAGATCGGCCGCCGCGGAGCCCTTGTGACTTCCTCCTGGCCACCCAGCCGAAGGAGTGGGAGAAGCTGCGGCAGCATTGCGGCGCGGATGTGTGAAAGGTCGCGCTGCCTGCGCTCGAAGAACAATGCGCGGTTGTCGAAGTCCGTGACCGAGACGGAGGGCAGTCCGAGATGGTCGTGGGACATGTTCGCAATGCAATCGACCGCCTGAAGGAACCCCGCACAGCCCTCATCTCCGCGGCGGTGACGGGCAAGATCGACGTCAGAGAGGCCAATTGAGCGGGCCCTTGTTGAGCGATCGGAGCTGAACTCTTGATCGGCTGGGCTCGTGTCGAGGGCGGACTGAATAGGCCTCGGTGGTCGGCGGCTCGTATCATGAAAATCGAACGATTCTTTTCCTTTTTTCATGGTATGGTCCGGGGCGATGGTCGAGCGGTCACGACGGCTCGCGGAGATTCGCGCGGCGTTGAAGCGGAGCCGGGTCACGGCCATCGTCGGCCCGCGTCAGGCCGGAAAGACGACGCTCGCCCGCTGGATCGTGCCGTCGGATTCTCCGGCGTACTTCGATCTCGAAGACCCACGTAGCCTCGCCCGCCTGGCGGAGCCGATGACCGCGCTTGCGCCGCTCCGTGGCGTGGTCGTCCTCGACGAGGTCCAGCGCCGACCCGACCTGTTTCCGGTCCTCCGCGTCCTGGCCGACCGGCGTCCCCTCCCGGCGCGCTTCCTGATCCTTGGCAGCGCGACCCCCGACCTCCTCCGGCAGTCCTCGGAGAGCCTCGCCGGCCGGATCGAGACCGTCACGCTGACCGGGTTCGGCTTGGACGAGCTCGGAGCGGGGGCGGCGCGGCGGCTCTGGCGGCGGGGCGGATTTCCGCCTTCGTACCTGGCGCGCTCCGAGCAGGCCAGCTATGCCTGGCGGGAGCAGTTCATCCACACGTACCTGGAGCGCGATCTCCCGCAGCTCGGAATCACGATCCCACCGGCGACGGTCCTGCGCTTCTGGACCATGGTCGCCCACTACCACGGCGGGGTCTGGAACGCCGCCGAGGCGGCCCGATCGCTCGGCGTCACCGAGCCGACGGCCCGGCGCTACCTCGACCTGCTATCGGGACTCTTCCTCGTCCGGCCACTTCGGCCCTGGTACGAAAACCTCAAGAAGCGGCAGGTCAAGGCCCCGAAGGTCTACCTTCGGGACAGTGGTCTCCTGCATACTCTGCTCGGGCTGAGGAGTGAGCGTGAGATGCTCTCGCACCCGAAGGTTGGTGCCTCATGGGAGGGCTACGTCATCGAGGAGACGATCAGCGTTGTGCGCCCCGAGGGGGCCTACTTCTGGGCTACGCACACCGGCGCGGAGCTCGATCTGCTGCTCGTCAAGGGCGGGCGACGCTATGGCGTCGAGGTCAAGTTCCAGGACGCGCCGCGGTTGACTCCCTCCATGCGGATCGCGCTGTCCGATCTCCGGCTGGAGCGGCTGACCGTTCTTTACCCGGGTGACGTGAGCTACCCTCTGGACCGCCGGGTCGATGTCGTGCCGCTCGTGCAACTCGCCGGCGACCCGCAGGTCATCACGAGAGGCGCGACGAAACGACGATCATGATGGAGACCTTCGAGCCGAGCTTCGAGCAATCTATCGAGTGCGGCCCCCTCCAGCGGGCTCAACGCCTCCGCCATGGGCGAGACTTCAGGCTGAGGCGGGATCATGAAGCGAGCGCGACTGACGAGGATTGGGCGCATCTTTGTCGAGGGCACGCTGGTGGACCGGGCGGTAGAGGCAGCAGCACGAGATGCCCTGGCTTTGCACAAGCAGGCGGGGGTCCCCGTGGTCGTCTACCGACACGGGAAGGTCGTAACCGTTCCGCCAGGACCGTCCTCGGCGCCAGAAGTGCTGCACGGCGGCGGTCCCGCGTCGTCCGGGCCTCCGCGAAGGGCGCCGGCGCATGAAGGTCAGCGAGCGAAGCTTCGAGGAGGCGATCGAGTGCGCCCTCCTCGAGAGCGGGCCCGACGGCCGTGCGGGGGGCCATGACCGTTCGCGAGGCGCCCGCCAGGCGGGCCGGCGGAGTTATTAAGCGATACGGTGCCAACCCTGGATAGGCTATCTTGCTGTCAAGCATCGCTGAATAGTGGAACAGGGTATGAGACGGGGCATCACGGGCCGGTACGCGGTGACGGAAGGCGTGGGCGAGCAGGTCCGCGCGTTCTATCTGAGCCTTTACCTCAAGCAGCACAGGGAGGAGTACTACCGCCTCCTCGACCTGGTCCGTGCGGAGGGGGACTGGGAGGGGTGGCTCGATTTCCTCCTGGAGGGCGTGCGGATGATGGCGGATCTGGCCGTGACGACGGCACAGCGTCTGGTGGCGCTGTTCGCCGAGGACCGGGCGCGCATCCAGGGGGGCGGGCGGGCCGCCGGATCCGCGCTGCGGGTCCATGACCTCCTGAGAGAGCGGCCGGTGACCTCGCTCACGGCGGTGAGCCAGCGCACCGGACTCTCGTTCCCCGCCGCCACGGCCGGGATACGGATGCTCGCGGAACTCGACATCGCCCGTGAGCTGACGGGACGGAGACGCAACCGGGTCTTCGCGTACGATCGCTACCTGGCCATCCTGAACGAAGGGACGGAGCCACTGTGAGCCCCGAGATCGCCGAGCGACGCTTCGAGGAGGCGATCGAGTGCGCGCTCCTCGAGAACGGTCCCGACGCCTGTCCGGGCGACTCCATGGCCGTCCGCGAGACGTTGGCGCCCTACGGCGATGGCCCCGTCCCGGGTGGCTACCGGAAACGGCGGCCGCAGGACTATGACCGCGGGCTCTGCCTGCTTCCACGTGATGTGGTTGATTTCCTCCTGGCCACCCAGCCGAAGGAGTGGGAGAAGCTGCGGCAGCACTACGGGGCCGAGGTGAAGGAACGCTTCCTCGCGAGGCTCTCGCGCGAGATCGGCCGCCGTGGCTCCCTCGACGTGCTGCGCAACGGCATCAAGGACTCCGGATGCACGTTTCGGCTGGCCTTCTTCCGGCCAGCGAGCGGGCTGAACGAGCAGCTCCAGCGCCTGCACGCCGCGAACCTCTTCGCCGTGGTGCGGCAGCTCCGATACAGCGAGAAGGACGGGAAGAGTCTCGACCTCGTGCTCTTCCTGAACGGGATTCCGACCTTCACGGCCGAGCTCAAGAACCCGCTCAATGCCCAGACCGTCGAGGACGCGATCCGGCAGTACAAGATCGATCGCGACCCGCGCGAACCGCTGCTCGCGTACGGCCGGTGCTTGGCCCATTTCGCCGTGGATCCGGAGCTGGTGTTCGTCACCACGCGCGTTGCAGGGCCGAAGACAGTTTTCCTCCCGTTCAACCAGGGGCGCTTCGGTGGGGCCGGGAACCCTCCCGTCCCGCCGACCCAGAAAGGCTATGCCACGCGCTACCTCTGGGAGGACATCTGGGCTCGCGACGGTGTGCTCGACCTCATCCGCCAGTTCATCCACGAGGTCGATGAGGAGGATGACAGGGGCCGCAAGACGGGCCAGCGTTTCCTCATTTTCCCCCGCTACCAGCAGCTCGATGCCGTCCGCAAGCTGGTCGCCGATGCCCGGGGACGTGGGACCGGCCAGCGGTACCTGATCCAGCACTCCGCCGGAAGCGGCAAGAGCTTCACCATCGCGTGGCTCGCCCATCAGCTCTCGACGCTTCACGATGCCAATGACCGGCGAGTGTTCGACTCGATCGTCGTCGTCACCGATCGCCGCGTCCTCGACCGGCAGCTCCAGCGCACCGTCCGCCAGTTCGAGCAGACCCTGGGCGTGGTGGAGAACATCGACCAGACCTCCCGCCAGCTCCGGGAGGCCCTCGAGTCAGGGAAGACCATCATCGTGACCACGCTACAGAAGTTTCCGGTGATCGCCCAGGAGATCGGAGCGCTCCCGGGGCACCGCTTCGCGGTGATCGTCGACGAGGCCCACTCCTCGCAGTCCGGCGAGAGCACGAAGAGCCTCAAGGCCGTCCTGGCATCGCGGAGCCTGGAGGAAGCGGAGCAGGAGGAGGCCGGGGCCGAGACGCCCGAGGAGGAGCTCGAGAACGCGATCCTCGAGGAGATCCAGCGGCGAGGCCGGCTCCCGAATCTCTCGACCTTCGCCTTCACGGCCACGCCGAAGCAGAAGACGCTCGAGCTGTTCGGCACCAAGCGGGCCGACGGAAAGTTCGAGGCCTTCCACCCCTACAGCATGCGGCAGGCCATCGAGGAGGGCTTCATCCTCGACGTCCTCGGGGATCGCGCCGGCACGTGCGTCGATCCCAGGATGCAGATCGTTCAGGGCAAGCCAGTGTGCCTCGTCTCGTGTCAGCGGAGCCCCGAACCGGTGTTTCTCCAGTGGAACGGCGCGGAGGCGCATCCGGGTGGCGACTTCCACGTCCGGAGCGGACCGAGAACCGATCGCCTGAGCCCGGACAGCGCGGAGCAGTACATTCGAACTCGGTTTCGACCGCAACCGGCTGAAGGATCGCACTCAGAAACGACGTAACGAGAGCATGCGGCTGGCGGCACGCCCTCGGACATCCGCGCAGCTGCCGAGGCGCGTCGAGGCTGAATCTCGCCATCTTTTTGGGCCTGGGGGAAGTTCCCTGCCGATGAGGAACCGCTGACGGCCGCGCGGGGATCGCTGACACTCAGATAACAGGGCGCGGATCGCTGGAACCGTCAGCCTCTGGTCAGGTGGAGCTCCCTGCGGATGCAGTCCGCTAGCCACTGGCGGATCAAGGTCTGGTAAGGGATCGACTTCATGGTGGCGATCTTTCGCAGCGCCTGGATCTGGGCCGGGTCGAGCTTGATGGAGATGTTCTGGAGCCGGCGCGCTCGCTCACCCCTCAGGATCTGCCGGCGCAGTTCCTCCTCCAGGGCGAACTTAACCGGTCGCTCCACGAGCTCGCCGAGGACGCCGCGACGGTCGTAGTACTGAGCCAGGCTCTCTCTGGGTCGTCGCACCGACTTGCCCATGATTCAACCCCTTGGATTACCCCCGGCGGCGCGTCAAGCAGCCCGTTGTCGACGACGGCGGCCGGCGTGTCACGCCAGCTTGAGCGAGACCTCTTCCCCCTTGCCGACGGGAACGGTGACGGAGAACAGGGCGGGGTGCGATTTGACGCGGGTGAGATAGTCCCCGAGCTCGTGGGCGTGTGAGGTGACGTTATCCGCCACGAGGAGGCCACCGGCCACGAGCCTGGGCACCACCAATTCCAGATACGTGAGGTAGTTGACGCGGTCGGCGTCGAGGAAGACGAAGTCAAAGGGCCCCTCGAGGCTGGCCAGGGTGTCCGCGGCCCGGCCCTGAAGGATCGCGACGCGCTCTCCGAGCCCTGCCCTCCTCAGGTTCTCGCGCGCCAGCCCGACCTTGCCGGCATCCAGCTCGAGCGTGGTGACCCGCCCTCCCATCTCTCGCGCCGCATCGGCGAGCCAGATCGTCGAGTACGCGTTCGAGGTCCCGACCTCGAGGAGACGGAACGCGCGCGTCGCGCGCACCATGATCCAGAGCAGGCGCCCGGTGTCCGGCGTGATGTTGAGCATCCGCTTCGCGCGCTCGGTCTCCCGCGCGTCGTTGTCGTCGCCGAAGCGCGCCAGCTCATCCAGGAATGCCGTCAGGGTGCTGTCCATGCAATCATCCTCCGGCAGGTTCCCACGTCAGCTCTGCTCCTGTCATCGCCCAACGTACACCCACGTACGCCTGGGGTCACCAGCTCCCTCGGGCCTCGTCTGGCTCGCAACCTGGCCCAGCGCGGATCCCCCGCCTTGACCCCTCCCGACCCCCGCTCCTATACTACGAATCCTATGCCGCCGCTCCCTGTGGGGAAGCTGAGGGCCGAGCTCCTCGAGCGGCTCCTCGGCAAGCTCGAGCACTCCGATCCGCGGGTCATCGTGGGACCGCGCGTGGGCGAGGACGCGGCAGTGCTGGACATGGGCGATCGCTACCTCGTCGCGACGACGGATCCCGTCACCTTCGCGACCGACGAGATCGGCTGGTATGCCCTCTGCGTCAACGCCAATGATCTGGCGGTGCGCGGCGCGCGCCCGCTCTGGTTCCTCGCCACGCTGCTCCTGCCCGAGGGCGGAACCAGCGAGGCGCGCGCCGAGAATCTCTTCGCCGAGCTGGCAGAGGCCTGCGCCGAGCTGGACGTGGCGCTGGTCGGCGGCCATACGGAGGTGACGGCGGGGCTGGCGCGGCCCATCGTCGTGGGCTGTATGCTGGGGGAGGTGGACAAGCACCGCCTCGTGACGACCGATGGCGCCCGCGAGGGCGATGCGCTCCTGCTCACCAAGGGCGTGCCCCTCGAGGGCGCCGCCATCCTGGCGCGCGAGCACGGCGCCGAGGCGGAGCGCCGCGGCGTGGGCTCGGATGTGATCGGCCGCGCGCGAGACTTCCTGCACCGGCCCGGGATCAGCGTATTGCCGGAGGCGCGGCTGGCGTGCCGCGCGACGCGCGTCCACGCCATGCACGACCCGACCGAGGGCGGGCTGGCGACGGCCTGCTGGGAGCTGGCGCAGGCCGCGGCAGTCGGCGTCCGCGTCTACCGCGAGCAGATCCCTGTGCTGAGCGAGGGCCGGGTCCTCTGCGAGGCCTTCGGGCTCGATCCGCTCGGCACCATCGCCTCCGGCTCGCTCCTGCTGGCGGTGGACCCGGCTGATGCCGATGGCGTTGTCGCCGCGTGCCGCGGCGCCGGCATCGCGTGCGCCGCCATCGGGAAGGTGACGCCAGCGACCGATGGCGTGACGCTCGTCTCCGCGGGCATCGCCCGGCCCATGACGAGCTTTTCCCAGGACGAGATCTCCAAGGTGTTGTCGGCGCCCTGACATGCGCCAGGAAGGTGTGTGCCGGAAGGCGGGCGGAGCCCCCCTCCGAGTTTGAGATGGCCCAGATCGGCTACGCGCACCGCCAGGCGCCCATGGGACGCGACGGGATGGTCGCCTCGTGCCACCCGCTGGCGTCACTCGCGGGAGTGGAAGTGCTCAAGGCCGGGGGCACGGTGGCCGACGCGGCCGTCGCCACCAATGCCGTGCTCGCCGTCACGCAGCCCAACTACTGTGGCCTCGGAGGCGATCTCTTCTGTCTCGCCTACGAGGCGGCCACGCGGCGCGTTCACTTCCTCAACGGCGCCGGGCGCTCGGGCTCGCGGGCCGGGCTCGAAGAGCTCGGCCGCCGCGGCCTCGACGCCGTGCCCATGATCGGCCCCGGCGCGGTCTCGGTGCCCGGCGTGACGCGGGCCTGGACGATGCTGCTGGAGCGCTTCGGCACGCGCTCGCTCAAAGCGCTGCTCGAGCCGGCGGCGCATTACGCGCGCGACGGCTTCCCGATCTCCGACATCGTCTGCCAGGCGATCCGGGAGCGCGCCCCGCTTGCCCGTGATCCCGAGTGGCAGCGCATCTTCGTCCCGGGCGGCGCCTTCCCGCGGACTGGCGAGCGCTTCCGCCAGCCGGATCTGGCGCGTACCCTGGCGGAGCTGGGCGACGAGCCTGATCTCTTCTACCGCGGTCGCGTCGCGCGGGCGATCGCGGAGCGACTGGCGACCGAAGGCTTCCTCACCGCTGCCGACCTCGCCCAGCACGAGGGCGAGTGGGACGAGCCCCTCTCCACCACGTATCGCGGCTACACGGTCTACGAGACGCCGCCGCCCACCCAGGGGCTCGCGACCCTGCTCACCCTGAACCTCCTCGAGGGGTTCGACCTCCGAGCCCGCCCCGTGCATTCCACCGAGCATCTCCACCTCTTGATCGAGATGACCAAGCTCGCCTACGCTGACCGCGACCGCCGGGTGGCCGACCCCGTCCAGACGACCGTGCCGGTGGAGACGCTGCTGGACAAGGAGTACGCGGCGCGCCGGCGCCAGGCCTTCGATCCCGACAAGGCGCAGACCCATCAGTGGGGGGATCTGGACGGCGACACGACGGGCTTCGTGGTGGCCGACGGGCGGGGCAGCGTGCTGAGCGTGATCCAGAGCATCTACAAGTCCTTCGGCTCGACCGTGGTGCCTCCGGGCACCGGCGTGGTCCTCCACAACCGCGGGGGCTACTTCAGCACCGACCCCGCGCATCCCAACCGCTTCGCGCCGCGCAAGCGGCCGTTTCACACCCTGCAGGCCTGCGTGGTGACGCGGGACGGCGGGCCGGTCGCGGGCTACGCGACCATGGGCGGCGACGGTCAGGCCATGTTCCACACCCAGGCCCTCACCAACCTGCTCGATTACGAGATGGAGATCCAGGAGGCCATCGAGCGGCCGCGCTTCGTGTGTGGGCCGCTCGATTTGGGCGATGCGCGCGACAGTGTGCGGATCGAGGGACGCGTGCATGCTCAGGTCAGGGCCGCCCTCGCGCGCCGGGGCCATCAGGTGGAAGTGGTGCCGGACTGGTTCAGCCGCATGGGGCATGCGCACGGCATCACCCTGCATGACGGCACGCTCCGCGGCGGCGCCGATCCGCGCGGCGACGGCGCGGCGCTCGGCTACTGATGGCGCGCGCCCTCCTGCTCCTGACGCTGCTCCTGGGGTTCGCTTGGCCGGCCCGGGCGGCGGAGTGGGGGAAGATCGAGCCCGGCGTCACGAGCACCGAGCAGGTGCGCGAGCGTTACGGCGAGCCGTCGAGGGAGACGCGCGCCAAGGTCGAAGGCTACGATACCGTCCAGTGGATCTACGAAGGCGCCAAGGCGCCCGCGGGGTCGTTCAGGATGACGGTGGACTTCGGCCTCCTCACGCCGAGCGGCTACAAGCCGTCGCTGGTCCGACTGCTGAAGCTCGAGCCCAAGCTGGCCATCTTCGGGCGCAGCACGGTGATCCAGGGCTGGGGAGTGCCGGACGGAGTCGGGACCCGGGAGGGGCTGGTCACTTTCTTCTACAGGGAGGGCCTCTTTGTCGTCTTCGACAAGGAAGGCGAGAACGCGGTGAACATGATCTTCTCCCTTCCCCAGCCCGACGTTGCCGGGAAGGGCGCACCGTCGGCCCCGTCCTCGCCTCCGACGAAGCCGTAGCGGGCCGCCCGGTCGATGATCGATCATCTGCTGGCGCTCGACCCCGGCCATCGTGGCATCGCTGGCTTCTTCGTGCGGGGAGGCGCGGCGGCCGCGGCCCGCTCGCTCTCCCTGGGCAAGCGCACCCTCATGACGACCGGCTTCACCGTGGGCCCCGGCCAGCCCGAGACCGACGGCCCTCCGGGCGCGGCGGTCCTCGGCCGGGCGCTCCGTGTGCTCGGGCAGAAGGTGACGTATGTCACCGACGAGGTGACGGTACCGCTTCTCGAGGCGGCGCTCGACGCCCTCGGCGAGCCGGCCGCGGTCATCGCGTTCGACGAGGCCTCCGACGCCACCACCGCCGCGCGGCGGCTCCTGGCCGCCGAAGCCCCGACCCATCTGGTGAGCATCGAGCGGCCCGGCCGGACGCGCGATGGCGATTACCGGAGCGCCCGCGGCGAGTCCGTCCGGCAGTGGAACGCCCCGCTCGACGCGCTCTTCCTGGCCGCGCCCCGGCGGGTGGCCACCGTGGGCATCGGCGACGGCGGGAACGAGATCGGCATGGGTAATGTCCGCGCCCGCATCTGCCGCGCCGGCCCGCTCCAGCGGTCCATCACCTCGGTGGTCAAGGTCAAGCACCTCGTGGTGGCTGGCACCTCCAACTGGGGCGCCTGGGGGGTCATCGCCGAGCTGTCCCGTCTCGCCGGCCGCCCGCTCCTCCACTCGGCCGACGAGGAGCGCCGGATGCTGGAGGCCTGCGTCGCCGCCGGCGCGGTCGACGGGGTCAGCCGGCGCCGCGAGGCCACGGTGGACGGGTTGCCTTTGGCAGCGCATGTCGGCATGCTTGAGCTGTTGAGACTATTCGCCGCGCCCATGCTCACAGGAGGCTCACGCCGATGACTGCGACGGCATCCACGGTGCTCGACACGTATCGCGCGCTCCATCCGCGATCCCTCGCCCTCTACGAGCGGGCGCGCGGCGTGATCCCCGGCGGTGTCACCCACGACGGCCGGCATCTCTCGCCGTTCCCCGTTTACATCGACCGCGCCCAGGGGGCGCTCAAGTGGGACGTGGACGGCCATGAATACGTGGACTACTGGATGGGCCACGGCGCGCTCTTCCTGGGCCACTGCCACCCGGCGGTGGTCCGTGCAATCCAGGAGCAGGCCGCGCGCGGTACCCATCCGGGCGCCTGCCATGAGCTCGAGGTGCGCTGGGCCGAGCTGGTCGCCAGGCTGGTGCCGTCGGCGGAGATGGTGCGCTTCACCATGTCCGGCACCGAGGCGACACACCTCGCGCTGCGCATCGCGCGGGCCTACACAGGGCGTCCCAAGGTCGTGAAGTTCCACGGCCATTTCCACGGCTGGCACGACGGCGTGGTCGCCGCGGTAAATCCGCCGTTCGAGGTTCCCATGTCGGCCGGCGTGCCCTCCGGGATCCTCGAGCAGCTCCTCCTCTGCCCGCCCAACGACATCAAGGCGGTGGAGGCGCTTGTCGAGCGCGGCGATGTGGCCGCGGTGATCCTCGAACCGGCGGGCGGCCAGTCGGGCACGACTCCTACCATCCCCGGCTACCTTCAGGAGCTGCGCCGCCTCTGCACGCGCGCCGACGTCGTGCTCATCTTCGACGAGGTCATCACCGGCTTCCGCTACGCGCCCGGTGGCGCCCAGGCGTACTTCGGCGTGACGCCCGACATGACGACGCTCGCAAAGATCGTGGCCGGCGGCCTGCCCGGCGCCGCCGTGGTGGGCACGAAGCCCATCATGTCCATGATGGCCCATCGCGGCGACCCCGCGTGGGACCGCAGCGAGCGCGTCGCGCAGAACGGCACCTTCAACTCCAACCCCGTGTGCGCGGCGGCCGCCATCGCCACGCTCGAGCTGGTCGCCGACGGCTCGCTCCACGCCCGCGCCAACAAGCTGGGCGACGAGCTGCGGGCGGGGCTCGGCGAGGCGATGAAGCGCGTGGGCGTGCCCGGCGCCTGCTTCGGCGAGGCGTCGATCTTCCACGTGTCCTTCGAGGGCCGGCCCGGCCTGGCCGGCTTCGACCGGCCACGCCGCGGCGACCTCTACCACCGGCTCCGCTGCGCGCTGCTCAACAACGGCGTGGACTGCTCGCTCCACCACGGCTGGATCTCCGCCGCGCACACCGAGGCCGACATCGGGCGCACCGTGGCGAGCTACGAGAAGGCCTTCGCGGCCATGGCGGCCGACGGCAGCTTCAAGGGCCTGTAAACCAACACTGTGCTCTCCTCTCCTCACAGCGTCTCCCTCTCCGCCTCGGTGGAGAGGAAAGGGCAGGGTCACGGGGAAGTCGAGGGAGAGGGCCCGAGGAACGATGGCCTATGGATGAGGCCGAGCGCCGCGCCAAGCTCCAGGAGCTCTACGACCTCGCCCAGGGTTCCGACGAATTCGAGGGCGGCGTGACGTTCGAGGAGAACATGGACGCCCTCGTGGTGGGCGACTGGGCCTTCTTCGCCATTGACGAGATCGGCGACCTGGCCCTGTCCTTCCACCTGGACTCGCATCCCGTCGCCGTGGCCCGCCTCACCCGCTTCCTCGTCCAGCACGACGTGCCCTTCGTGCTCCACGAGGCCTTCACCATCGACGACGACGACCAGATCGTCTTCGAGTCCGACACCGGCGCCGACTTCGACGAGAAGAAGTAGCGCGTCAGGCCGGCCGGGGGCGGGTGACGGAGTGGAGAAACAGCTCCCGGTCACGCTTCGAGAGCTCGGCTTCTACCTCCGGGCGCGGATCAGCAGCGGGCTCAGCCGCGCCCTCAACCGGCGCGGCGGAGCGCGCATCGCCCCCGTCGCCTCGCTCGACGAGGTCCTGGAGGGCGCGAACACCCCGCTCGCGCTCTCGCGGCTCGTCGTGGGCCGCTCCAATGCCGAGCGACAGGCGGCCGTCGCCTCCTACCTCGAGCGCGGCGATCTTCCGTTCGCCCGGCAGCCGTTCTCCTCCTTCGAGGGGCGGGGCGAGAACTTCAGCGTCGAGATCGGCTCGGGGGAGCGCGTGCTGATCCTCATCGCGCACCACGACGCCGTCCCCGGCAGCCCCGGCGCCAATGACAATGCCGCCGCGGTCGGGATCCTGCTCCACCTGCTCGGCCGTCTCGCGCGCACGCCGCCGTCGAAGCTCAGGGTACGGTTCCTCTTCACGGCCGCGGAGGAGCTGGGCTACCTCGGCGCCCGCGCTTACGTGAAGGAGATGGCGCCGGCCGGCATCGTCGGCGTCCTGAGCCTCGAGCTCTGTGGCATCGGTGATTCCCTCGTCATTTGGGACGCCGAGCAGGATGCGGCGTTTCTCCGTCGCGTGGGTGGAGCCCTCGAGCGGCTTGGACGTCGCCGCGACGAGAGCTATCACGTCGTGGGCCGCATCCCCGTCTTCGGCAGCGATCACCGCGCCTTCGCCGCCGCCGGCATCCCCGCCTACGGGCTCACCGTGGTGCCCGGCCGCGAGGCCGAGGCGCTCCGCCGCTTCGTCCTCGGCCCCGGCCTTCGCCGCCTGAGACAGCTCGTCCGCCGCCCCCCGCCCTTCGACACCTACCACACGAGCCGCGACGCTCTCGCCACCCTCGACCCGGCCGCCTGCGCCGCCGTCGTGGCTGCGCTCCACGCCGTCATCGCCGAGCTGGCGTGAGGCGAGGCGCCGGGGCGCGCGGATCGATAGATGCGCGCATGCTAGACACCTCGCGCCCCCTCTGGTATTCTCGTGTGCTCGTGGTGGGCAGGTAGCTCAGTTGGTAGAGCACAGGACTGAAAATCCTGGTGTCGGCGGTTCAATCCCGTCCCTGCCCACCATTGTTTCACTGGTTTAGCGAACGCCCTTTCCGCGCTGTCACCGAAATGTCACCGGAATTGTCACTGAGTGAAGCCGTCGCGGCGGCCGTCCCGAGCGCCGCCGCGAGCTTCGTCCCCGCCTCCCGGAGGTCGCTCTCGGCGACGATCGCGTAGCGGCGGTAGACGGCCTCGGTCTTGTGGCCGGTGAGCTTCATGGCGACGGAGCGCGAGATGCTTGCACGCTCGAGGTTCCTGACGGCCGAGCGCCGGAGGTCGTGGAGCAGGAGGCCGGGCCGCCCAGCGTTCTTGCAGGCCGTCCTCCAGGCCCGCCGGAGCGACTTGATCGGCCTCCCGTAGCGGTGGAACACGTGGGCGATAATCCGCCCCTGGGCGCGCTCGCAGCGCCGCGTGATCGCCTGCCGACGCTCCAGGAGCGCGCGGAGCTCGGGGATCAGGGGGAAGGCGCGGCCCTCCCCGTTCTTGGTCGTGCCGGGCTCCAGCCGCACGAAACCACCGGCAAGGTCCACCTGCTGCCAGCGGAGCGGGAGAACCTCGGAGCGACTGCGCCAACCGGTGATGAACATGAACTGCACCGCGTCGGCGAGATCGGGGGACAGATGGCGGCAGATCGCCGTGACCTGCTTGACGTCGGCGAAGCCCTGGCGCGCGTTGTTCTCAGGCAGGAGCCGGATGCGCGGCATCGCGACGATCGTGTCGTTATCGAGGCCGAGCCGGTAGGCGGCACGGAGCGCGGCGAGCTCGCGGTTGATCGTGGCGGGCTTGGCCTTCTCCTCCAGGCGGAGATTCGCGTAGCGCAGCACGTCGGCGCCCTTGACGCGGGCCGCCGGCACGCCCCGGAACATCCGGAGCAGGTGCTCGACGGCGTCCTCCAACCGTTCCAGGCTCCGGCGCCCCTCGACCCGGTACCGGTCCGTGAGGGCGGCGAGCAGGTCGTCTACCAGGGTGCGCCGCGGATCGGGTGAGGCGGCCAGGCCGTCGGCTTTGCGCTTGAGTTCCTCGCGCAGCGCGTTCTCGGCGACCTCGCGGTCAGGGGAGCCGGACGATCGGTAATGAGTCCGTCCGAGGCCGTCGGTCCACTTCAGCCAGAAGGTCTGTCCACGCTGGTAGACACATCCTTCGGGACGGCGTTGGCGTCGCTTCATGCTCCGGACCTCCGGGGACGGCAGTCGGTAGGCTCTTATGCACTCGGCGCTCGCCGTCTGTCAAGGGCAGGCGGGCACAGGATATCTGATCCGGTGTCCGTTCCCTCCAGGGCGGATTACCTTTTGAGATCAAGCCGTTACTGATTTGATGAAGTCGCTGTCACCGGAGCTGTCACCGACCTTCTGCGACGCCGCAGCGGCGCCAGCTCTCGCGGAACGGCTCTCGGCCTGACCGGCCCCCTGGCCGGAGAGACCTTCGGCCACACGTCCTCGCTCTTTGCCTGTTTGATGGCGGCGTCGAGATCCTGGAGGTCGAGGCGTATCTTGTTCGCGAGCCTAACCGCAGGGAGCCGGCCACAAGCTACCAGGCGGTAGATCGCGAACCGGCTTCCGAGGCCGAGGTAGGCCGCCGCCTCGGTGGGCGACAAAAGACGGCGACCGGTCAACCGAGCGCCGGCATCGCCGACCGTTTCCCCCTGGGAAGAAGAGCGTTCTGCCGTCCGGCGCATCACGTCGCGGTCTCTTGGTAGCGCACAATGGCCCGCTCGACCAGCGGTGCCATCTCATTGGGGAGCCAGTAGCCCTGACGGTCTGGCCGAGACGACGCTGTCCTGAGAAGGCGAGTCGAGAGCGCTGCCTTCACCTGCTGGAGACGCCCGAGAGTCGCGGGACCGATTTGGACGGTGATATCGGCCGTCCGGTCGGCGTTGGCGAGAAGCAGTCGCATGCGGCAGAGGAGCGCAAGGATGATGCCGCGTGGTGTCGCCCGGGGAAGTGACTGATCTCGCGCGCATCGCGGCTCTCGGCCCGGATCACGGAGTCGATCGGTTGCGATTTCGATTGCGATAACTCGTGCGTGTTGGCGGGTAGTTACGCCTCAGCGACCCCGGGGGACCTCGTTGCCGGCCTCAAATCGCCCAGATATCGCAACTCGACCCCGGATATCGCAACTTAATCGCAACTAAATCGCAACTGCCCCCGAACCGAGGCCACCACGGTGCCGCGACCCGTGCGCTCGCCCGGCGTGGCGCTCAATTCTCCCGCCCACTTACCTCTCACGTGTTCGCGTCCAAGCACCGCTGGCAGCGGTCTTGCCCTTACTCTCGCGCGAGATGCGACGCACGCAGCAGCCGACGAACCCGGCCTCGATCGCGACCGCGCGGAACCCGACGCGCGTGGCGCGAGGAGCAGCGCCCTGCGGATGCACGCACCCTCATCCGGCAGCCGACCTGCGCGAGCGCCACCCTGGAGCTGACGGCGCCGGGACCTCTCGGAAGCCGCAGCGCAAGGACGAGGAGGGGACGTGAAGCTGAGCCTGATCGCCCAGCCCGCGCGGCTTCGCCGCAAGCCCTTCATCGCCATCCCCGACGGGCTCGCCGAGGACGTGCTGAGCAGACGACTCAGCGGCCGCAGCCCGGCCGTGTACGTCTGGCTCCGGCTGCTGGCCGATCGGGCGTGGGTCGTGCACACGAGCGCCGCTCGCCTAGCGGGTGAGCTGCGGTTTCGGACGGCGATGATCGAGCGCGATCTCAACGATCTCGAGCGAGGGTACATCCACGCCGAGCACGCGGCGCGTCGCGGGGCGCTCGCCGCCATCGTGGTCGTGCGCTGACATGCGACCGGCCGGCGCGGACAACTACCTTCGATGGCGCCGGAGCATCGACGAGCACCTCGAGCTCCGGCGCATCAACTGGGACGAGTACGCGATGTTCGTGATGGCGAGTCACGTCAGGAGATGCAGCAAACTCGGAGCCGATGCTCCCCATCATTTTTCCCGGATTTCTATCTTCTTCGATCATCGGCAGAGCCCCCTGGCCACTCAGCCTCGATGGGCCCGGTCCCTGGACCTCGCGGGCCAGGAGGATCCTGTCAAAAACCTCCCAGCGTCTGAGTGGCCACCCCTTGGGCCCTCTACGCCACGCGGTTCCCGGCAGAACCGAAATTCCCAGCACCCGCATCCCTACAGGCGTCCGTACACATTCTGGTGAAGAGCGGCATTTCCATCGGTCGCGGACTTCGCGCGGGCCCAGCGCTTTGCCGACCGGTTTGTCAGCCTGCCGTGGGTGGCGCTGCTCGATCGCTATGCGCGCCGTGTGAACCCCTTGCTCGCGGACGTGCTGACCTCGATGCAGTAGTACTGGGTGACCACCCAGGCCGAGTACGCGACCGATCTGGTGTTCAAGAGCCGCCAGCAGCTGGCCGAGTTCTTCCCCCGCTTGCTGGAGCACAGCACGCTGTGCTTCTCCGCGCGCGACGTCCTGAGCTTCCTGGGGCGGAAGTGGCACGGCACGTTCGAAGGCGAGGTCGTCACGGACCAGTTCGACCATGGGTTCGACGGCCGCCTGCCCGGCCGCCGCGTCAAGCACCGCATGAAACGGAGCTGGATCAAGATGTACGAGAAGGCCGGGTGGATTCTCCGGGTGGAGACAGTGATCAACGACCCGGAGGAATTTCGGGTGCGCCGGCGCGTCCGGCGCCGGGGCCCTCGGCGGACCGAATGGGTGCCGCTCAGGAAGAGTGTGGCCTACCTCTTCCGCTATGTGACGTCGCGCAGCAGAGCAACGCGCGGTATCTCAATGCGTTGGCCCACGTAGACGACCGCACGCCCGGGCTCTGGGGTCTGGATTATCCATACCACCCGCAAGAGCCCGGCGGCGGGCCGAACCGTCAAGGCCTTCAATCCGGTGGCCCGGCCCGATCAGCTCTTCGTCGCCCTCATGAGCGGCGAACACGCGGTGCACGGCTTCGCCAACCGCGACCTCGGCGCAAAGCTCACTGGCCACCTTCGGGATGACCCGAAACAGCAGAGTGCCCAGATCAGCCGATTCCTGCACCGCCTCCACATCTGGCCCAGGGCATCCAGCTCATGATCGAGTACGACCCCCAGCCGCCGCATCGGGCCGGCTCGCCGGCCACCGCGCCGCCCGAGGTGGTCGAGCGCGCGCGGCATGCTCTCGCCCGCGCCGGGCCGCCGCCAGGAGCTGACCTCTCACACGCGGCTCGATCGGCCGGCCGCGTGTGGGCGGCTCGTCGCCTGCCCTTGACTGGCTCCGGGAGAAGCGATATACGTTACTCGCCCACCGACGTGCGAGGTGCCCACGCGGCCAGCCATCCCTCCGATGCGCTCGGCGCGGTGGCCCTGGCTGCATCTCTCCACTCTCGGGAGGAGACTCGCGTGGCGTCGTGTTCGGTGCCTGGCAAGAGAAGGGGGCCTAGCGCGGAGCGGTGGAAGGCGTCACCGGAATCGCGTTCGATCTGCTGAGCTTCAGCGCGATCATCGTCCTGGTGGTGATGGGGCTCGGCATCATCGCCAGCATGATGGGCATCTTCAACTTCGCCCACGGCGAGTTCCTGCTCCTCGGCGCCTATACCGTGTACCTCGCCCACGCCCTCGGCTATCCGGTGTGGCTCGGCATGCTGCTCGCGCCGGTGTCGGTCGCCCTCGTCGGATTGCTCCTCGAGCGCGGCGTCATCCGGTTGTTCTACACCGACCCCGTGGTGGCGATGCTCGGCACCTATGCCATCGGCCTCGTGATCCGGGAGAGCATCCGCGGTCTGGTCGGCGGGCTCTACCACTCGGTGCCCGAGCCGGTCGTCGGGTCGTTCAGCCTCGGCGCCATCGCCGTGTCCAAGTGGCGCGGCATCATCATCCTCGTGACCCTCGCCGTCATGGTGGGCTCGTGGCTGGTGCTGACGCGAACGAGGCTGGGCCTCCAGATCCGGGCCGCCCTCGAGAACCCGGCGCTGGCCCGGGCCTCGGGCCTGTCCACCACGCGCATCTACGCCCTGACCTTCGCGAGCGGCGCCGCGCTGGCCGGGCTGGCCGGCGGCCTGGTCGTGCCGCTCTTCTCGATGTTCGCCGACCTGGGGGTGCGGTTCCTGATCCAGAGCTTCCTCGCCGTGCTGCTGGGGGGCGTCGGGACCTTCGAGGGCCCGGCGCTCGGCGGGGCGCTGATCGGCGTGCTGGGCGCGGGCCTGCCGTGGGTGCTGAGCCCGGTCCTCGCGGATGTGCTGGTGTTCGTTGTCGCCATCGTCATCGTGAAGTTCCGACCCGGAGGTCTCTTGTCGAGAGAAAGGAGCTGAGCCATGCGTGACCAGGACCGAACGCCTGTTTCTGATTCCGCGGCGGGTCGCCGGCGCTTCCTCCAGAGCGCCGCCTGGATGGCGGGGGCGATCGCGGCGGGGCCCGGGAGCTTCGTCATCCGGCCCGCCTGGGGGCAGTCCAATCCGATCAAGGTCGGGATCGCCACCGACCTGACCGGCCCCATCGGCTTCGCCGGCAACGCCAATGCCAACCTCGCCAAGATGGTGGCCAACGACATCAATGCCAAGGGCGGCCTCCTGGGCCGGTCGCTCCAGCTCTTCGTCGAGGACACCGCGTCCAACGAGTCGGTGGCGGTCAACAACGTGCGCAAGCTGATCCAGCGCGACCGCGTCGACGTCGTGTTCGGCGGCATCACCAGCTCGATGCGCAACGCCATCAAGGACGTCATCGTGGCGCGCGGGAAGACCCTCTACATCTACCCCCAGCTCTACGAGGGCCAGGAGTGCACGCCCTTCATCTACTGCACCGGGCCCACGCCGGCCCAGCAGTGCGACGACTTCATCCCGTGGCTCATCAAGAACGGGGGGAAGCGGTTCGCCCTGCCGTCGGCGAACTACGTCTGGCCGAAGCTCCTGAACCAGTATGCCCGCAAGGTCATCCAGGCCAGCGGCGGCGAGGTCGTGTTCGAGGAGTACTATCCCCTCGACCAGGTCGAGTACAGCGCCACCGTGAACAAGATCATGACCAACAACGTGAACGTCGTCTTCAACACCGTCATCCCGCCCGGCGTCGGGCCGTTCATCAAGCAACTCTACGAGGCGGGCTTCACCAAGCGGGGCGGCCGCCTGTCCTGCGTGTACTACGACGAGAACACGCTGAACATCAACGCCGCCCACGAGTTCGAGGGGCTGGCGAGCTGCCTCGACTACTTCCGGGCCATCAACGACCCGTTCAGCGCCCAGCTCCAGGCGGAGTACGACAAGCTCTACCCGGGCACGGTGCTCTTCACCGCGGGGAGCGCCGCCACCGGGATGTACCGCGGCATCAAGCTGTGGGAGGTGGCGGTCAAGAAGGCGAAGAAGGTCGACCGCGAGACGGTGGCCGCGGCGCTGGACAGCGCGCGCATCGACCAGGGGCCGGGTGGCGCGGCCGAGATGGTGCCGGGGAAGCGCCACTGCAAGATGAACATGTACATCGCGGTGGCCAAGAACGGGAAGTACGAGGTTGTGGAGCGGAGCAAGGGTCTGGTCGACCCCAAGGAGTGCTAGACCGGGGACTCGACCGGTGGCACGCCGGACGAAGTGAGTAGGGTGGCGCGAGTGCTCGAAGAGCGTGAGAGCGCGGGCCCGCGGGTGGTGGGACGGCGCGGGCCCGCGCTCCCCGCTCTGGAGATGGGGCTCCTGGTGGGGGCGGCGGGGCTGCCGCTCCTCCTGGATCACTTCTGGGTCGTCCTCGCGACCCGCACGCTGATCCTGTGCCTGGTCGCGCTGAGCTTCGACGTTCTCTGGGGCTACACCGGCATCATGAGCTTCGGCCAGGCGCTGTTCTACGGCACCGCCGCCTACAGCGCCGCGCTGCTGGCCCGCGACGTGGGTATCACGTCGATCTTCGTCATCGCGCCGCTGTGCACCGTGATCGGGCTCGGCCTCGCCCTGGTGATGGCCTGGTTCCTGCTGCTCGGGCGCTACCCCCCGAGCACGATCTTCGTCGGCCTCGGCACGCTGACCGGCGCGTACGCCGCCGACCGGTTGGCGCGTGGCTGGTACTATCTGGGGGGCCAGAACGGCATCCCCTCGATTCCGCCGCTGACGGCGGCGGGCTACCAGTTCGTCGAGGGGGTCGCTTACTATTACCTGGCCCTCGGCATCCTCGTCGCGGTCTACGGGCTCTGCCGCCTGCTCGTGCGCTCACAGTTCGGCCTCGTGCTGGCAGGCATCCGCCAGCAGGAAGAGCGCCTCACCTTCCTCGGCTATCGGGTGCAGCACTTCAAGGCGATCATCTTCACGTTCGCCGGGGGCGTGTGCGGTCTCGCCGGCGCCCTCGCCGCCTTCCACGACGGCTTCGTCTGGCCGAACATGCTGGGCGTGCTGCTGTCGACCCAGATCGTGCTATACGTGCTCTTCGGCGGCGTGGGCACCCTGGTCGGCGCCGTCGTCGGCGTCGCCAGCATCGACTACGTGAGCTTCGTCCTGGCCGACCACTATCCCGGCTTCTGGCCCATCCTCCTCGGGCTCCTGCTGCTCTTCGTCGTCCTGGTCCGCCCGACCGGCCTCTGCGGCCTGGTGGTGTCGGAGCGCGAGCGCGTCGGGCGCTTCGGTCGGGGCGCGAGGCCGGCGCCGAAGCCCGTCCAGGAGGCGTAGTGGCCCTGCTCGAGGTCGCGGGCGTCGCCAAGCGCTTCGGCCAGCTCCAGGCCCTCGACGGCGTGGAGCTCTCCGTGGAGGCTGCCCAGATCCACGGGCTGATCGGCCCCAATGGCTCCGGGAAGAGCACGCTGATGAAGTGCATCGCCGGCGCGCTCGTCCCCGACACCGGGACCATCCGCTTCGCCGGGCGCGACATCACGACCACGCCGCCGGCCGAGCGCGCGCGCGCCGGCCTCAGCATCAAGTTCCAGATCACCAGCGTCCTGCCGGCCCTGTCCGTCTACGACAATATCCTCCTGGCTCTCCAGGCCCGGGCCTCGCTCGGGACCCTGATCCGGTCGGCGAGCCGGCGCGCGCTGCACGAGCGGGTGCTCGCCGCGCTCGACCACGTGGGCCTGATCGACCGGGCCGACGACCTCGCCGGCGTGCTGTCCCACGGGGAGCAGCAGTGGCTGGAAATCGCCATGGCCCTGGCCTCGAGCCCGACTCTGGTGCTCCTCGACGAGCCCACCGCGGGGATGAGCCTCGAGGAGCGCCGGGTCACCGGTGAGCTCCTCACGCCGATCAAGCAGCAGTGCGCCATCCTGATCGTCGAGCACGACCTCGACTTCATCCGGGACGTCTCGGACGTGCTGACCGTGCTCGACCAGGGCAGCGTGCTCGACCGCGGAACGATCGACGAGATCCGGCAGAGCCGCAAGGTGCAGGAGGTCTACGTCAGCCGTGTCTGAGCGCCCCGGGTCGCCCGCGCCCGTCCTCACCGTGCAGCAACTGTCCACCTACTACGGCACGAGCCAGGTGCTGTTCGACGTGGATCTCGAGGTGGGCCGGCAGGGCGGCGTGGCCGTGCTGGGGCGCAACGGCGCCGGGAAGACCACCTTGATGAAGACCATCGTCGGCGAGCTGCGCCCGCGGCGCGGCCGCATCGAGTTCGACGGGCGGGACGACACGCGCACCCCGACCGAGCAGCGGGTCCGCCGGGGCCTCGGCTACGTGCCGCAGGAGCACGCCGTGTTCGGCCGGCTGACCGTCCGCGAGAACCTGCTGGTCGGGACCATGGGGGCGCGGGACGCCACCAGCATTGACGAGGTGGTCACCCTCTTCCCCAAGCTCGGCCAGCGACTCCACCAGCCCGCGGGGACCCTGAGCGGCGGGGAGCGCAAGATGCTGGCGGTGGGCCGGGCGCTGCTGACGCGGCCCAAGCTCCTGCTCCTGGACGAGCCCACCGAGGGCGTCTGGGTCGGGGTCATCGAGGAGATCGGGCAGCGCCTGAAGGAGCTGGCCACCCGCATCAGCCTCGTCCTCGTGGAGCAGCATCTCGAGCTGGCGCTGGCCGTCGCGGCCTACGCCTATGTGCTGGACCGCGGGCGGGTGGCGCTCGCGGGGCCGTCGGCCGAGGTCAAGCGCGATCCCCGGCTCCTGCGCTACCTCGCGCCGTGAGCCCGAGGGAGAGGCCGCGGAGCACGCCACTGACCCGGGACCGCGAACAAGCCCGCGATCGCGACGCGCGAGATCGCGGCAAAGGAGGAGCGTATGCCAGTCTCCGTGCCCACCCCTGATCAGCTGCGGGCGCTCTCCGCCGAGATGGGGCTCGACCTGACCGACGCCGACGTCGCGTCGTTCATCGAGCTCATGAAGCCGAGCATCGAGGGCTACAACGTCGTCGACCGCCTGCCGGACAACCTGCCGGCGGTGAAGTACCCGCGCACCCCGGGCACCCGGCCGAGCCCGGAGGACAACAAGCACAACGCGTGGTACTACCGGACCACCATCCCGGGGGCGCCCCAGGGCAAGCTCAAGGGGAAGACCGTCGTCCTCAAGGACAATGTCATGCTGGCCGGTGTCCCCATGATGAACGGCGCCTCCACCCTCGAGGGGTACACGCCCGAGGTGGACGCCACCATCGTGGCCCGCATCCTCGACGCCGGGGGCACCATCCTCGGAAAGTCTCACTGCGAGTACTTCTGCCTGTCGGGCGGCAGTCACACCAATGCCACGGGGCCGGTGCACAACCCGCACAAGATGGGCTACTCCGCGGGCGGGTCGTCGTCCGGGAGCGCCGTCCTCGTCTCGCTCGGTGAGGCCGACATGGCGATCGGCGGCGACCAGGGCGGCTCCATCCGCATGCCGGCGTCCTTCTGCGGGGTGTACGGGATGAAGCCGACGCACGGGCTGGTGCCCTATACCGGCATCATGCCCATCGAGATCTACGTGGATCACACGGGGCCGATCACCGCCACCGTCAGGGACAACGCCCTGCTCCTCGAAGTGATCGCCGGCGCGGACGGCTACGACCCCCGCCAGTACGCGCCCCGCGTGCAGCCGTACACGCAGTCGCTCGACAAGGGCGTGGAGGGCCTTCGGGTCGCGGTGGTGCAGGAGGGCTTTGGCCAGCCCAAGGCCGAGCCCGACGTCGACAGCAAGGTGAAGAAGGCCGCCGAGCTCCTCGGGAAGCTCGGGGCGACCATCACCGAGGTGTCGGTCCCCTGGCACCTGCTGGCCGGGGCGCTGTGGCTTCCCATCGGCGTCGAGGGCCTGACCCAGACCATGATGTGGGGCGACGGCTACGGGCTGAGCCGGCCCGATCTGTACGTCACCAGTCTCATGGACTACCACCGCGGCTGGCGCCAGCGCGCCAACGAGCTGTCCGAGACCACCAAGCTCTTCACGCTGCTCGGCAGCCACGTCCACAAGCACCACGGCAGTCGCTACTACGGCAAGGCGATGAACATCACGCGCCGGCTGATCGAGGCCTACGACGCCGTGCTCGCCCAGCACGACCTGCTGCTCATCCCCACCACGCCCATGAAGGCCCAGCCGATGCCCGGGCCCGGGGCGTCGCGGGAAGAGATCGTCGACCGGGCCCTCGAGATGATCGGCAATACGGCCCCCTTCGACATCTCGCACCATCCGGCCATGGCGGTGCCGTGCGGCATGAGCTATGGCCTGCCCGTCAGCATGATGCTGATCGGCAAGCACTTCGACGAGCCGACGATCTACCGCGCGGCGGCCGCCTTCGAACGGGCGGGGGACTGGAAGCAGATGTAGTGAGGCGCATGGAGAACCGAGTCACGGCCGCGAGGCATCGGATGGCGCGATGTCTCGCGGCGGTGGCCCGGCTTCTCGGCGTGGCCCTGCTCGCCACGGCCTGTGGTGCCGCCGGGGACGCGGCGCGCACGGCGAAGGGCGGGTCACGTCGAGGAATTCTCCCCGGCGCGCCGATCGTGCCCATTTTGTGCCAATCTCGGGCTCACTCCAGCGCACTCGGGCGCGTTCTGGCGGCTGGAACCGCGGGCGGTAGGGCAGAGGTAAGGGTTGGCCCAAAGGTACGGTCGGTGGGAGATCGTCCGAAGCGCCTCGGAAGGCGGCTAGGCCCATCTCTTTCTCGTGATCGACTCCACGAAGGCGGTGAGCGGGGAGCGCGTCCTCAAGCGGCTGAAGAATATCGAGCGCAAGGAGCTATTCGATCGGGAAGTGCGGGTGGTCATCGATCCGTCAACTGATCGGCGAGCTGAGGAGGGCCATGGAGTTTGGTGATGTTGACCTTTTCAACCAGGGTCCGACGATCATGGCTAGATCTGCCGCCGTGACGGAAGTGGTTAAGCGCATCAAAGATGAGGTTGCCAGGTTGGTGAAATAGACCCCTCGCGGGCCTAGGGTCGCTCCCGAACCGCGGCTTCCAGGACAATTTTCTTGCCAAGTGCCAATGATCGCGCCAATTTCGGGGTGGTTCAGCACATGGAGCAGCATATGGAAGGGTCTGGTACGCCCTCGCTCGAGGGCCTCCGACGGGCTGAGGACGAGAACTACTCGATCGTCGTTCGATCCCTCGGCGATACCCTCCAGCTCGTACCCGACCTGGCGGCACTCTATGACCGGATGGCCACTGAGCTCGCCAAGCCTGGCGGCGCAGAGCGCTGTCCCGAGGCTGTGCCGGGCCTCTCATCCCACCCTGATGGCCAACCAGGCCCTGCACCTGCGTCACGGCGCGTACATCGTGCACGCGGGCCTGCACGCGAGGATGGAGTTCAACTTCCTGCAGCCGATCGCCATCGGCATGCGCGTTCGCTCGCGCGGGCGCGTGATCGACAAGTACTGGCGGCGCGGCAAGCCGTACATGGTCACCGACTACGTCACCGAGGACGAGCACGGCACGCCGCTCGTCCGCGGGCAGTTCACCCAGATGATTATCGAGGGCTGACGATGGCTGTCGTGACGGGAGCGATCACGGTTGGACAGGCGCTGCCGAGCCTCGTGAAGGACATCCCCCAGCGCAAGATCGACATGCACTCGGGCGTGCGCCGGCGCTCGATCCACAGCGACGAGGCGTTCGCGCGCGAGAGGGGGTTCCGGGCCCCGCTGGCGCAGGGGATGATGTCGACGGCCTACGTCTCCGAGATGATGACGATTCTGCTCGGGGCCGGTTTCATCAAGGGCGGCACGATGTCGATCGCCTTCATCACGCCCCTCTACGCGGCGACCGCCTGACCGTGCACGGCGTGGTGAAGGAGATCCGCTCCGAGGGCACCGTGAGGCGCGTCGTGGTCGAGGTGTGGTGCGAGAACCAGGACGGGGAGAAGACCGCGGTGGGCACCGCCAGCCGGCTGCTGCTCGAGGAGCGGCCATGATCGGCAAGTTCTCCAGCCTCTACGCCGGCCACGTGGACCTGCCCGACATGGGGCAGATGGCCACGCCGGCTGTGCCATCGGGCTCCCGAGGAAGCAGGGCCGGTCCGAGTATGGCCCCTCATGTGAAGGGGCGCCCCACCCGACGGTGCCGGCCCGACCTCGGCCGCGCCCGATACTCTTTGTGTTGGCAACGCTCTCCGAACACGGCCTTCCTCCGCATCGCGGGCAGCACCGAGGATCACCACCTCGGGCTCTTCGAGCAGCCCGGCGTCACCGGGCCCGACGAAGGCGCGGTGCGCATGTACCATTCGGCGTGGGAGGTAGGCGAGCTGACCGACCTGGTGCGGGCGCGGCGGCGGCTCATCGAGGCACGGTCGCTGGTCGGCCCCTCCGATCACGGCGTGAGCCTCTCGCTCTACGCCAAGGATCCCGACGGGCTCGAGTTCGAGGTGTTCTGGACGGTGCCCGGCGGCCGCCCGGTGGGCACGCGCGCGCTCGACCTGGAAGGCGAACTGGCCCGGCGTGGCATCCCGATGCCGGAGGCGATCGACGTCGCCCCGCCCACATGACGTGTAGCGGCTGCAGCTTCGAAGCGCCGGCCGACTTCGCGTTCTGTCCGAAGTGCGGAGCCAGGCTGGCCGCCGCTCCGGCGCCGCCGCCCTCGCCCACCGCCGTGCCTGACGGCGACCGCCGCCCGGTCACCGTGCTCTTCGCGGACCTGGCCGGGTTCACCGCGCTCAGCGAAGGACTCGATCCCGAGGAAGTGCGCGCGATCCAGGCTGACCTCTTCCGCGAGATGTCAGCGTCGATCGAGCGCTACGAGGGGTTCGTCGAGAAGTTCGTGGGCGACGCGGTCATGGCGGTCTTCGGCGCCCCGCGCGCGCACGAGGACGATCCCGAGCGCAGCCTGCGCGCGGCCCTCTTGATGCGCGACCGGATGGGTGCGCTCAATCGCCGCTGGGAGCGGCTGGTGGGGCGGCCGCTCGCGCTGCACATCGGGGTCAACACCGGCCCGGTGGTGGCGGGGCGGATCGGCGCAACCGCCGACGCCGCCTACGCAGTGACCGGCGACACCGTCAACACCGCCTCCCGCCTGCAGAGCGCGGCGCCGCCGGGCGAGATCCTGATCAGCGACGCGACGTATCAGCTGACCCATCACGCATTCGCGTTTGCCCCGCGCGAGGAGGTCCCGCTCAAGGGTAAGAGCGAGCCAGTGGGGGTCCGTCGCCTGCTGGGCCCGCTCGCGGCCCCGCGCTCGGCTCGCGGCCTCGAGGGCCTCGGGCTGGCCGCGCCCCTCGTGGGCCGCGAGCGCGAGCTTCGCCGGATGGAGACGGCCTTCGACGACATGCGGGCGGGGCGCGCCCAGGTGCTGAGTCTGATCGGCGAGCCGGGGGCGGGCAAGTCGCGGCTCCAGCGGGAGTTCTTCGCGCGCCTCGAGGCGGCCGGGCGCCTCGAGGGCACCACCATCCGGCGCGGGGCGTGCTCGGCGCTGGGCGAGCAGGCCTACGGGGCGGTGGCCGCGCTCCTGCGCGACGCCTACGGGGTGGCGCACGGCGATTCCGTCGAGGACGCGCGGAGCAAGCTCGCGGTGGGCCTGGAGACGCTCGGGGTCGGCGCGGATGATCGCGCGGCGATGGTGGCGGCGCTCGCCCGGGTGTTCGGGCTCGAGCAGGACGACGCGCGCATGCGCCATCTGGAGCCGGAGCAGCTCAAACGCCAGATCTTCATGGCCACCCGCGCCCTGGTGGAGCGGCGGCTCGCCACCGGGCCGCTGGTGCTGGTCGTCGAGGATCTGCACTGGGCCGACGCCGCCTCCATCGAGCTGCTGGGCGCGGTCGCGGACCGGCTCGCCGATCGTCCGCTCCTGGTCCTCCTGATGTATCGGCCCACGCTCGAGCCGGACGCGCTGGGCACGAGCCGGGCCCCGCACACCGCGATCGAGGTCACGCCGCTGTCGCGGTCCGGCAGCGAGGACCTCCTGGCCGCGTGGTTCGGTGACTCGACGCACCTCTTCCCGGAGCACCTGCGGGCCCTGATCCTGGAGCGGGCCGGCGGCAACCCGCTGTACCTCGAAGAGGTGGTGCGCGCCCTGCTCGCGGCGCGGGTGCTGGTCCGCGACGGCCTGGCGTGGCGGTGCACTGCGGAGGCCGCGACCGCGCAGGTGCCCGCTACCCTCCACGGGCTGCTGCTCGCGCGTCTGGACCAGCTCGACGTCGCGGAGCGCCGGGTCATCCAGGAAGCGGCGGTGATCGGGCCGCGTTTCGAGCTGTCGCTGCTGAAGGCGGTCTCGGCCGAGCCCGGCGCGGTGGACGCGGTGCTCGACGCGCTCGCAGGCGCCGAGTTGGTGACGGCGGGGCCGGATCACCGGTTCCGCCACGGGCTCCTCCAGGAGATCGTGTACCAGAACATCCTCGTGGCGCGCCGCGCCGAGCTCCACACGCGCGTCGGCACCGCCCTCGAGGCCCAGGGCGCCGCCGGCCCGGAGAGTCTCGAGCGGCTGGAGGCCCTCGGCCACCACTGGGCCCTCGGCGCGGACAAGGCCCGGGGCGCGCGGTACCTCATGGCGGCTGGCGACTGGGCGCGCCGCATGTACGCCAACGCGGACGCGATCCAGCACTATCAGCGGGCCCTCGACGCGCTCGAGCACTGCGACGCGGTCGAGACGGAGCGACTCGCGGCCCGGGAGCGGATGGCCGACCTGCTCGGCCCGATCGGACGGCGAGCGGCCGCGCTCGGCGAGTACGAGATCGTCGAGGCCGGATACCGCGCGGCGCGGGACGCGCCGGCGCACGCGCGCATCCTTCGCAAGATGGGGAGCCTCCACTGGGACGCCGGCGCGCGGGCACGGGCCCTCCAGTGCTTCGAGGCCGGGCTCGGCCTCCTCGCAGACGATCGCAAGGACATCGAGCTGGCGCACCTCTACCAGGAGATGGGCCGGCTGGCCTTCCGCAGCGGCGACAGCCAGCGAGCCGTCGAGTGGGCGGAGCAGGCGCGGCTCCACGCCGAGCGGCTCGCCGCCGACCCCGCGCTCGACGCGGACGGGCGCGTGGAAGCGGTGACCGCCGCCGCGCAGAGTCACAACACGCTCGGCGTCGCCTGCGCCCGCCTGGGCCGCCTGGAGGAGGCGGTCGGGCACATCGAGCGCAGCGTGGCCCTCGCCCGGGACACCGGGCTGCTGCAGGCCGCCTGTCGCGGGCTTGCGAACCTGAGCGTGCTCTACAGCACGCTCGATCCGGCCCGGGCGATCGAGACCTGCGCGGCCGGCCTCGAGACGGCCAAGAAGATCGGTGACCTCGGGTTCCAGTCGCGCCTCTACGCGAATCTCGCGGTGGCCTACTGCGCGCTCACCAACCGCTGCGACGAGCAGGGCATCGGCGCCGCGCGCGCCGCCATCGATCTCGATCGGCGCCTCGGGCAGCTCGATCACCTCGCGGTGCCGCTGATCGTGCTCGGGCAGATCTACCAGTGTCACGGCGATCCGACCCGCGCGATCGCGCACTACCGGGAAGCGCTCGCGCTCGCCGAGGCGGCCGACGAGCCGCAGCTGCTGTTCCCCTGCTATGATGGCCTCGCCACCGCCCATCTGGATCTGGGCGACGAGGGCCGGGCCGAGGAGTTCATGCAGAAGGCCCAGGCGGTGTGCGAGCGCGCCGGGCTCGAGCCCGACGCGCTGGTGGTGCTGCCGTTCCTTGATTGACTCGAGAAAGAGGAGACCGTCGTCATGACGTTTGCCCCCCTGCGCCCTGGTGATCCCGCCCCCCACTTCGCGCTGCCCGCGGTCAATCGAGAGGGCCAGGTCTCGCTCGACGACTATCGCGGTCGCAGTCCGGTCCTGGTGGGCCTGTTCCGCGGCCTGCACTGACCCTTCTGCCGGCGCCAGCTCGTGCAGCTGGGCACCACGCAGGACAAGCTCAAGGCGGTGGGCGTGGAGACGATGGCGGTGGTCAACACCCCGCAGGAGCGTGCGCGACTCTACTTCAAGTACCGCCCAGCGCGCGTACTGCTCGCCGCGGACCCAGAGGCGGCGACGCACCTGGCGTTTGGGATGCCTACCGGCGTTTTCGTCGAGGACGAGTCGGCGGCCTCGTGGCCGCAGAGCGCCACGATGGGCCAGGTGCAGGCGGTACTGGCCAATCCCACCGGAGAGTTGCCCGCGCCGCTGCCTATTTTCTCGGCGATGGAGGTTCTGAACCAGCGGGACGCGTTCGAGATGACCGAGACCGACCAGCAGATCGCGGCCACGCACGGCAACCAGCTGGTCGGCCACTTCCTCATCGACCGGGAGGGGATCATCCGGTGGCGGCACATCGAGGCCGGAGAACGGATCGGCGACCTCTGCAAGTTCCCGAGCGACGAGGAGATCGTGCGCGCCGCCCGCGGCCTCTAGGCCGGCGCAGCCCGGCCGGGTATCGCCCCGCCGCGGCTAACCGGTCCAGCTCAGCCGACCTGGTAGCGCTTGATCGCGGCTTGATCGAACGCGAGCCCGAGCCCGGGCTTGTCCGGCACAACGAACTGGCCGGCCTCGATCTTCGGAGTCTCCTCGTAGAGCCGGAGCGTCCACGGCATGTACTCGACGGTGAGCCCGTTGGGGATTGCCGCGATCAGGTGCACGTGGATCTCCGGGATCAGGTGGCTCACCACCGGGAGGTTGAGGTTGTCGAGACGCGCGATCCCGGCTGGGCCGACAGGGTGCTGGCCGCGACGAACGGTTGCGGCGTCGACGTCATCATCGACCACGTCGGCGGCCCGATGCTGGCCGAGAACATCTGCACGCTCGCGCTCAAGGGACGGCTGGTCAGCGTCGGCCGCAACGCGGGCTTCGTGGGCGAGTGCAACCTGGACGAGATCGCGCGCAAGCGCGCGAAGATCATCGGTGTCACCTTTCGCACGCGCACGCCCGAGGAATCGCTCCAGTGCAGCGAACGGTTCGCCGCGCACCTGCTCGACGCGGTCGCCAAGGGAGCGCTCAAGCCCGTGCTCGACCGCACGTTTCCGTTCGAGCGGCTCGCCGATGCACACAAGTACATGCTGAGCGATGCCCAGACCGGCAAGATCGTGCTCATGGTGGGAGACGGCAGGTGAACCGCGAACACGCAGATGCGATCGCGTGGATGGAAGCGCGCGGTGTTCGCGTCGAGCCGTCGCTGACCGGCACCCTGAACCTCTCTCCCGCACCAACGCGTTCTCCCTCGGGGGCGGCAAGGCCCTGGTCAACGTTTACTATCGCACCGCCGAGCGCCTGGGCGTCGCCTCGTCGAGCGGCCCGTCGAGGCTGGTCGTCCTGGTCTCGGGTCGACGAAGATTGCTGCTAGAACCTCTACCCCTCCTGGTCTAGTCTTGTCGACCGTTCGACAAGGAGTTGCGCGGACCTCTCCCACATTGTGGGTCCCAGCTTGCGCTATCTTGCGCTAAACGACCCCCGCTAGAGAGTATGATCTCGTGTGCGCGTCTGTGGACCGACGCGCGATGTCCTGCCGTATACTTGTGCGGGAGCGTGTACCGCATCGATTGTTTTCCCGTGGCATGCACGGCTCGGAGGCCGGGCCGCGTCGGCGCGCAACGACAGGAGGCGTCATGACCCAGCCAGTGACGACGAGGATCTTCTCCGACTACGTCTGACCCTGGTGCGATCTCAGTACCGTGCGTATTCCCGCGTACCGACGTTGATCGCCGGCCGCTATGACGTCGTCGGCGGCCAGCCCTACGAGACGCTGGAACAGATCGTGCGAAAGGTAGCGACCCAGGGCGATACCGATGTCTCGACTTGACGCCCGCAAGCGGGCCAGCCTCCCGACCAGCGCCTTCGCCTACATCGACTCGCGCGGCCAGCGGCGGCTGCCGATCCACGACGAGGCGCACGTGCGGAACGCGCTCGCCCGGTTCAACCAGGTCACCTTCGGAGACGACGCCTCCCGCGAGCGCGCCCGGAAGCGACTGCTGACCGCGGCGAAGAAGTACGGCATCGTACCCATCGGGTTCATCACCGGCCAGCTGCAATCAGAGCAGAGACATGCGGCGGCCGGTCGGCTCGTGATCGAGTTGGGTCGGCACGGAGCACCCGGCGAGCTGGAACAGCGGCTGCGAAGCGTCCTCCGGGATCCGACGCTCGCGGTCCTGCACTGGTCCGACGCTGCCGGGGCCTACCTGGACCGCGCGGGTGCGCCAGTCCCGCTCCCCGCCGAAGGGGATCAGCGCGTCGTGACCTATCTCGAGCGTCAGGGTCGGCCGATGACGGCCCTCGTGCACGATCCGACGGTCCTCGACGACCCGGACCTCGCGGAGACCGTGCTGGCGGCCGTGCGATTCGTCGTCGAGAAGGAGCGTCCGTACGGCCAGATCCAGGCGACCTCGACCGATGCCGCGGCGCTCCCCACCGGGTTCGTCACGCTGCTGATGACCGACATCGAAGCTTCCACCGCCCTTCTCCGTCGGTTGGGCGACCGCTATGGCGACCTGCTGAACGACGTCAGAGGCGTCCTCCGGGCAGCGGTGTCGCGAGCGAGCGGTCGCGAGATCGACGCCCGCGCCGACGAGTTCTTCGCCGTCTTCGAGCGGGCGAGGGCCGCCATCGACGCGGCAGCGGCGATCCAGCGTGCGCTCGGCAACCGGCGCTGGCCCGACGATCTCCACGTCCGGGTTCGTATCGGGATCCATAGCGGCCGCCCGACGCTGACCGAAGTCGGGTACATCGGTCTGGCCGTACACACCACTGCTCGCGTCTGCTCGGCGGCCCGCGGAGGGCAGATCGTCGTTTCCGGCGAGACTAGGGCAGCTGTCAGGGAATCAGGATCGCCCGGTATCCGCTTCCGGAGTCTCGGCCGCCATCGCTTGCCAGGCCTTCCGGCTGCCCAGACGCTCTTCCAGGTTCAGGCGGCGGGACTGCGCCGCAGCTTCCCCGAGCCGCGGATCGGGCGCCGCTCGGCTCCCCGCTCCCCTGTCAGATCATCTTCGCCCGCCAGGCGTCGATGAGGAATGCCCCGACGATGCAATGTCAGCGCAGGCCGCCGGCGATGAGCAGCGTTTCGCCAGTGATCCACGCAGCATCTCGAGAGGCGAGGAAGACGGCGGCCGGCGCAATGTCCTGAGTCTGGCCGATGCGGCCGAGCGGGGTTTGCGCCTCGAGCTGCTTGCGGAAGTCGCTCTCCGCAAAGCCCGCGGCATGCACCCCTTCCGTCTCCACCATGCCGGGGTTGATGGCGTTCACGCGAATGTTGCGCGGGCCCAGCTCCTTGGCAAGCGATCGCGTGACCGCATCGACGGCCGCCTTGGTGGCGCTGTAGACCGAGGTGTTCGGAGGCGTGAGGGTGCTGGCACCCGAGCTGATGTTGATGATGCTGCCCCCGGCGGAGTCGAAATACCGCACTGCTTCCTTCGAAGCGAGGATCAGACCGAGCACATTCAGGTCGAACTGCTTGTGGAAGTGCTCTTCGGTGACGTCTTCGAGCGGGGAGAACTCATAGACACCGGCGTTATTGACCAGGATGTCGAGCCTGCCGAACGCCTTCTTCGTTTCAGCGAAGAGCCGGTGGATGTCCGCTTGCTTTGTGACGTCGGCGTGCACGGCGATGGCCCTTCCGCCATCGCGTGCGATCTCGGCGACCACGCGGTCGGCGTCCTCCTTGCTGGAGGCGTAGTTGACGACAACCGCGGCGCCCTCATCCGTCAGATGCTTGGCGATCGAGGCGCCGATCCCTTTGGAGGCTCCAGTGACAATCGCCACTTTGCCTTTGAGCTTGCTCATGTTTTCAGCCCCTCTCTTGTTCCTCGACGTATGTAGCCTCGGACTACCGATACGGCCGTCGCACGATCCACATCGGTGAGCCTCTCCCCACTCCTATTGATGACGATGTGTGGTCGCCCGATTCCGCCATCGGTGACAGGGTTCGACCGGCCCGATGACCATCGGATCGGGCGAAGTGCCCGATCCACGCTCAAACGACGGGTGCGGGCGAGGCTCGGCCGCCGGCGATGGCAACGTTGCCTCCAGGGCTCGCTTGACCGTGAGCGGTCAGGCGCCTCAGGTCATTCCCTCGACGGAGAATACGACGGTCGCCGGTGTGGCCCGCGCAACGTGCGCCACAAGAAGCGGACGCAGAGGAGGAGGCTCAGTGCTCAGCGTCTCCCGCGCTCTTTTGAGCGATCGGCAAGGTGATCCTGGCGGGGTTGGAGCGACGCCGCGCCACTTGGCGGCGCCAGGGAACTCGGCTATCATGCGGCCGTCATGCGGTTCCGCCGGGTCACGCTGCTGGTAGTGATCTACCTCGCCCTGGACTTCGCCAACCCGATGATGCCGGGGGCGGTCCAGCTCGTCGAGGGATCGCTCGAGATGGTCGCCGGGTGTCAGGCGCGGAGCGCCGAGGACCCGGAGCCGGTCGTCACGGCGGTCCCGCGCTACCTCTCGACCGTTGTGCCCCAGCGGGAACCCAGCCTTCCGGCGAGGCGGGTCGTCTGCGCCTCTCCGCCCGTGCCAGTCCTCTTCCGCGCACCGCTCGAGCCGCGCAGCACGCCCGCGTCGTCGTCAGACGACGACTGACCGCGCGCCCGTCTCCTCCCGTCATCTCCAGGCATTGTCCGAAGTGTGTCTCCTGTCCGGGCAGAGGAGGGCATGGGTGTGCGAATCAGGGAAGGTTACGAGGGCATCGTGGTGGCGGGCGCCATGCTCGTGGTCGCGATGGTGTTGGTTGGCGCGGCCAAGCTGATCTTCGGCTGAGACGTGGCGCCGAGGTGGACCGAGAGCTCGATCAGGGCAGTCGAAGGAGGGCACGGTGATGGCAAAGGTTGGCCAATTCGTCACGATCCCCACCGGGTCGTACTGCAACATCACGCTCGGCTCGGGGGAAACGATCGTCGTCAACCATGAACCGGGCGTGCGCGGCGCCTCCGCGGGCGCGCGCCTCATGATCGATCGCCTCAAGCTGATGGGCTTCAGCTCGGAGACGGTGGTGCAGATCGACCTCGATACGACCGAGGGCAAGGCCGCCCTCGCCGAGTTGACGAAGGAGGGGACCCTCGGCCAGGCCGGATCCCCTCTCCGGGTCCTCGTCGCATACGTCCAGGGGAGCGCGCCGGTCTCCGAGATCGTCGCGCGCTGCCGGCGGCTGCTCCAGGGCCGATGACGAGGCCGGATGAACGCGCCGCGCGGGGTGATGGGGCTCGCCGTCGCCCTGGTCGTCTCGCCGGCGTGGGCCGCCAGCGGGGGCGAAGGCGGCCGGGTCGGGCTGACGCTCTTCGCTGTCGCCCTGCTCGTGACATCGGCGAAGATCGGTGGTCTCGTGGTCGAGCGCTGGGGACAGCCGGCGGTGCTCGGGGAGCTGCTAGTGGGCATCGGCCTCGGCAACCTCTTGCCGCTCGTCGTCGGCGGTCACGGCGTCGACCTCGTCCGTGCCGATCCCACCCTACGCTTCCTGGCCGAGGTGGGCGTGCTCCTGCTGCTCTTCGACGTTGGGCTGGAGTCCGACCTGCGCGCCCTCATCCGGGTGGGCCCCTCGGCGCTCCTGGTCGCCGTGCTTGGCGTCGTGGCGCCAGTGGTGCTCGGCTGGGGCGTCACGGCATGGCTGCTGCCAGAGAGTCCGCCGCTGGTCCACCTCTTCATCGGGGCCACGCTCGCGGCCACCAGCGTCGGCATCACGGCCCGGGTGCTGCGCGATCTCGGGGCCGTTCAGAGCCGCGAGGGCCAGACCATCTTGGGCGCCGCGGTGATCGACGACGTCCTGGGCCTCGTCGTCCTGGCGGTCATCGCCGGTGCGATCTCGGCGGCCGTCGGGCAGGGCCCGCCCCTCTCGGCGGGCGGGATTGCGCTGATCGTGCTGTGGGCCGTGCTGTTCCTCGCGGCGAGCGCCGGCATCGGCCACGTCCTGTCGGGGCCCCTCGTGCGACTGCTCGCACGGCTGGGCCATCCCGAGCTACTCCTCGTGGTTGGCGTGTCGCTGTGCTTCACGCTGGCGTTCGTGGCGGAGGCGATCGGCCTGGCCGCGATCGTCGGGGCCTTCGCCGCCGGGTTCGTCATCGACCCCTACGGCGAGGGGGTGCGCACTGGAAAGGAAACGGCGACCCTCAGCGAGCTCCTGCATCCGATCGCCACAGTGTTCGTGCCCCTGTTCTTCGTGCTCATGGGCGTGCAGGTCGAGCTGGCGAGCCTCGCGGCGCCGTCGTCCCTCTGGCTGGGCGCGGCCCTGGTGCTGGCGGCCATCGCGGGCAAGCTCGCGTGCGCGCTCGGGGTGGTCGACCGGCGAGTGGACCGCCTGACGGTCGCCGTCGGGATGATTCCGCGCGGGGAGGTGGGCTTGATCTTCGCGGGGATCGGCACGACCCTGATGCTCGATGGCCGCCCCGTGCTGTCCGAGGCCGTGTTCGCCGCGGTGGCGGTGATGGTTCTTGTCACGACCCTGGTCGCGCCCCCGGGCCTCCGGTGGTGCTTGCGCCGGCCGCGAGGCCGGGGGCCGGCCAAGGGGGTGAGCGCGTGAGTGCGAGGACATCGTCCGGGATGGATTACTGCTGTCACCGAGACTGTCACTCACGCGCGCGTGAACGGGGAATCAGAATCGCGCCGCTCCGATCTGGGCGAAGATCGTTTCGATCTCGTGACCTCGATCGTCGAATTGCCCATGCTTGACCGAGACCGTGGCGTCCACGCGTGTCGCGAACGTCACCCCCTGTCCTTCGAAGTCCCGCTGAAGGCCCAGCAGCGGGACACGCCGGGCACCATCCTCGAGATGGTCGGCGACGTAAGTCAGGAGCGAGCGCGGATAAATGTTGATGCTGTCGTTGTCCTCGTCCGCTGGCTTCAGAGTATGCACGACAAAGCGATCCATCGGGACTGCTGACTGGCCATTCGCGACGAAGGTATTCCGGGCGCCGGCCACCGTGATGGCGGGGGCCATGAAGTGGATGGACCCAACGGTGACGTTGGGGGCATGGGCCAGGAGGGGCTTGAGCGCGTCCCGGTACAGGAAGCCCAGGTAGATGGTCCCGGCGCTGTGGCCGACCAGGTGGATCTTGTACCGGTCACCGGGGATCCGGGCCATCACCTGGAAGAGTTGCCGGGCGAAGAGGGCGGCGCCGCCCTTGGCGGTCGAGGCTCCTGCCGCCCGGCCCTTCATCTCGTCCCAGAAGACCTCCCGCACGACCGGGGCCAGTCCGCCGCCCAAAGCCGCCTGAGCCTTCCGGATGACCGCCCGGGTGCCGCTCTTGATGTTCTCCCACGCCTCCTGCCAGCTGAACCGCGCGGGGCCCGCGGCGTCGTCATCGCTCTTGAGCCAGCCGATGATCGACTCCGAGATACCCGACTCCCAGACAAAGAAGTAAGCCGGGAGCCGCTGATCCCTCGCCAGGGCCCACAGGCGCCCGGCGTTGACCGCCGACGGCGCTTCCGCGTTCAGGCCACCGGGCGCGTAGAGGATGACGTGACGGTGCCCGTCTCCGAGTTTCGGGGCCAGGAGCACGCGCTCGGCCATCCCGGCCAGTTCCTCCGGGCGGGTCCCGAGAAGTCCATCAGTGGAGAGCGCACCGCGATCACCGGTATTGATGAGGTAGTGGACGGCCTCGGGTTCGAGATCCAGCCCGCTCGCCGCCGTCCCTGCGCGGTCTTCGTCCGCGGTGTCGCCGGTGAATCCGGTGAGGTAGATGCGCGGTTCGCCCTTCGAGTCCCGCGTCTCGGGGCCCAGCCGCGCCACCCAGGCGTCCTGGCGATTCTCGAACCAGTCGTCGTACGGGAGCAGCGCGTAGCCGTTCGAGCCCCAGCGCCCTCCCCAGGAATTCTGGATGATGAAGCCGCCCGGCGTGTAGCCGACGATCGCGAAGGCGTGAAGCCCGGTGGTGCTCCGCTCGGGCCGGATGGCCCGGAGGCCGCCTCGTGGGCGCCCTAGGTTCTCGTGCTGCCAGCCCCGGTGGACCCAGGCCGAGGCGAGGACCGCATCCCCTTCGACCACGGCGGCCTGGAGGTGGCTCACAGCGCTGTCGACGATGCGATAGTACGCGCCCACGGGCCGGCGGGCAGCGTCGCGCGCGCGTCTGGAAGTGAACTGACGGTCGGGGACAGCGTTGCGACCGCGGCCTCGAGTGTATTGCCACTCCTTCGCCGTGGCGACCCCGTGCTTGTGCCAGCCTTTCATCGCGCCCCGGAGGCTCGTGCCCTCGTAACTCTCGCCGGCCCACTCGTCGTACCGGCGCCCCATCTCGTAGAGCATCCGCGGGCTCACCGGCTCGCGGACGGCTCGTCGCCGCCCTCGGTCCCGAGTCCCGCTGCGGCGGCTCAGGCTGACGTTGATGACCGTCGCCAGGGCGAATCCGACGCATGCGCCATCCGACTTCTGGTCGAGCATCGGGGCGTAGCGGCGGCGGTCGACCGCTGGCGGGAGGAGCGCGAGTGACGGCTCGAAGATGTAGTCGCGGGCATCCGTATCGTCGGGGCGCACGTCGAGGGTGCGAATCGGCGACCGCACCGATCGAGCCGACCGGACGAACTGGGGCATCGCGCAAAGGCCTCCGCCCGAGCCGAGAGAGCCGGGCCTGCTGAGCGGCATCCTAGCCAGGCACAGCACCGGCGTCAAGCGGCAGGCGGGCCAGTGCAGGTGGGCCAGCCGGGCGCCGGACCAGCGCTGATAGCGGTTCGTGGCGCTGCACCGTGACCGAAGGCACGACGGCGTCCCCGGCGCCTCGCACTGACCAGATCAGGGCGAGGCGGCGCTGGGCATCGGGTGGGGCGGGGCCGGGCCTCTCGCCCGAGTGGGAGAGGCGCCTTGGGATTGCCCCGGCGACGCAGTGAGCGGAACCACGCCCAAGAGGGAGACGGACGCACCTCTTTATGCTCCCCCGCCCCCGGCCACAGAGGCTCCTCCTGCCGGCTGAGGTCGATGCTGCAACACGCTCGCAGACCGAG
>WNFU01000843.1_pt1 | contig 44012 bp, 46 predicted proteins | sample 5400121 | NCBI WGS metagenome assembly WNFU01 (sample SAMN13153360, study PRJNA577476) | soil metagenome | isolation source: 100 cm soil or saprolite under grassland replicate 1 | place: USA:California | collected 2016-06-15 | reverse complement strand
GTTCAGGCAGTTGAAGCCGACCCGAATCGTGCCTTGGATGCGACAGGGCCTGGTGCAAATTCCAAAGGGCGAGGCGCGCAGCGCTTCGTTCAGCGAGGATTATGTGGCGGCTGCGCGCCACATGAATCCTTAGTATGTTCCACGATGCAGAAGATGATCTCGCTGCTCCCGAAGTTTTACAAGAAAATCCCTTTGTTGCTCATCAAAAAAGTGTAAAGATCCTCCTCCAAAATTTACTTGTGTAATTAGTGTCCATAATCGCCATAATGCGGTTTCGAAATTAATAGTGTCTCTTTGTTCAACTGCCTCCCAATCGGCTGCGGTATTACGAACACTTCGCCAAAGATTAACATGATCATTGCTCCTGCTGGTTGTCAACAACGGGTGCTCTCGACGTAACAGGTCTAGACATGAAAGCTCGACGAAATGGTGGAAATGGATGATAGCCTCAACATAATTCTCATAGTATGAAGAGCGCCGATAGACCTGATCTAATTCCTCCATATACTGATCATCGTCACTGGTTAGCAGACTCCAATATAGACGGATACTGGAGTAGGTACTAAAATAGGCACGAAGAGCTGTTTTTAGTGACACTAATGCTAAGGTTGTGATTTCTGCGCTTGGCTCTGAGAGGCGAAAACTATCGGCGAGAATTGGGTCACTCATTTGCCGTAGCTCCTATGATGATCAGACGCCAGTTTCAAAGATTATACCACAGTGAATTTTGGATGGGCATTATAGCTCCGCCGGACTCTGAGTAGCCAGAAACTTTGGATCTATACATGTGCATTGCGCACCGTTTACCGAATCTATTCTAGCGAAACCGTATAGCGAGTCGAAAATAGATATTTCCATCTATATCAGCCGCGACCATGCTCGCTCGCCCATCATCAAGTGGATTAGCAGTCAAGCGCCGCATCGAAAACGGACCGCACGTGAAACGCCCCTGGCTCATCGCCAGGGGCATCTGCTACGATGGCCCTGGCGCACGCCTCGACGCGCCGAGCGCAATTTCATGGCGCGAAAGAGCAGCACGCGCCAGGTATTTTTGTGCGCCTTCTCGCGCGCTGACTGGCGCCGATCGCGGCCAGCTACGTTCGGCGCAACGGATTGCCGTTCGTGGTCAGCTCTTGTATGAGATTGACAAGGAGTACAGCGAGTTCACGCGGCTCGTCGTAGAGCACCGAAGACAGCCCCATATATCTTACACTCCGGTTTGGGTCATCAATATCGGCCGCAGGCGTCTTGTCTATCCGAGCTATTTGTTCTCGCATCGCTGTAATTCTATCGAGAGCTGTAAAGAAATTGAGCACGGCGCTAATCTGCCTATCCTGCAATACAGCGGGCATGATTGCTTGATGCCCTTCCCAGATGGTCTTTGTCCAAGCTACAAAAGGCAGATCATAGAGACGCTTCAATAAGATTACTTGCTCTTCTCGATTTTTTGTCGAGCTCTGTATCAGCCGCAACATGTCTTCGGCCTCTTTTTGCAATTGGCTCACCAATGTAAGATTGTGGTCAATTTCCTGTATTAGCATGGCGCGTATGCGACGTGCCTGGCGTCGATCCTGGCGCCAATCCAAGGCGACTGCGCTCAGAAGGCCCAATAGCCACCCAACAATCACCAAGAACACATTACTCAGAAGATCAGTCATTGTTGTTCCCTGCAGATAGAACGGTAAAACAATTGAACTATTCAAGTATACGCAAATATGTTCTGTGAGTTCCAACCTGCTCTGGCGTGGTTAGCCGCATTCTCTTTCACCCAATCGTCACGTTCCGCTGGCTCATCCGTGCTATAATCAGCGCAACAGAAAACCCGTCCTAGCGATCAGGCAGGGGACGGGCTTCTGCGTGTATTCGGTTTGCTGTGCTTCTATTGTAGCACCCCTGACGCTCACTGCCAAGGCGTGCTCGACGGCGCGGCGTTACACCTTATGGAGCGCACTGATGCAAGCCTATCAGCCCCACTCTCGCGGTCGTTGTCCCCACTGCCACACGATAGTCAAGTTTGAGTCGGCGCCCGGTCAACTCGGGCCTAGCAGCACAACTGTTTTCTCCGGTCATGTCACGAGCGAGAAGGAAAGACTAAACCTCACAGGAGCAACCTGTCCGCACTGCCTAGGACTAATCGTGACCATGCACCATGCCGCGAAGTTGAATGATGCCTGGAGTACAACCGGCGATGATGAGTACTTGGCTTGGCCCCGCCAAGGCATGCGACTTGTGCCGCCGGAAGTCCCAGAAAACATTTCGAGTGAGTACAATGAAGCCGCGTTAGTCTTGCAACTCAGCCCAAAGGCGAGCGCGGCGTTGTCGCGTCGCTGCCTTCAGGCAGTCTTGCGTGAGCAAGGATATCCACAGCGAGATCTCGCGCAGCAGATCGATGCCGTGTTGCCGCGCCTGCCGGGCTACATCGCACCGAATGTAGATGCGATCCGCAATATTGGTAACTTCGCGGCACATCCGACGAAGAGCCAGGCGAGCGGCGAAATCGTTGATGTGGAGCCTGGCGAAGCGGAGTGGAACCTCGATGTGCTGGATGAGCTGTTCGATTTCTTTTATGTCCAGCCGGAACTCGCCAAGCAGAAGCGCGATGCGCTCAACGCAAAGTTGACAGCCGCTGGAAAGCCCCCGCTGAAGTAACCATGGCGTGTGCCCCTGGTCGAGGATGGCCAGGGGCACCGCTACAATGGCCCTGTCGCGTGCCGAGCGGGCCGGAGCGCAACGATAGGGTGGCCGCCTGACTAGCGGGCTAGGCGTCGGCGGCGTCCGGGCGGCAATGCCCACAATACTCCAATCCGGCTGGCGCGAAATACGCTACCAGCTCGCTCCGATCAGTCGAGCCGCATTTTCTGTAGGCGTGGTCAGTATAGTGGCCTGGTCGATTGCGGGTCGTGGCTACTTTGCAACTGGCGCGGTGCATCTTGGGGGTGTTGGTTGTCTTGGGGCGGGCGACCTTGGGCGGGTAGTCCGGTGCGTACCCGACGAAGAAACCGTCATCCTGATGATCCTCACACCATTGGTGAAACTGCTCATCGGTAGTGAACTTGGTAATCATCGTCTTGGTCCTCCTGTAGCGATGACTGAGCGGGCGCGAGCTAGCTCATAGCCAGGCGCCTCCCTTCCGTCAGTACCGCTTGCGATCGATGCTGCCGCAACAAGGTTTAGAAACAATTCTAAACCTTTTGGTTCCCGCGCGCATGGGCGGCACACTGACACAGCGATGCCCCTGGCTCTTTTCCAGGGGCACCGGCTATCGTTACTCTCGGGCACGCTCAGGCACGCTCAGGGCCACGCTCGCGCTGGTCGGCCGATCAGCGCTCCAGTCCGAGCGCCGCGCGTGCGGCTTGCTGCTCTGAACTGAGCGGCTTGAACTCGGGCGGGCCGTCGCGGATCTCGCGGATGGTCGCCAACACCTGGGTCCGGTCGCCGCCGACGATCTTCACGATCGCATTCGCGCTCAGTCGCCAGCCGCCGCCGCGCGTTTTTTGCCGGGCGAGTATCACCAGAAACTCAGTATCGGTGAGATACGCAGAGACCGGCGGCATGGGCCACGTTTCGGCGTCCATATCAGGTGCAGCGGCTTGCAGACCAGTGGCCGGTGCCGGAGTGGTCTGCGGCTCCAGACTGGTCGACGCAGACTGGTCTATAGACTGGTCTAGACCAGCAGAATCAGACCGCGGTCTGGCCGGCAATCGTGACATAATGAAGCGGTAGATCTGCGCACGAAACTCGAATGCCATGCTGACGGCGACAAAGGCGGCGACGATGATCGCAATGTGCAGCAGATCTTCAAGCCGGAAGTTCTCCATAGCTTATCTCCTGAGAAGTTTGTGGGCACCGGCGATCAGCCACTCAGGGACAAAGGTGAGCACGGCGGCCCAGGCGCCCGCGAGCGGCCAGATCGCTGCGAGCTGGCGACTGATCGCCCACGCATTCGGCTCAGGGGTGGTGACACCCGCAAACGTGGTGCCGATATCGGACGCGACCAGCAGCATCCAGATCGCCCAATACAATGCGGCCCGCTCGCCTGACTTATTGCGCTGTTTCCACGGGCGCTTGACCTCGACCAGCGAGTACAGCAGGCCCGCAGGGATCATGATAAGCATATAATAACCAGCCGGCGCCGGCACGCGTGCGGGCAGGCCCAGCCAGCCGAGAAACCAGTTCAGTCCAGTCACCCAGCCGAGCAGCGTATACTTTGCGCCGGCCAGCCAGAGCAGGCCGCCGACGATGGCCAGCGCGATTGCGGCGGGCCATGAGCGCGGCGAGGCCTGCTCCTGCGGCTTCTCGGTCGGCCGGCTAGCCGTCTGACTGGCCGGCGCGCTGTCTTTCAGTTCTTCAGTGCGAACACTCATAGCATTCTACCCTTCAACATGCGCTATAATGCGCATCGGTGCTGTTCCGTTTACGGAACGGTGCCGGCCGCCGGGCATTGTGATCTTTGGCAAGGGAGCAATGCCCGGCCTCACGGTGCTGACGGCGGCTGCCCCTCCGGTTGATCTGGCGTGTCCTTCCGCAGCGCTGCCGCGACCTCCGCGCGCAGAAAGCGCAGCTTTCTCCCGACCCGATAATACGGTATCTGCTTATCGGCTGCGAGCGTCGCCACCGTGCGGCGATCGACCTTGAGCCATTGCGCCAGCTCATCCGTCGTCAACATGGCCTCGTCTGTTGTCACTAGTACATCACCCCCCTTGATATACCCCTGCTTCGCCGGAGCGATGCGATTTGTGTGATGGTAGTATAACACGACTGTCAACGGTAAACTAGCGCGAAAATCGAACGTCTGTTGTATTGTAATGTACTGTATTGTATGTTATACTGACCGTGTTGGACATACAAAAGGCACTCGCCAGGGTGAAAGCCTGACGAGCGCCAATAGCAGCCACAAGGAGGTATCTCATGGCTACTACAGTTCTCATTCTACCACCGTCTGATGCGTGCTCTGCATCCGACATCGAGCGCTGGATCAGCGCGGAGACGGAGGAACTGGCGATCGAAATCTTCGCGACCTGCTACGGCTGCACGATGCCGCAGGCGTGGAACCGCGCGATCGCCGAGCTGCCCGATCTGTTGAGCTTCGCCGCGCAGTGGGACGCCGACGCGGCGCCGCCGGTCGTGCTGGCGCTGGAGGCGCGACGATGAGTAGCACTGACGCCCGCGCGGCCATGCTCCGCATCACCCGCCAGCTCGCCGCTGACAGCATCGCGCTCGACGCCGAGGCGCGCGACGCGGCCACCGGCGACGATTGGACCGTCGTGGAAACCTATATCGTCATCATCGAGGAGCGCTTGCGCGACCTGCGCGGTGCGGTGAGCATCCCGCACGAGGAGGTCGACAATGTCACTCGCTGACGAACCGCTGGCCCGCGCAGGCTGGATCGCGCGCGCGACGTTCTTGACGAAGGCGCTGGACGATCTACGCACACAGATCACGGTTGCTGTCGGCCAGAGACCGGGGACCAACATCACGATCAGGCTGGCCGAAATCGACGTACACTGCGCGCTCGCGCAAAACGAACTGCGCGAGGCGATCGCCCGCATGAACGCGATCACGTAGGACTCTCGCCCGCATCGTCGTTAGTCGTTTTAGCACAAGGAGCAGCATCATGAAAACCTTCATCCCTTTGTCAGAGGAGTTACTAGCCGCAGGCCGCCGCATTCTGCGAGACCTGTTTGACGCGCATGACGCATTCGGCCAGGCCGAACGTGCCGAGGCACGCGCGCGAAGCGACGCCACGCGAGCCGCCAGCCAGGCCGACCGCGCGCAGGCCCATGTCGCTATCCTGGCCGCAAACCAGGCACTCAAACAGCACGGCGCCGACGTCGCCCGCTGGCTGGCAGAGCAGGAGCAGCCCGCGACTCTGGAGTCGATGACGACCTGCGCAGCCTAGTCAACCGATCCAGCCCCGGTCCTGCTCCACAGGACCGGGGCTGCTGTAATAAATTGGCCCGTTAGAACGTTCGTTCGATGTTAGATAAGTCGGGTTATCTAACGTTCACCAGGAGCACCCCCATGATCTTCACCACCTGTCAAACTTGCAACCGGCCGATCGCCCAGCGCGATCGCGGCCGGCGCAGAACATTCTGCTCGGACGCCTGCCGCCGGCTAGCCGACAGTCAGCGCAAAGCCGCGCGCGCCGCAGCCAAGAAGCCACGGACCTGCGACGAGTGCGGCGGCACACTCATTCACCCAGCGATCGGTCGGGCACGCAAGGTATGTAGCGTGTGTCGGCCGCCGCGTGGCTAAGAAGTCTCGCAAAATAGCGGAGCAACTATTCTAAGGAGGCACCTATGGATCTCGCAATCGTCGCCGGCCGGGTGAGCACCAAGGACCAGGCCGATCGAGGATACAGCTTGCCGGAACAGGTCGCCACCGGGCTGGCCTATGTCCAAGAGCGCGGCTATCAGCTTACCGACGTGCCCGGCTTCTCGAATGTGACCGGGCTGCCGGCCCAGCCGGGCACATTCGTTGAGGACTACACCGGCATGTCGATGGATCGTCCGGCGCTGGACGCAATCCGCGATGTGATCAAACCGCACGGCGTCAAGGTGATCGTGTTCACCGAGACCGACCGGCTGGCCCGCAAGCGTATCTACGGCGATCTGCTGGAACTGGAGTTCGAGGAGCTGGGCGCGCGCGTCGAGTACGCGATCGAAAAATTCGACGATAGCGACGAGGGCCGGCTGTTCAAAGGCATCAAAAAAGAGCTGGCCGAATACGAACGGCTCAAAATCCTGCGCCGCATGCGGACAGGCCAGGCAGGCCGTGTCAAAGGTGGCAAGGTGCTGATCAGCGACCGCGCGCCCTACGGCTATCGCAAGTCGGCGGACGGCGCCGCGCTGGTGATCTGCGACGACGAGGCTGAGATCGTGCGGTTTATTTTCGAGCGGTACATCGACGGGCTGTCGGCGCGCGCCATCGCCGCGCGGCTGAACGAGCAGCACGTCCCGACCTATGCCGGGAAGGTGAGCTGCACAGCCCTGCGCGGCTGGTCGGCGTCATCCGTTCGTACTGTCCTGGCCGCCGAGACCTACACGGGTACCTGGCACTTCAACAAGTCGCGCAGCGAGCGCAAAAACGGCAAATACATCAAAAAATCCGTTCGGCCGCGCGCCGAGTGGATCGGCGTGGCCGTGCCGGCTATCATTGACGCTGAGACGTTCGCCCAGACACGAGCGCGCGCCGAGCACAATAAGGCCAGCGCCAGCCGCAACCGCAAGCGGCTGTACCTGTTCTCTGGCATGCTCAAATGCGACGCGTGCGGCTGGTCCTACAGCGGCAGCACGATACATGAGCGGGCGGGTTACCGCTGTAGTGGTATGATGGAGCACGATCAACATGGTGCCCGGCTCTGCCGGGCGCCCTACTACTCTGAGGCTGACCTGGACGCGGCGATCTGGCCCTGGCTGACCGGCATCTTAAGCGAGCCGGGGCAGGCGATCAAAGCGGCGCAGGCCAAAGCCGAGCAGCAGCAGGGCCAGACTGATCGGCTCAGCGAGCGGCTGGCGCGGATCGAGACGACGCTGGCTGACATCCGGCGGCGCATCGCGAGCCTGGACGATCTGCTCGAAACCGAGACCGACGACGAGAACCGCAGCGCGCTGCGCGAGCGCAAGGCGCAGCATACCAAGGCGCGCCGCGAGCTGGAGGCTGAGCACGCGGCGATCACGGCGCAGCAGGAGCGATCGCCGTGGGCGTGCCGGAACGTCGAGCGGTTTCTGGCGTGGTGCGAGCAGACGGCACGCCGGGCGGAGCCGGAGACGCCGGAGCAGCACCGCGAAACCTACGAGCTGGCGAACCTGGCTGTGCGGCTGGAAGTCAAAGACGGGCTCAAGCTGGCCCATGTCACGTGTATGGTCGGTGAGCAGACGCTGGAGGTCGGATCGATTGCAAACGTAGCGGCACGCGGCCGTACCCCTACGCCGACGAGCGCGACGGCCTGTACCCCGACGATATCGACGGCGATGGCAGGATTCTGCAGATGCGGCTGGCCGACCCCGACGGCGCTTGGAAAATCTCCGACAAAGACCCGCGGCTGATGCGCCGGCGCGGGCCCGACGAAGAAGGCGGCAGATACTATCGCGTCTACTTCTGAGATGCGGCCAATGGATAGACACGGCAGGGAATGTTATGACGGATAATCCTTGGCTCGCCCATTATGATGCCGGCGTCCCGCATGAGGTTGCTGTTCCGCCGATTACGCTCCCAGAACTACTGGAGCAAGCAGCTCGGCAATACCCTGATGTTCCCGCAATCTCGTTCTTCGGTAAAACAATTACCTACGCCGAGCTTGACGCCTTGGTTTCACGCTTCGCAGGAGCATTACTCCATTCCGGGATACATTCGGGTGAGCGGATTGTTCTGGTTCTGCCAAACGTCCCGCAGGCCGTTATTTGCTACTATGGTGCGCTGCGTGCTGGGGCGATGGTCGTCCTGACCAACCCGCTCTATGAAGCTGGCGCGCTGATTCGTCAAGTCGAGGACTCTCAAGCTTCTTCGATTGTATCGCTCAGCATGTTTTATCCCCTTGTAGAGCAGGTTCAAGCACGGGTCCCGTTCAAACGGACCATTTTTACAAATATTAAAGAATTTCTCCCTTCGGGCCAACGTCAACTGTTTACCATGCTGCGCCAAGAGCGTGAGGGGCACCGTGTACCAGAGGAACAAGCTCGTCGCTCGCTATGGCTTTCAAGAATGCTCACAGAGCAGGCTGAGACAGCTCTCCCCAAACTCAATTCAAAGCAGCCAGCAGCATTGCTCTATACGGGTGGCACCACCGGCGAGGCAAAAGGCGTATTACATACACACCATAGCCTAGTCGCCAATGCTCTCCAGATTAACGCATGGTTCCCGAACGCAAAACGTGGTGAGGAGCGTGTACTATGTGCGCTCCCCTTCTCGCACGCCTACGGCATGACCGCCTGCATGAACCTGGCAGTCACGCTCGCCGCAACCATGATTTTGCTCCCAACCTTCGAGATTCAGAATGTACTCCATGCCATTCGCCGGGAACGTCCAACACTCTTTCCTGGTGTACCACCGATGTACGCTGCAATCGCTGATGCTCCAAATGCTCGCCGCTATGGTCTGGCATCTTTGCGAGCCTGCATCAGTGGCGCTGCTCCGTTACCGGTGGAGGTGCAGGAGGGATTCGAGCGCATCACCCGTGCCCGGTTAGTCGAGGGATATGGCCTGACCGAGGCCGGTCCGGTGACGCACGCCAACCCGCTTTCCGGCAGCCATCGAGCGGGCTATATCGGCTTGCCGCTGCCCTCCACCGAGGCAAAGATAGTTGATATGACAACTGAGGCTGACCTGCCGCCGGGAAGCATCGGTGAATTACTTGTTCGCGGTCCCCAACTCATGCAAGGGTATTGGAACCGGCCAACCGAAACCGCCGAGGTCTTGACTTCTGATGGCTGGCTGCGCACCGGGGATATCGCCCGTATGGACGAGGACGGGTTCTTCCAAGTAATCGAGCGCAAGAAGGAGATGATTGTCGCGGGCACGTACAACATCTACCCGCGCGATATCGAGGAGGTGCTCTACGAGCATCCGAAGGTGCATGAAGCCGCGGTCGCCGGCGTGCCGAAGGCCGAAGGCGGCGCTGATGTCAAAGCATTTGTGGTGCTGCGGCGTGGCGAGCGCGCGACGGCAGACGAAATCATCCAGTTCCTGCGCGAGCGATTGAGCGCCTACAAGCTGCCCAGCGCGGTTGAGTTTCGCACGGCGCTGCCGCGCTCGTTCATCGGAAAGGTGATGAGGCGCGTACTGATTGAGGGGAAAGAACACAATGAATAAACGCAGGGTGAATCACTGCTTCGCGCAAAGCCCTCGATGCGTCAAGGCACCGGGGGTTTTGTTTTCCGCTCAACACACATTTCTTTCTAATATAATCTGAACAATTTCCACACATTTCTTGCGTATCATTGGTCGTATGATTCTGAAGACTTCTGCACATGTGTTAGGTCTCATTATTCAGTAAATCGAATTGGAGGTGCCTACTATGACTCAGGTCAATTCGCGGCGTTTATTCAGAACGATCGGAACATTGCAGATCGCGATTATTGTTCTTGTCGCAATAGCGGCGCTTGTCCACCTGCAACGCGGAATCGGTATGAGCGCCGGCGGCTTCGGAGGCGGTCCTCCAGGCGGAGCGCAGGGTGGTCATCCCGGTGGGCCTCCCGGCGGGGCGCCGGGCGGTTTCAATATTTTCCAATACCTTCCACTTCCACTCCCGACACTCTTCCTGATCAACGGGATCGGGTACCTCGTGCTCGGCAGCGCGCTCTACCTGCCACCATTGGCCCGATATCGGCGTGTTGTGCGCTGGCTGTTGATCATTTTTGCCGCCGCGACCTTCATGCTGTATTTCCTCTTCAACGGATTTCGCCTGAGTCCCATCGCCATCGTCGACAAGCTCGCGGAGCTCGCGCTGATCATTCTGCTGCTGATTGACGATCGCCAGGCCGCGCACGCTACGGCCGCTACTGGACAAACATGAGCAGAGTTCGAGGCCGATGGTGTAAAATAAGAGCAGAGTAGATTCGACAGCGCGCGCCGCCCGGCTTCGACACTTCTGGGTGGCGCACGCACATCCTTGTAGGACTCGGTATGACATGGCGACCAAAGTATATACTCTACGGCGCCATCTTCGCGGTCGCCTGCCTGACCATGTTCTCGGCGGCGGACGAGCGCCTGAAGCTCCTGATCTTGATCGGTCTGTTTGCCATAGTCGCTGTTGTCGAGCGGTGGCGGATTTGATGATCCGGCAGATGACCAGCGATAACTATCTGCGCACAACGCCAGCGATTGCCTATTGAAGCGTATGTCTTTGCGTATCCTTGCGGATTCTTGACCGACGCTCTAGATGATCTCCGGCTCGAGCCCGCGCCTCAAGAACGGGATTCCGGCGAGAATGCGATCGACCGCCTCCGCGACCGCGAGCTGGTCAGTATCAACTACCACTTCGGGCATTTCGGGCGGCTCATAGGGCGCGTCGGCACCAGGCAGATCGTGGATCGTGCCAGCGTCGGCTTGAGCATACAAGCCCTTCGGGTCGCGGGCGCGGCAGACCGCGATCGGGCAGCGCACCCACACCTCCGCAAACAGCGCGATCTGCTCACGCGCCGCCTGCCGATAGGCGCGCCGGTTGCCGGTCGCAGCGATGATCACATTGACCCCGTACTGCACCAGCAGCGCCGCGAAGTCCGCGAGCCCACGGTAGAACTGCACGCGTTCTTCAGCGGTATAGGTTGGGGTAGGCGTCAAGATGGGCCGCAGCTCGTCCGAGTCGAGAATGACGACGTTCACGCCTGCGTCACCCAGCTTCTGCCGCATGGCGCGCGCAAGTGCGGTCTTGCCAGCGGCCGGCAGACCGGTCAACCAGAGTGCCCATCCATGCATGTCGGACATCGCGATCACCTTAGGTTGCTTAGGTCTGGCTATCGCAAATCCGTTCCGAGTTCCCTCAGTTCCCGTATTTCCCTTTGGCCTTTGCTGGGAAATTTCGGTTTTTATAGGAACTAGAATCGAACTTGTGATTGGCTGTACTGAGGTTCAACTACCCATGCAGGTAAGCATTCGCCCGCTCCGGGTCGAATGCGGGCGCAGCCAGAACGTTGTCGACGAAGCGAAACAGCGCCGCCCGCACCTCGTCGGCGATGGTATACCAGACCGGGCTGGCGACGACCAGCGCACGCCAGGCGAAGAAGGGCGCAATCACCGTGAGTAGTTCCGAATCCGCCGTCCGATCTAGGTAGGTCGTCCAGAAAGCATCCCACAGCTCAACGAACGGCGGCTCCAACGCGCCGGAGCGCAGCAGAGAGAAGAACAGATAGTTGATCGCCATGCAACTGACGTCGTCGGCTGGCTCGCCCCATGCGCCCCGGCTGCGGTCGAGCAACCAGAGTTCGTCGTCGTCGCCGAACAGCACGTTGAAGGGATGGAAATCGCCGTGCATCTGCGCCAGGCGCCGGGCCTTGCCTTTGAGTCGCCAGCGCCAAGCCACGCACGCCTGCTCGACCCGTTCGAGCCATGCCGCGTCGGCCAGTGCGAAATCGGGCGGGTAGCTGTCGGCGAGGCCCATGATGCCCTCGCCGCTGCCCAGCACGTCGCGCAGGTGGCGCCGATACTGGGCGGAGTCATCGCGGCGCACGGCGTGGATCTCCGCCAGGTACTCCGCCAGCCGGCGGGCGCGATGCAGGTCGAGATCGGTGCGTTGCCCGGTATCGCGCAGCCGCTGCATGTCCTGGGCATACAATTGACCCGTAACGTAGTCCGTCAGCAGGAAGAACTCGCCGCCGTCGCCTAGCGATTTCGGGCGGCCGTCCGGCAGCAGCACGCCCACATCCAGCGCGCGCACGTGCCGCGGCAGGGTGTTGAAGATATCGTAGCTCAGTAGCATGCTGGCCGCCCGATCAGATCGCTGCTCGTGGCCAAACTGGTCGGCCTGCATTGTGCGCAGCACGGCCTGGCGCTCCTGGTTGCCGACACGATATTGCACCAACAGTGGTTGGCCGTAGCCGTAGGTCTTCACGGATCGGGGCTTGCCATCGGCAGCGGCGGATTCTTCACCTGCGCCAAGCGATGTCAGTGCCAGCACCTGTACAGCTGCTCCAAGCCGATCTGTCAGGTACGCGGCGATATGTGCGGGATTCGGGTTCATCATGCGATACTTCTACTCCCTGTTCCATGCTGCCTATACTCATACAGCACATCCTATGCCTTGCTGATCGCTAGATCAATGGCCTGTGGCACGTCCTCTGCTAGCACAGTAGTCATGTGACAGGAGTTACGCGGTGGACTCGAATATTGGACCACCGCGGATTAAAAATTTCTTGTATCGAACGTTTTTTCGTTCGCAGAACGAAGAAACTTCGATACGAAGAAGAAAAATCCGTGTTTAACCACTGACCGCGTAGGTCTTGTCATCTGAATGGCAATGGATAAGCCGAAGGAGGAACAGCGATGCTCTGGTATTGTGCATTCACGTGGTACCCACACACAACCCGTGCGCTGGTGGCCCAGCGGGTCGTGCAACAGCACGAGGCGCAGGCCAATCACCCGGAACGGATCAAGGGATGGTACAACCTCGTCGGCGGGGGCGCCGGCTTCGTACTGCTCGAGACCAATTCGCCCGAAGATGTGACTGCGTTTACCCAGCCGTACATGGATCTGATGAGCTGGGATGTTCGAGCTGTATCCCAGCTCAACTACGAACACGAGATTGCAAATCTCAGAAAGGTGGCAGAGGAACACCATGGCAGCACAATTTCGCGACCGTACTGATGCGGGGCGTCAGCTTGCCGCCAGGCTCATGGACTATGCGAACCGGCCGGATGTGCTGGTACTGGCGCTGCCGCGCGGCGGCGTGCCGGTGGCGGTCGAGGTCGCACGGGCACTGAACGCACCGTTGGATGTGTACTTGGTGCGCAAGCTGGGGCTACCCGGCCATGAGGAACTCGCTATGGGCGCGATCGCGAGTGGCAACGTGATCGTGCGCAACAGCGAGGTGGTGGACATGCTGCGCATTCCCGATCGCGTGATCGCCGACGTCGCGGCCCGGGAGCAACGCGAGTTGGCGCGGCGCGAGCTGGCCTACCGCGACGATCGCCCAGCGCCGGTCGTGCGCGGGAAGACTGTCGTTCTGGTGGACGATGGCCTGGCGACCGGCGCGACCATGCGCGCCGCCGCGGCCGCATTGCGCGAGCAAGGCCCGGCGCGGATCGTCGTCGCGGTTCCAACCGCAGCGCCCGAGACCTGCGACGAGTTCCGCGCCGAGGTCGACGAGGTTATCTGCGCAATCACGCCGGACCCATTCTACGCTGTTGGACTCTGGTACGAGGATTTCTCGCAGACGACCGATGACGAAGTGCGCGACTTGCTTGCGCAGGCCACGCAGGCCCGCCCCTCGCTGGCGGGTGAGCGAGGATCACCACCAGCGCAGATTGATCGCAAAATGATGGATAGACACAACAGCGATGAGCGCCTGGTCCATGTGACAGTCGGGCCAGTCACGCTCGAAGGGAGTATGAGCGTGCCTACAGGCGCGCGCGGCGTCGTGCTGTTCGCCCACGGCAGCGGTAGCAGCCGGCATAGCCCTCGTAATCGGTATGTTGCTAGCGTGCTGCAGGCGGGTGGGCTTGCAACCGTGCTGATCGATCTGCTCACTGCGGACGAAGAGACAGTCGATCTGAGAACCCGCCAGCTGCGCTTCGATATCGAACTGCTCGCCGATCGGCTGGTTGGTGCGACCGACTGCCTCGCGCAGTATCCGGACACGCGCCTCCTACGAGTGGGCTACTTCGGAGCGAGCACTGGCGGCGGTGCGGCACTGGTCGCTGCGGCACAGCGGCCGGAGGTTGTGGGTGCGGTCGTCTCGCGTGGCGGCCGGCCTGATCTAGCCGGGCCGGCCCTGCCGCATGTCCGTGCGCCCACGCTGCTGATCGTCGGCGGGCACGATCTGCCGGTGATCGGCATGAACCGGGAGGCGCTGGCCCAGCTGAACTGCGAGAAGCGCCTGGAAATTGTACCAGGTGCGACACACTTGTTCGAGGAGCCCGGCACGCTCGAGCAGGTCGCGCAACTCGCGCGCGACTGGTTCAATCAGTATCTTGCGCCAGCCGAGGCGCAGCGCACCGTTGGGCAGGGCTGAGGGGAAGAGCGCATGCGACGATCGACCGTTTGGCTTGGTGTGTTGCTTGGCGGGCTGACCAGCCTACCGGTTATGGCGCTGCTGTATCTCGGTGAGCAGCTCGCCAGTCTCCCGTTTGTGCCCTTCGACCTGTTCGATTGGCTTGCTCGCGTGCTGCCGGGGGGCGTAGTCACGGCCGGCATCGATGCGCTCGTGCATGGTATCACGGCGCTCAACCTGGGGGCGACCAGCGTGGTCGCCAAGCGCATCGAGCAGGCCAGCGCCGTGCTGCTGTTTGTCATCGGCGGTGCCGCGCTGGGCGCGCTCATGGCGTTGTTGCTGCGGCGGCGCACCTGGTCGGCGCGTGAAGTAGGAGCGATTGGCGGCTTCGTCGCCTTATTCTTGATCGTCGCGCTCGAGTTTGGACGCGGCTGGCATCCAGCGGTCGGAACTGTGCTCGCGCTCGCGCTCCTGATTGTCGGCTGGGGCGTGGTGCTGGGAGTTGGTCTGGGTGGTACGCTAGGCTGGGCCCCTCCAACGGCGACCGATGCAGGCCAGGTAAGCCGCCGGGCGCTCCTACGGCTGGTGGGCGGCTCGCTGCTGATGACACTTGGCGCGTGGGGGTTAGCACGCCTCCTCGCCGCTCGCGACCAAGCGACTGGCGCGGGCCAGCCGCTCGCACAGCAGGCGCCGGAGATCCCAACCGTGCCAGCGCGCACGGGTGTGCCACCGGCGCCCGGCACCCGCGCCGAAGTGACGCCGAACGCGGCGTTCTATCGCATCGACATTAACACGCGCCCGCCGCGTGTCGATGGCGGCACATGGACGCTGGCGGTAGCCGGGCTATTCGACAAAGGGCACCCGCTGAGCCTCGCCGACCTGGTGGCGTATCCGGCGGTGACTCAGCCGATCACGTTGAGCTGTATCTCCAACCAGATCGGCGGCGACCTGATCAGCACCAGCTACTGGACCGGCGTGCGCCTGGCCGATCTGCTGCAGAACCTCGGCCTGCACCCCAATGCCAAAGCGCTCGCCATTCAGGCAGCCGATGGGTTCTACGAAAGCGTGACGCTGGAAGACATGCGCGACCCACGTACGCTGCTCGTCTATGGTATGAACGGCCAGACGTTGCCGATCGAGCATGGCTACCCGCTGCGGATCTACATCCCCAATCGCTACGGAATGAAGCAGCCAAAATGGATCACGCGGATCGAGGCGATCGATCATGCAGGACCCGGCTACTGGGTTGACCGTGGCTGGAGCCAGGAGGCACGGCCGCAGGTGCTCGCGATTATCGATCGCGTGGCCCAGGAGCAGGCCGCCGATGGGCGAGTGCCGATTGGCGGCATCGCCTGGGCGGGCGACCGTGGCATTCGCAAGGTCGAGGTCCAAGTGGACGGCGACGCGTGGAACGAGGCGTATTTGCTTACTCCGCCACTCGGCCCGCTCACTTGGGTGCTATGGCGCTACGACTGGCCGATGATCGCCGGCAGCCATACGTTTCGCGTCCGTGCGACGGACGGCACGGGGATGCTCCAGATCGAGCAACCGGCCGAGCCGCACCCCAATGGGGCGACGGGCTACCATGCAATCACGGTCTCTTTCACAACCAGATAAGGAGACAGCCATGGGTGATACGAGTGTGACCAAAGTGAATTCGGCGCATTCGCCAAAGGGAGCGATGGGACAGAAATACCTGGCATCAGGAATTCATGTCGCGATGCGCCTGTGGGAGGCCGAGGCGCCCGACGAATCGAAACCACCAACGCAACGCGACTATGAGACAGTCGGCTATGTCATGCGTGGCCGGGCCGAGTTACACATCGAGGGCCAGATGGTGCTGCTCGCGCCCGGCGACTCCTGGGTAGTGCCCAAAGGATCGACACATAGCTATCGCATCCTTGAGCCGTTCACCGCGATCGAGGCGACCAGCCCGCCAGCGCACGCTCACGCGCGTGATGAGCGATGATTATTGTCCGCGCTCACACCGTCCCTACTGCGTATCGGTCGGCGGCGCGCCCACCTCGATCGATCGTCCCGTGTCGATCTCCTCACGCGAAACGGTCTGACCCTCTACGCTGGCCTTGCCTGCCTCGATCAGCGACTTGAGGCGCACCAGGTCGGCATCCATCTGGCTCTTCGGGTCGGCTCCGAACAGCGTGGCGATCGCGTGCCCGATCGCGCCCACCGGCGGATTGTAGGACAACCGGATGTGGACGCGGGTGCTGTCGTCGGCGCGGGGCTCGAAGCGAATGATACCGGCATTCGCCACGGTCGCGCCCGGCTCGCTCTTCCACGCCAGCAGGTTATTCGGCTCGTAGCGGGTGACGACCGCGTCCCACCCGACCGGCACACCTCCTGGCCCTGCCGCGACCCAATGCGAGCGGCCGTTGCCCATGTCGCGCACCTCACGCAGGCTGGCCATGAAGCGCGGGAAGTTGGCAAAGTTGCTCCAAAAGCGGAAGACCTCCGCCTTATTCGTAATCCATACGGTTCAGCAAGGTAGCTGCCGTGTATAGAAAATAGGAGGGCAGCAAGAGCTGTGCCATTCAGCAGATCATAAGGCGAGGATGCGCCGCACCTCGCGCGCCACCATGAGCGTCTCGCGGGTATGGATGACCAACACCCGCACCCGCGCATCCGCTTGCGCCACATCGACATCCGGCTGCGCGTATGTGTTGGCCGCATCGTCCAGCGCGACGCCCAGCCACGTCAGCGGCGCGACGACCGCCGCACGCACCTCGGGGCAGTTCTCGCCAACCCCATCGGCGAAGGTGATCGCGTCGAGACCACCGAGCGCCACCGCCATCGCCCCGATCGCCTCGCGAATGCGCGCGGCGTAGACCTCCACTGCCAGCGCGGCGCGTTCATCCCCGGCATCTTTGGCTGCCGAGACCTCGCGCATGTCGGCAGAGATGCCTGAGAGACCCTTCAGGCCCGAATCGTGGCTGAGCGCGTCGTGCAGCGCGGCGACGTCCAGCTTCCCTTGCTCCAGCAGATGCAGCAGCAGGCCAGGATCGACCGCGCCCGAGCGGCTGCCCATCACCACGCCGTCGAGTGGCGTGTAGCCCATGGTGGTGGCAATCGAGCGCCCGCCGTCGACGGCCGCCAGCGAGCAGCCGCTGCCGAGGTGACAGGTGACGATCTTCGTCTGCGCCAGTGGCCGGCCAAGCAGCGTCGCCGCGCGCTCGGCACAGTAGGCGTGACTCAGGCCGTGGAAGCCGAAGCGCCGCACACCCCAATCTTCGTACCAGGCGTACGGCACGCCGTACAAGTAGGCGCGCGGCGGCAGCGTGTGGTGAAACGCCGTATCGAACGCGGCGACCTGCGGCACACCCAGCAGCGCCCGCTCCATCGCTTCGATCACCGCCAGCGCGACCGGGTTGTGCTGTGGCGCCAGCGGCGCGAGCTCGCGGATGGTGCGCTTGACGTCTTCGTCGATCCGCACGCCGTGCTGGTAGCGCGTGCCGCCGTGGACGACGCGGTGGCCGACGGCCGCGATCCGCGCGCGGTCGAACTGCGCCAGCGCCTGGCCTACCGCGTCGGTGTAGGCCTTGGTATCGTGCCCGGCGCCTTGCCAATCCAGGTCGTGCGACGCGGTCGGCTCGTCGTCATTCCACGGGAAGCAGTCGATGTGCAGGCTGCCGGAGCCCGCGTTCACCGTCAGAATGTGCCGCGCCACGTCGCTCATGCCCAACTCCAGTCGCGCACCTCGGCTGGGTCCTCGCCGTGTTGCTCGATATAGCGGCGATGATCGGTGAGCTTCTGTTGGTAGGCCGCGAGAATCTGCTGCGTCCACTGCGGATCAAGCCGGGGTGCAGCCTGCACCGCCTGCATCAACAGATGGTAGCGGCTGGTGCCGTTGCGGATGTGCATGTCCAGCGGCGTCGTAGTGGTGCCTTCCTCGTGGTAGCCGTTGATCGCGAAGCGCTGGACGTGCGGGCGCTCGAACAGCAACGCCTGGACGGCGTTCGGGTAGCCGTGAAAATTGAAGATCACCGGACGGTCGGCGGTGAAGAGCGCCTCGAACGCCTCCTCCGTAAGCCCGTGCGGATGCTCGGTGCGCAGCCCAAGCACCATCAGATCGGTGACGTTGACGACGCGTAGACGCAACTCGGGCGCCTCGCGCCGCAATAGGGAAACCGCCGCCAGCATTTCCAGCGTCATGTTGTCGCCCGCCGCCGCCAGCACCACATCCGGATTATCGCCCTCGTCGGTGCTGGCCCAGTGCCAGATCGAGGCGCCGGTCTTGCAGTGGGTATACGCCGCGTCGGGCGTCAGCCATTGCGGCATGGGCTGCTTGGAAGCGATCACTAGGTTGATATAGTTGGTGCTGCGCAGGCAGTGGTCGATCGTCTGCAGCGCGCAGTTAGCGTCGGGCGGCAGGTAGACGCGCACCGCCGAGGCTTTTTTGTTCAGCAGATGATCGATGAAGCCGGGCCCCTGATGCGAGTAGCCGTTGTGGTCCTGCCGCCAGCCTTCGGAGGTCAGCAAGATGTTCAGCGACGCGATTGGCGTGCGCCACGGGATCTCCACGGACTGCTTGAGGAACTTGGCATATTGGTTGACCATCGAGTCGACAATCGCGATGAACGCCTCGTAGCAGGGAAACAGCCCGTGGCGCCCGGTCAACAGATAGCCCTGCAGCCAGCCCTGGCAGGTGTGCTCGCTCAGTATCTCCATTACTCGCCCCTCGGGCGCTAGGTGCTCGTCGGTATCTTTGAATGGCCAGACATACGCGCGGCTGGTGGCCTCGAACACCGCGTCGAGCCGATTCGACTCAAGCTCATCGGGGCAGACGATCCGGAAGTTGCGCGCGGCCTCGGTTCGCCGCAGCGTGTCGCGCAGATACGGTCCGAGCGTTCGCATACTGCTAGCGCGCACGCTTCCGGGTGGGTCGACCTCCGGCCCATACTCCTGCCAGCGCGGCAACGGAAGGTCACGCCGGATACGGCCGCCGTAGGCATGCGGGTTCATCCCCATCCGCCGATCGCCATCTGGGCAGGTTGCCAGGATGTCTGGCAGGGGGCGGCCATCGCGATCGAACAGTTCATCGGAGCGGTAGGAGCGCAGCCAGCCCTCCAGCAGCGCCAAGTGATCGTGATTCTCGCGCACGTCCTCCACCGGCACCTGGTGCGAGCGGAACGAGCCTTCGACCGGCTTACCACCCATTTCTGCGATGCCGGTCCAGCCCTTCGGCGTGATCACGATCAGCATCGGCCAGCGCGGGTGAGTCCGTAGCCCACCGGCGCGCGCCTGGTCCTGGATATCGCGGATGCGCGCGTAGGCCTGCTCCAGCCCGACGAACATCGCCGCGTCCTCGTTCGGGCCGGCGACCACAATCGGCGCGTAGCCATAGCCGCTGAAGAGCGCCTCCAGCTCGGGCATCGCCATTGTGCCGAAGATCGACGGCGAAGAGATCTTGTAGCCGTTGAGGTGCAGTATCGGCAGCACAGCGCCGCAGGTGACCGGATCGAGGTATTTGACGCCATGCCAGGCCGTGGCGGTCGGCCCAGTCTCGGCCTCGCCATCGCCGACGATACAGGCCACCAGCAGATCCGGGTTGTCGAGCGCGGCGCCGAAGGCGGTGGCTAGCGCATAGCCGAGCTCGCCGCCCTCGTGGATGCAGCCGGGCGTGCCGGGGCTGAGATGGCTGGGAAAGCCGCCCGGCCAGGAGAAGCCGCGTATGAGCCGGGTGAGACCTGCACGGTCGAGTGTCAGATCGGAGTAGAACTCGCCGAGCGTGCCCTCCAGGTAGAGGTTCGCCAGGTTGGCTGCGGCGCCATGCCCCGGCCCGGTGATCAACAGCACATCCGCGTCGTGATCGTGGATCAGGCGGTTGAGGTGGGCATAGATCAGGTTGATGCCGGGGGCAGTGCCCCAGTGGCCGAGCAGCCGCGGCTTGATATGCTCCGGTCGCAGTGGCTCCTCCAGCAGGCAGTTGTCCTGTAGGTACACTTGGGCCGCTGCCAGGAAGTTCGCCGCCCGGCGGTAGCGCGCGATCTGCGCCAGCATGTCTTCTCGTATCACACTGCCCTCGTTCTTACAAGACTTACGCCTGTGCGCTGCGCTCCTGCCGCTGGTAGCGGCCCGTGAGTTGCACGCGTGCAAGCACGTGATCCTGCATAGCTCCCTCCACCTCGCGGCGTGTGGCGCGCGGGCCAAGACCGATTGTGGGCATATCCAGAGCATAGAGCGTGAAACGATAGCTGTGCGCAGGGTCGCCAGGCGGCGGGCAGGGGCCGTAGTAGCCTGGCTGCTGCGCATCATTGATGCCGTCGAACCCAACCACCGGCTGCCCGGCATCGAGCGTCTGCACCGTCTTGGGAATGTCGAACAGCACCCAGTGGGTGAAGGTACCCTTCGGCGCGCCGGGGTCATCCACGATCAGCACAAAGCTTTGCGTGTTCAACGGCGCACCACCCCATTGCAATCCCGGCGACTGATTTGTCCCGTCGCAGGTGCAGTCCTCCGGTAGCATTCCACCGTCCTCGAAAGTGGAACTTGTCAGAGTAAAAGGCTCCATAATGTACCTCCATTCAGTCCGTGCGCGGCCACGAGATCTCTTCGGCCACTACCGCGGTCCGGCGCCGCGCGTTCATTCTTATCCGTGAGAGATCAAGTCAATCCCGCGCTCCTTATCAACGGGTCCGGGTGAGTGCGACTCGGAAGTGTGGCTGATGGTTATCGCCAAGCCAACGGAAGGCCAAATAGGTCGCTTGGAATTGCACTATCGCAGGACTCAGGTGTTCGAGCGGCCGAGCGGCCGGCGGCCGACCGCTTGAATAGAGCCCGGTTTCCGCAAGAGTCCAACGCCAAGCGTGATCAATCCGGCGGCCAGCACTATGGCGCCCACGAATGCTAGGTAGATCAGCGCATTGGGCTCAGTCGCCGTCGGCGAGAGCACCGACAGGAAGAAGGCAACCGGCAGGAGGATCGCGGCCGTCGGTATCGCATGCCGGACGAATCCCTTGACGGTATCCGAGAGTATGGCTTCGTCCACATACCGCAGGACCACGAGCGACAGGATGAGTAGCACCCCAGCATGAGCATGGCCGGCGCGCCAGAGATTCTCACGGAGCGGATTCTGGATATAACCAGATTGCTGGTCAATGAGAAGCCGCAGGAGCGACACACCGCCATAGATGACTGTTGGGAAGATCACCAATAAGATGCCGGCAAGCCGGCGCGATTCTCGGGACATAACAGGTTTTTCCTTTTGAATCGATCATTACTCTTCCCGGTGCGGGTGAAATGCATCCCAAAGAAGCGCGCCGCACCCAAAGATTGCCAACACCAGACCCAAACTACTGAACCCAACGCCGAGATTGAGCGTGATGCTGCCCACTGTAAGGGCGATTCCCACCACCAGCAGCGCCAATGCATGTGTTCGCTTCATCGATTATGTAATCCTCCAGGAAGTGCTCCAAGACCAGATCGGTGTGCCAGATCGTATTGATGATGGCTGAACGCTGGCCTCACTCTGCACCGCGCTGATCCACGGCCGCCAGCGCCGCGGCTTCTTCGTCCAGCATCGCCCGGAGCGTCGGCGCCTGTTCCTGGAGCCACGCCAGCAGCAGCAGCGCGTCGTCAGCGGTCACGTCGATCTGGTGCTTCTCATCGGCGATGCGAATGCCCCGCCGCTCGCGGTTCGCGATGAACGCGCCGCTCTGCTGCCGGCCCTCCACCAGAATACCGACCTCAACCGGGACGCGATTCAGGTTTACCGTTATGTTGCCGTATTTCATCAGACCTCCGGTTTTCATCGGGCGTTACACACGACCTGCAGCTTACCGCCGGGTTGTTCGGGCAAATGGCATAGTAGCAACCAGGCCGGTGAACGAGCGCGCGCCCATGAGGCCACCGAGCACCGCCGCGCCGAGGCCCAGCAACAGTGAGAGCAGCGTCCCCCACGCCGCGGTGCTGGCGGCAGCGATGATACTGGTTCCTGCCCCTGGCGTGCCCTGATTCGTCAACGCCTGGGCTGTGGCTTGGAGTGCGGGCGCGTTGGCCGGTTGCCCCACTAAGGGCGCGGCGACCTGCGCTCCCGTCGCCACTGTTCCACTGGCAATGGTCACAAGCCCGCTAATGCCGCTGCCGAGTAGATAGAGCAGCAATGGAATCGTCACGACCCAGACCATCGCGCCGTTGAGCGCGCCGTTGGCGCGCCCTGGCACGGCCGCGGTGCGTGCGGCCACCCAACCGCCAACGCCGAATGCGACGAGCGCGCTGACGGCACCCCAGAGACCGGCGCTGACGCCGAAATTCCTGGCGGGGTTGCCAGGATTGTAAATCGAAAAGCCGATTGCCAGGCCAAGTAGGCTCACGAGTGTTAGCGTCGATAGGGCCGCAAAGAGACCGGCGACCACCGCGCTCCAACGTACACGATCGATGGGTGGCATGATCAATGTCTCCGTGCTGTACGCGGGCGTAACAGCGGGAGGCGCCGTTTCTGGAAGCGGCCTGGTTTCAGCCGGTGTGTCGTATACCGTTTCCGCGCGTTGACCATCGTCGTCGCGGATGCGTTCTTGCTCGGTCATAATCTAACTCCTTCGCGTATCGGAAGGTTGATGAAAGAACGTGCCTGGTCAAAGGTGCTGCGACGGATTGGCACCGATCCATTGACCTTTGGATCGCATGATAAACCGGCAAGTCAGCAAAAACCGTTCCACTGAGCGGCGAGGCACCCGGCGCGGTGGTATTGGTCGACCGCGCCCGCAGTCAACATTCGCGTTGTGCTAATCGGGAACGCAGGTTGATACACAGGGTAGCTTCTACTTGCTCCAGGTGCGTTCCTAACTCGGCCGAGCGAGCGCACATGCGCGTGCAGATAGCTTCCAGATCGGCCTCGACCGCGCGGTTGACCACGGTATAGCCCAGGCGCACCGGCACCAGCCGCAGCGCGCACACGCCCTGCGCATCCACTTCCGCGAAAAAGATCAGCGATTGATCATTGCGACGCACCGCGTCCACTGCATAATCGTCGAGGAAGTCGCCGGTGTCGTAGAGGATCGGCTTCTCCTGGAAGACTTCGACCCCCTGGAAGAGATGCGCCGAATGGCCGTACACCAGGCTCACCCCGCGCGCCAGCACTGCCCGCGCGAACTGCCGGAAGTGCTCTGGCGGCCGCTGGCGCATGTTCGGCCCCCAATGGAGCGAAAGGATCACCACTTGAGCGCCCTGTGCGCGCGCCGCCACCACCGCCTGCTCAACCCGCTGGAGCGTCGGCGGATCTGGCCGGATTGCGATATAGTTCGTGCCCGGCTGATCGGGGGTGGCGGCCCACCCTGGCTCGTTGTCGGTGAAGGCCACCATGCCGATCCGTATACCGGCCGCCTCCACCACCGCCGGCCGGCACGCTTCGGCATGGTTGCGCCCCGCACCAGCGTGGGCAATGCCGGCGGCGTCGAGATACGCGATCGTGTCCAGCAGCCCCTGGACTTCAAAGTCGAGGGTGTGGTTGTTCGCCAGCGACACCAGGCCGACACCGGCAGCGCGCAGAACCTCGACAGCCTGGGGTGGTGCGCGAAAGTGAAAGACCTTCGGTGTCCGAGTCCAGGGGACAGGGTAGGTGGTGATCGCGCACTCCAGGCCGGCCACGACCAGATCCGCCTGCCGCAGCAGTGGCAGCGTGTCGCCCCAGAAACTCTGCGGAGCGCGGCGCGCGATCTCTTCCGCCACACCGCGCCCCAACATGACATCGCCGACCAGCGCCAGCAGCATGAGTCTACTCCAGTCGGATCTGGTCGGGCTGCGAGATCTCCTCGACCACCGCCGCAGTCTGCAGCGGCTCCTCCGCACGTATGGCAATATCCGCCTGCGCAATGATGCCAACAATCCGGCCAGTATCGTCCACCACCGGGATGCGCCGCACTTGGTGCTGGGCCATAGCATTCAAGGCAGCCTGTAGATCGTCGTCCGGATGACATGTGACTAGGTCGCGCGTCATCACCGTTCCAACCGTGGTGCGAGTAGGATCGCGGCCTGCGGCCACGACCCGTACGATCAGATCGCGGTCGGTAACGATGCCGATGAGCTGTTTCGTCTGCTGACTTTCCACGATCGGCACCGGGCCAACATCCACGCTCGTCATCAATTGGGCCACGACATCGACCGTGTGGCTGGGCAAGCAGCACACCGGATCTTTGGTCATGACATCGCGACATTGGCCCGGCACCGCGCGGCGCGCTTCGCGGCCAAGGCTCAGCTCGGATTCACCATGGTCCTGGTACCCCGCGGCCCCACGTTCGCCTTGGCCCCAGGCTGCTGGCGCACGGATCGGGGCATCGCCTTTGGGGAGCGGCCCCGATGCCGGATACACGCCAGAACCGCCAACCTCGTCGACGCGGCCTTGCCCGCCGCCCGGCTGGCCGCTCTCGCGTCTGCGTTGCGCTTCCTCGTCAGGTGTTCGTCGCTCGCGTTCTCGCTCAGTCATTGCTTAGCTCCTTTCACTCTGAATAGGCTAGAACAAAGGGCCTTCGCCGCATCCCTACGTTCTAGGGGCAGCTATCACTGGTTACCCAGCGTTCCCAACGGCTCACATCGTGCCGATGAGCAACCAATATTGTCTTGTTCTATTGAACCAGCAAGAGCTATGCCAGTCGGGATGGGGGCGGAAGCGGGGCGCGGGCGATAGGCGATGGATCATAGGCCTGCGGACTCGCAATCGCCTATTGCCAATGACCTATTGCGTGGCCTGGAAGCATTAGCGCAGCGGCACGACCTCGATCTCGCCAAGCGCCAGCGTATCGGAGCCGTTGTCGGCGCGCGGCAGGCGGGCGAGCGATGGGTAGGTGTACCAACCGACCATCACGGTATAGCGACCGGGTGGCGTGTCGAGGCGCAGCGTTGGGCCGTAGAGATCGACAAATTGCGCGCCGGCCGGCCATTGGTCTGTCGGGATCGGCTGCGGCTCACGATCGTGCTGGCCCCAGACTATGCCGTCCGCTCCAACAAGATGCACAAACATGGTATAGCGCTGCTGTGGGGCCGTGTTCGCCAGCCAAGCCAGCGTCACCGGCACGATATCGCCAGGCCGGTATGGGCCCACCGCTAGCGCATAGCCCTTCAGGGTCAGGCCATCCTGCCACGTCTGTGTCGTTGGGGTTTGGGCCTTCAATTGCAGCGGCCTGTTGGCGACGCGCCAGAGCCGTCCTTCCGGCTGTTGGGCCAATCCGAGGTTCGGCTGGGCGCGCAGCAGATAGGTCGCGCGCCCGGCCGCCAGCGCCGCGCCAACATCCTGACGCACGACGTTGTCGTTCAATGGCCGAATCTCGACATCGGGGCGCACGCCTTCGATCGCCTGCAGGTAGCGCAGCCCCTCGACCGCCTCCCAATCGACGATCAGCAGCGCGTTGGATGGCAGCGGCTCGGCCAGCAGCGCACGAGCGGCCAGTTCGCTGGTGTTGGTGTTCGCGGCGCTGATCGCGGGCAGATTACGCCAGAACAGCAGCGCGGGGAGGATGAGCAGTAGCCATGCGAACCGAGAACGGGCACCCACAGGGTCAACCGAGAACCGGTTCCGTATAGGCAATGCTTGGTTCTGTAGATGAGCTACCCCGCTGAACCAGCGGTTTGCCACGTTCGACAAAAGCATGGCGCCTTCGCCGATCAGCAGCGCGGCAATCAGATGGCCGGCGATCAAAAAGACCTCGACATCTTGTACGAAGAACAGGACACAGAAGATCAGCGCCAGCAGGTAGCTGAGCGTTAGCAACGCCGCCAGCGCGAGGTCGCGCCGCCACACACGCAGCAGGCCGGCCAGCGCCAGCAGAGCGCCGAGCGCGAGAAACTGCGGCCAGATCAAGCGTACGGCCAGTTCGCCGATATGCTCCTGGGCTACGCGCCAGGGCTCGGCGACATTCAGCCAGGATGCGAGCGCATCCGAGCCAGCGATGAAGCGTACGAATGTCTGCCACGAATCCAGCCAGGCCGGCGCACGCAGCGGCAGGTACAGGTAGAAGAGGCAGCCGGCCAGGGTAGTGGCCAACGCCGCGAGTATGTCTGGACCCCTCACCCCCCGACCCCCTCTCCCAGGCCGGGAGAGCGGGAGATCCTGCTCCTTTTCCTCACGTAGGGAGAGGGGGAGATCCTGCTCCTTTTCCTGACGCGGGGAGAGCGGGAGATTCTGCTCCCCTTCTCCCCTGGTGGGGGAAGGGGCTGGGGGATGGGGGGAATGCGGCCACAGCACGAACAGTAGCGCGCCTGGCAGCATAAGGATGATCGTGCGATGGTGCGCCAGGCCAAGGCCCAGCAGCAGCCCAGAGGGCCAGAGCGGCCAGCGCCCGGCCCGCCAGCGCAGCAGCGCCAGCAGCAGCAACGCCTGGATTAGCGCCGCGAGCGCATACACCTCGGCGATTGTCGCCTGCGACCAGAAGGTGCGCGACACCGCTAGCGCCAATGCCACGGCCGCCGCCACAACGCGCGTCTGCCCGATCGCCCGAGCGACCGTGTAGATCATGCCGACCGCCAGCGCCGCGGCGACGGCGGAAAATAGGCTCATCCGCCAGGCCGGCGTGCCGAGCGGCAGCCAGCTCCAGAGCCAGCCCAGAATCGTATACAGCGGGTAGCCGGTGGGGTGTGCGACGCCCAACGTTGGGAGGACGCGCTGGAATTCAGCGGTGTCGCCGCTGCCGATGCCCGGCAGCAGCGTGACGACATACAGGCCTAGCGCTGCAACTACGATGATTGACGCGACGATATGGTCGAGGCGATTAATTGGCTTACGAAACAGAAGTGCCTGGTAACTAGCATTCACATGTGAACCCAATCGACGATTTTGAGATTGGGAATGCGCGCAAATTCGTTGGTGTTATTCGTAATGAGCATTAGGCCACGAGTCAGAGCGTGTGCGGCAATTAGTGTATCCAACGCGCCGATCGGCGTCCCCTTGGATTCCAAGGCGGCACTGATTCGCCCGTAGACCAGCGCAGCTTCGTAATCGAAATCGACGACGATCAGTGGAATCAGAAATTGCTCCAGCGCCAACTGATTTTGATCGGGCTGCCGACTTTTTTGTACACCAAACTGTAACTCGGCGACCGAGATCGACGAGATGCCAATATCGCCGACCACATAGGCATTGAACTTCTGTATACGCTCCGGCGGCTTCTTCCGGATGAGATAAATGCAAATGTCAGTGTCAAGCAAGTAGTTCATTCAAACAGACTCTCGCGCTGCGGTTGGGACGGCTGCTCGCGGCGTTCCATAAAATCTGCCGAGAACTGTTCCAGGCTCTCAACCAGCGATTGCCAGGAATCCTGAGCCGGGATCAAAATGACCGCATTGCCCATTTTTTTGATATAAACTTCGTCGCCGCGAAACCGAAATTCTTTCGGCAGGCGAATGGCTTGGCTCTTGCCATTGCGAAAGATTTTGGCTGTGTCCATCATTATCCTCATTATAGTATATATCCAAAGTATATACTCTTCGCCAAGCGATGCCAACTTAGCGATCGACCAGGCCGCCCTGGAGCGCTCGCACGATCGCCTGGCTACGGTCATTCACCTGCAGCTTGGCGAAGATATTCGAGATATGGTTCTGCACTGTCTTCTCGCTGATCACTAATCGCTCGGCAATATCGCGATTGCGCAGCCCTTGGGCGATCAACCCCAGCACCTCGAGTTCGCGCTGCATCAGTTCGCCGAACAGCTCGGGTGCGATTCGCGGCGCCGTCGCCAGCGCGGGTGCTGGCGGCGTGGGCGCGCTGAATTGCTCGATCACGCGCCGGGCGATCGACGGGCCGAGCAGGGCGATGCCCTGCGCCACCGCCCGGATGGCGCGCATCAGCGTGCCGCGATCTGCATCCTTCAGCACGTAGCCGCGCGCCGGCCTTGAGCGCCGCAAACACCGATTCGTCGTCCTCGAACATCGTCAGCATAATCACGCCGATGTGCGGGCTGCGCGTGACAATCATGCGTGTCGCCTCGATGCCGCCCATGCCTGGCATCTTCACATCCATCAGCACAATAATTGGATGGTGCATCTGATCGGGCAAAAACCTGTATTCGTGATGCAGTCCGGCGGTTTTGCCAATATTGAACTACTTAAAGCTGCATCATTTGCTCCAGCCGATCAAATCTCTTATGATACGCGTCGACACTCCAGCAATGATCCATGGAGCGTGAAGGAGCACTATGCCATCCTTAACGATACTGCATACCAACGATATTCACGGCCGGATCGAAGGCCTGGCGCGCATCGCCACGTTCGTCGAGCAGATTCGCGCCGCCCAGCCCGATAGGCCGGTGCTGTATGTCGACGCCGGGGATAGTGAGGAAACTGCGAACCGGCTCAGCAACCTGACCAAAGGCACGGCGATGCACCGGCTGCTTAGCGCGGCTGGCTGCGATGCCGCGACGGTCGGCAATGCCGCGCCGCTGCGCTATGGCCACCAGGTTCTGCTCGATCACGCGGCCGCCGCAGATTATCCGCTGCTCCTGGCCAACATGCGCCTACCCGACGGTTCACCCGTGCCGGGCGTGCAGCTTACCGCCCTGCGCGAACTGAGCGGCGTCCGCATTGGGCTGCTGGGCGTTACAACGCCGATGGAAGGCGATTACGAGAAGTGGTTCGGGCTTACGATGCCGCCACTACTGCCGCTGATTCGCGAGCTCGTCGCGTCGATGCGACAGGATGGCGCCGAGATCGTGGTTCTGCTTTCACACCTAGGATTGGCAGCCGATCGTGAGCTAGCCGCCGGGCTGCAGGGCGTCGTCGACATCATCATTGGCGCGCATTCTCACGACCTACTGTCCGCAGGCGAGCGCATCGGTAATCTGCTGGTCGCGCAGGCGGGCGAGTACGCCGAACACCTCGGCCGGATCGACTTGACCTGGGATGGCGAGCAACTGACTGAATTGCGGGCAGCCGTGCTGCCGGTGCCCGAGACTACACCGCAGTCGCCGCGCGTGTTGGACGAAGTCGTGGCGATTGAAGCAGAAGTGGCGCACTTCCTCGATGAAATCATCGGCGAGCTAGCCGCTCCGCTCGACTTCGCCAGCGATCGCGAGTGCGGCGTCGGCAACCTGGTGGCCGATATGCTGTACGAGCGAATGGATGCCGAAGTGGCGCTGGTGGCGGTTGGCCAGGCCTTCGGCGGGCCGCTGCCGGGCGGGCCCTTGAAGCGCATAACCCTTTGGGAAATGTGTTCGAGCCCGGCCAACCCCGGTGTGGTCGTGCTCACCGGCGCGCGACTGCAAGAGCTCATCGCACGCGGACTGGATCCGGCCTTCACCGCCGAGCGCCCGCGCCAGCTGCGTGGCGCGGCGCGCGGATTGTTTCACCTCAGCGGCGCGCGCATCCACGATCGCCAGCTGATGATTGGCGGGCAGCCAATCGACCCAAAGCGCGAATACCGCGTCGCCGGTACCGACTGGGAATTCGAACACTATGGCGGCTACGCACCGCGTGAGTGGGAGCTGCAGCCGCACTACAACTTGCCAACCATCCTACGCGAAGCGCTGGAGGAGTATCTGGCCAACCATCGCCCAGTCACGGTGCCGATGGGGCGATTGGGCGGAACAACAGAGGATAGAAGATAGAGGATAGTACTTCCCTTGCGACAACAGCTATCTTCCATCCTCTATCCTCTATCTTCTATCTTCGCCACTACGTAGTACTAGCCGCAATACTTTTACGCACTGCGCACTACTTTTTATACGCCACGATCAATCCATCGCGAATCGGCACAAGCGAGGCGATCCAAGCGGGGTCGGTGGTAATCAACTGGGTGAACTCGCGCACGCCCTCAGTATCGGCCGAATGATCGGCCGCGTCGAAGATATTGCCGTGCCAGAGCATATTGTCGATGATCAGCACGCCGCCCGGCCGCAGCTTCTCCGCGATCACCGGCAGCGACGCCGGGTAACGGTGCTTGTCGATGTCGTTGAAGATCAGGTCGAACGGGCCGTCGGCCGCGCGCAGCGCGGCGACCGCCTCGCCAACATGGTAGCGCACGATCTCGCCATAGCCCAGCGCGCCGAGATGCCCGCGCGCCTTCTGTGAGAGCTGGTCATCCCATACCACGTGATACACCGTGCCGCCGCCCCCTTCGGCCCCGCTCAGGGCAAGGTTTTCCTGCACTGCCCGCGCGAACCAGGCGGTCGAGTAGCCATAGCCCGAGCCCAATTCGAACACACGCCGCGCGCCGATCATCCGTGCGACCTGGTAGCATAATTGCCCCGACGACGGCCCAATGATCGGGAAGCTCGTTTCCTTCGCATAGGCCTCCATCGCCTGGAGTTCGGCCGCCCGCGCCGGCACTAAACTATCGAGGTATTCCTGAACTTGGGTAGGAATGGGATCGAATGCCATGACAATTCTCCTTCTCTACATATTCTCACGACTTATGCGGTCACTCGCAAAACACGGATTTTCTTCTTCGTATCGAACGTTTTTCGTTCTGCGAACGAAAAATGTTCGATACGAGAGTTTTTAATCCGTGGCGGAGCAACACGACGACATCATTGTATTTCGTCGCGTTGCTGCGCCGCGCGCAGCATCAGCAAGGCCAGCAGCGCGGTGCGCGGCACGATGCTCGATACCAGGATGTATTCGTCCGGGCTATGGTCGAGCCCGCCGACCGGCGCCAGCCCGTCGAGCACCGGCAGGCCGAGCTGCGCGAAATAATTGGCATATGAAACGCCACCAGTCGACGCGGCGCTGACGCTAAAGCCCAGCTCGTCGGCGCAGTTCCTGGCCACGCTGCCCAGCGCGGCAATCTGCGGCGTGCGAGCCATTGGCGGGGCGCCCCAGCCGCCGCTTAGCTTGGCGCGCACACCCGGCACCACCACACGGGCGGCTTCGGCTTGCAGCGCCGCCACCACCGGATCGATGTCGTCGGGGCTCACGACCCGCACGTCGATCGTAGCACGCGCGTAGTCGGGAACCGCATTTGGCACGGCACCGCCCTGAATCACGCCGACGTTGACGGTGACGCCGGGGCGCATGCCGTTGAGCGCCTGCAGACCGATCGTGTGGTGAGCCAGCGCCAGCACGGCATGTGCGCCCTTCTCAGGCTCGACCCCGGCATGCGCAGCTTTGCCGAATGTCTCGATCATGAAGTTGCCACCGCCCTTGCGCGCGCCGACAATGTCGCCGTTTTCACGCCCGGCCTCCAGCACCAGCGCTATATCATGCTTGGGCGCCAGCTCGCGTATCAGGCCAATCGACGAGCGCATGTCGGTCTCTTCATCGCCGCCGCACATCATCGTGATCGCCCCAATCGCGTCGATCAGCCCAAGATCTTCCAGCGCGGCCATGGCGAAGAGCCCCGAGAGCAGCCCGCTCTTGTTATCGGCGCTGCCCGGCCCGCGCAGCACATCGCCCTCGATCGTCACTGGCCGCGCAGCCGCCACGCCGACCGGGTAGACTGTGTCGAGGTGCGCTGCTAGCAGTATCCGCATCGTGCCACTGCCGCGTACCGTCGCCGCCAGGCTATCGCCCGCTTCCGCGTCGCGCCATTCGCGCAGCCGCCACTGGCGCCCGGCCAGCCAGCGCCGCACCCACGCACCGGCCTCGTCCACACCCGCTTTCGATGCAGTAGGACACTCGATCGCACACAGCTGGCGCAGCTCTTCGATATAGGTAGGTAGGTGCGTCTCAAGATAGGCCGTCAGCGCCTGGGCCTCGGGAGTCTTGATCATGCGAAAGCTCCTTCATCATGGTAGATTGCAAATTGCAAATTGCAATCTACAATATACAATTTGCAATTTACAATTGCACCAGCGGCAGCCAGCGGAGCAGTGGCGGATTAATGCGCCCATTCGTACAATGCCCGGCCTGCTTGCCGATCACCGCATAGGGGCAAGCGGCGTTCTCCAGCAAATACAGCACCGCCGCACGGTTGCGCTCGGTCTGCGGCCCGATTGTATTGCCAGGCGGGTAGAATCCTTCAGAACTCACGATCGACGGGTACATCTCAAAGGTAAATGCAAAAATCCGGTAGACGCCATAAGCCCAATCGACAAGGTCGCCATCGGTGATATACAGGCTGCTCGCCTGCATCGCCCTGTAGCCATTGGTCTGTGCCATAGCCTGGCCCAGCGCGACAAATACACCGTAGTCGTCCGCGCGCATATCCCTGGGCGTTTGCTCGTAGGTGTGACCGTACGGCCACAGCACGAGCTCGCTATACGTGTGAAACGTGATCGCTACAGTAATCTGCTGCACACCAGCCAGATAACGACTATTCACAAATGCCTCGATCGCACGCACCTCGGGCGCGCTCGCCGGCCGCGTGCCACGATAGGTCTCGTCGGCTGGGTTGCCCGAAGATCCACCGCAGCAGCCCCAGGCATAGCTATGATTGCGGTTGAGATCGGTGCCATAGCTGCCGTCGCGATTTGGCACGCGGTTTTTTCGCCAATACTGGTAGAAGCCTGGCGCGATATCGTATTCGCCGCCATCGGGATTCGCGTTGAAGATCAAATAGATCTCGCGGGTATCGACTATGTTCGTAATCTGTTCTTGCCCTGGCACGCTATAGTTATCGGCCAGCAGATGCAGCAAGTACAGGACCATCTCGACGGTCAGATGCTCGCGCGCATGGTATTGCCCAACAAACAGCGCCTCCGGTTCATCCTCGTCCTGCACGACATTATCACTAATTTTGGCGGCCCAGAGCTCGCGGCCCTCGCCCGAGCGACCAATACTGAAGATCTGGACGATCGCCGGATGCGCTGCCGCGACGGCCTGGATGTCGCTCACCATCTGCGCATAGGTGTGGTAGGCAGTGTCGACCGGTAGCGCCTCGCTGAGCTGCGGCGCCGAGCTGATCGTAAAGCCCAGCGCGGCCACGCGGTTCAGCGCCTCCGGCGTCGCTATGATCTCAACATAGTTGGAACCAACGCCCTCGATCGCCGCGCCGGCCGCGATGATCGCGCTACGCTGCTCGCGGGTGGTTACGCCTGCGACATGGTAGCGCTGCGGCGCCTGCGCAGCCTGCGCCTGTGCGGCCTGCGATGCAATCCATTCAGGCCGACCGCCGGCTGGCAACCCCAGTGCGACGATCAATAATCCAAGCACAAGTGTGGAAAACCCGCGGAAAACAGCTCGATATACAGGCATGCGAGATCTTCCAAATACCGATTGCAATGAGCGGCTACGACGAAACGATATTATAGCGCGTCTTGCATCCTTAGAGGCTGGTGAGAATCTTAGAAATAACCGTAGCGCTGTTTTTCCGTTCTAATGCAGTAGAAGGCGATCTAGATTGTGGCAAACAGGTTTGCCGGCGCATATGCGATATGTTATGCTTTTACCTGTAGATGCATTCTATCGCCGCCTCGATCGAGAAAGGTCGCAATGATACCCTCAACCAGTGACGTCCGATCCGATCGCGCCACGTTGATTTATCGCCATTATGAGCGGCTCTACCGCCTGGCTGTGCTGGTCGCTGGCGATACAGCGATTGCCGCGACGCTGGTGCAATCGGCTTATCGAAAGTTACCTGCTGATATAGATTCCGCTACTGATACTGAAGCCTTTTTAATTCGCGCGCTGCTCGATCGGCGCCTATTGCGTAAATCACGCTGGACGCTCGCGCCGCCCGATCTGACGCATACCACGCTCGACCACGCCGAAGTGACGGCGCTATTCCGCGCGCTTGCGGCGCTGCCGCCAGCGGCACGGCTGGCGATTGGGTTGGAGTATATCAATGGCAGCTCGCCGGCTGAGATCGATACGCTCGTGGGCCCGGCGCTCGGCGAGCAAGACCCTGCTGATGTGCTGGCGCGCTTCCGCATCGCCGCAGCGCGCGCCATTGGGCTCGCGCCCGCGGATGCGGATGGCCCAACGCTGGCGCGGCTTGACCGGCTGGGCACCGGACAGCTCACCGAAGATGAAGTGCTGGCGCTGCGCCGCGATCTAATCGCACAGCCAGAATTGCGCGACCTCCGCGATGGGATGATCGCCGTGCGTGAATTACTGCCGCGCGCTATTCCAACGCTTTTTGCCGTTCTACCGCCACCAGCGCTGGTGGATCACCTCGTCAAACTGGTTCAAAGCGATCGCCCGGCGCGGCTGCCGCAGATGACGACGCGCCGCGCGCAAGCGCTACTGGCGTTCGGTGTGCTGGCGCTCGCAGCCGCGATTATCTTACTCCCTTCGCTGCTCGCGCCTATCAATACGCCAACCGCGGTGCGCGCGCCTACGGTGCCCGAGCTACTTGACAATGCGATCCATCGTTTTGATCGCGCGCCGCTCCAGCACGGCGTGCTCCATGAACAATATCAGGTTCAGGGCCAAGGTCGAGCGCCATATCTGATCGAGCGCTGGTACGACTATGCTGCTCCTAACCGTCTGGCGATCAGTGTCAGCCAAGTAAATCGTAATGGCCCGCCCATATTCCAGGTTGGCACCGATGGGCAGAGTCTGATACAGTTGCGCTACAGTCGCAATCGACGATACGGCGAGCAACCGCTCGACGTGCAAGTTTCCGCCGACGAGGCGCAGAGGCTGGTTCCGCTGCTGCGCGGCCTGCCTCACAGTACTGCATTCGCGCGCCCCAACGCCGATCTCACCGATCCTGGGCCGCTGTTCTTGGCCCAGGCGCGTGCGGCGAGCGCAGCCTATCTGGGCCGGACCAACATGCTTGGCCGATCGGCGTTTTTGCTAACATACGAAACAGATCAGCTGCCGGCATATGGGTCGCGAACAGCCGAGCGTCAATCCGTCCGGGTTCTGCTGACGATCGACGCGGAGACCTACACGCTGCTCGACGTCGCGGTAGTCGCCGCAGGCGAGGCCGAGAGCACTGCGAGCCATCCCGTGCGCGCTCAGCAATTCGAGGTGCTGACCGAGGCGCCCGACACGCGCTTCACCCTGCCGCGCGGGCGCGATGTCGGCAAACGTACCGGCATGGCCAGCGTGCGATTTCCATTCATCGACAATAATCTGCTTGTGTCGCTCGATGACGCCGCCGAGCGGATGCCGGATCAATTGTTTGCGCCGCTCACGTTGCCGGATGAGCATATGCGCGGCCTAGCAGTCAGAAATAACCGATCCGACACCGATGGCGACGTCATGCTGATCTATGAGGGCGAGTTTCAGAATGTGATCGTGCTGCCGAGCATTGATCCCAACGCCAATCAGAATGTCGGCGAGGAGCAAGTTGCCGGCGCATTTCGCTACCGGCTGATTGCGGGGTCCGATGTTGCAGGAGGTCTTGCCGCGATGGTATATCGCCCCGAGGCGCCCACCAAGCCGCTGGGACTGATTCTGAACGACGATTTTGCCACGCTGGCAGAGCGCGAAACCACGCTGCGGAGCATGATCGAGTCGCTTACGCCGATCAATGAGCAGAGTCTGCCATTGCTCCGGCGCAATTTCCAATCGCCAAGTGCGGCTGCGGGCGGAACCTAAATGGCGCTTAGAATAGCCAATTGCGAGATCGATTCGATGTCCTATAGTTCCTTTAGTTCCTGGACCAGGGCTAGAAGGAAATAAGGGAAATAGGGGAAAAGAGAGCTTTCGAGATAGATTCGCGATTGCCTGTACTTAGCGCTTGCCGCGCTCGGCCAGCAGTTGCTCGACGGCGGCGGAGAGCGCGTCGACTTGGTCGTGAAGCTGCGCGATATCGCGCTGGCTGGGCAGATCTGCCGTTTGTTCAGCGGTCGCATGCAGCAGCAGATCTTCCAGGCGCTCCAGTTCGGCCGCGTCGATCTTGCCGTCGATATGCAGGCGCTCCAGCCGGTGTTTGATCTCTAGATCGATCATACTCGCGCCGCCGAGCGTACTCCAGATCGAGCGGCGCACACCTGCGATCGTATCGCCGCCGGCGCGGATGAGGCCAGTCAACACCTGCGTCGGCAGCCGATCGGTGCCACCACGCGACTGTAACACCACCTGTGTCAGGATCGAAGCGGTAATATCATCGCCAGTCTCGTTATCGAGCACCTGTACCGATTCGCCGGCCTGAATCAGCGCCGCAATGCCTTCGAGTGTGATGTACTGCTTGCGGTTGGTGTGGTAGAGTTTTCGATTGGCGTATTTTTTGATTAGCTGCATGGGCCATCTCTCGGGCTTCTTTCGAAACGCTATTATAACACTCCCGCACTCACGAATTGACAAATTGCGCCTGTCGGCTATCATTCAGCGTGGAGTGAATCGCTAGAATAGATGGAGCCCATGCCATGACGAATCTTCCAATTGCCGCGCAGCTCTACACTGTGCGCGACCAAATGGCCAAGGATGTGCCCGGAACACTGCGGGCTGTGGCCGCGCTTGGCTACGACGGTGTTGAGTTCGCCGGCCTGTATAACACGCCGGTCGCCGAGCTGCGCGCCCTGCTCGACGAGCTAGGGCTGCGCGTATGCAGTAGCCACGTGGCGCTGAAGGAGCTTGAACAAGATCTCGATCAAGCGATCGCGAACTACCAGGCGTTGGGCTGCTCGATCATTGTGGTGCCCTGGCTCGACACCAGCCGGCGCTCGGATTACGCCCAGCTTGGCGCGCAGATCAGCCAAATTGCGGAGCGGGTGCGCGCCGCAGGCATGCGGCTCGCCTACCACAACCATGATTTTGAGCTGCGCGAGCAGGATGGCACAACTGGCCTCGCTCGGCTGCGCGACACGGTCGCGCCCGAACTCATGGGCTTCGAGCTGGATTGCGGCTGGGTTCATAAGGCCGGCCAGAACCCGTTGGCGCTGGCCCGCGGCCTGGCCGGGCGGCTGCCGCTGCTGCATATCAAAGATGTCGACGCCAATGGCGATTGGATCGAAGTTGGTCAGGGCCAAGTTGGCTATGGCCCACTGATCGACGCCGCGCCAGCGCTGGGCGTCGAATGGCTGATCGTGGAACTCGATACATGCCCGCGCCCGCCGCTCGAGAGCCTGGCGCTCAGCCTGGCCTGGCTGCGCGAGCACCAGGGCTAGATGTTACTCGCCGCTCGCCTGCCGCAGCAGCACGACTGAGCGGCCGCGCAGAGGATACGCCTGGCCAGGGGCGATCGGCGGCCAGCTATCGCCCTCGGGGGTCGCGGTATCGAGCTGGGTCTCCCATGGACCCGGACTCACCCCATTGGGCAGGATGAAAGCGACATCGTCGGCGTCGGCGTTGAGCAGCAGCAGCAAAATATCGTCGTGGATCACGTTGCCGCGCTCATCCCACTCGTTCATCACCTGGCCGTTCAGCTTCATGCCTAAGCAGTGCACGACGGCCGCGCCCCATTCCTGGTCGCTCATTTCCTGGCCATCGGGGCCGAACCATTCGACGTCGTGGACATGGCTGCCGTGGATGCTGCGGCCTTGAAAGAACTTGCGTCGGTGCAAGGCCGGATGCTGATTGCGAATGCGAATAAGCTCGCGAGTGAACTCCAGCATTTCGCGTCCGGTCGCGTCGAGTTTCCAATCGAACCAGTTCAGTTCGTTGTCCTGACAGTAGGTATTGTTATTGCCTTGTTGGGTTCGGCTGCGCTCATCGCCGGCCAGGATCATCGGTACCCCCTGCGAAAGCAGCAGCGTGGCCATGAGGTTGCGTTGCTGGCGAGCGCGCAGCGCATTGATCTCCGGGTCGTCGGTTGGCCCTTCGACGCCATAGTTCCAGCTATTGTTATGGTTGTCGCCGTCGCGATTGTCCTCGCCGTTGGCTTGGTTATGCTTTTCGTTGTAGCTCACCAGGTCGCGCAGCGTAAAGCCGTCGTGCGCGGTGATGAAGTTGATGCTGGCGTATGGCCGGCGGCCATTGTGCTTGTAGAGATCGCTCGAGCCGGTCAGGCGATAGGCCAGTTCGGCGACCTGGATATCATCGCCCCTCCAATAGCGCCGCACAATATCGCGATATTTGCCATTCCATTCGGCCCAAAGAACTGGAAAGTTGCCAACCTGATAACCACCAGGCCCAATATCCCACGGCTCGGCAATCAGCTTAACTTGCGACAGAATTGGATCCTGATGGATCATATCGAAGAAGGTCGTTAGGCGTGCGTCGGCGTGCAGGCCGCGGGCCAGTGTGGCGGCCAGGTCGAAGCGGAAGCCGTCGACATGCATTTCCTGTACCCAGTAGCGCAAGCTATCCATAATCAGCTGGAGCGTGCGCGGATGCAGCATGCTCAGGCTATTACCGCAGCCGGTGTAGTCGATATACTCGCGTAGGTGGCCGAGCATCTGGCGGTAGTAGATCAGATTGTCGATCCCGCGGAATGAGAGTGTCGGCCCCAGCCGCCCGGCCTCGGCGGTATGGTTATAGACCACGTCGAGAATCACTTCAATTCCAGCGGCGTGCAGCGTCTTCACCATGGCCTTGAACTCGCGCACCTGGCCGCCCAGCGAACCCGAGCTACTATAGCGCGAGTCGGGCGTGAAGAAGCCCAGCGTATTGTACCCCCAGTAGTTGACCTTGCCCTGATCGACCAGGAAGCGCTCATCGATATGATGGTGAACCGGCAGCAGCTCGATCGCGGTCACATCCAGCGATTTCAGGTAGTCGATCGCCGGGGGCGCAGCAAGGCCGGCATAGGTGCCGCGTAGCTGCTCGGGCACCTCAGGGTGCAGATTGGTAAAGCCTTTGACATGCAGCTCATAGATGATCGATTTATGCAGCGGCGTCGCCGGCGGCTGGTCGTTGCCCCAGTCAAATGCGGGATCGATCACAACCGAGCGCGGCATATACGGCGCGCTGTCGCGCAGGTCGGGCGTCAAGTCTTCGTACTGGTTGCCGACCACATAGCCGTACACGGCTGGATGATAGGTCAACTTGCCGGTGATCGCCTTGGCATATGGGTCGACCAGCAACTTGGCGGGTGTGAAGCGATGGCCCTGCTCAGGGTCGTATGGCCCATAGACCCGATAGCCATAAACCTGGCCTGGCTGAATGCCCGGCAGATAAATATGCCAGACATTATCGGTTTGTTCAGGCATAGGAATGCGCTCGCGCTCGCGCGGAGCGTCGGGCGTCTCGAACAGGCACAGTTCGACACCAGTAGCATTTAGAGAAAACAGCGCAAAGTTTACGCCTTGCCCATCCCATGTTGCGCCGAGCGGGTATGGCTTGCCCGGCCAGATCGTCATCATTGTCTCGTTCTCCTGGCAAAGTGTTGTAGCTCGTGATCCGCTACAATGAAGAACGGTCCGATGCAAGAAATTTACAAATACCGACCGTTCGCCCGCCGGCTATGCAGCTTGCCGTCTTTACTATATTGTACTCCAAAACGCTTTCAGCGGTGGAAGCGGATATTCGACCACCACGGATTAATAAACTCTCGTATCGAAGAAGAAAAATCCGTGTTTTGTGAGTGACCGCGCAAGTCGTGTTACTGATACAACCCGAGCAGTCAGCGACGGCGTGTATCTGTCACTAATCTGTAAGCTCAGTCTCCGGCCGCGAGCGATCCTTCGAGACCTTGGGCCGCATGGTATCGCTGGTCGGCGGTGTGTCGGCATCGGATTGGCGTTGCTCGCCCGCGGCCAGCGCATGTGCCGGCGGGTTGCCTTCGGCCAGCGTGCCCTCGGCGAACACGCCGCTGCTGATAATGCCCGTCATGCCGGTCTCGCCGGCGTGCTCGCCGACTGCATCGGTCGCAGCGCTGGTTTCGAAGACGTAATGCCGCCAGGCGATCGCGCCGCGCTCGGTGTCGTCGCGGCGATTGTCCAAGGTCGGCAGGCTGCCAAGCGCGATTGGCCGGTGCTCACGCAGCACTGCCAGCGCTTTGTCGCGCCACTGCGGCTCGAGCGTGATCGCAATCGACCAAAACTGCGCCGGAGCGTCGATACCCGCCAGTTGGTCGCGCTCCTCGGGCGACAGTCGCTCAAGCTCGGCCGCCGTATGTGCGCCCAATTGCAGCGCCGGATACGGCGCACCAGCCGCTTGAAGGGCATGCAGCGCCGCCTCGGCGTCGGCGAGCGCGGCAAATAAGGCGATCCACATATCAGGCTTCTGTGGTCGTTCCAACGTCGGCCCCCTTTCATACTATAGCAATGGGCATAAAGCTTGAACCACAGCGATCATAGGGAGATTGAGTAAATGCAAAATCGGTATGCATGTTATGCGATGTGAGCCGCAGCACATCGCGCGTGCCGCTTGTGCATCGTTCACAGCGTCGATGGTCAAATAAGTTATACCAGCGGCCGCAAGACCCGTGCCATCAGCGCAACTACGGTATTGCCCTTCCTGGTGCGTTTTCCTTGACAGTCCCCTAGCCCCTCGGCTACAATGAGTAGGAGAGAGAGGCAAAGGACTCTTTTTTTGTGGGTAGCGCGCGTCTGAACGGCGTGGTTCGGCGCGCCGCAAGGAGGCATTTGTGACCGCACCAATTGACACGATGACAGCATCCCTTTCTGAGACCCTCGCGACACCCGGCCCAAAGGCGCGGGCAATGGTCGAACGCGATAACCACGTGTTTGCTCCATGCACCGGGCGGGTGTACCCGTTCGTGATCGAGCGCGGCGAGGGTTGTTATGTGTGGGATGTCGACGGTAATCGCTATCTCGATCTGAACGCCGGTATCGCTGTTGTGGCGGCAGGTCACAGCCATCCGCGAATGGTTCGCGCGATTCAGGAGCAGGCGACCAAGTTCATTCATATGGCCGGCACCGACTTTTACAACGAGCCGATGATCAAGCTGGGCGAAAAACTGGTTTCACTGATGCCGAGTGGCGCGTCGGCCGGCCAGCCGCACTACGATTGGCAGGTTTTCCTGGCCAACTCCGGCACCGAGGCGGTTGAAGCGTCGATCAAGCTGGCCCGTTATGTCACAGGGCGGCAGGGGATTGTCGCGTTCTTCGGCGCGTTCCACGGGCGCTCCTACGGCTCGCTCTCGCTCACGGCGTCGAAGCCAGTGCAGCGCCGCGGCTACTACCCGCTGGTGCCGGGCACGTTCCATGCATTCTATGCCAACCCCTACCGCCCGCCATTCGACGTCGATCCCAGCCGCGCGACCGAGGTATGCCTGAACTATATCGAGCAGACGCTGTTCCATACGATCGCGCCGCCGCCCGACGTGGCCGCGATCATTGTCGAGCCGATCCAAGGTGAGGGCGGCTATGTCGTGCCCGCGCCGGGCTTCATGAAAGGGCTGCGCCAGATCTGCGATCAGTATGGCATTCTACTGATCGCCGACGAAGTGCAAAGCGGAGTTGGCCGCACCGGCAAGATCTGGGCCTTCGAGCACGAGGGCGTTGTGCCCGATATTGTCGCGTCGGCCAAGGGGCTGGGTGGCGGCATGCCGATCGGCGCGATGATTGCGCGTAAGGAGCTGACCGCGCGTTGGGAGCCTGGATCACATGGAAATACCTACGGCGGCAACGCCTTGGCCTGCGCCGCTTCTTACGAGGTGCTTTCATTGGTCGAGGAGCAACTGGCCGCCAACGCCGCCAAGGTGGGCAATTACCTGATGCAGGGCCTGGAAGAGTTGCAAGGTCGCTATCAGCAGATCGGCGACGTTCGCGGCCGCGGTCTGATGGTTGGGGTGGAGTTCATCAAAGACCGTACGACCCGCGAGCCGGCGCGCGCGCTGGCCCACTCGGTGATGGAAGAGGCCTTCAAACGCGGCGCGCTGCTGCTGACCTGCGGCGCCTCGACGATTCGTTTCTGCCCGCCGCTCATTCTCACCGAGGCGCAGGTCGACGAAGGGCTGACGATCTTCGAGGCGGCGCTGCGCGCGTCGATGTGATCCGTTCCCCGCATCCACGCATCGCCAATCAGGTGGTGGGCGATTCGCCCGCGTCGCCTACCGCCTCGGCGATGGCTTGTTCTAGTGTCAGCGCCCGCCCTGCGGCCCATGCCGCCTCGAAGGCTTCCTCGCCGAGTTGGGCGCGCGCGGTGGCGACCGCCCGCTCGTAGGTCGCGCAGGCGGCCGGAGCGGAGCGGCAACCGATCGCCTGGCGCAGCTGCTCGGCGGCGCCCCACAGGCGCGCGGCGCGTTCGGGCTCCTCGTCCAGCGCAGCCATAGTTCCCAGCCCGGCCAGGCACCAGGCGATACTGGCCTGGTCGCTCAGAGTCTGACTCAGCGCCAGCCCCTGCGCCAGATAGCGCGCGGCTTCGTCCAGGCGCCCCAGTCCCAGTGCGGTCTCGCCCAGGCTGTGATACGCCCAGGGTAGCCCGAAATTCTGGTCGCCCAATGAGCGGAAGATCGCCAGGCTTTCCTGATGCAGCTCGCGGAAGATCGCCAGGCTTTCCTGATGCAGCTCGGCCGCACGCTGATACTCGCCGCGCAGCTGCGCCGCGTGCCCGAGGTGGTTCAGTGTCCAGCCGCGCCACAAGCGATACCAATTCGATCCATCGTTCTGCCATACCGTACGGCTGTCTGCCAGCAGCGCCTCGGCGTGCGCCGGGTCTTCATCCAGGATCGCGACTTCGGCCACGGTTGCCAGCGCCCACGCGAGGCCGTACTTGTCGCCCTGCTGGCGATTGATTGCTATTCCTTCGGAGAGCCGCGCCCAGGCGCTGGCACTATCGCCCTGTTCGCGCGCCAGCCAGCCGAGGCGGCTCAGTATCCAGGCATGCAGCCTTGAATCGCCGAGCTCGCGCGCGAGCGGCAGGGCCTGCTCATACTCGGCCTGTGCTGCTGCATAGTTTCCGGTAAGACCAAGAAGATTCGCCAACCGTTCCCGTGCCTTGACGTGGGAAACCGTGCGGCCGACGCCGAGCGGATGATCGAGGGCACGCTGCAGCGTGGCGATCGCCTCGTGCCGGAGGCCCCGTTCATCCCAAACGGGGCTCAGCGAGCGGGCGAGCCACAAGGCAGTCTCCGAATTGCCCGCCGGTGTCTGGCTCCATTCCAGCGCCGATCGCACGTTTTCAAAGTCGCGATCCACCCGGCCCATCCAGGTATCATCGTCCTCGGCTGGCTGCTCGGAACTGAGCACCTGATAGTAGCGGGCGTGCTGCCGGTGCAGCTGCTCACCTTCCCCACTCGCTTCGAGCCGCTCCAGCGCGTACTCGCGGATTGTTTCCAGCATCACGAAGCGCGGCTCGCCGTCCGGCGCGTCCATCTGCCGCAACAGGCTCTTGTCGACCAGCGCCGCCAGTCCGTCGAGGATGGAGGATGGAGGATCGAAGATAGAAGATGGAGCCGCTATCTTCGATCCTCTATCTGCTATCCTCAATTCCTGGCTTCCGCAGATGGCCTCGGCCGCCTCCAGCGTGCAGCCGCCGACAAACACACCCAACCGCCGAAACAGCGTCTGCTCAACTTCATTCAGCAGGTCGTAGCTCCAGGCGATGGTGTTGCGCATCGTCTGCTGACGGGCCGGCAGGTCGCGCGGCCCGCCACTCAGCAGCGCCAGCCGGCTGCTCAAGCGCGCCAGCAGTGCCTCAGGCGCGAACAACTTGAGGCGCGCCGCCGCCAGCTCGATCGCCAGTGGCAGCCCGTCGAGGCGCACACAGATTTCGGCGATCGTTGGGGCATTCGCGCTCGTCAGCTGAAAGTCCG